>Ga0272448_1001447_pt1 | contig 31917 bp, 16 predicted proteins | sample YNPCB0191_FD_202220 | JGI IMG/M metagenome (GOLD analysis project Ga0272448, IMG submission 202220) | Hot spring sediment microbial communities from Yellowstone National Park, WY, United States - YNP-CB-019-1 | ecosystem: Environmental > Aquatic > Thermal springs > Hot (42-90C) > Sediment...
GTCGGTGTCTCCTGGGGGTGGGATTGTTGTTCAACCAAGCCATACCCCAGGACACCACCGACCAAACCTAAATCAACTTAACTAAAACGATTTTTTTCCTCACCACCCAAATGGCTAAACTTCAGCGACTTGCTCAATGCGCCGTACGGATCTATTATCTCCGATATCCGCGAGGATCCCTATTCGGGGAAGAATTCGCTCCAAACCTTCATCGACCGCCTGCGCGCCGAATGGGGCCTCATGCGCGATGACCCCACCTGCCTGGGCGGCGCCTACTTCCCCTGGCTCTGTTCCGCGACCGGCGACAATCCCTGGGGCTGGGTGGTCTGGGCGGAAGACAACGATTGGGGCGTGGTCACTGCAGATCTGTTGCCCAAGCCGTACTTCTGGGCCATGCGCGTGCTCTTCAGTCCGGTGGCATTTCCCGAACGCCTCGTCTGGCGAAAAGGCGATACCATGCTGCGGTTCGAGGTGACCAACCACTACAATGCCATCGATTTACGTGACTGCACCTTCCGGACGCAGATGGATGCCGGCTGCGGCGCTGGGCGCGATTGGCGGGATATCCCGCTGTCCTGCCCGCCGGGCGGAACCTGCACCGTCGAGATCCCCATCTGGAGCGAATCGGCGCGCCAGTGGCTGGAGGGCGGCTCTCCCTGTGTCGTTCGCTGTCACCTGCTTGACCCATCCGGCTTCCGCCCCATCACCGCCGATATCATGGTGGTGCCGGAAGAAATGGTCGGCAAAATTCGGACAGAGTTGCTGATCGGGCCGGACGCCGTATAGACGTGAGGTAAGCGCCTCCCGTACCTGCGATGATGCAGGTACGGGAGGCGGTGTGTCCAGAATGATCGGATAAGCCACTGGAGAGATGTTCATGCAAGTACCGATGCAATCGATGGCTGATCTGTCAGCGGTAACCGCTCCGTCTGAGCGGGTGGTTCGCTTGCGTGAACAGGTGCTCAAGGCTGTTCAGGTACCGATTATCGATTTTTTCGCAGACGAGCGTGAACGCGAGCTGCTGATCGCGCGCTCCTGGTTGCAGAGTAGCGCGGAAGCCTCGCATATCGTGCGGCGCGGCATGCTGGCGGGGGATATCCTGCGCGGGATGACGCCGGTCATCGATGAGGATGAACTACTGGTCGGTAAATTCGCCTATCGCCCGTTGACTGAGGCGGAGGAGCAGGAGCTGGCGGACTGGGAACGCATTGGCATCCCGGCGATGAGCAAACCGCGCGGTATCACCGCACATATGGCGATCGATTACGAGCGTGTACTGCGCCTTGGTGTTGCCGGCGTGCGGACGTTAATCGCGAATTATCGCGCACCGCTCGATCTGGCACGCGCGGAAGATCACGCTAAGGATGATTTTTATCGTGCGTGCCTGGAGGCGCTCGATGGCATGGTGGCATTGTCACAGCGCTATGCCGGGCATGCGGAAGCACTGGCGGCAACGGCTCTGCCGGAGCGAGCGGCAGAGTTACGCGAGATCGCTCGCATCTGCCGCAAAGTGCCCGAATACCCGGCGGAGACCTTCGCCGAGGCGATGCAGGCTGTGCATTTCGTCACCTTCTGCCAGAACGCGGGCAACCGAATGCTGCTCTTCCAGTTCGGCCGTCCGGACCGTTATTTGCTCCCGTACTACCGCCGCGACATTGCCGCAGGGCAACTCACCCCAGTGGCCGCGCAGGAACTGATCGACTGCGCCGGGATTCTGCTCAATGCCTACATCCCGCGTGGTCTGGCGGCCGGGTATATGGTCGGGGGACGTGATGCCTCCGGTCTCGACGTGACCAACGATCTCTCCTACCTCTTCGTACAGGCAGTGGGGCATGTCCGCATGGCCCTCCCGAGTGTCGGTATCTGCTGGACCCCCGACACATCGGATGCGTTGATGGCACTGGCCAGTCGCCTGCTGGCACGCGGATACAGCCATCCTGCCTTATTCAATGACGAAGTGATCACCAATGGCCTGCTGCGGTTGGGGTTGTCTCACCGGGATGCGTGTGAATACGTCCATAGCACCTGTGTGGAGATCACTCCCGTCGGCATCAGCAATGTTTATGTCGCCAGCCCTTACTATAACCTGATGCAGGCACTGCACGATGTACTCGGTATACCGCCGCTCGGGGAAGCCGCGGGAGAGATGCCGGATATCTGCGATGTGGATGACCTCTGGGCCCGATTCAAAGCGCGCATGCGCGAACTGATTCGCGGAGGAGTCCATGAAGTGCAGCAGCAGATGGCCAGTCGCGCGCAGGTCGGGGGATTTCCGCTGCTCTCTTGCTTTGTGAATGATTGCCTGGCGCAGGGGAGGGATATCGATCAGGGAGGCGCGCGCGTCAACTGGCAGGAATGCTCCTTTGTGGGGCTGGCCAATCTCATTGATGCCATGGCCGCCATTCGTCAGGTGGTGGGATGCGAGCAATTTGTGACGCTGGCAGAGCTGCGTGCGGCACTGCTGGCCAACTTTGATGGCGCGGAGGAACTGCAAGCGCGACTCGCGCAGGTGCCGAAATACGGAAACGACGACGATCGGGTAGATAGCCTGGCGCAGGAGATCACGACATTTCTGCAGGAGGAATGCGCACGTTATCGCACCTATTGGGGCGATGCTGTGGTGCCGGGCTTTTTCTGCTGGATCATGCATGAGCAACTGGGAGCAGGCACTTGTGCATCCGCGGATGGCCGCCCTGCCGGCTTCCCCTTTGCTGATGGCTCCGGCCCCGCACAGGGACGGGAGCGCCAGGGTCCCACCGCGGCTATTCGCTCGGTGACGAAGTGGGACCATTCGCCAATGATTGGCGGGATCGCGGTGAATCTCCGCTTTCATCCCGCCGACAATCCGGATACCTTCGCCACCGCTTTGCAGCCGGTTTTGCAGACCTTCCTCACCCTCGGAGGCTTCGAGGTTCAGGTGAATGTGGTGGACAGCGCCACCTTGCGTGAAGCACAATCCCATCCCGAAAACTACCTCGACCTGGTGGTCCGCGTCGCCGGCTACAGTGATTATTTCGTCCATCTCCCCCCGCAGATGCAGGCGGAAGTGCTGAAACGCGCTGAACTGCAGCTATAAGGGAAGCAAAGCCTGTCGCATCCATCCCCACCGATGATCATTTTACGACAGCCCCTTCGTTCATCATGCCGTATCATGATCCCAGTTGATACCGACGGACCATTCGCCGCCTGTTGAAAACAAGTGATGAGTGATTAACCAGTCAAACTAATCACTAATTACTTATCACTAATCACTCTATACCATGGATGGGGGTGACTATGGCTTTACCTCAACCGTATGAGCCTGATATTCGTGCGCTGTTAGAACGCGTTGCCGCTCCACTGCGCACACCGCAGGACCTCGATCCGCTGCTTGATGCCATCGGCGATGCGCGCTTCGTGTTGATCGGGGAGGCCTCGCACGGGACGGCGGAATTTTATCTCTGGCGCATCAGGTTATCGCAACGCCTGATTCGTGAGAAGGAGTTCTCGTTTGTTGCCGTCGAAGGCGATTGGCCGGATTGCTACCAGGTGAACCGCTATGTCAAGGGGTATCCGGATGCCGGGAACTCGGCGCGTGAGGTATTGCACGCCTTCGCACGCTGGCCGACCTGGATGTGGGCCAACTGGGAAGTAACCGCCTTCTGCGAGTGGCTGCACCGGTACAATGTCGAGCACCAGGCATCCGTCGGGTTCTATGGCCTGGATGTCTATAGCCTGTGGGAGTCCATGGAGCATATCATCCACTATCTGGAGGAGCACGACCCTGAGGCGATTCCGCTGGCCAAAGCGGCCTATCGCTGTTTTGAGCCGTATGGGGAAAGCGAGCAGGCATACGCCTACAGCACGCGCATGGTCGGCGAGAACTGCCGGGAAGAGGTGGTCAATCTGCTGCGCGAGTTGCGGAAACGCGTGCGGTCCTATGATCATGATCGGGAATTGAGCTTCAGCACCGAGCAGAATGCGCTGGTGATGGTGGATGCCGAACGGTATTACCGGACCATGATACAGAGCGATGCCTCGTCGTGGAATATCCGCGACGAGCACATGACGGATACCCTCGAGCGGCTGATGCACCTCCATGGGCTGGGCTCGAAAGCCATCGTGTGGGCGCATAATACCCATATAGGCGATGCCCGCGCCACCGATATGGCCCGCCACGGCATGGTCAACATCGGGCAACTGGTGCGCCAGCGCCACGGCGAAGACGAAACCATGCTGGTGGGCTTCAGCACGCACCACGGGCAGGTGATCGCCGGCAGGGAGTGGGGAGCGCCCATGGAGCGCATGAACGTGCCGCCGGCAAGCCGCACCAGTTGGGACGCCACCCTCCACGAGAGCGATCCGCTGGATACCCTCTACCTCCTGCGCGATCTGCCGCACACCGCGGAAACCGCCCGGCAATACAGCCAGCGGGCCATCGGCGTAGTCTATGACCCTGCGTATGAACAATTCGGCAACTACGTCCCCACCGTCCTGCCGGCACGCTATGATGCCTTAATGCATATCGAGTCCACAGGGGCACTGCATCCGCTGCACTGGCCGCATCCCGAGGAGGCAGGCACACCGGATACCTATCCCTGGGGGGTATAACATTTCATGCTCCTACTCTTACTCTTACTCATGCTCAGAAGGAAAGACAGCTATGGTTTTAGAGCATGAGCATGAGTAAGAATCATCCCATGGTCCGAGGCACACGCCCTTGGATGGAAATTTTTGCCGCGCTCCAGCCCCGAACCTGCCGGTATGGCACCCGCGTAGCCGCATCCCTTTATGGGTGCGCGAATCTATGTAAGGTGTGGAGAAATAGCCCACTGAGCACGGGCACTAAAATCGCGCACAATTATCAGGGATGCGCCGAATGCGGTGAGGTGTGGAAAAATAGCCGATTGGGAACGGGCACTAAAGTCGCGCACCCATAAAGGGATGCGGCTACGAGGCACTATGGCAACAAACGACGCACTCGGACGAGAAGCCGAAGAGTGGTATTTTCGAAGGAGCAGGAGTAAGAATAGGTATGCTACCTGTTGCCGGTAGTGCAAATCGATCCATTCTGCTCACTCAATTACCGTCGAGACGGTGGGCCGCAGGAAGCACGCTCGACCAGATGTGGGGTGATCCGCCGGATCTCCGGACTGACGGCGTGCGGATCACCGCGGTTGATAGTTTCCACCAGTAACTTGACGGCTTGTCGTCCGATCTCTTCCGGATGCGGATCGACACTGGTCAGTGGGGGGAGCAGGCAATCGGCCAGGTCGACGCTGCTCATGCAGAGCACACTGAGGTCGCCGGGTATATGCCACCCATGACGATTGGCCAGGGATAACAGGTACGCGGCGATCACCTCCGAGGGCGTAAGGAAGGCCGTCGGTGGGGAAGGGGCCGTCATCAGGCGCACAAAGATCGTTTCGACGGCATGCACAACTGTTGGCAGAATTTGCTCTGCGGATTGCCCGTAATATTCCTCCGGGAGAGGATCGAACAGGTATTCTTGCGGTAACCCGTGACAGCGCAACGCTTTGAGCACAGCCGTGGGGCGCTCCTGTCGTCCACGGTGTTCCCCCTGGGGAAGTGTGCCCAGGTAGGCAATTGAACGATGACCCAATCCGTACAGATAGCTAACCGCCAATTCGGCCATCTGCTCTTCATCGATCAGCACGGCATGCACCGGGTGGGCACTGGGCGTGGCATCCAGGCAGAGCGGTACCACTCCATTACTCTGCAAGGCGAAGAGGATTTCCGAGGAGAGCACTTGAGGGTGTTCACTGTCGATCATCACCCCGTCTACGCGATGTGCGATCAGACTGTGCAAGGCGAGACGCGTGCGTTCCGGATCGGAATTAGTTTCCAGCACGATCACACGATATTCCGCTCGATACGCTGCCTGCAGGATGCTGCTCAGCAGGCGGTGATAAAAGCCGAAGCAGATATTCGGCATGATACACCCGAGCGTCCGCGTCGCCCCCGCCGGCACGCCTTGCGGTAACTGGAATGGAGAAAGGTGGTAATCCTCCGCCAGCGCCAGAATGTGTTGCCGCGTCTCCTCCTTCACCCCGGGCAGATTGCGCAACACACGGGAAACCGTCATCGGCGAGACGTTGGCGATTGATGCGAGTTTGCGAATTGAAACCATCATCTCTCCTTAGTTACATGTAACGTATCAATACCATGCTTTTCAACTTGACGCAAGAGGGGCGGCCTTGGAAAATGGCGTGCAACCAGTTGCTGCGAAAGGATATTGTGTGCGGTATGACCAGCGCCATTCTGATGGCCCTCGGGGCGGGCGTCGCCAATGCCGGCGTGGCCGTCTCCGCGAAAGCCGCGGAGCAGAATGCCAACCGGCCTGCGCCGTATGCGGCACTCACGCTGGGTGTGGCCGCGCTCACCGCGGCGGGTGTGGCGCTCATCGTGCGCGGGGTGTGGGCAGATTGGCGCCTCTGGGCGTTCGGCATTGTGCTGGGGTCGCTCTATGTCTGTGCGATCGGCGGTACGCTGTGGGCCAACAAAATGTGGCCGCCGTCCCTGGTCTGGTCAACGGCCAACATGGCATTCCTGCTGCCCATCCTGTTCAGCGCCGTGCTGCTCCGTGAGCCGTTGCGCTGGATCGATCTGGCCACCGTGCTGGGGGTGGGGGTAATGCTGGCCGGCCTGGCGACCCCCGCCGCGGGTCTGGAGACAGCGGCACGGAGTCGCGCCGCGCGGTGGGGGGCATTGGGCACGGTGTTCCTCACCAACGGTTTGCTCATGTTCGGGTTTAAACTGCAAAGCGTGCTGGCGCCGGGCGCATCCACGTCCTGCCTGTCGGCGATCATTTACGGTTGCGGGAGTGTGTTCGCCTGGGGGTGGTATCTGGGTCAACGGCATACAGAAGTCACGCACGCGGAGCTCCGCTGGGGCGCCACCGCCGGCGTGGGCACCGGTATGGCCATCCTTGCCTTGCTGCATGCCATGCACCTGCCGGCCGCCGTCGCCTTCCCACTCATCCAGGGAACTTCGCTGGTCGGCGGGGTGGCGCTGTGTGCGCTGATTTTTCATGAGCTCTGGTCATGGCGCAAGACCGGCGCGCTGGCGCTGGGCATCATCGCCATGTTATTGGCAGGCATTCGTTGAAGAAGGAGAAACACCCTGATGTGCGCTGAAATCGAGCAACATCCCGTCACACATACACACCTGTACAGTTATACCCACCCGGAACTCGGGGTCGACGTGATTGGCGAGGCGGCGGTCCGCTACCTGCGTTTTCGCCGGCGGGTAACCCTGGAACAATTGACGCTGACGCCATGCTGTTATGGGCGTTGCACACATCCGGCACAGTTGGACATCGCCATTTTGGATCAGCCGAGTGGTCGATGGCAGAATGTGCGCACATTCGATATTCCGTATGATCCGCGGATCGCCGGCGAAGGATTGTCGCAATCGATGTCGACCGCTGAGATGGACGCGCATTTTTCGGCGATATTGCAAGACGCGGCGCATCAATTCGATTTACACGGGATCGAAACAGACCATCTGCGCGTGACTTGCCGCCGCGAACACCCGCACTGGCCCAATCATGGGGAAACCGGAGGGAGTCAGCATGTCGTCCAATTCGGCATATTGGATACCCTGAAGGCCTATGGCACGCCAGTGGGGGAAGCCGCAGGACCGGTGTATAACCCGATCCTCACACGAGGTGAGATCGCCCCTGTGGCACCGCGCGGCATGCGGGTCGTCGATCATCCGCAGATGCTCCTCTTCGAAGGTGAGCAATTCTGTGTGGGCTTCTCCCTGCATCGCCCGTTGCTGATGCATCTGGGATGGGATGCGTATGGCGGCAAATCGGCGGCGAATAACCGGCTGATGGTTTCGCGCAAGCGCGATCCCCATTATATGCTCGATGGGTTTAACGGGCCGGTGCTGCGCACCCTCAGCCATGACTTTGGCCCGTGCCACTGGACCGGGGAGGTTGTTGTCCGGGGCAATCAAGTGCTGTACCGCCGATTACACGCGATCGAAGGCATGGAAATTGACGCCTGTTTCACCATCGAGCCTGATCGCTTGCGCCTGGAATTGACCCAGCGCGTGGCGGAGCCGTTGCCGGTGTTGGAAGCGGAAGCCTGGCGGTTCGGATGGAATCTCCGCGCCGGCATGACGGCCTGCGCCACCGCGTCCACCTTGCGCCCGGGCCGCAACGGCGAGGTCTTGTTGCCCGCACTCTGGGCCAGTTGCGAGGCCGGGGCGTTGCGCTGTAACCTGCTGCAGGGAGATGCGGCGGATACGCGCTTGCAGGTGGAAAGCTACCGCCCGCTTTCCTGCGTGACAGGCGGGTTGGTATTGGCAGCGCCCCCAACGGAAGACGGGTGTCTGGTGCTGCCTGCCAGTGAGCGCCGCATCACGGCTGAATATGTGGTAACGCCGATTGAGTTGGAGACATCCGAGGGAAAGGCACCCAGCGATGGTGTACGACGCATCTTTCCCGGCATCCTTTCGGTGTTCCGTGCGGAACATCGCGGTTTTTCCAACAACGCTGCCTCTATCAACGTGCTCTCTTCCCAGCATGTTGCTGCGGAGCTGACCCCCTATCTGCGTACGCTGGAGGGGTGCGGCGATTTCCTGCACCTCTCCCGCCTCTCCGTCGAACGCTCCCTGTTGGACGGGGGCGGGTACGCATACTGGCGCAATCTGTATTTAGACTCGGATCCCATTCTACTTTCCGCCGCCGGGCGTCTGCATATGGCACAACCGGATCACACCTGGCTTGTGCGCATCAAGCCCGGCCTGCTGACCGCTGTCGCGCGGATGGAGGCAGTCATTGAGGATGGGTTACTGGTGTGCCGCTCGTTAACCGGGAATAGCGGCAGTTTTCGCTGGAGTTCAAATGCAGCGGATTGTGTCGGGTTCGGGCATATCGATGCCTACGTCAACGCCTGGGCGTATCGTGCGTTTCGCAATGCGGCGGGTATGCTGGAGGACCTGAGGCATCCTGCGGATGCCGAGCGCTGCCGCACGCGTGCACGAGAGCTGCGCGCCGCCTATGCTCCCGCACTGCTCAATCCGGATACCGGATGGGTAGCCGGGTGGCGGAGCCGCGACGGCGCTTTACACGATTATGCCTTCACCTGGATCAATGGGCCGGCGCTGGCCTTCGGCCTGCTGGAGACGCCGTTGGCCCGGCAAGCGATGGCGAACCTGGAAGCGCTGCGCGACCGCCTGGGGTTGCGCGACTTCCGCCTGGGACTTCCCGCGAATTTCTTGCCGACGCGCGCGGACGATCATTTGCTGCCGCAGATCGCCGGCACGGCGCTGCCGACCTTCGAAACCTACACCGATGGCGCTGTGATGGGCTTTGCCTCGCATTACTACTTGCGCGCACTCACCTCCTATGGCGATGCCGCACGGGCCCGACAACTTGCCGATGAAATTGCGGAAAGCTATGCGCTCGGGCTGCAAACCGGAGGTTTCGATACCGGCTACGAGTTCCGCAGTTGGGAGGGATTGCCGACCGGCTACGAAGGCACGTTGATTTACAGTTTTGGTGCGCTATACAGTATCGCGATCGCGCAAGGGACGATCACGCCGCCGGAGCCGGAGTGGTGGCCGGTGAACGGATAAATAATCAGTTGAAACGGTCGGTTTAAATCGTAATCGTGCTCGTGCTCGTACTCGAAAATAATCACCTCATGTTTTTCGAGCACGATTACGACCGAAATCGGATTTTAAGACAGCCGGTGGACATCGTGTACGGATAACATTGAAGGTGGTGCCATAAAAATGGTATCATGCCATCACGTTGTCCCTGGGCGGGCGGCATCACTTAGCGAAGGAAGGACTGACATGACCATAAACCTTTACAACACGTTGACGCGGCAGAAGGAGCCGCTGGTGACGCGCGACATGGGGAAAGTGGCGATGTATGTCTGTGGACCGACGCCGTACGATTATCCGCACATCGGCAACGCGCGCACCTTTGTCGCCTTCGACACCATCCGCCGCTACCTGGAGTACAGCGGGTACGACGTGACGTTCGTGCAGAACTTCACCGACATCGACGACAAGATCATCAAGCGCGCCAATGAGCAGGGGATCTCCACCGTCGAGCTGGCAGAGCGCTTCATGACCGTCTATTTCGAGGAGATGGACCGGCTGAACGTGAAGCGCGCCACCGTGCACCCGCGGGCGACGGAGAATATCGACGAAATCATCAGCATCGTGCAGGCGCTCATTGAGCGCGGCATGGCCTATGTGGTGGGCGGCGACGTCTACTTCGAGGTGCGCAAGTTCGAGCCGTACGGCGAGCTCTCCAACCGCAATATCGATGAGATGGAATCCGGAGCGCGCGTCGAGGTGAGCGAGATCAAGCGCGACCCGCTGGACTTTGCGCTGTGGAAGGCCGCCAAGCCGGATGAACCGCGCTGGGACAGCCCGTGGGGGCCGGGGCGGCCCGGCTGGCACATCGAATGCTCCGCCATGTCCATCAAGTTCCTCGGGCAAGGCTTCGACATCCACGGCGGCGCGCAAGACCTCATCTTCCCGCACCATGAGAACGAGATTGCGCAGAGCGAGGGCGCCATGGGGATGGAAATCTTCGTGCGCTACTGGCTGCACACGGGCTTCCTCACCGTGAACAAGGAGAAGATGTCCAAGTCGCTGGGCAATTTCTTCACCGTGCGCGAAGTACTGGAGCGCTATCCCGCGCCGGTGGTGCGCTATTACCTCACCACCGCGCACTACCGCTCCCCACTGGACTTCGGCGATCAACTGCTCGACCAGGCCGAGTCCTCCTATAAGAGCCTGCAACTCTGGACCGGCAATATCGAACGCTATGTGGCCACCGCGCGCGGCGACGGCCAACCGAACCCGGAGCGCATCGCCACACTGTGCGATCTCTACAACGGCGCCGAAGCGGACTTCCGCAATGCGATGGACGATGACTTCAACACCCCGGCGGCCATCGCCGGGCTCTTCAACCTGGCGCGCGAGGCGAACCGCGTGATGGCGGCAACCACCGCCCCGGATCAGGAGACGCTGAAACTCCTCTCAGACACTGGCGCGCTCATCCTGCGCCTGGCCCTGGTACTCGGCATCGACCTGCGCCCGGAAGAGAACGCAGCGGCGGAAGACACGCTGAGCCCGCAACTGATGCAGCTTCTCATCGACCTGCGCGCCCAAGCCCGCAAAGAGAAAAACTTCGCCCTCTCCGACGCCATCCGCAACCGGCTGACCGAGATCGGCATCCTGCTGGAAGACACCGCGCAGGGGACGACCTGGCGAAAGAAGTGATGTAGCATTTCATGTGGCACGGCCATCCACGTGGCACGGCCATCCTGGCCGTGAGTCGCCTGGGCTTCCAGCCCAGGCGAGTGGCATAATGTATTGACGCGCCCCGATTCTATAGGGGCGACCCACGGGCTGGAAGCCCGTGCCACATGACGGCAGGAATGCATACTGCATCGCCGAATAACCGTACCATGCGTTATTTGCCCGACCGCTACCCATTCTTCTGGGATCAGCTCCGCCATCTTTCGCGTTTGGCGAAGCGCAATCTGCTGTGGGTGATAGTCATTCCCTGTGTCTTCTTTATCATGTCCGCTCCGATGCGGATGATCTGGTGGCTGGTATTTCGTTTTTCTCGATATTATCTCCCGGGCAATTCATTCGATCTGTTCGGCATTCTCCTCATCGCAGTGCCAACCGCCGGCATGATCGCCGGAGAGCGTGAGCGGCGGTCTTTGGAAATGCTGCTGTTGACCCCGGTATCCACGCAATCACTGCTTGTGCAAAAGCTGCTGGGGGCTATCATGCCTGCCCTCGTGTGGTATGTCATCATTAACTTCCAGGCACTTTTTCAGAGCCGCTGGGGGGTGATGCGTTCCGGTCTCGAGCCGTCCGAAGATTTGTTTCTCGTTCGCCTCCTGGCGAACCTGTTGTTCTTGATTCCCGGGCTTTGTTGCTCTGCGGCTGTCGGCCTCCTGGTGAGTTGCTTCGCCTCGACAACGCGAACAGCGACCATCATCTCCTTCATTGCATTGTTCCTGGGGGTGATCTTCGTGAATTTCGAATCTGGCTGCCTTACGCGTGCTCTCGATTTCACTGGGATTTACCCCTTGTTACGCTATTACCTGGGACTCTATCTCCTGCAGAACATACTTGTGGCCGGCATCTGCTTCGCCGTCAGCGTTCGCCATATTGAGAGATTACGGCATCCGTTGCCCACCGTCGAGAAGACGGTGGGCGATTAGCGAAGGGATTATCCTGCTTGCGCCGAATCAATGATGCCATGCGTCATCTACCCGATCACTTCCCATTCTTCTGGGACCAACTTCGCCGGCAATTTCGCCTGGCGCTACGCGGGATGCTCTGGGTAGCGCTGGCGCTCGCCGTGTTCGTTTTCCTTGCGATATTTACTATGGATCACCACCTCATCGATTTTGTGGGTCCACGATATTTGTCGTATGCGTTCGCATTGTTCAGCGTGACACTTATCGTGATTTCGATAGCCGGGATGATCGCCGGAGAGCGAGAGCGGGGATCGCTGGAGATGGTGTTGCTGACTTCGGTGCCGACATGGTCGCTGCTGTTACAGAAGCTGCTCGCGGTGATGATCGTCGTCTATGTGCTGGAAGCACTTGTCTCCTACCCGATCAGATACGGCATCGGCCTTTATCACAATGTCTTTATTTTCTATATGGACATCTACTATCCAGTCCTTGGATTCTTCAGCTTCTCTGAAATCGTGCGGGAAATCATCGGGCTATTCGGTTCCGTGTCAATCTGCTTATTGGTGAGTTGCTTTTCCCCAACAACGCGCGTTGCTGTTGCCATCTCATTAACCGTATTGGGACTGATAACTCTGGGTGATTTTCATGCCTCTGAGGTTGTCGCAAGAGGGGTAGGGAGCTTTTACCCGTCACCGGAATTTTACACGTACCATTTCACGCTGGTCCCAATACTGGGGATACTCACTACCATCTGTTGCTTCATCTTCAGCGTCCGCCATCTGGAACAATTGCGCCTGATTCGTATGCGCTCATTACCCGATCACTTCCCGTTTTTCTGGGACCAACTCCGCCGGCAATATCGCCTGGCGATGCACGGGATGCTCTGGGCGGTGTTGGCGGCAGCGGCGCTTCTTCCTCTCGGTTTCTTTGGCGGGAAACAGTATCTCGTTCGATCTTTCAATGAGTCGGGAGGTTATATTGCAGTACCAGTCGTGATATGGGCGATCATCATCTGTATAAGCATGACTGCCGGTATCATCGCCGAAGATCGTGAGCGAGGGACGCTGGAACTGTTGCTGCTGACACCGGTACGGATACGGTCGCTGCTCATTCAAAGGTACCTTGGCTCGCTCGTATCGATATCTCTACTATATTTTATTGCTGCTTTTCCGACACTGTTCTTCCAGTATGTGTTCAATTGGATGTATCTTTATTGCGTGTATCCCAATGAGATACTGCTCGGTGTTCTGAATGTCGTGTTGGGATTCTTTGCGACTTCAGCCATCGCCATGCTCGCCAGTTGCATCGCGAAGACCGTGCGTATGGCCACAATTATCTCCTTTGCGGCGTTTGTTCTATCGCTGATTTTCCCGTATCTGGTGCGTCCCTTTATCCCGTCAGAATTATGGCCGTTTATATTCCCCGTACAGGAGATTCTTCTCACTATCTGCTGCCTCATCTTCAGCATCCGCCATCTGAAGAATCTTCGCCACCCCATAAGGCAAGTCATGAAGGCAACAGTATAACCGGCAGGGATTACCTGGCGCCCGCCGAATCCTCTTATTAATATGGAATCGCCCTTCCTTGACCTGAACCCGGTTTACCGCATGTACCTGCGCCGGATGTTGCGCAAGGGGAAATTGCGCTGGCTGTGGCTGACGCTCTTTGTGCTCGGTTCGTGCGGCGCGGCGTTTGCGGTGTTCGCGCTGTTTCTGAATAATGGGGTGGATACAGCCTCGTCGAGCGGGTTCGAGGTGTTCTCGCTGATCAAACTCCAGGAATTCCTCATCTTTGTCTTCACCCCCGCGCTGGCGGCCGGCGTCATTGCCGGGGAGCGGGAGCGGCAGTCGCTGGAGTTGCTGCTGTTGACGCCGATCACCACGCGGTCCATCATTCTGCAGAAGCTGCTGGGTATCTGTACCTATGCCGCGCTGGTCCCGCTGTTTTTTCTGCCCGCTACGGCGTTGTTGTTGAATGTGTATATCAGCGATTTTGCAAGCCACAGCACTTTCGATTCCATGCTGTACATGGTCTTGCTCAGCCTGCCGGCCATGCTGATTAAGCTCGTTTGCCTGGCCTCCGTTGGGATGTTAGCCAGTACGCTCAATAAGAAAACGGTCACTGCTGTGGTGATGGCCTATTCCGCCATTGTCGTGTACTGGTTCATCAGCCTTGTGATTAGCGCTGTCATCGTGTTCACGTTTTCGAATGCGCTCTACTCCAGCTCCAATAATATCGCGCTGCTCACCTCATGCGTCCCGTTCTGTATCTACCTCCCCATCACCTATCTCTGCGTCGTACTTAGCATCCGGCAGCTCGATCGCATGCGCAAGCCAGCGTGATTCCTCCCTATTTTCGGCAGGGAATACCCCTCTACCGTCGAATTACCTCCCCATGCCATGGTGTTTGCCGGATCGCAACTCGTTGTTCTGGGATGATATGCGCCGACGCTTTCTCGGGAAGGGGAAGTTTCGGGTGTGGCGGTCGTTGATGGCCGGGGTGATCCTTCTGAGCATTGCGGCGTTGATGCTGGTGCAGTTCTTCTGCACAGTATACCAACATGGCATCTATTCAACAGATTATTGGATGATCAATATCGTATTGCAATCGCTGGTGATCGCCACTTTTGGGCCATTGACGGCGGTGGGGGTGATCTCGGGGGAGCGGGAGCGCGGCTCGCTGGAATTGCTCTTTCTCACACCGGTCAGTTCGCGCGCGCTGGTGATGCAGAAGTTTTATGCCGCCGTCGCCTTGCTCTCCGTCGTGTTGATCACCTTCCTGCCGGTGATGCTGGCGATTCTCCTGGTCGGCGGCGTCTCGCTTGTGCGCTTTATTGCAGAGTACCTGATGCTCGCCGCGCAGATCGCCTGTGCCATCGCCATCGGCATGCTCACCAGTTGTCTCATTAAGAATACGCGCAATGCCTCGGCGGTGGCTTTTGTGGTGACGATTCTCCTGGTCTTTCTCCTTTACGGCCTGGTCTTGCCGGCGCTGCAAGCAGATTATTTCGCTGATATGCCGAAAACGGATCAGTGGTATTTTCCGATAATGTTCTTCATGCCCATCTTCACGCTCATTGCTTTCCTCTGTATTGCCGGTTGCATCCGTATCATTGAGCGCATGCGCAATCCCGCGTTGTACCGGTGAGGGAGAGTGCAAGTGGCCGCACCGAAGATCATACCCCGTTCCTGGTATCTCCCCGACCGGCGTCCATTGTTCTGGCACGAGTGCCGGCGGCATGCACGCGGGCGGTTGGCGCATTTGCTGCTGGCGCTGTACGTCGTCGGGCTCATCGTGGCTTCGTTGATCGTCACTTACATCGCGCAGATGCACCATTACGATTTTGACGACGCCCCGTATATCGGACAGCGGCTCTTCTGGATCTCGATGGCCGGGCAGATGGCGCTGATGATCTTTCTTACCATCAATACCACCACCACGGCCATCGCCTCCGAGCAGGTGCAGGGCACGCTGGAAGCACTGGTCCTCACCCCGCTCAGCCCACAGGAGATCATTCGCGGCAAGCTCCAAGCGATCTATGTACAGATCGGATTGTTCATCCTGGCAGGCATCCCGGTCATCGCCACCTTCGCCTTCGCCTATGGCGGCGTCTCCCCGCTGGAGCTAGTCATCGGCTACATGCTGCTGATCTATGCCGGCGCGTTCTGCGCCGCCCACGGCCTGCTCATCTCCTGCCAATCCCGCACCCCCACCGAGGCGCTGGTGAAGGGCTATCTGCTGGTGGTGCCCGGCGTGCTCATCGCCCTCATGGTCTTCATCACCGTCATCGGCGCCATCGTCGTCCTCATCGACATCCGGCTTACCTTCTCCCGCTGCCTGGATTATATTGAGCTGTTGCGCTATCCGGCGGAGAAGTAGAGGCGGATGTTATTCATACCTGGGTATAAACTCGGGCGGGGCTACCGCCATCCTTCCAAACTAGAATCTTCCTTGGTTACCTTATCCAGATTCGGATGGGTAGAGATTCCTGTTTGGAAGGTAGGCGGCAGCCCCGCCCGATTACCCACCAGTCATTATGGTTGTGTAATGCTCACATTGTCGAAGGTGACCGTTTTGGCCGCACTAGTGCTGCCACTGGTCACCGCCAGACCGACGTAGATCGGGTCGGTCATGGTGACAGTCGTGTTCGAGCCTACCTGTGTCCAGCTGCTGCCGTTAGCGGACATGAAGGCGCTCAGCGTATTGCTGCTGCGCACCACTTTCACCCAGTAGGGTACCGCGGCTGCGGTACTGCTGGTGGAGGAGGTGCTGCCGCCGGCCGAGGTGCGCCGTAGGAAGTAGACGTAGTAGGTAGAGGTCGGCTTGTACATCGCCGAGGCCTCGATGCTGTTGGCATTGAGGTTCTGCCGCATCATCACCCCCGCCCGTTCGGCGGAGGTGGCACTGGCCGCCGTGGCGATGCGGGCGATGATCGTCGTGTTGCCGCTGAACTGGCGATAGACATAGCGGAAGGCATCCGCCGTGCTGGTCACGCCTGCCCCGGCGCCGCTCACCGTGAAAGTGCCGGAGGCGTAGCTGGCTGAGCCGGCTACCCCGACCGAGCCGATGTCGCTGGTGCCCCAGACGATGATGTTTACCGCGGATGACGTGGTAGTGACGTTGTTGTTGTCGTAGGCCTTGGCGGTCAAGGCGTAGTTGCCCATCGCCACGCTGGTCCAGGTGTAATTATACGGGCTGGTGCTGGCGGTGCCGACGAGCGTGCTGCCCTGGTAGAACTCCACCTTGCTGATCGTCCCGTCGCTGTCGGAGGCGGTGGCACTGAGCGCCACGCTGGCCGGAGCGATATAGTTGGTGTTGTTCGCCGGAGCGGTCAGGCTCACGGTCGGCGGAGTATCAACGATGATCGCCGCGGTGGAGGAGACCGCCGGCAGGTTGTTGTTGTCGTACGCGATGGCCGACAGGGTATAGTTGCCGGCGGCCACGCTGTTCCAGGTATAATTGTATGGGCTGGTCGTGTCCGAGCCGATCAGCGTGTAGCCGTTGTAGAACTCCACCTTGCTGATGGTGCCGTCGCTGTCAGAGGCGGTGGCCGTCAGGGTGATGTTCGCCGGGGCGGTGAAGACCGTGCCGCCGGTGGGGGCGGTGAGCGTCACTGTCGGCGGGTTGTCCAGCGCATACTTGCTCATCAACGCGCTGTTGATGGTTGACATATCCGCGGCGGAGAGGGCATGGTCATAGACCACGATCTCGGCGAGGTCGCCATGGAACTGCAAGCCGCCGTATGCCGCACGCAACCCGATGTTGAAATGCAGGTCGGTCGGCGTGGTGGTGTTCAGGTTGCCCACGTAGTTCTCGTTCAAAGTTTGATTGGCCGTATTGATATACAGCTTCTCGCCCGCGTCGGTCCCGTCGAACTGATCCATGGTCATGATCGGCGCCGTGATGTTGGCCGCCCAGGTAGTCGGATTCGCGCAAACGATATCTTTACCCGTCTGCACGCCGGACCGCTTCACCGAGACCGTACTGGTGGTGCTGGTCCAGAGGAAGTTGCCGGTCGGGTTGAAGTTCATGTCGTCGCCATGCTCATAGACGATTTCCTGACTGTTCGAGGTCTTGAAGATAGCGACAATCGTATACGTGCCCAGCGGCAGCGAGCTGACTTGCAGCAGGCTGTTGCCGTTGAAACGCACCACCGGTTTGCCGTTGAAGACATTGGTGGTATACACCGGCGCCACGCCAACCCCGCCGACCTGGGTGAAGACGGCGTTGCGGCCATTACCGCTGATGTCCGTCCAGGTGTTCACCGGGTCACCGTTGTTCAGGCTGAGCGAATCGGCGCGCAGCCAGAGGAGCATGCCGGTGGTGGGCAGGGACGGGTTGACGGTGATGCCCACGCCGGTCGAGGTGGTGGGCAGGTTGTAGTTGTCATAGGCCTTCGCCGTCAGGGTGTAACTCCCCTGGAGGACGTTCGTCCAGGTGTAGCTGTACGGGCTGGTGGAATCCGTCCCGAGCAGCGTGCTGCCCTGGTAGAATTCGACCTTACTGATCGTCCCGTCACTGTCCGATGCGGTAGCATTGATGGTTACCGTCGCCGGCGCGGTGAAGATGGCGCCATTGTTCGGGCTGGTGATGCTCACCGTGGGCGGATTGTTCACGAAGACGGTGACATGCACCGCGCTCGATTCCGTGATGCTGCCCAGGTTGTCATACGCTTTCGCCGTCAGTGCATAGCTGCCCGCCGGGACATTCGTCCAGGTGAAGGTATACGGCGAACTCGTGGCTTGCCCGCGCCAGGTGCCGTCCTGGTAGAACTCGACTTTCGTGATCGAGCCGTCGGCATCGGTGGCGGTCGCTGTGAAGGCGATGGATGCCGGGGCGGGGAAGCTGGTCCCTTCCGTCGGCGCGGTGAGGGTCACCGCCGGCGGATTGTTGATCAGGATATGCATCGGCGCCGAGGTGGTGACCAGGCCGCCGTTGTCATACGCCTTCGCCGTCAGCGTGTAGCTGCCGGTGGTGGTGGCCCAGGTATAGGAGTACGGGCTGGTGCTGTCTGTATTGATCAGCGTGCTCCCCTGGTAGAACTCCACCTTGGTGATGGTGCCATCGCCGTCTGCAGCATTAGCGTTAATGACCACGTTGGCGGGTGAGGTGTAGAATGTGCCCTCGCCGGGGTCGGTGAGGGTGATAGTCGGGAACTCGTTGGGTGATGTGGTGCGGCTGAGCAGGATGCGGTCGAAGAGCGCATCGCCGCCGGCGCAGGTCATGAAGATCCCCTGGACATGCGAGCCTTCCGCGAAGTACTGGCGCAGGTCTACCGTGTAGGAAGTCCAGTTGGTCGGCGCTGTGGTAGCTACCTGCACCTCGGCGAGCGGGGTGCGGTAATTGCCGGTGTATGTCGGGTTCGGATCAACGCTGCCGGCATAGTAGCCCACGGCATTGCCGTCTGACAGGCGGAGACCCACCTTGATGCCGGTAGTGGCTGCACTGGTGCCTTTCACGGCGAAAGTCAGGTAGCGGTATTGCCCTGGCGTGGGATTCGACGAGATAACGAAGTCCCAACCCGGCTGCGAGCCGTCATGACTCTGGTCCCAGTTGGCATCCGAGACGTTGCCGCGTACACCGCCGGCGACGGTTTGATAGATGCAGATGCCGCCGGAATAGGCACCGCCGGTCTGGAAGTTGGAGCCATGCAGCGAATGGACGGTGCAGGTGGTGGTGAATTCATCCAGATTCTCGTCAAAGAGCACGGCGGTGTCGTGCTGGGCGATGACGTCCGGATGGTTGGCACCCAGGTTGGTGCCATGCAGCACCAGTTCGGCCAGTCGCAGGTTGCCCGGCGCAGTGGTCGGCACCTGGATGCGGATGCGTGATGCCTGCACCGGCGTGACGAACATGTGGCTGTGCGTCGCCGCATCGCCCATCATCGATTCGCCGGACTTCCAGGCTTGCGCCACCGGGTCCCAATACTGCAGGTAGGCTTCGCGGACCCAGGATTCCGGGTGCGCGGGGTCTTCCACGAAAGTGATGCCGGTAATGTTCAGTTGCCGGCGCCAGGTGTCAATCTGGATATACTGATACGGCCACATCTCGCCAACCTGCGAGAGGGCGCTGACATCACTCCAATTCAGCCACGGATTGGCCGGCGGGGTGGTGCTGCCGTCGAAGAGCGGCGCGGTGCTGCTGATGAAGCCGGAGAATCCGTTGGCGGGATTCAGGTTGCTGTCGTAGGCCAGGAAGGTCACTTGCTCGACGCCCGTACTGTCGTAAGCCAGGTTGGGGGTCAAGGGCTGGGTTGTGTCGATATTGCCCCAGCCGGTCATCTGCACCACGGAGGCGCCGTCGGCATCCAGCAGGTGCCCATGCATATCGGTTTCGACCGGGGTCACTTGCGCTGCCCAGGTCTGCGCATAGCTGCTGCCGTTGACGCGATAGACCCAGCCATTCCAGGTGGCGAGGATCAGGTCGCCGCCGGCATGCCAGGCGGATACTGTCAGTGAAGCATAATCGTGCTCGAAGAGCTTGGCCCCGGTGCTGGCCGATAATACATCGACCGTGCCGAGGACGCTGCTCACCGCCACCTTGCTGCCGTCAGCGGAGAAGCGCGGGAAGCAGAGGGTGTCTTCACCGGCGAAGCTCCACTTCATGCCGGAGGGGATGTTGTACAGTTTCACCAGATTGCCGGTGACTACCGCCACGGAGGTGCCGTCGGCGGTGATGCCCAGGTCATTGCAGGCGGTGACGATGGTCGCCACTTTGGTGCCGTACTTCAGCACGTAGATGGTATTGCCGTTCGCCGTGGAGGCCAGCGCACAGGAAGCGCCGTCGCTGGTGACGGCGATCTGCGTGATGGCGCCGTTGTTCGCCAGTACTATGGACCACTGCTTGGCTCCTGTGGTGGCGTTGTAGGCAGTTGCGGTCATGCCGCTGGTCACCAGCAGCGTCGAGGTGCCGAGGGCGGCCAGCTTACAGGAGCACAACGTCTCGTCGTGCCAGAGCAGCGTGCCGGCGTTGTTCCACACCGCCAGCCCGAGTGAGCCGGAGGTCGCGACCCACGACGCATCGGACGGGGTGGCAAAGTTGTTCATCGTTTCCGACAGAATCTGCGGCACAAAGCGGTGCGGCAGGCGTTTGGGTAGACCGTACAGGTTGAAGCGCTTCGTCAGGTTACCGGAATTGTCCACCAGGTAGAGGCCGTAGCCGTTGCCATCCGGGAAGTTGAAGCCCTGCACCGCGGTGCCGGAAGAGATCGCCTGCGGCGCGTAGGTGAAGAATTGTCCCACGCGCTTGCGATAACTGACCGACCCGTCGGAGAGGTTGATGGCATACAGGTTGGTGCCCCAGTTGGAGGCATTCATCACTGCCAGGTTGCCGTTGTTGGTGATGATGATGTCGCGCAGATGCGGGCCGAACTGGCTGGTGGCCGTGCTTAATCCGGCCATGGCCGTCGTACCGCTGGTGACCAGGCTGGCCGGCAGTGGGGAATTCTGCGACGGCGCGCCCTGTCCCTGCAAGGGGAGGGTGCCGGTGCCGGCGGCAGTGACGGTGATGGTCTGCGTGGCGCTCTTGCCGCTGAAGAGTTCAGCGGCTTCCAGCTTCGGCGAACCGCCCACGGTATTGAGCGGGACGGAGATGGTGCCGGTGGCGCCGGCGGAACCGGCGGCAGTGAAGAGCTCTTGCAACACGGTGACGCCGTCATTGGCCAGCAGGCGCACGCGGATGGGAATGCTGGCCAGGATGGGATTGTTGCCGCTGTCGCGCACGCGCACCTTCCAACTGAAGGGCTGACCGGCGGTCACCGACGTGTTCGGGCCGGTCAACTCGACATTATTGATGGCGGCGGGCAGGATGGCATAGAGGCGCATCGGCAGTGTGCGCAGGTCTGCGGTGACGTTCTGACCGCTCGGGGTAACCTGCTGGCGGGCGAAGACATCGTAGACGGTCTTGCCGGTGAGATCACCCAGGCCCACGGTCGTCTGCACCGGCACGCGGGAAGAGCACCAGAGCGCCATGCGCCACAGGTGCGCCGAGCTGATCTCGGTGGGGGTGCAATGATTGAGCACGGACACATAGCGCGCGGATTCTGCCGTGCGCTCGGTGAGGAAGACCTCGTCGTACCCCGCCGTTTCCGGCTGCGGGATGGCGGCAAACGCGGTGGCGATGCCTGCTTCGTTCTGCTGCGCAGCCGTGAGCACGCCGATGATCGAGGTGTAATCGTTCCCGTTGCCGATGCTGTCGCACTTGTTGAAGGACACGCCCAGTGCGGTATAGCCGGTCATCAGGCTGGCGAGACAGGTGCCGTCGTAGAAGATCGGCACGCCGGCCGTCTGGGCGTTCGACAACGCGGTGACCAGGGCCGGTTCGAGCTGGTAGACCTGGTCGACCAGCACGATGGCCTTGTACCCGTTCAGGCAGGTCGGGGTGACATCATTGCCCAGCACGATCGTGGCCGGGTAGTGAGCATGCATGAGAGAGACATACGCCTCGAACATGCGCTGGAAATGCTTGCAGCCCATGCCGGTCCAGCCACGGTCGTTGTCGAGCTGGAAGGGGCGGGAGGACGACACCAGCGCAACCGGATCATGCGCCTGCAGCGCGGTGTACCAGGGTCCGTAAGGTCGGCCGATGGCGGTGTTCATCGCGCGGAAGATGCTGGTGACGCCGTTGTTCGTGCGGGAATCAAAATATTCGCCGAACGAGGGGTAATTCCCCGCGCAGCCGATGGAATTAGCCCCGCGCATAAAGAAGGAGAGACACGTGGGCAGAATCTCCTCGCCGGTGCCGGAGTCGTTATAGAGCTCGGGGTGCGCATAGGCCGGTTTCCCCGCGCGCTTGTACAGATCGGTGCTGTAGGTTTCGATATACTCGAGGGGAATCTGCTCGAACTGGCATTGCAGATCCACGCCATTCACCGGAGCATAGTTGGTGGGCGGATAACCCATCGGGTTACGCACCGGGCCGGAACCTGTAGTCTGCAGTGTGCCGGTAATGGTGTTCAGCTTAGTATTGAACAGGCCCCACTGCGTCGCGGGTTGTGCCAGCCAGCGATTGCTCAACGTATCGAGGATGGTCGCCCAGGTACCGTTGCTGTTGGCGGTGCTGAACGCTGTGTTGTAATCGCTCTGCTCCTGGGCATTCCCCATGCTGACGATGCTGTTGCCCGGCCACCAGTTGCCGGCCCAGCCCCAGCCTTTGAAGGCAGAATAGGGGAGACACGCATTGGTGACGGTGGCGATGTCGGCCTCGTACTGCGTCTCATTGCGGTCCACGATGCCGGTGCCCAGTGGCATACCGGTGTCCATATTCATCAGGCGCGCATAATTCCGTATGCCAAACGCGCTGTAGTTCGCCAGCGATTGCAGGTAGGGCGATTCGTCCATTACCTTACCGGAGTCTGCGGCATTTTGATCGCCGGACAGGCGGGAGGCCAGCGTGCTCATGGTGTTGTTGGAGGTGCCGTCCCAGTTGATATTCCCCTCCAGGAAGGAGGTGCCGATGGGATCCCATATGAAGTCGGTACCGAGCTTGTTCAGCCGATTCGTCGTCTTCGTGATGGTGTCACGCACGTCAAACGGATTGGACGAAACCGTCGATATCATCCCGTAATCGCCATAGATGAGGTTGCGGAAGGTGCTGCCTTTGTCTCCCTGACCAAAGAACAGCGGCTGCTCATCGGTGGAGAAGTTGGCGCTGCTCACCGTGAGGGTATATTTCCCCGGGCGCAGCCCGGCGGTGATGGCCGATGGGATGTAGAAGTTCTGTTGGGTTTGCGATTGCGAGATCGGCGCGGTGCCGTTCGCGACGGTAGTGCCCTGGTCATCCTTCAAGTTGACGGTGACGGACGAGGGCAGGTTGGCGCTGTTGCTGGTGTGGAAGATGACGGAGAAGTTCACCGCATCGCCCGGAGCATAGCCCACTCGGTTGTTGCTGGTCAGCACGCTGACCGAGCCGAGGGCGCCGGAGGGGCGAATCTCGACCATGTCCTGCACCATATAATCGCTGTACCCGTTCGTCGGCGAGACTTCCGGGGTGACTTTCACCTGGAAGAGGCCAGAGATGCCGGAGGGCACGGTCAACTGGTTGCTCGCCCAGGTGCACTGGGTGTACTGCGACTGCCCGTAGTTGCGCAGCCAGACATTCCAGTTGGGATTGGTTGACCGCCCGCCGCCGGGCGTGAAGGTGATGGTGAAGGGGATGACACTCCCTGCTGTCCACGTCGAGCTACTGTAGGTGGCATCGAGCTGGTCATAGTCGGACAGCACTGAGCGCACGAAGGCGCCGGTGGACAAGTTATAAACGCGGAAGAGCTCGGTCGTATTGCTCGTGATGAAATTGTAATTGACCACGGCATCGGTGCCGAACACACGCAGGTTGCCACCGTTAGCGGGGGTGCCGCTTAGCGTGATGCTGCCCACGGAGGCACCGCTGGAGTTCCACTTATTGATAACAGTGGAATGCTCGCACAGGGTGTAAAGTGTGCCGGTGTCATCGACATCGCAGCCGCCGTACAGGCGGTCGTAGGTGCGGACATCGGTCTGTGCGTAGGTGAGCGTCCACTTCTGCAGGCCGTCGAAGCCGACTGCCACCACCGGGTTCGGGGCGGGACCGCCATTCACATACCCCTGGAAAAAGTAGAGGAGTGATGCAGCTTCGCAGACGCGAAAGCTCATGTAGCGCCCTTGCACCGGCGCAGGATACGAGTAGGTGTTGACGATCTTTCCCTGCTGGTTGAAGCGCACTACGCGATTGTTGGCCGGGTCAATGGCGTAGAAATCGCCGCTGGCGCCTACCTGCACGTCGGAGGGTTCATCATAATTGACGGTGGTGAACGCCTTGACGGTGGCGTAGTTCGAAAAGGAGGTGTCGTACAACTTCGCGCATGCGGCGAAGTGGGCATGCGTGACGGCGATGATGCCGTTACTGTTCGCCGCGACGGCCGTACAGGACTCGGTGGCCAATACGCCGCCGCTCTTGTTGGTGCCGTCACGGTTGATGCGGATGACATAGCCACTGCCTCCGCTCGGAGAACAGAGGTAGACTTTCCCATCGCGACCGACGCCCATATTGGCGCCGGACACGCTGAAATAGGGATGTTCACGCGAGACGATCTGCTCTAATGTCACCGCCGAGCCGATCGTCGTGGTCATCAGGGCAAGCAGACATGCCCCGAGAAACCAGAGAATAGGATATCGAGAGTACATAACGTTTTTTCCTTTCTGTTAAAACCGATTGAAGAGAAACGAGAGATGGATTCCTGCGGAAACGTGCGGTTCCTGAGTGCGTGCAATCGTTCCCGTCAAACTGGACACCGACCCTCCGGTCGGCTATATCAGTGTTTATGAAAAGGCGGAGACTGATGAGTTGCTGGTGGATCTGCCGGGTAACGCCTGGCGAATCCGATCACTTAAAAGCTTGCTTGATACTTTTAGCGCTACGAAATAATAGCGAGAGTATTATATTTTAGCACAAGGAGAGGCGAGGGGAAGAGGGGTCTTTGATTGACAAGTAAAGCAAAAGCCGGTTTTCTAGTGCATGTATGAAAGAATATTAGATGCCGCAAACTCGGCACACCGGGAACGGCTCTCGCCATCCCCGGTGTGCCCGATCTGATGATACTATTTTTCGTTATCGCGTGGGTGACTGGTATTCAATTCATCGATACCGGCGCGGTCACGCCGCCACGCTCCTCTTTCGCCGGCTTCTCCTGATGGCTGTGCCACAGATGCCGCATCTCCTCACAGCGCTCCAACAGTTCGGACAACGTGCCTTGATCGTGCACGCGACCGTCTTTCAGGATGATGATGTGGTCGGCGCGGCGGAGGGCGGCTCGGCGGTGGGAGACGACCAGGCAGGTAGTGCCTTCGCGGGCGAAGAGCTGCTCCCACAGCGTCTGCTCGGTCACCACATCCAGCGCGCTGGAGAGGTCGTCGAAGACGAACAGCTCCGGCGTCCGCACGAACATGCGCGCCGCGGCCCCGCGCTGCACCTGTCCGCCGGAGAGTTTCACTCCACGTGGTCCGACGGTCGTGTCTAATCCCTCCTGCAACTCGGCGACATCCCGCTCCAGCACCGCCAGCCGGATGGCTTCATCGAGCGTCGATTCCCCGGCGGGGTGCCCGGCGAGGATATTCGCGCGCAGCGATTCGCTGAACAGGCGCGGCACCTGGGCGGTGTAGGCCACGCGCGGCGGGATGAGCGCCGTGGCGGGGTCCGGCACCGGTGTGCCGTTCCAGCGGATCTCCCCGGATTCCAGCGGTGCCAGCCCGAGCATGCAGCGCAACAGCGTCGTTTTCCCGGCGCCGATGCGCCCGGTGATCACCGTGAAACTGCCGCGCGCGACCTGCAGGTCGATTCCCTCGATGCCGTTTTCCGCCTCCGGATAATGGTAGGTGAGCCCGCGCGCCTCCAGGACGTCCAGCCGGTGCTCATCCACTTTCCCTATCACGGGGATCTCGGGGCACTCGCCATACAGGTGAAGCGGGCGCAGGCGTGCGAGGAAGTCGTCCGGCGAACCGGCCAGCAGTTCCTGCAGGCGTCCCAGCGAGACGGTGCTCTTTTTGTATTGCGCCAACGTATCGCCCAGGAAGAACATCACCGCGGTGATGCGCGGCAGGTAGGCGACGAAGAGGACGAAATCGCCCACCGTGAAGGTGCCGCGCCGCATCGACCCGGCGGCCAGCAGCAGGATGGCGCCGATGCCCAGGTTGATGACGTTGCCGAACATGGTGCCCATCGCCTGGCTCAGCAGCGTATCTTTCAACGCCGCCTTGCGGCGCAACTCGTTAATCTCGGCGAACTGCGCCGTCACCTTCGTCTCGGCGGAGGCGACCTTCACCGCCTGCACGGCGTTGAACAACTCCCCGATGAACGCGGTGACCTTTGCGGCGGCCTCGCGGTTCGCCTTGCGATAGCGCGTGATGCGCACGCTCATCCACTGCACGATGGCGATAATGATGAGCAACAACGGGATGACCACCAGCGTAATGAGCGGATTGATGCGGAACATGATGATCAGCGCGATAACGGCAAAGAGCACCAGCCCCCAGCCGTCCACCCAGCGCTCGACATAGCGCGCCGCCTCCTTCACATCATCACTCAAGCGGCTGATGGCCTCGCCGGGCGAACTGGGTAGACGGCGGCTGCCCGGCCCGCGTACCAGCCAGTCCATGATATTCATGCGCAACAGGATGATCAGCATCAGCCAGTACGTCACCCATACCCAGGCCCCCCAGACGAGCACCGCTTCGCGCAGCAGTTCGACGCCGGCAATGAGCGCGATGACCGTCCAGAACGAGAGCCCCGCCGCCGCATGCCCGGTGACCGCATCGAAGAAAGCGCGCATGAGCAACCCCGCCAGCAAGGGCGAGACATGAAACAGCGTCCATGACAGCACGTTGAGCAGGAAGAGGCCGGGATAATTTTTCATCAAGCGGATAGTGAGTTGTCCGGTATTCATGCCAGCTCCTTTTCCATGCCGGTGCGCAGCAGGTGGGCGAAGTGCGAGGCCGGGTTCTCGGCCAGCGCGGCGCGTGGGCCATATTCGGCGATGCGGCCTTTCTCCAGGATGAGGATATCATCCGCATGCCGCACGGTGCTCAACCGGTGGGCAATGATCACGCAGGTGCGCCCGCGCAGCAGGCGATCCATGCCGCGCTCGATGAGCCGCTCAGTGGCCGGATCAAGGCGGGACGATGGCTCATCCAGCAGCACCAGCGCGGGATTGGCCAGGAAGATGCGCGTGAACGCAAGCAACTGCGATTCCCCGGCAGAGAGCCCGCTCCCTCCGGCTTGCAACATAGTGTCTAGCCCGTCCGGCAATGTGGCGAACCAGTCCTCTAACCCCAGTTCCGTGATGACTTGCCGGATGCGCTCGTCAGGGATGCTGCGGTCAAAGAAAGTCAGGTTGTCGCGCACACTGGCATGGAAGAGCTGCACCTCCTGCGTCACCAGGCCGATACGCCGGCGCAGTTCCGCGAGCTTGAGCTGACGCACGTCCTCCCCGCCAACGCGAATCTCCCCTGCTTCCACGTCATACAGGCGAAAGAGCAGGCGGGTGATGGTGCTCTTGCCGCTGCCGGTGCGCCCGAGCAGCCCGAGCACCCGTCCGGGCGCCAGGGAGAAGCTCAGTTCCTGCAACACCGGCTCTTCGGGGATATAGCTGAATGAGACGTGATCAAATTCCAATCCCAATGGCCCATCGGGCAACACCGCTTGTGGGCCATCGAGAATGGTGGGTGAGTGCTCCAGCAACTCGCCGATGCGCAGGATGCTCGCGCTGGCCTCCTGCAGGTCCTGCATCTGCCGGGTCAACTCTTCCAGCGGCGAGCGCAGCATGGTATTGTACTGCACAAACAGGTAGACCGTGCCCAGGGTGATGGCATGGTGAAAGTAGAGGGACGCGCCCATCAGCAGTGCGGCGAGATTTCCCAGCATGAAGAGCGTCATGGTGATGAGCCAGACGCCGTTGCGCGTCATGCTCGCCTTGCGGCTGGCATGAAAGAGCCGGCAGAGCACCGTGTTGTAGCCGCGCAACACGTGCGCGCCCATGCCGTTGGCGCGGATATCTTCCAGCCCGCTGAAGCGCTCTTCCGCAAAGCCTACGGACTGTGCAACGCACTCCCGCTCCGCCTTCATGGCCGGCACGGCGAAATTGCGCACCAGCACCAGTACCACGCCTGCAATCAGGCTGAATAGCGCCAGCGCCGCGCCGACGCGCCAGTCCTCGCGAAAGAGGAGCACGAGCACGCCGAGTAACAGCACGACATTGCCGATGACCGTAACCAGGAACTGTGAGAAGAAGTTGGCCAGGGTGTTGACATCGCCGTCCACCCGCTCGATCATCTCTCCCGGCGTGCGCATCTGGTGAAACGGCATGTCCAGCCGCAAGCAGTGCAGCGCCAGGTCATTGCGCAATCGATTGGTCGCCACCCACCCGACATCCGCCCCCAGGTAGGCGACCGTAGCCGTACACGCCTGGCTGCACAGGCTGACCAGCAGAAAGACCCATGCCGTGGAGGCCAGCGCGCGCAGGCTTTCGCCCCCCTTGACCGCATCGATGAAGTGCCGCAGAATCTGCGGATTCAGTAACTGCAGCCCGATCCCCACCAGCAACAGCATCCCGAGCACCACCGCTTTCCCGCGTTGCACCCCGAGATATCGTCCTAACAACGCCCCATACTGCTTCCAACGTACCATCCCTGTTACCTCATGCTCTTACTCATACTCATGCTCATGCTCAAACAGTTGATTCAGGATTCATGATGCAGGATTCAAGGCTTCGAAAATGCACCCGGATTGCGTATTGATCCGTGAATCCCATTCTCCCGTATCGCCTTGCCGATCATGAATCGTAAACACATGCCAACCAAACAAAAAAAGAGCTGTCCAACAATGGGACAGCTCTTCCGGAACGAATGAATTCCTCAATCGTTACCCCCTGTCCCTCCCGAGGCATACATGCGGATGTGCAACGGCCATATGATGTACGACATAAACCAGTGCCAACTTCATCAAATGTTGCCTCCTTTCGGACAGGATGGGAATTTCACCGCATTATAGAAGGGTTGATATGGCTTGTCAAATGGTAGTTAGCGGTCTGTCGGGGGCGATTCTGTATTCAACTAGCTACAGAACGAAGACTTGATGATGCGCTTGGCTCAACCATAATATTATGCTGGAGTATGCATCGAAAACAACCAACCGGTGTCAAAAATCCACAGCACATCTATCCCGAAACGAGGATATCACGATGTCCGTTCGCTTACTTTGTCTCTCCTGTTGCCTGCTTCTTGGTGCCGCCGTCCTGGCGGGCGAGTTGACGCCGTCGATTACCGCCGATGATCTGGATACGGCGCAGAGCCTCACTTATGATGGGGCACGGGCGTTGGGGCCGGTGCCGGTGGACACGCTAAGAGCGCTGTTCGGATTAGCGCAGGGGCCAGAGGAGTATAAGTTCGCCGAGGGGGCGGGGAAAGACCGCTACCTGCGCGCCGCCTTCAACAAGCCGGTGACCATCGGTACGCTCTATACCACGCTCGGCAGCGGCGCTCCCGCCGGCACGTATCTCCAGCCAGGCATCGGCACCAGCATCAGCTATCTGAAGCCCACCGCGGCGTATCCCGGGGATGTGACGAACGATGACCAGTGGGTGAAGCTGCCTGACGGTGCGTTGAAAACCCTTCCGCCCGGAATCACCACGCGCGCATTGCGCATCAGCGACCGCTACCTGCAGCCGCAAACCTTTGCCTCGCATGCGAAGCTGATGATGTGTTTCCAGGAGCGGTATTACAGCGCACTGAACCTGGGGCAGAGCAAAGTGGCTGGGCGCGAAGGCAAGCCGGAGACGTGGATGGGCGTGTGGAGCACCCAGCAGACGGTGGTCGCCATCCTCGCCCATTCACTCGGGGCACCCAGCGCGAATGTGGAAATGCTGAAGCCGGATACGACGGAGAACGCCGTGGTGGCAGCAGCGGAACACTGGAAGCACCTGAAAGAGTTTGCCGGCGGGCGCGGGGTATCGCTCTATCGCTTCGATAAACCATTCCCGAGCAATGCCTTGCGGCTGACCATCGCCACTCGCGGCAGGACGAGCGCCTACGGCCTGGTGCTGCCACTGGTGAACCTGGGTGATAAACCGGATGTACCCAGCCTGGACGTGCCCCCGCCGCCATATAAAATTGCCTACAACATGCCGATGGACGGCTTTGTCGCCGTGCACATCAGCGACAAGAAGACAGGCAAACTAGTCCGCCGGCTGGTGGCCGAGGTAGCGCGCGATAAGGGAACAATCAGCGAGCCATGGAACCTGAAGGATGACGATGGGCACATCGTGCCGCCGGGGGAATACACCTGGAAGGTGCTGGCACGCCCTCCCCTGAAGCTCACCTATGAGATGAGCGTGAATAACGCCGGTCAGCCCGCCTGGTGGGCGCCGCCGCCGGGCAAGGGCGGCGGGAGCTGGATGGCCGACCATACGCCGCCCAGCAGCGCCTGCGCGGTAGGCAACATGGTCTTCCTCGGCTCCCCCTGTGCGGAGAGCGGCAATTCGAGCATCGCCGTCGACCTGGAAGGGAACAAGCTGTGGGGCCAGACCGTCGCCGGCTTCGACGGCACCGAGCGGCTGGCTACTGATGGCCGCTATGCCTACCTCATCCACACGAACTACGTGAAGCAGGTGGACCCGCAGCACGACTTCGCGTTGCGCCATGTCCTCACCCCGCACTTCCCACGCGACCTGCCGGCTGCCCCCATCGGCGGCGCCGCCGGGCGCGGCGACAAGCTCTACATCTCCTATCATGTGCCCATGCCCTCCTGGCTGGTGCCGTCGTTTACCGCCAACGAGCTGGACCCTAGCAACTCCATCCCGCGCGTCTGGCTGCGCCGCGGCAACGGCCATCGCGGTGACCGCAGCGACAAAAACTACGGCGAATCGGAATACGACGAGTTGATGATCTACTACGGCGCCTTCCTGGTGGATTACATGCCGGATAAATGCCCCGCGCTTTCCGGGTCGCCGGTGCCCAGTTCCACGGTGGCCTATTTCGGCGATGCGCCGGCGGAAGGCCCGTTCAGCGGCATGGTGACGGCAGCATTCAAAACGCCGGTCACCCTCGGCTCGCTGATGATCCCCAACGCCAATATCAAGGTGTATGCTTTGAAGCCCGGGGCCAAGCTGGCCGACGACGCGCCACCCGAAGAAGGGCCGGACGGGCTGGAAGGCGGCGGCCTTGGTGGCGACAAGTTCAACGAGGATGACTGGGTGCAACTACCGGTGACCGGCAAGCCCGGCCAGCCGGGCATCGCACTGGCGCCGGCCGGCGGGCTGAAAACCACCGCGCTGCGCTTCAAAACCAGCCGCCTCATCTGGTGCCTGGCGATGGGCCGGCGCTTCGCCGATCTCGCCCCGCAGGCGGAACGTATCATCGAGGAAGGAAAAGCCACCGCGCATGGCGGCTGGGAGGTGGAGCGTCCCGCGACGACCCCCATCACCGAGTTCTCGCAGGCGATGATGGCGCTGCAGTGGAAGGAGCCGGTGCAGCTCCGCGGTGTGTCACTCACGTATCCCATCGCCTCCACCACCGCAGTGGATTACTGGATCGGCCCGGCGGACAAGGACCCGAAGACGGCTTTGCATGACGATCTGAAGTTTAGCTATTTTCAGACGCAGTAGTGCCCTGGTCTGACGGTGATTTCGCCTCGTCACCGTCTCTTTAGGCCCGCGTGGCCATCACCAGCGCTTCGGGGGTGATCCGCACCCCGTACGGCA
>Ga0272448_1001449_pt1 | contig 31906 bp, 28 predicted proteins | sample YNPCB0191_FD_202220 | JGI IMG/M metagenome (GOLD analysis project Ga0272448, IMG submission 202220) | Hot spring sediment microbial communities from Yellowstone National Park, WY, United States - YNP-CB-019-1 | ecosystem: Environmental > Aquatic > Thermal springs > Hot (42-90C) > Sediment...
GGTCGTAGTAATCGTTGAATTCATCGATGGCAATGACTTGTTCTCCTCGTTGCAATAGAGCTTCTACTAAATGGGAGCCTATAAATCCTGCTGCTCCTGTTACTATACTTTTAGTCATTTTGTTGCTCAAAATTATTTTGTCTTGTCATTATTCAGTATTCAGTAATAGAACCTCAATCTTAGCGTTGAGCGTTCGCCAACATGTAATTCGGGAGAAAAATTAGAAAAATTGAAGATAGTTCAGTTATTGTATGACAAAAATTACTGAGTGTCAGGGTCAAAATAAAGACTTAAATTCCCGTCTGCAAGTAATGGGTCGCAAGCGACAGGCGTAAGTATTAAAATAAGGGAATTGAACGGCGCACTGGCTAAAAATGCACGGGGAAAGAGCGTGAAAGTTTTAATTGTAGGTAACGGAGGGCGGGAACACGCCCTGGCTTGGAAACTGTTACAGTCAAAGCAAATCGAGCAGGTAATATGTGTGCCGGGAAATGGCGGTACGGCGACAATGCCAGGCTGTCAGAACTTGTTGTTGGCAACGGATGACTTTGAGGGTATAGCCCAATTTGCAAAAAAACAGGAAATTTCTTTGGTGGTCGTTGGCCCGGAAGCGCCTTTAGCCCAAGGAATTGCAGATTATCTACAAAATCAGGATTTAAAAGTTTTTGGTCCCAGCAAAGCAGGAGCACAAATAGAAGCAAGTAAAGCTTGGGCAAAAGCATTGATGCAGGAAGCAGAAATTCCCACCGCATCAGCTGCGGTGTTTGCTCAAAGTAAAGCCGCAAAATCCTACGTTAAAGAACGCAAAGCACCGGTGGTTGTCAAAGCAGATGGTTTAGCCGCCGGGAAAGGCGTTACGGTAGCTCAAACAGTAGATGAAGCACTCGCCGCCATAGACGCAATTTTCCAGGGACAGTTTGGCAGTGCTGGAAATTGCGTTGTGATTGAAGAATATTTAACAGGACAAGAAGCTTCTGTTTTGGCTTTGACCGACGGGCTGACAATTAGACCATTGCTACCAGCTCAAGACCACAAACGAATTGGCGAAGGCGATACCGGAGAAAATACAGGTGGAATGGGAGCTTACGCGCCAGCACCGCTGGTAACACCACAGTTATTGGCACGCATTCAAAAAGAAGTATTAGAAAAAGCGATCGCAGCTTTAAGAAACAGAAAAATTGACTATCGAGGCGTACTGTATGCAGGATTAATGATTGCTCCCGATGGCAGTTTTAAAGTTCTGGAATTTAACTGTCGTTTTGGCGATCCAGAAACTCAAGCGATTTTGCCGCTACTGGAAACTCCTTTAGAAGAGTTGATGCTAGCTTGCGCAGAGCAGCGTTTGGCAACTTTACCACCCATTGTTTGGAAACCAGGTGCAGCTGCTACCGTAGTTGCCGCCTCCAAAGGTTATCCCAGAGCTTACAAAAACGGTATGGTAATTACAGGCATTCCTCAAGCTGAATCAAAAGGAGCAGTTGTATTTCACGCTGGCACCAAATTAGAAGGACAACAATTGCTGACAAACGGCGGCAGAGTGCTCAACGTTACTGCAGTAGGAGAAAATCTCGAAAAAGCTCTCCACAAAGCATACGCTGGAATTCAATGCATTAATTTTGAGGGAATGTACTACCGAAGGGATATCGGATATCGAGTTTAGGCGCTCAAAAGCAGTTAGTTAAAAGAGGAATTCCACCGCCCGCCACAGCCACAGTCGAAGTGAAAGTTGCCCAACAGCAGCCGGCAACAGTACAATAGAGGCACGCTGGTTCAAAGACTTCCAGGCAGGGCACACGAGTAATTGCCGTTGAGGCCAAAAGAGGAGGGAAAAAGCAAGGGAAAACTTTTGCTGGTACTCTGACTCGAGACCTGTTTGTCTAATTAATTTTAATTGCAAAGCTTTACATGCCTGCCAAACCCGCCTAAGGTGGAAAATGCGAGAGCAGCCAACTCCACTATCTCACCGAAAGTACGCAAACTAAGGGAGTTGGCAATACGTAAATGAAAATCTCACACCATGTTCCGGGTAGGTGTTTGGTAAATTGTACACTATATACTTTGACATAATTTGACTTGCATCAAGTCGTGTTTAATACCAACGACTACCGCCATAACAACTTTTTATTAAAATGCTGGCCTTTGTAAAAACAATCCGAGAAGCGATCGCTAATTGGTGGTCAGAGTTTACGCTCCAGACCAAACTTTTGGCTGCCGTCACCTTGGTGGTATCATTGGTAATGAGCGGTCTGACCTTTTGGGCAGTAAATACCATTCAGCAAGATGCACGCCTGAACGATACTCGTTTCGGCCGCGACTTGGGACTGCTACTTGCCGCTAACGTTGCACCCTTAATTGCCGACCACAATCTCAAAGAAGTAGTGCAATTTTCCCAGCGCTTCTACAGCAGTACCTCGAGCGTGCGTTACATGCTCTACGCCGATGAAACTGGGAATATATATTTTGGCATTCCCTTTTGGGAACCAGAAGTAGAAACTTCTCTGACAATTAAACGGCGCATTCAATTGCCAGATGACTACGCCAGCGATGCTGACAAACCCATGGTCAGGCAACACATGTCCCCGGACGGTGTAGTCACGGATGTTTTTGTACCTTTGACCGTTGATAACAAATACTTGGGAGTTTTGGCGATTGGTATTAATCCCAATCCCACGGCGGTCATCTCCACAAACTTTACCCGCGATGTTACTATAGCCGTATTTATCTCCATTTGGGTAATGGTAATTTTAGGAGGAGTAATCAACGCTTTGACGATTACCAAGCCTATTAAGGAGTTGTTGCTGGGAGTCAAGCAAATTGCTGCAGGAAATTTTAAGCAACGTATTGACTTGCCATTTGGAGGCGAACTCAAAGAATTAATTCTCAGCTTCAACGAAATGGCAGAGCGTTTAGAACGTTACGAAGAACAAAATATCGAAGAACTCACAGCCGAAAAAGCAAAGTTGGAGACTTTGGTTTCTACTATTGCAGATGGCGCTGTTTTAATTGATAACAACATGCAAGTGATTTTAGTCAATCCGACTGCGCGGCGCATTTTCGGTTGGGAAGGAGTGGACATAATTGGTGAAAATGTTTTGCATCATTTACCACCGTCAGTGCAAGCTGAAATCACTCGTCCTTTGTACCAAATGGCAGCGGGAGAGTGTGAAAGCGCGGAGTTTCGCATTCACCTTACCCAAGGAATGCATCGCACGATTCGCATTCTCCTCACCACGGTGCTTGACCAGCAAAGAGAAAATGTTAAGGGTATTGCCATTACCGTACAAGATATTACCCGCGAAGTCGAGCTCAACGAAGCAAAAAGCCAATTTATTAGCAATGTTTCCCACGAGTTGCGAACTCCCCTATTCAACATCAAGTCTTTTATCGAAACTTTACACGACTACGGGGAAGAACTGACCCCAGAACAACGGCAAGAATTTCTCGCAACAGTCAATCACGAAACCGATCGCCTGGCACGCTTGGTCAACGACGTGTTAGATTTATCCAAGCTGGAATCGGGTCGCCGCTACAACTTAGATGCGGTGGATCTAGGACAAGCAATCGAACAAACACTGCGTACTTACCAACTTAACGCCAAAGATAAAGGCATTGAAATCATTCAAGAAGTAGAACCTAAACTGCCTTTGGTAGTAGGTCATTACGATCTATTACTGCAAGTTTTAGCAAATTTAGTTGGTAATGCCCTCAAATTTACCCAAGCAGGAGGTAAAGTTGCCATCCGTGCTTATACATTAGCATCCCCTTCCCCAGAAGGTAGCGATCGCCCCCAACAAGTACGAGTAGAAGTTTCTGATACAGGTATAGGTATTGCTCCAGAGGACCAAAAAGCAATCTTCGATCGCTTCTTCCGAGTCGAAAATCGCGTTCACACTTTAGAAGGTACTGGTTTGGGACTGTCAATTGTCAGAAATATCATCGAAGACAAGCATCACAGCAAAGTTCATTTGGTGAGCGAAGTAGGTGTAGGGACAACATTTTGGTTCGATTTGGCAGTTTTTGAAGAAGAAATAGCAGGTCGACAAGAAGGTGCAGTTACGGAACCAGCTGCTCAAACACACACCATTTCCACCAGTTGAGGTAGTTTCATCCCACTTGCTATGAGACGAAATTTCACAAACTCACCAGCAAGCACACCAACAATAAAACTAGTAACAAAACTAAAGCCTGATTTTGTCTCAGCCAATTTTTCCACTTTGTACTTAAACTTGGAGAACGGCGTAATTGCTGCAATTCCAAGTTTCTTTCTACAAGATTTTGATATAACGTACACTCTTTAGCATGGGGACGCTGAGGAAAATTACAGGTGTCGTCAGCATGGTAAGTGCAACTGTCACAAAGATAGCTGCCCAAAGCAGCGCGGTGTAAAGTCACGCCAGGATGACCGTAGGCTTTGAGCTCGGTACGGCAGTAAGGACAAGTAATCGCCTGAGAATTAACTTTTTGGTAACAGCGAGGGCAAGTAGCAGTATTCACGGCCAAAAGGTGTCAACACGCGAATATTCTCATCTTAGCCACTACCACGGCCAGATGGGTAATCAAATAAGCTAGTTTTTGGCAACTAAATTTACCCTTGCTACTGCCATTAAGCTTTTATTCATAGAGAATTGGTATTAGATGCAGAAAATTGTTGCCATGACACAAGCTAGAAATGTTCTGGGAAAACCTCTAGAAATTTGCTGTACTTCGCCGATGACAGGCTTTTATCGCGATGGAGCATGTAAAACGGGTGCGGGTGATTTTGGCGCTCACGTGATCTGCGCGCAAGTGACAGAAGAGTTTTTGGCTTTCACCAAATCTCGAGGAAACGATTTGAGCACACCTGTTCCCATGTATAACTTTCCGGGTCTTAAAAGCGGCGATCGCTGGTGTTTGTGTGCTTCTCGCTGGAAAGAAGCACTAGATGCTGGAGTTGCACCACCTGTAATTTTGTCAGCAACCCACGCTTCCGCTTTGGAATACGTTTCCTTGGATGAATTGAAGCAACATGCTCTCGATTTAAGTTAAAAACCACATTTTGCGACATTAGGCACAAAAACTGACAGGATGGGCAATGAATCATGCTTGTTGCCCACCCTGAATTTTTAACTTACAGGAAATAGCTGTTGTTGAAAGAAAGCTGTCAAAACTTTTTCAGCTATTTGCGGACTGGTTAAGCCTAATTCTGCCTTGGATTCCTCGGGTTCGGCGTGTTCCACAAGTATATCCGGCACACCGATGCGTTTGATGGGAACTACAATATCCGCATCTAACAGCGCCTCTGCAACTGCAGAACCAAAACCACCCATAACGCAGCCTTCTTCCAAAGTGACAACACGTCCGATTTTCCGTGCTAGTGGCAAAATCAATTCCGTATCTAAAGGTTTGGCAAAACGAGCATTAATTACAGTTGCTTGAATACCGTGTTCGCTGAGAATTTCTGCTACTTGCACGGCGGGATGGACCATCGTGCCATAGCCGATAATTAACAAATCGTCTCCGTGGCGGAGAATTTCTCCTTTGCCAATTTCCAAAGCCTCCCAGCCTTCTTCCATTAAAGGAACGCCATAACCTACCCCACGGGGAAAACGCATAGCGATCGGTCCCTGGGTATGGTTAATACCCGTGACGAGCATGCGTTGCAGTTCCGCTTCATCTTTGGGTGCCATCAATACCATATTGGGAATGCAGCGCAAATAGGCAATATCATACATGCCTTGGTGGGTGGGACCATCTGCACCGACAATTCCTGCTCGATCCATACAGAAGAAGACGGGCAAATTTTGGATGCAGACATCGTGAATAACTTGATCGTAGGCACGTTGTAAAAAGGTAGAGTAAATAGCAACAACAGGACGCATACCTTCTGTTGCTAATCCCGCTGCCAAAGTTACGGCGTGTTGTTCGGCAATACCGACATCAATATACTGATTGGGAAGTTTGGCTTGCAGTTTGTCCAAGCCGGTTCCCGTTGCCATTGCAGCAGTAATACCGATGATTTTGGGATTTTGTTCTGCGAGTTTGACTAAGGTGTGAGCAAAAACTTTCGAGTAAGCAGGAGGTTTAGGTTTATTGGAAGGAATGGCTTTACCAGTAGCTAAATTAAAGGGAGATTGGGCGTGGTAACCCACTTGGTCTTTTTCCGCAATTTCGTAACCCTTACCCTTAACAGTTGCCACGTGTACCAATACAGGTCCGGGAATTTGGTGTGCTTGTTGGAAGGTAGCAATTAATTCTTCTAAATTGTGGCCGTCTACAGGTCCCATATAAGTAAAGCCGAGTTCTTCAAAAACGGCCCCAACCTTGGGAACGGCCAGACGCTTCATTCCTTCTTTAATGCGTCCCAATTCTGGAGAAAGGGACTCGCCTACAAAGGGAATTTGTTTGAATTGCTCTTCCAGGTTATCCTTGAGAAACTGTACTGGACCGCTCAGGCGCATTTTGTTTAAGTAGCGGGGAATGGCACCGACATTTGGAGATATGGACATTTCGTTGTCGTTGAGGACAACCAATAAGTTTGTTTTCGGCAAATGTCCGGCGTGGTTTATGGCTTCTAGTGCCATACCACCAGTGAGTGCTCCATCACCAATAATTGCTACAACTTTAAATTTTTCCCCTTTCAAATCCCGCGCTAAAGCTATGCCTAAGGCAGCGGAAATACTTGTGGAAGCGTGTCCTGCACCAAAATGGTCAAATCGGCTTTCACAGCGTTTGAGATAACCAGCAATGCCATCTTTTTGCCGCAGCGTGTGAAAGCGACTGTAACGTCCTGTGATGAGTTTGTGGGGATATGCTTGATGCCCAACGTCCCAGATCACTTTATCGCGGTCTAAGTCCAAGGTTTGGTAAAGCCCAAGCGTTAACTCTACAACACCCAATCCCGGTCCCAAGTGTCCTCCCGTGGCTGCTACTGTTTGTAGATGCTTATCCCGAATTTGACGGGCAATTTGTTGCAACTGCCGAATTGATAATCCATGCAACTGGTTGGGATGGGTGATTTCGCTCAGATGCATACTATAGGGTTTTCCTCTCTAGATTTTATAAACTGATTTTCCCACGCTCATTATGGTGAAAAACATTCCTGAAAAATAATGAGTATAAATAATTTTAATCATTTTTCCCTTGTTAAAGGTTTTGGGGTGCAGGAGGTGCTTCTGGTGTTTGTGGTTGTGCTTGCTGTCTTTGCAAATATTGACTTAATACGTAAGCCATATCACCACGTGTCATTGGTTTCAAGGGAGAAATATTGTTTTGGGCATCTGTATTGATAAATCCTTCTGCTGCCACTGTGGCGATCGCTTGACGGGCCCAAGTTGGAATTAATGCAGCATCAGCATAAGGGGCTAGTATTTCCCGAACGGTCTCGTCAGAAAATTGAAATACACCGTAAGCTTGAGCAAAAATTGCCAAACCTTCTGCTCTTGTCACTTTTTGGTTCGGGAAAAATAAATTTCCCCGGTAACCTTTCATAATGTTCGTTTTTACTACTAATTGAATATTCCGAAACGCTGGATGAGAAGCAGGTACATCTGCAAGTACAACGTCACTTTGGCTAGCTGCAGGACGTTTATCCAATCGAAATACTTTTACCATTATCGAGGCTAATTCAGATCGGGTGAGAATTTTTTCTGGATAAAATTTATTATCTGGATAATTGCTCATCCAATTAGCAGCAACTATCTGTTTGATTTCACTTTCTGATGGTTGTTTAGAACCGTTTTGTTGTTGAGCGTAAGCTTGAGTGGGAAAGTACTGCAGTAGCGCTATGAAAGCGAGAATGCTAAAAAAACGACGCCCTGTCATAACTATGCCAATTTAGTATTTGCTACTGTTTCAGACACTGGCAAGACCAGAAAAAGGGAATTTATTGTTTTTGGTGGTTAGCTGGGTCTTGGCAAAAGATATTTGGCGATCGCAGCAACGGAGAATAGAAAAGTCGGGAATAAGGTGTTTTTTGCTGTCTTCCCTTGTCTATTACCTACTAAATCAATCGCCAAAGACAAAGTTAAATAACCCATCAAAGAATTTGGTTAAATCAAAGATTCTAGACGTCTGACCAAATCTGAAGGTTGCAATACTCCCTCAATTCGTTCTACTGGTCGCCCTTGCTTAAAAAGTACCAAGGTTGGTAGAGCATATATTTGGTATTCATTAGCCAACTGGGGATATTTTTCCGTGTCAATTTTGACAATTCTGATGCGCCCTTGGAGTTGAGCATTAACTTGCTCTAGGATTGTGGCCATGATCCGGCAAGGGCCGCACCATTCGGCGTAAAAATCTACCAATACGGGTACGTCAGAACCAGACAGCATCTCTTCGAAGCTGTTAAATTGCTTTTTAGTAGACATGTAAACACTCTATTTTGCTACAGTTTGATTTTAATGGTAGTTCTTGCCAGCCTGTACAGATGTAAAGTCATTTTTCGCTGTTTTTGAATGTCCGCTGTGCTTGCTCAAGAATAGCATTTATAATTTTTTAATCAAGAATTCGCATTTGGCAATTTTTCGAGTTGGAGCGACAGCAAGGAGTTTCTCCGGTGCCTGCGAAGTTTTATGATTAGCGCTGTAACGGCTAAAACAATGACACTAGCTTTATGAGAAATTTGCCAGAATCTTTGCGAACCTTACAGGGAAAAGTAGCAATTGTCACAGGAGCTTCCCGGGGCATCGGGCGAGCGATCGCACGAGAATTGTCAGAATACGGAGCTAGTGTAGCAATAAACTACAGTAGCTCCAGCACTGCCGCGGAGAAAATAGTAGCAGAAATTACTCAGGCGGGCGGCAACGCCATTGCTGTATCAGCTGATGTATCCAAGGTCGAGCAAGTCGAGGCTTTGGTAAATAAGGTGATGGAAAAGTTCAACCGCATTGATATCTTGGTGAACAATGCGGGTATCACTCGCGACACTCTACTTTTGAGAATGAAGCCAGAAGATTGGCAAGCGGTGATCGACACCAATCTAACAGGTGTTTTTTTATGCACTCGGGCGGCGAGTAAAATTATGCTTAAGCAGCGATGGGGGCGAATTATCAACATCAGCTCTGTAGCTGGACAAATGGGTAATCCCGGACAAGCTAATTACAGTGCTGCCAAGGCAGGTGTAATTGGCTTTACCAAGACCGTTGCTAAAGAATTAGCTTCTCGGGGTATTACCGTTAATGCTGTTGCTCCTGGTTTTATTGCTACTGACATGACCAGCAGTCTCAACGCTGAAGATATTCTCAAATATATTCCCCTGGGTCGTTACGGTCAGCCAGAAGAAGTTGCTGGTATGGTGCGCTTTCTTGTCGCCGATCCTGCAGCAGCATACATTACCGGTCAAGTTTTTAACGTTGATGGCGGAATGGTAATGGCGTAAGTACTAATGCCAAGATAAAAATAAGATTAAAATCCTAACGCTCGCCGTATTTTCCTTGCCAACTCTACGGAAATGTCTGCGGCGAACGCAGCGCTGTTGAAAAAATAAGGTGGCGTAGAGCATCTGCAAATGGGTGGTGGGCGCAATTGATTTACTCCCGTACCTTTTCGGTGGCTTTTATCCTTGGCCAAACAGTAAAGCCCAAAAGAATAACTATACCAACAGTGGTGGCTAGCATTACTAACAAGCTCATGCCTTGAATTCTCATTGCCAGCCAATTACACAGCAAGGTTATACCCCAAAGAATAAGTGCAGCATGGCGTTGGGATAAACCCCAAGCTAACAAGCGGTGGTGGAGGTGATCTTTACCAGGAGTACTCATAGGATTTTTTCCTGCCAAAAGTCTTCGCACAACCACCTGTGTGGTATCTAATACAGGTAGTAACAGGAATAACACTGTTGGCACCAAAGAAAAGACAGTATTAACTTGCAATTTTCCTAGAATACTTGTTGCTGCCAGTACGTAGCCAAAAAAGTAGGCACCGGCATCACCCATAATAATACGAGACGGGTGAAAATTGTGGTGTAAAAAACCCAGTGCTCCCCCGCCGAGTGCTGCTAGAACTAATGTTGCTGCTGCTCGATTGGGAAACTGGGCAGAAACCGCTAGTAGACTCATGGCGGTGATAAAACCTACTCCCCCCACCAAACCGTCCATACCATCCATAAAATTGATGGCATTGGTAATTCCTACCACCCACAGCACCGTCAGCAGTATTGTAAGTAGAGAATCAATGGGAGTGCCAAAAGTCACATGAATGCTGATACGATTGGCTACTAATAGCAGTGCGGTTAGTGTCTGTACCAACAAGCGCACGCTAGGAGGCAAGCCATACTGGTCATCGATAAAGCCCACCAGTACCAGCATCGAAGCACCTAAAAGAATTGTCAGTACTTGAGCTAAGACATTTTGCAGTTCAATGGGTCTGAGGAGGCTAGCTAGCACCAAAGCTGCTATTACTCCTGCATAAATAGCCAAACCACCTGCATTTGGCAAAGGTTCTCGGTTCAGTCGTCGTGCATTTGGTTGATCTGCCCATCCCACCCGCAGGGCAAATTTACGTACTATTGGAATCAAGCGCCACGTCACAACCCAACCTAACAAAAATGTAAAGACTACTGCCAACCAGCCGGAACCGCTTGGGTCGGCAATACCTAAAGCCTTAAGGAAGCTATATATATTCATTTGCTGCTTCCAGCGTCAGTGACTGCATCCAACTTCAGCATCAAGTGTATACTAACCATTTTGTTCTCACCATCTTGGAGATGAAACATTGTCTGGGATTAGCACTCTTTGTCTGTGAGTGCTAAATTGTCTAATGGAAGAGCTCGCAAAGGTATAAATATGGCAAAAATTATTGCGTTTGATGAAGATTCACGGCGGGCGTTAGAAAGGGGAATTAACGCCTTGGCTGATGCTGTAAAAATTACCCTCGGACCAAAAGGTCGCAACGTTCTTTTAGAGAAAAAATTTGGTACACCCCAGATTGTCAACGATGGTATTACTGTTGCTAAGGAGATTGATTTAGAAGATCCTTTAGAAAACACTGGTGCCAAACTTGTCCAAGAAGTTGCTTCCAAAACTAAAGAGGTAGCTGGGGATGGTACAACCACGGCGACGGTGCTAGCACAGGCAATGATTCGGGAGGGTCTCAAGAACGTAACTGCGGGAGCAAATCCTGTTGCAGCAAGACACGGAATTGAAAAAACTGTGGAAAGGCTCGTGCAGGAAATTGCAAAAGTAGCCAAGCCAGTAGAAGGTAGCGCCATCGCTCAAGTGGCAACGGTTTCTGCTGGTAACGATGAAGAAATTGGCGCTATGATTGCCTCAGCCATGGAGAAAGTGACCAAAGACGGTGTCATTACTGTTGAAGAATCCAAATCTTTGACAACGGAATTGGAAGTTGTGGAGGGAATGCAGATCGACCGGGGTTACATTTCTCCCTACTTCATCACTGATAACGAACGAATGACGGTGGAATTTGAAAACGCCCGCATTTTGATTACTGATAAGAAAATCAGTAGCATTCAGGATTTAGTACCAGTTTTGGAAAAAGTTGCCCGTTTGGGTCAACCGCTGCTGATTATTGCTGAAGATGTGGAAGGAGAAGCTCTAGCAACTTTAGTTGTCAACAAAGCGCGGGGCGTGCTGTCAGTGGCTGCGATCAAAGCACCCGCCTTTGGTGAACGCCGCAAAGCTATGCTGGAAGATATTGCCATTCTCACTGGCGGACAGCTGATTTCGGAAGAACTTGGTTTGAGCCTGGATGCGGTTTCTTTGGAAATGCTGGGAACTGCTCGTAAAGTTTCCATTGACAAAGAAAACACTGTTATAGTTTCTGATGCCGCACAGAAAGCGGACGTGCAAAAACGCATTGCCCAAATTCGCAAGCAGTTACAAGAAACGGATTTGGAATACGATAAAGAAAAACTGCAAGAGCGAATTGCTAAGTTGGCTGGTGGTGTAGCCGTTATTAAAGTTGGTGCAGCTACAGAAACCGAACTCAAAGACCGGAAGCTGCGGATTGAAGATGCTCTCAACGCTACTAAAGCCGCTGTGGAAGAAGGAATTGTACCCGGTGGCGGTACTTTATTAATTCATTTGGCCACAAAAATCGAGGAAATCAAAAACAGTCTTAATGAAGAAGAAAAAATTGGCGCTGACATTGTCGGGCGATCGCTAGATGCTCCTTTGCGTCAAATTGCAGATAACGCCGGTGCTGAAGGTTCGGTTATTGTTGAAAAAGTCCGTTCTACCGAGTTTAATGTTGGCTACAACGCTGCTACCGGAGAATTTGAAGACTTAATTGCTGCAGGTATTATCGATCCGGCTAAGGTTGTGCGTTCCGCTTTGCAAAACGCTGCTTCCATTGCGGCTATGGTTTTGACTACGGAAGCGATCGTTGCTGAAAAACCTGAGAAAAAAGCCGCAGGCGGTGCTCCCGATATGGGTGGCATGGGCGGTATGGGTATGATGTAGTCCAAGAATTGGTGTAATTTTTTCCTAACAGTTTGTCCTTTTTCAGGCAAACTGTTTTTTTTGCGATCCAGGTTTAGTCATCTACTTGAGTACATCTGCAAAACCGTAGATACTAACCAACAGCAATAAAATTGCCGTTAGTTGAGTGATACGCGTTTGAGGTGAAGGAGCGATCGCTTCCCGCACTAAGATCGAAAATGATGCCCCGACCACGAAACTTAATCCCAAAACAACATAAGGTGTTTCTGTCGGTACAAAAATAGAAATCGCCAGCATGGCAATTGCTAGCGTTAGCATCAACAGTTCGACAAATCGGGGTGGGTTATATTGGCTTGATAAAATCAAGGTGTTTAACCAAAAGCGCCAACTTCTCATCACAATTCCGTTACAAAAAGTCCAGAGGGGTAAGTTGGGTGCAACATGTTTGCCAGTTGGTAGCGAGCAGTTGACAGTGCTCTTTGCCGTGGCACCTGTTTGCACCCGTATAGCAATTGGTATTTACTACTATCCACTACCCAATAATTATTATCAAAATTAGCGTTAACGAACACCGGTTATAAATTGACCGCTACCATTTGTTTGGGCAGAGTTTTCTGCTGGTATTTCTACACCAAACACGCGGGCAAAAGCTTTTTCGACTTTGTAACCAGAATCAATCGATTCTAAAGGATCTTTGCGCAAGCGATGGCGCAAGCACAATGTTATCACGCGGCGAATATCATCAACCGTTACTTGGCTGCGCCCTTCTAAGGCTGCTAAAGCTTTAGCGGCGCGATTAGTGACAATATCGCCCCGCAAACCATCCACGTTTAATTCTGAGCAAACTTCGGAAATCTTCAGCCGCAAGTCGTAGTCGATGGTGACTGAGGGTAAAAGTTCTTGAGCTTTGACAATCTGCTGTTGCAGTTGTTGTTGCTGGGGTTGGTATTTTTCTATGAATTTGAGAGGGTCTTGGTCAAATTCGGTGCGCTGTTCCACAATTTGTACCCGCAAAGCTGGTTCTTTGACCGTATGAATTTCAGCGTGCATTCCGAAGCGATCTAGGAGTTGGGGACGCAGTTCGCCTTCTTCGGGGTTACCGGAACCAACCAGAACAAAGCGAGCTGGATGACGAATGGAAATACCTTCCCGTTCTACCGTGTTCCAACCGCTAGCAGCCGAGTCTAGCAGCACATCTACCAGGTGATCGTCGAGCAGGTTAACTTCGTCTACGTAGAGAATACCGCGGTTAGCTTTTGCCAACAGTCCTGGTTCAAAGGCTTTAACGCCTTCAGATAAAGCTTTTTCAATATCGATAGTGCCGCAAACTCGGTCTTCGGTGGCGCCCAAGGGTAGATCTACAATTTGGACTTTTTTGTAGACGACGGGAATTTCTTCTCCGTTTTCTAGTTTTTGGCGCACTTCATCGCTCATCAAATCGGGGTCGTTGGGGTGACTGTTGAAGGGGTCGTTAGCAACTACTGGAATTTCTGGCAATAGATCGGCTAAGGCGCGGATGGTTGTGGATTTACCGGTACCGCGATCGCCCATGATCATCACGCCACCTATTTTTGGATCGATAACATTCAAAATCAGGGCCAGCTTCATCTCTTCCTGACCCACAATTGCCGTAAAGGGAAATACCACGCGACGCGCAGCAGCGGTAGCAACAGCTGTAGGACTCACTAAATTAACCTTATGAATATTTTTTTCTTACCGTTTCTTATTGTGCCATAGCTCGATGGCAGGGATAATTAGAAAGTCAACAAAATAGAACTCAAAACATCAAGGTTCTAAGCTGGGGGGAAATTTTTCGCACTTGATATTCTGCTGTCTCTACCATTTCCCAATTAAATCCCAGTTCTTGACGAAATTTTTGTTCGATAGCATTTAGTTCGGCTTGGGGAATTGCTTGCCACTGCTTTTGCGTTTGCCAATGAATCACTAAAATTACCTGGGTAGGATCTTTGGGATTGAGCCAAACTTGTTTGCCGAGAAAGCCGGGATAATTAGCTAAGGCTGCAGTCCAAATTTCTGCGTCTTTGTGGATGTATTCTTCTCTTCGTGCCGGTGGTACTTTAAACTTCAGTAATTCTATACAATGTTGGAAATCTTCGTTTTCAGCCATTTTTAGTTGTTTGTTTCCATCCTGAAAAAGAATATCACGGACATTTGCTTTCTGGTTGCTGTTTTTTAAAGGCGATCGCTGTTTTTCACTCTTTATTTTTTCTTGACAAGATAGCAAATTTGTGCTTCGACCAAAAAATGCGAGATACATTTTATGACTAAGTACATTTTGGCACTAGACCAAGGCACAACTAGTTCGCGCTGCATCGTTTTCGACCGCGAAGGCAATATCCTCACCGTTGCTCAAAAAGAATTTTCCCAAATTTTTCCCCAGTCTGGTTGGGTGGAACACGATCCTGAGGAAATTTGGTCTTCCCAAATTGGCGTGACTAGGGAAGCTCTAGCTCGCCTCAATCTCAAAGCAAGCGATATTGCTGCTATTGGCATTACTAACCAATGAGAAACAACCCTACTTTGGGATCGCAAAACAGGCAAGCCAATTTACAACGCGATCGTTTGGCAAGATCGCCGCACTGCTGCAGATTGCGAACAACTAAAAGCAGCTGGATATCAACCGGCATTTGAGAACAAAACAGGACTGGTCATAGATGCTTATTTTAGCGGCACAAAACTCAAGTGGCTGCTAGATAATATACCCGATGCTCGCAGAAAAGCCAAGCGTGGAGAACTGGCATTTGGAACTGTTGATAGCTGGTTGATTTGGAAATTAACTCAAGGACAACTCCACATCACAGATGTCACAAATGCCAGCAGGACTTTGTTGTTTAACATCCATACCCAGCAATGGGACGAGGAATTGTTATCTGTTCTCGATATTCCCCCTTCAGTACTTCCCCAGATACACAGTTGTTCGCAAGTGTATGGCTATACATCTGCACCTATTTTGGGCAACCGCATTCCCATTGCTGGTATTGCTGGAGATCAGCAAGCTGCAACCTTCGGACAGGCATTGCTACAACCTGGCATGGCGAAAAACACTTACGGTACGGGTTGCTTTATCCTGCTAAACACAGGCAACCAGCCCGTACGGTCAAACCACAAGCTGCTCGCTACCATAGCCTGGAACATCAACGGACGCACCTGTTATGCTCTTGAAGGAAGTGTCTTCATTGCAGGAGCGGTTGTGCAATGGTTGCGCGACAAACTCGGCATTATTAAGCATAGTGCTGATATTGAAGCTTTGGCAAGCAGCGTACCTGATAATGATGGTGTATATTTTGTCCCGGCTTTTGTTGGTTTGGGTGCTCCTTATTGGGACAGTTATGCCCGCGGTACAATTGTAGGGTTAACTCGTGGCTCTACCAGCGCCCACATTGCCCGTGCAGCGCTAGAAAGCATTGCCTATCAAACAGCTGATGTGATTGAGGTGATGCGTCAAGACTCTCAACTCGAGCTTTCTGAGTTGCGAGTTGATGGTGGAGCTTCTCGCAACGACCTGCTGATGCAGTTCCAAGCTGATATTTTGGGTGTACCGGTTGTGCGTCCCAAAGTTACGGAAACTACTGCTCTGGGGGCTGCTTATCTGGCAGGATTAGCTGTAGGCTATTGGCAAAATGAAGCAGAAATCGTGCAGCAATGGCAAATGGAAAAACGGTTTGAGCCAAAAATGAGTGCCGATCGCCGCTTGAGGCTACTACATTCCTGGCGGCAGGCGATCGCCCAGACGCGACACCGCTAAAATCAATCACAAAGCTAACCTACGCCACGCCCAGCCCCAATTATGATATTGGCGCGTGGAAAACCGTTGATTCTATTTTTGTAAGTTCCCGGCGTGCAAACCGCACTCTTTGACAGCAGATTCTTCCCACCACCAGCGACCTTCGCGTTCGTGCTGATTGGGTAATACTGGTCTTGTACAAGGTTCGCAACCAATGCTGATAAAACCGCGTTCGTGCAATTTGTTATAAGGTACGTTCAAAGCACGTATATATTCCCACACTTGGGCAGATGACCAATTTGCCAGGGGATTAAACTTAATTAATTGATGGTCTTCGGTAGAAAAGGCACTATCAACTTCAATCACGGGAATATGGTTGCGAGTACTGGGACTTTGATCTTTGCGCTGACCCGTAATCCAAGCATCAAGGGTACTGAGTTTTCGACGCAGTGGCTTTACTTTTCGGATAGCGCAGCATTCTTTGTGACCATCTTCATAAAAACTAAACAAACCTTTTGCTTCCACTAGGGCTTGCACTTCTGCTGCATCCGGGAACATTACTTCTAATTTAATACCATAATGTTTTCTCACCTGCTCCAAAAATTGATATGTTTCTGGATGCAAACGCCCCGTGTCTAAAGTAAAAACACGGAAGTGATTTGTAATTTTTGAAGCTAGATCGATCAGGACAACATCCTCAGCTCCGCTGAAGGAAATAGCGATATTTTTAAAAGTTTCAAGGGCAAATTTGAGAATTTCCCGTGGAGTTTTTTGACTGTACTCTGCTTCTAAGGCGGCGATATTTAAATTCCTTGGGACAACTACCATGCGCGAATGTTCTCCTCTGTCTAAATTCTAACAAGTTTGTTAGCTACGCCGTCAATCGTCTAGCCTACAAACCTTCCCAAAAAAATAAACTTTCTACAGGAGTCTACCATTATACCTGCTAGCGGTAAAATCAATCTCAACTCCGTTGAAAAGACCACCTTAGCTGGTATACAAATATCACCCAAATATAACAAGAAACCCTGGTTTTGAAAAAACCGGGTCCCTGTAATTTCACTGCTTTCAAACTAAAGATATTACCGAGTTAAAGTTTTAAGAATCGAAGCTATCAATTTCAAATTCACAAGCTCTAGACACCTGTTCTGCTGTAAATGGCTCAAAACTAACCAAGGTGACTGCAGAAGGATTTTGTACCAACTCTTTTGCCAATAAAAACCCACTAATTGTCCAAGTTTGATATTTTCTGGCTTGTTTGCCAATCAGGCGTCCCTTTCTACCATCGTAATACTCCGGCCATTCATCATCTTTAAGACGTGGTTGAGCAATTTCAATTGCTTTTTCTGCTAAGCAGACTCTATTAGTTTTTACCGCTGCTGCAGCTAGCATCCACATTAAAACCGGCCAGTTACCGCCGTTGTGATACGACCAAGGTATATTTTTAGGATCGCAGCCTGTGATGATTCTATACTCCTCGCCTGCCAATGCTGGGAAAACTATTTTCATCGGCATGTCTCCCACTAGATCCTCCCAGCGTTTTTCAATTAAATTCATAATAGCTTGCGATTGTTCTTCGCTGGCTAGGTCTGAGATAATTGCCATTAAGTTTCCTAGGGTAAAAAAGCGGGTATCTAGTTGGGATGGACCGACATTTCCTGCTAAATAACCACCTGTTTTTGGTAGCCACCTGTCCAACTCGTAGTAGGGAAGTGAATCTACATATATGTTGAATTGATTAACTGCTCCCGTACCATACTCTTCTCCTTTGTAGCGATAAATGGCATTGAGGCGAGCTAAATCTATCCAGTAATGCTTGCGAATATGAGCGCGGAGAACGGGTAGGCGGTTATCAATAGCGTTAACGATGTCTTGGTTACCGTTGCAAATTAAAAGTTCGCGGGCAGCACGCAGGGCAGCATAAAATAGAGATTGAATTTCCAAGGGATATCCGTATATACCCAAGCGACGATCAATCATGCAGGCGCCATCTGGAACCAGCAATGTGGGATACATGTCAAAACGTGTCGCCAAACATAGTTCCATAATCAACCTCATGCCTTGTTGAAAATCAGGTTGATATGCTAAGGAGTAGTCTTTGGTGGCGGCGACATAAGCTCTTAGTATAATCATCCACCACAAACAAGAATCTACTGGTGTTACTCTGGCGATCGCGTGTTCGCCAAAATCAGCTTCTAAGTATTCTTCTCCATTGCGGGACACGACCTTAAAACTTGCAGGTATCATCCCCCGACCTGGTCTGTAAGCATCCAGCTGGTTCTGTTTTGGCTGTAACTTTAACGTTTCTTCTAGAAAGTTACGAACGATATCTGTTCTGCCTTTAATGAGAAATAATATGGCAGAAGAGACAAAATCTCTAATAAAGCATTGGTCATAATTAAGTGCATCCACTGTTCCATCTAGGGCAGCTACTGTTCCTACAGCGTGACCTTGATAGTACATAATTGCTTTTTCCAATGCTTCCCATGCTTCTGCTTCTAAAGATTTAATTGTTACCAATTCTTCTAATTGCATCGCTATAACCGCTCCCTATCGAGTTAGACTTTCTTGGTAGAAGTATTTGACCCTATTTCTCCCACTTTTATCATCATATCAATCTTATTTTTAGAAATTGTAATTATGGCAATATCCCACACCAAAAACAGAAAAAAAGGTACCTCATAAATATTTTTTTGAAATTTATTTGCTAAATTTTTAGTCAGCGCTAAGAAATTAGTGTTGCTAATTCTCAACTCTGATAATTAAATGATTGCCAATTTCTCTCAAATAAAAATAGAATCTTTATCCTTTTTGGGTTAAGTAGTTGTACAGTTGTAAAAAGGACTGCTTTTCCTACGCTGTTGAGAAACTAGCATTTGGCTGTTTACAAAGTCAAAAACTATTGCCGTGGATTTATTTCCATCTGAAAAGAAGGGCTGAAGCTAGAGATGAAAAACTGACTTCATACTTTCTGATAAGAATTATAACTAATTTTCACATTACGCAATATAGACTTTAAAAATCATTTTTTGTTCCGTTGACAAAAAATTCTAACCAAAAAAGTGATTTCCAAAACATTGCTAGCCGCTGTGGAATTATAGGTCAATGTAGGCTGAATCAGATAGAAACAGCTTTGTTTAACAAGATATTTGAAATTCTCATCGCCAATGTCTGTATTCTCAACTACACGGCGTATTAGTGTGTAATTTTTGCTACTTAATTTCCTGATTCTAGAAACATTCTAGCTAAAAAATAGTTACGCTTTAGCCAAATGAAATTTAAAAAAATATAAAAATTTTGAAATAACTAAACAATTTGTAACCTTTGCCGAAGGTAACAGGCGAGGAAAACAACTTGATGGTTCCACTCTAAGATATGGTGAAATAAGGCGTTTGAGTTTTTTAAAAAAAGAAATTTGAATGACAAGAAACTTGCCCCTGCACAAAAAAGCCAAAGCTCTTAAACCGGGTAGTCGTCGCCCTGCAAAGGAACTGTGTAGCGAATGCGGATTGTGCGACACGTATTTTATTCACTATGTTAAGGAAGCCTGCGCTTTTATTAACCAACAGATAGACAAGCTAGAAGCACAAACCCATACTCGCTGTCGTAACTTAGATAACCCTGACGAACTTTATTTTGGTGTTTACCAAGAAATGATGGCCGCCCGAAAAACCGAACCTATCCCTGGTGCTCAATGGACGGGTATTGTTAGTACCATTGCCATGGAAATGCTCAACAAAGGTATGGTAGAAGGCGTTGTCTGCGTGCAAAATTCTAAAGAAGATCGCTTTCAGCCTGTCCCTGTTATTGCTCGCCATCCCGAAGAAGTACTGGCAGCACGAGTAAATAAACCTACTCTTTCTCCAAATCTTTCCGTGCTAGAGCAGGTGGAAAAATCCGAAATCAAGAACTTGTTGGTGATTGGTGTTGGCTGTCAAATTCAAGCTTTGCGTGCTGTGGAAAAAAGGCTGGGGTTAGAAAAACTCTACGTTTTAGGTACACCCTGCGTAGATAATGTTACTAGATCTGGACTGCAAAAATTTCTAGAAACCACCAGCAAATCTCCCGATACCGTAGTGCACTACGAGTTCATGCAAGATTTCCGGATTCATTTTAGACACGAGGATGGTTCCGTTGAGACCGTTCCTTTCTTTGGCTTGAAGACGAATCAACTTAAGGATGTGTTTGCACCTTCATGCATGAGCTGTTTTGACTATGTTAATTCCCTTGCAGATTTAGTGGTGGGGTACATGGGCGCACCTTTTGGTTGGCAATGGATTTTGGTTAGAAATGAACGTGGTAAACAAATGCTAGAATTAGTAAAAGACCAGCTTCAAACGCAACCAGTGACGTCTAAAGGCGATCGCAAAACCGCCGTGCAGCAAAGTATACCAGCCTACGATCGAGGTGTAACTTTGCCGATGTGGGCGGCAAAACTCATGGGAGCGGTGATTGAAAAAATTGGTCCCAAAGGATTAGAATACGCTCGCTTTTCGATCGATTCCCACTTTACTCGCAATTATTTGTACCTGAAGCGAAATTATCCCCAAAAGCTACAGACTCACGTTCCAGAATTTGCCAAGCGTATTGTTGAGCAGTATAAATTACCAGAGTCTTAACAAGTGTGTTTTTGTCATCAAAATGGGTAGAAGCTATTGCAAGATCCCAAACCCCCAGCAGTTAAATTGGAACTAATGGTATTGCGAGGTCAAGGTGCAGCACAAGCCTGTAATTTAAATTAAGTTAAGTTTTTATGCCTGAAGTTAACAAAATCACAAAGAACGCTTGGGTAGGAGCGATCGCCCAACCAGCTGTGGAATTTTCTCTTACGCCTTTGAAAGTCGCTTTTGGTAAAATTCCTTTGGGTTTGCGAGGTACGCTTTATCGCAACGGACCAGCTCGTCTAGAACGAGGCGGTAGGCGTGTGGGACATTGGTTTGACGGGGACGGAGCAATTCTAGCCGTACATTTTACCGATGCCGGAGCTGCGGGTATATATCGCTACGTGCAAACCGCAGAATATGAAATGGAAACCAAAGCTGGTAAGTTCCTCTACAGTGTTTATGGAATGCACGCACCAGGACCAATCTGGAAGCGGTGGAACCAACAGCTCAAGAATGCGGCCAATACTTCAGTGTTAGCTTTACCAGAAAAGTTGTTAGCTTTGTGGGAAGCAACAAAACCTTATGCTTTAGATCTGCAAAATCTTGAAACCAAGGGATTGGATGATTTGGGGGGATTAGATGACGAATTGCCTTATTCTGCTCATTACAAGCGAGATCCGCGTACTGGCGATATTTTTAACTTTGGTGTCAGCATTGGTAATGATGTGCGGTTAAATCTTTATAGAAGCGATCGCACTGGCAAAATAGTACAAAAATCAGCGTATAAATTAGAGCAGTTTGCAATCGTTCACGATTTTGTCTTTACTGAGCAGTACTTAGTATTTTTCATACCACCGATGCGTGTGAAATTACTACCAGTGTTGCTCGGTTTAACTACCTTTAGCGAAGCTTTTGTTTGGCAACCCCAGTCGGGAACGCAAGTGTTGGTCTTTGATCGGGAAACCTTATCTTTAGTTAGTCGTGGTGAGACCGATCCTTGGTTTCAATGGCATTTTGGTAATGGTTTTGTAGACAGCGACGGGTTGATAATACTCGATTTAGTTCGGTATTCAGACTTTGACCAAACCAATCAGTATTTAAAAGAAGTGGCGACTGGACAGACCCACACACCTGCCAAAGGAACGCTGTGGCGAATACATCTCGATCCAAAAACTGCGAAAGTCAAAGCGATGCAGGAAGTTTTCCACCGCAAGTGCGAGTTTCCAGTTGTTCAGCAGTCGCAAGTGGGACAACCTTGGCGTTATACTTATCTATCTGTACTTCGCCAAGATGCAGATTTAACTCAAGATTTTTTGGGAGCGATCGCCCGCTACGACCACAAAACTGAAACCTTTGTGGAAGCGGACTGTGGTAAAAATCGCTATCCTTCCGAACCAATTTATGCTCCCGACATCGAAAATCCCGAACAGGGTTGGATTTTAACAGTGGTTTACGATGGTAATAGCCATCGCAGTGAAGTTTGGGTCTTGGATGCAGATAAATTAGAGGCAGAACCAATTTGCAAATTGGAACTACCCAGCGTAATTCCTCACAGTTTCCACGGATGTTGGAAATCAGTGTAATCGCGTGTAGACGCGCGCTGGTGCGGCTTCTTGTAGAGATGAAAGAAGGCAAGGCTAATTTTTACATCCTCTCCAATACCTCAATTCCTAGCAAAGACAAGCCTAATTTCAAAGTTTTCGCAGTTAAATGACACAACACCAAGCGTGAGGTTCGCACCGGTTCCTCGGATTTGAGCACTGGACAGTTTTCGTAGAACTGGTTAAATTTATCGCTTAATTGATACAAATATTCACATAAACGGTGAGGCATCAAATCTTGTTCGATGTCCGCAATAACTTGCTCTAGTTGTAACAAATGCTTTGCCAAAGTTAATTCTGTATCTTCCTGCAAGAGAATTTTGGCATCTGCTCCCAACTGCTCGTAGTCTATATTACCTTCTCGACTAATTCCTTGGGTTCTGACGTAAGCGTAAAGCATGTAGGGTGCTGTGTTCCCTTTTAAGGACAGCATTTTGTCATAGCTAAAAACATAATCGCTGGTGCGATTTTGGCTGAGGTCGGCATATTTAACTGCGCTGATACCGACCACTTTGGCAACATGAGCTTTGAATTGTTCTGTTTCTTGACGCCCTTCTGCTTGCAATCTCATTTCTAAATCTGTCCGCGCACGAGCGATCGCTTCATCCAACAAATCCCGCAAACGTACAGTTTCGCCAGTACGGGTTTTAAATTTTTTGCCATCTTCACCCAATACCAAACCGAAGGGAACGTGCACCAATTCCACATCATCACCAACCCAACCAGCTCGGCGTGCTACTTGAAACACTGCCGCAAAATGGTTTGCTTGTCCAGCATCTGTCACATAAATGATGCGCTGGGCCCGGTCTTGTTGAATCCGGTAGCGAATTGCAGCTAAATCTGTGGTAGCGTAGTTGTAGCCCCCATCAGATTTTTGCACGATCAAGGGTAGCGGTTGTCCTTGCTTGTTGGTAAATCCTTGCAAAAAAACAACTTTGGCGCCTTGATCTTCTACAAGTAAACCAGCTTTTTCTAGATCCTCCACTACTTTCGGCAATAAGGGATTGTAGAAAGATTCACCTCGTTCCGTTAAGCGGACATCCAGTAGATCGTAAATGACCTGAAATTCTCGCCGTGATTGTTCTACTAGTAATTTCCAAGCATGAAGGGTATCTTCTGCACCTGCTTGCAAGCGTACTACCTCTTGACGCGCTGCTTGTTGAAACGCTTCATCCGCATCAAACCGTGCTTTTGCTTGACGGTAAAAAGTTACTAAGTCACCTATATCCAATGCATTAGCAGTAGTCAAGGCTTGGGGGTAAACTTCTCGCAAGTAGGCTATTAACATCCCAAATTGCGTACCCCAATCACCAACGTGATTCAATCGCAGCACGTCGTGACCCCGAAATTCTAGAATGCGAGCGATACAATCTCCAATTATTGTCGAACGCAAATGTCCGACGTGCATTTCTTTAGCGATGTTGGGACTGGAAAAATCTACAATCTCGCGTTTTGGTGTTTTTGTCTTGCCAATTCCCAGTCTGGGATCTGCTTGGATTGCACTTAGTTGCGCTTGCAAATATTCAGTTTTCAGTTTGAGGTTGATAAAACCAGGACCAGCGACTTCTGGTGCTTTGCAAATCTCTGATACATCTAGTTTGTCAACTATTTGTTGTGCGATCGCCCTTGGTTGTTGACCTAAACGCTTAGCCAAACTTAAAGCAACATTTGCTTGATAATCACCAAATTTGGGATTGCTTGCGGTCACCAATAGCGGATCCGTACCAGCATAGTCAGTACCAAAAGCTGCAACCAGCGCCTGCTGCAATTTCTCTTTTAATTGTTCCTGGGTAGAGTTCATATTTGTGATTGGTTTTTAAACCTTGTTACCTCTGTTTCAACTGTTCGCTAACAGAAGCATTCTAAGGCTTACTTCGATATACAATTCCTCATGTAGCATTATAATAGCCAAATCAGCGCTCCTAGCCTCGATTTGAAATCGATGGTAGCTGAACTTGCACGGGTGTTCCCGGAACATTATCCTTTAACGGCACAATTACTAAATACCGCCGAGATGGAACGCCTGCTTGACCTTTGACAATTTGTCCGATGGGTCCTAAAGTGGTTACAATCGCTGCACCCGAGGGATTAGTTTGAAAATTCGCCAGGGGTAGTAACTTGCCGTAAGGCGGACGAGCACTCTCGGCTAATGCCAATTGATACATGCTTTTAGGTTTTAGTCCCGTAACTGCTGCTTCCAGCAAATCAATAATACCCAAATTGTTAACAGTTACAGTGGTGGGAGCCTTTTTTGCTGGTGAACCTGGGGTACCCATGACCAAATGGGCTACGATTCCAGATTTTCCCAAGGGCTCTAAATTTGCTAATCCATCCCCAGTAGGAACTGCATAGGGAACATAAACTAATGCTTGCGAAGACTGACCACCCTTAATAGTAGCAATGACTTTATTTTTGAGGGTATCTATAACGGCAACTGCAGTACCGTTTTCTAGTGCTACGTAGATACGAGTACCATCACCAGCAGGCCAAAGACCATGGGGTAATTCCCCTGTAGGAATAGTTGCTATCAATTTAGGAGAATTTGTGGTTGTAAAAACTTTTACCACATTCTCGCCACCAACTGTCACGTAGGCAAATTGTCCTTTCTGATTTCTGACAATGTTAACGTGGTTGGTTATGGGTCCGGTATCTAAAGTTGCAATGATGTTGAATGGAGCTTCAGCACTGAATACTTGAACTTTACCGCTATCTTTCAAAGTAAACCAGATTTGCTTTCCGTCAGGAGTTGCAGCAATGTTTGGACAAAAAGGAGAAACTTGTTTAACTGTTGCTACCACTTGGTGAGATTTAACATCGATAACGCTGGTTTTGGGAGTAAAGCTAGAGCAGACAAATCCATACTTACCATCAGGACGAAATATTGTCATTCCAGGACCATTACCAACGGTAATACGTTGCTTTTCTTGATAAGTTTTACCATCTAATACGGAAATGTAGTCTTCTCCCCGCACTGTTACCCAAACTTCACTACCATCAGGGGTGAAAAAAGCTTCATGAGGCGATCGCCCAACATAGGTAATGTGCTTAACCTTATTTGTCTGGGTATCAATAAAAGCTACCGAGTTAGAGCCAACGGAAACTACCACCAAAGTACGACGATCTGGCGAAAAACCCATACCGTGCACTAGCAATTGTCCAGTATACAAGGGACTCAGATTTTCTGGTGCTGTTTTCCCCAGACGAATTACTCCCAATAACTTATTAGTTTGGGGATTGTAAACAGAAATAGTATTAGAAGTTTGGTCAGCTGTATAGACGCGATCGCGTCCGCTAATAGGAATATCTGGTGCAGATGCTGCGTAGGGAACTTGTCCGGCGAAGGCTGGTGCTGTCAAACTAAAAAAAATAGTAAAGGCGATTGTGGCGAGCGTTCGATTCTGCATAGTTGATTTACTTTTGTGAAGGTGATTGCGTACTCTTTAGGGCTAACTGCATTAATTCAATTTCTGATTGTTGAGTGACGATAATTTCCTGTGCTAGTCTTCGCAGACGAGGATCGGTTCCATATTGCAACTCAATTTTTGCCATTTCAATTGCTCCTTGATGGTGGGGAATCATCATCGCTGCAAAGTCAATATCAGGATTTCCAGTCATCTTGACATTCTGCATCTTGCGATCCATCGACATCATTGCTTGCTCAAAAGCCTGATTCGCAACTGTAGAATGGTGCATCATTATAGACGCGATTGGGATACTAATGGATAGGGAAAGTAAAAAAGGTACGTTTAAAGACAACATATTTTCCTATTTTTGTTTTATGGCTTCACTATTTTCCAAGTTTCTTCGGCAATTTTATAATCACCAGAGGTAGATTTATACACTAAGGTATAGTCAACAGGGATTTTTGTTTTGCCACTTTCGAATATAACCAACGCCTTGACTATCTCTGTTCCTCTTTCTTTCGGTGTGATTTTGACATTGCTAATCACAGTTTTCAAAGGTGCTTGGGCTTTAATAAACTTCTGCCATACCACCTGAATTTTCTCTTTCCCTTGATATTCTCCTGCTAGTGGACCGCCTATCCAATGCAAAGTGGGTGATTCGCCATACTGAGACATTACTTTTGCTAAATCACCTCGGGCGATCGCAGACCAATGACTTTCAGCTAAGGAAGTCACTCTGCTAGTTGTAGAGCTTTTACTAATACTACTAGCAGAAGTTGGGGATGTAGTTGTGCTAACTGCAGAACCATATATAGAATCAGCATCACTTGCGGATTGATTGCTACAAGCCACACCCAAAGTCAAAACCAGTATTAACAACACTGGCAAAATAGTAACTTTTGATAAAGTCTGGGTAGAAATCATATTCGGCTAACCTCCTATTTTTTTGTAAATTTAGTCAATTCTTCTCAATTATCTAGATATGGAAATAAGCTCTAGTTTGAAAATTTATCTTGCTTTTCCTGTATTTTTCATATTATTTTCGAGCTAGTTTTGAAATCAATTGCATTTATTGCATTTTTACCCAATAATAAATATTTAAAATCAAGGCTAATTTCTCAGCTTTTAATCAGCGTTTACTATCTCAATTAAGTAAATTTTAAAAGTTTTACTTTTCAAGGTCAGTGTTGTCTATTAATTCAATAAATCATCTCCAGTCTTTTGATCGTTGGTCTGTTCAAAAAGTTTTTGCTTTCACAATTTCAGTTTATGTGAATAAATAAATAGATGCAAACGTTTTTTTTGATTTAAATGATAGTCTAAATCTATTAAAGTGATTATTATGACAATACAAATAAAGCCTGCGATACTTTCTTGAGGCCTCATCAGGGAGATACTCTTGCATACTCTTGCAATTGTGAGTTGATGCAAGGGTATTTGATTGTGAGATTCTCGAACACTAAAATACTAAAATTACAAATATTTTGATGCATGTAGGCGCTTGAGTACACTGAGTAACCCCACCAAGTTATTTGTATCCGCGCCATCTGCGAAAATTACTTTTTGAACTTTTACAGATGAATTTATCTTTTTGTCAGTCATATAGAGGTTGTACTGTCACCATCTTTTCTACTTCATCCACTATTACCCTTGCCAATCCAAATTTTTCTATTACCCAAGCATTGGTTATCAAGTGCATGCTTACTTTTGCTACTTGGTACTTACTTTCTTCTGTAGCTAAAGCAGCTGGTAACAACAACTGATCCGCTAAATGTTCGTCCACTGCTGCACCGGTTTGATGGAACTTCAGCAATTCGTTGCAAGCGATTTGAGCTACTTTTTCTGCTGGTAAACCTACGCGCCCTAAAGCACTAAATCCAGCTAAAGTATTTTCATACTCAGCAGTAAGAAATAAACCTGCTCCCGGAGCAATTCCTTTATATCGCAGTGGTTGCACAGTAGCTTTTAATCCTGCCTCTTGTAATATATTTTCAGCACGAATTGCCATTCGTTGTGGAATGTGGGAAGGTAGTTCTGTTACTACTGCTAATCCGCTTACCTGATGCCAAGCACCGCGTTGCACCAACTTTATTCCGCTTGGTTTTCTACCGCCACTTACCATTAACTTTGCTATACCCCCGCCTCGAGGATACCATCCCCAAGCACCCAATTCTACCTGCACTTGTATACCCATTCGTCTGAGGATTGGTAAGTATACTTGCTCAATATAAGTCATGGGCGGGCTAAAAGGGACGTGAGTTCCTCCTCGCAGTATTACCTGGGAATTACCAGTTGCCAATGCAAGAGGTAGGAGAATTGTCTGCAATACCAGACTAATAGCACCTGCAGAACCACCTTCTCGTGCTTCACCAACATCAAAGGTATAATTTCCCGCCTTTGCAGCATCACTAGGAATAAATTCCAGCGTCATGGAACCTAAAGCATCACCCTGCACCTGAGCATGACAAATCGCTGCAGCAGCACGAACAGCTGTTAAGTGTTGAGCAGCTAGCCCTGGTTTTTCGCGTCGAGCGCGAATATTATAAATACTGATAGGATTACCAGTAATAGCAGCTAAACTTAGGGAAGTGCGAAGAATCTGTCCTCCTCCTTCACCGTAGGAAGCGTCAATATGAATACAGTGGTGATGCACAGACAACAGTGTTTTGGACTTTTAACTTTTAATTTCTGATTCCAATGCTTTATTTTTGACAGTATTTATCAAATGATACGCATTGATTATTTATATTCTACCTGCTTTCGTTCAAACTAATGTAGTTATGAGGATTGACAATTAATAGACTTTATTCTTATTTTTATAATTTCAACCTATTATTTGCATATCGAAGAACGAACAAGAAGGTGCAGGTACCGCAACTAAGTTTAGAACCAAAGCTGGTATATCGAAAAATTTTGTTTCTCTGAGCGGCTTTAAAACTATTATTAATTTCACTTAAGATACCCAAAAAATCCTGCCAGCGAGTTAAGATTGCTGCCAGGAATAACTATCGTAAATACCAAGTGAGCATGGCGATTTTAGTTTCTAAAAAACTAGGTTACCGCAATGTTCGTTAGCGGGAACTGCTTCCATTATTTTTTGTGGTTTAGGTAAGTCTAAACTGTTCATGAATTCAATAAAGTTTTGGCGATTTCTTCCTGCGAATCTGGGATTCCAGTGTTTTTCTTCTCCAATGGTAGATACTGTATGTCCACGGTAATCATGACCGGGATACACTAAGGTTTCATCTGGTAAGGTAAATAATTTTTGCGTCACTGAATCAAACAAAGTTCCTGCATCACCGCTTTGAAAGTCAGTTCGTCCGCAACCGCGAATAAATAAGGCGTCTCCAGTTAAAACTCGCTCTTGATTGACTAGATACGCCATGTGGCTATCTGTATGACCGGGTGTGGCGATCGCCTTAATTGTTACGCTAGCCAATTGCAAGATTTCTCCGTCTTTAATGTGGCGATCTGCACAACTAGCTTGAGCTTTGTCCGGGACAATTCCCAAACAACCAGTACGAAGTCGCAATTTCGCCGTACCTGTTATATGGTCTGCGTGGATGTGCGTTTCTACACAGTAACGCAAAGAGAAACCCAATTCTGCGAGTAACTGCAAATCGCGTTCGACTTGTTCCAATACTGGATCGACTAAGATAGCTTCTTGGGTTTCCCGGTCAGCGATCAAATAAGTATAAGTACTGCTTTCTTTGTCAAATAATTGTCTGAAAAACATAGTATTTTCTCCCGTTAGTTGGGGAACATTCCATCAGTTTTGGTTCTAGAAATTGCTGTCTTTGCGGATTTCAGTCAATACCACCTTGCTATGTGTTTGGCTATTTTGTCGCCACTTCCTCACTAATTTCCTTTACTTTGCAGGCGATCGCTTGCTTGATTCATTCACGTGATGACTGTTTTGATTGTTGTTAATTATATTCACTATATTACCATTTGCTCATATAATAAGATTAGAAATATACAAAGATGTAACATTGAGATTGAGGAGGTGAAGGTGCGATAACTAAAAACTAAGGACCCTATTTCAACTTCCCCATTTTTCCACAGCCCGGCGCAGCGGTCCTGGCGGTAAAGCTTCTAGAGCAAAAGACTCGCCCTTTGTTGCACGTTCTAAAGCTTCAAAAAATGCTGTTACACCTGCAGCAGCGCCATCGGGATGCTCCATTATACCCGTGCCAGCGTTTAGTATAACTTGTTGTCCGTAATCTGCTAAAGCTTTGGGTACAATACCGGGATGAATGCCTGCAGAAGGTACGGGAAAAACGTTACGCTCACGCAAAATATTTCTGATTCTACCTTCTTCGGATGCATCGAACGGTAAACTACCATAGTGGGCAGGATACAGCACCGCGTCCGCGCCACCATGGGCCATAAGGGTTCCTAATATCACCGAGTATGCCATTCCGTGGTCGGAAGCAGCACATATTGCTCCAGCAAAAGCCGGATGGGCGAAAATAGGAACTTGAATCTCTGCATCGGCTACCAAAGCTTCTAGTACCGAAAAGCCATAGCAAAGAACGTTTAGCAACAGAGCGTTTGCACCTTGACGCACTAAAAGACGTGCTTTTTCTAATAATGTATCTGCCCTACCTGTGAGGTTAATAGCATATAATAAGGTACGTCCGGTTTTTTGTTTTACCCGTTCAATTACTTCCCGACAGGCATCAAGGCGCTGCAACGTCGGAGCAATGTCGAGGTCGCCAAGAATTTCGTCATCTTTAATAATATCCAGTCCAGCATCAGCAACTTCTGCGAGAATGGCAGCGTGGTCAGTTGCCGACAATCCCAGCGCTGGTTTAAAAATGGCCATAATCAAGGGACGGTCATATACCCCAAGGCGTTCTCTAATACCAGCAATACCCAGTTTTGGACGCAGACCGTAGTTTTGTGGCAAGCGTACTGCAACTATCTTTGCCGCACCTGCCATAGAGTATTTACCAAATATCATTACAAGCAAGCTAGAAATATCATTTTCCACATTTGCTTCGGTAAAACAAACAGTCGCAATACTACAGCCTGTTTGGGGGTCTGTTCGCACTGACAGAACTTCTCCTAGATGGGACCGCAAAGCTTTTTCTCGGTGGGCAAAACGTGCATCCCAGGTGCCAACAGTTTGTCCAACAGCAATAATTTTGGCTTGCTTGTAAGGATCTACGCCCGGAGGAAAGCGGTAGTCTACTTCAATAGTCATTAGTTTAGCACTCAAAAGCTAGTGGCCATTCGCTAACAATTGATAGCTGTGCGGTTGTGGGATGGGGATAAAGCAACTCCCAATTCCCTACCTGCTGTATCTATCCAACTCGGGCGAGCGTCGTCACATCAAAGCGTCTCCAAGTAGCTGAGAAGATCTGCCATTTCTTGGGGACTGGGCTGAAATTTTGGCATGGGAGGGGTATCACCGCTAATCACCTGGTGAATTAGACCGTAGGGTGATTTTCGTTTCGAAACTCCCTGCAAACTAGGACCGACGCGCCCATCAGCCTGCCAGCCATGACAGCCTGCACAGTTAATTTGGAAGATAGCACTTCCTTGAGCAGGGTTGCCTTTGAGAGAGAGAACGGTTTTGACGTAGGGGTCGGAGGTTGTTATTACCGCACGCACAGCAAAAATCCCCAAAATGACTGCTAGCAAAATTGCCAGAGCCATTATGGCGATTCGCTGAATCACAATTTTAGGTTCGGTAATGTGGTTATCCAAACTTTTGCTGCCGAAATAGGTGTACAAAAATTTTTCATTTCATACACATAGCTTAAAAGTTCTTGATGGTGTCTGCAAGCACAAATTGTATTTTTCTTTTGTGACGTCTTTTTTCAAAACTCTTGGCTGCCCGGGAATTGCTGCTGAATCTGGTAAGATTGGGAACAGGAAAAAATCTTTAATAAACTATAAGGAGACTGCAAGTGGTTGAACCCTTACTAGACGGTATTGTCTTGGGTCTTGTTTTCGCAACTCTAGGCGGGCTGTTCTATGCTGCATACAAACAATATAAACGCGGCAATCAGTTAGGTATTTAAACTGGTGAGTAGCAGCGAGGGAAGAGTTAAAAATTATTAATTTTTAATTAATAAATTCGACTTTACCTTCCCTCAAATAAAGTCTGAAAAATGGACTTGGTAACTCGATTTACCTCAAACTAGACTAAAGGCACCAAAGTCTAGCA
>Ga0272448_1001451_pt1 | contig 31887 bp, 27 predicted proteins | sample YNPCB0191_FD_202220 | JGI IMG/M metagenome (GOLD analysis project Ga0272448, IMG submission 202220) | Hot spring sediment microbial communities from Yellowstone National Park, WY, United States - YNP-CB-019-1 | ecosystem: Environmental > Aquatic > Thermal springs > Hot (42-90C) > Sediment...
TTGATGGCCATCGGATTGCTGTAGTTGATGAGCAGCGCGTCGGCGGCGGCCAGGTCGTCCATGTCGCGGCAGATGTCTAGCAGAACGGGGATGGTGCGCAATCCCCGGAACACGCCGCCGGGGCCGAGCGTGTCACCCACGCATTGGCCGACGCCATACTTCTCGGGAATGCCGATGTCGTGGGCATAGGCGTCCAGCCCGCCCACCTGAATTGTGACGATAACGTACATCGCGTCACGGATAGCCTCGCGCCGATCGAGGGTCGCCTGTACGGTGGCCTTAATCCTGCGTTCATTGATCATTGCCTGCACCAGGTCGCGGGCCAGGGCCAGACGGTCGGCGTCAATATCCATGAGAGCGATCGTGCTGTCTTGCAGCTCGGGCACGAGCAGAATATCGCTGGTGAGATTACGGGTAAAGACGGCGCTGCCGGCGCCGATGATGGCAATCTTGGGCATAGTAGCGGCTCCTAAACAGAGTAATGTAGCGCTGCCATCCGACTCTGTCTGCGCGTTCAGAACAGCTTACCTCGCAGGTTCTGCATAGATCTTTTGTCAGTTTCACTTTCCTGCTCCGAGAGGGCAAAGTCAGCGAAACAACCCCCACAAAGATAGTCCGGAAACGAATAGACACCGGTGATCTGAAGATAGCAGCGGTCAAGGAACTTCTGCCAGGTCGGGCGGGCCAGACCGATCCGTAGATAGACGTCAGTTTTCTGCAGCGTTTCCGCCAATGTCTGTGCCGCCTTCGCAGGTGCGAGATGATTCCTGACGCGTAAGCTTGTCAGGTAGTATCGGAACGTCAGATCGGTTACTGCTAGCTTATACGGGTTTCCCGCCTGATCCGTAAAAGCGAGGCGAAAGTCCCATCGGTCTTCGCTCCATCGGTATTCGTATAAGACATCCTGGACTGCACTTGGGCGGATGGTGCCGAGAGAGCGGCTGCCTGTGCCATGCATTATGTAAGTACCAGGGCCATGACGAATCTCGGCACCAAAGATGGATTGGATATCACTGTCCACCAGTTTGTCCAGGAGACTTTTCGACTCATCGGGTGTCAGAAGTCCTTGCCATGCCCGATATGCCGGCTCAATGATCCAATCCTCCGTATGCGGGGGATCAGATTTCGGCTCCACCAGGTCGAACTGAACAACCGCAAACGGACGAACGACTACTCGCCGGTCAGAATACAGCCAGGTTTCCGACAATTGTCCAATAGGGAGGACAGGTCGAACGCATCTGCAATCTCGTGTATATCCTGCTATACACACTCCAGGTTCACGCATTCGTGTGACATCCGTGATGATCAGCGATGATTTCATGACCCGGAATTCCTCCTAGAACAGATTATAAGTGAATCACCTCCACCGTTGACCAGTGAGAAGCCAATCGCTCGGCGACAAGCCGGCGATGGCAGCGCTCGGGACTTGCCTCGCTGCAGAGCAGGCAACAAACACGAGTCTCGAAGAGGGATCGGTCCAGGGCACCTGGTATCTTTCGTTCGCTCATAAGGCTTTCAAAGTGTGCGGCGAATCTCTCCCAATTGTGATCGGTATGGTAATCCGACAGTAGCTGTTGCGATGGGGCCAGAATAGGTACATGACTGTATTCACAGTTAGCCAGCCGGCGCAGAAAGAACCGCAAATCCTCCTGCTTGGCAAACCCCGATAGCTGTCCACCAGGGTGAAGCCTGATGTCCACGATCTGTTGAATGCCGTTATTCTGAAGAAGGGTGAAGAAACTCTCTGCTGTTTTCTTAGTAAAGCCTATGGTGTATAGTTTCATTGTCCGCTTCCCATGTCAAATAACGTCATCTGCAATGGTTGTGGCTCTGCTTGCGTCTTTTCCTCTAGCGTAGCCTCCTCCACGGTGCCTTGACCGCGAATGTGTCGGACGATGATGCCCATCGTAAGTAATGTTTGCGCGATCAAGTGGTGTCTGTGGCACTGATGAGGATCTTCTTCGCTGCACATTATGGCTGTTCGTTGTCGGCTGGCGATATCCACAAGGTGTGCGATTCCCTGTTGGTACCAGGGCCTTCTGGCTACTTCTGCATAGTCCACCAGCTTCAGGTATTCAGTGTTTTTCGTCGGCTCCTCACCACTCTTGTAGCAGGTAGGATCCTTGGGCCGACCACCCAGATATTCGCCCGCGTACTTATACGTGATGCCGGATCCGCGCAGTGTTTCGGCGAAAGGCTCGCGGTTGAACTGTGGTGCAAATCGGCTGTAAGGAGTGCTTCGCACGTCAACCAGAACATCAATCTGGTACGCCTTCAAGAGATCAACAATCTTCTGAGCAGGCACATTGCTGTGACCGATTGTATACACTACTGTATGTTCGTCTGTCATGTAGAACTGTCCTCTCTTTACGGCCACATCCCAACCTGCCACACTATTCTGCGTGCTTATCGGTCACTCTTGGGAAAATCCCATAATACCCGCGTTGTTCTTCGGGCAGGTTGGTGGCCAGCGGACGCATCAGCTCGTCGGACAGGCGCGTCAGCGTCTCCTTGTTGAGCACCTCACCCTCAACCTGCGGCAGGGTGAACGGCTTGCCGATAATCAGGCGGAAGCGCGGACGCCGCAAGTGAAACAACTGGGTGAACAGGCCGCGATGGGCGCCGACAATCGAAACAGGCAGAATGGGTGCATTGTGTCGCAGGGCAACAAGAGCCGTGCCTGCCTTCGCCCGCCGTAGCTCCCCGGTCCTGCTACGTGTCCCCTCAGGAAACATCCCCAGGGCTCCTTCGGCCGTCATGATCTCATCGGTACGATTGAGGGCCGAGCGATCCACGTTACCACGATCAACAGGAAAGACGCCATACGACCAGACGATGAAGCGGGCGAAGATATTTCGAAAGTTCTCCTTTTTAGACATGAAGACAATGCGCCGCGGAATGAACGCGCCGACCAGGATCGGGTCGAGCCACGATGTGTGGTTGCCGATGACGATCAACCGCCCACTACGCGGGACATTCTCGACGCCAACAACCTCAACATTCGACAGCAGTCGAAAAGCACAGCGTAGCAGCAGGTTGGCAACGTCATAGAAGAAACTCTGATAGGGGTTCATCAGCGGCGCGGCTTTGATACGCCGCCCCCGTCGTAGCCGGCGCAGGATACCTGTGCGCGGCCGCGCATCTGAGTTCGCAGTCATCTCCCACCCCCCGACTATGACCGGATAACCGAATATTCATTCTCCGCGATGTCGGCATAGACGCCGCGGTATGATGGCGGCAGCAGCCCGGCGATACGCGCCATGATGAGCGACGACGCCTGGGCGATGGATTGTCTGCGTTCGGCCCCCTCGACGGGCAAATCGGGCAAATGGAACACCCGGCCGATGGTCAGCGTGACACGCGGGCGGCGAAGCTTCTTCAACTCCCCATAGAACGTCGGGTTCCAGGTGCCCGTCAGAGCGACCGGGAGGATAGGCGTCTTCGTCTTCAGGGCCAGATATGCTGCACCGCCTCGCGCCTTCTCCAGTGACCCGGTCACGCTCATGCGCGCCTCGGGCGCCAGGATGAGCACGCCCCCTCTGTTCAGCACGGCGTGCGCCCGTTCGAGCACGGCGCGATCAAAGGCATCACGATGAACGGGAATCGTGCCGTATAGACGCAGCATCTGGCCGGTGATGGGAACCCTGTACAGGTCGGACAAGGCGATGGCATCGGCGTCATAGGGCAGGGTAGCAATCAGAACGGCTGCATCCATGTGGCCCAGGTGGTTGAACACCACCAACAATGGCCCACCAGGGGGCAGATTCTCGCGACCGGTGACCGATACCCTGGCCAGTAGACGAACAGCGAGCCGTGCCAGCAGACGGACCGTCCCCCGCGTTCTTGGTGCGCTCATGTGTCGCCTCCCGTCGCCTGTCCTGCAGCCCGGCGCTCTATGATACTTTCGACGAGCGCGACGCCCTCGTCAATACTCAGCTCATCGTTGTTAATGATGACCGCGTCGGCTGCCGGCTTCAGTGGGGCAACGGCGCGCTGTGAGTCGATCTCGTCACGTTGGCGCATCGAAGCCAGAATCTGCTCATAATCGGCGGCATCGCCGCGGGCGGCAACTTCCCGGTAACGACGGCGCGCTCGCTCTTCCAACGACGCTGTTAGAAAGATCTTCAAATCAGCTTCTGGCAGCACCACTGTGCCGATGTCGCGTCCAACCATAACCACATGTCCGGCCAGGCCAATAGCACGCTGACGCTGACGCAGGGCCTCACGTACCCCCTTGACGGCAGCCACAGGAGAGACAATGCGCTCCACGTCCAGGTGACGCAATCGCCATGTCACATCCTCGCCCTCGACCAGCACGGTGTACTGTCGTCCATCATCAACGGTCGGCCGCGAGATAACGATGTTCGCTTCTTGAGCAAGGCGCGTCAGGCCGGCCTCATCCGACGGAGCAATGCCCTGCTGCAAGGCCAGGTAGGCAATGGCGCGATACAGCACGCCGGTGTCGAAGAACAGGTAGCCCAGCCGCTCGGCAAGGCGCTCACCCAAAGCGCTTTTGCCGGCGGCAGCGGGTCCGTCAATGGTGATCGTTCGCGGTATTTTTGCTGTGGTCGGCATTATCCCCTCTGCTGGCGGGGCTTTGTTTTTCCACCTTGTGTTCTCACGTTTCGATGGGCTGTATTCACCCCGGCCTGTGGCGGCACCTTGCGCACTTGCCCCTGTCGTATAGACGATGGATGATCGGGCATGAATGATTGACCGTGTACGGCGGCAGGGGTTTTCAATGCTGCGATTTCCTCTCTTGTCAGCGGTCGGGCTGCCCCAGGGGGCAGATCGCCCAGTCGCAAACGACCAAGACGCACACGCTGCAAGCGGTATACCCGGTGGCCGATCGCCGCACAGAGGCGACGGATCTCGTGTTTACGCCCCTCGTGGACGACGATACGCAAGAGCGAATCCCGACCGGCCGGCCCGCCTTGTGTGATGACCTCGACATCATCAACCGGCGCCGGTTTGCCGTCCAACGGCACACCATCGCGCAGGCGCGCCAATGCCGCCGGCGCCACCTCACCCTCTACCCAAACCAGGTATTCCTTCTCCAGACGATAGCGCGGATGAGTCAACAGCTGGGTGAGGGCGCCATCGTTGGTCAGTAGCAGCAATCCCTCGCTGTCGGCGTCGAGTCGGCCAACCGGATACAGCCGCGCCGCGACCTTGTCCTTCAGCAGATCGAGAACGGTTGGCCGTCCCTGGGGATCGCTGGTCGTGCTGACGTAGCCCGCTGGCTTGTTGAGCATGATGTACACAGCAGGCGGCGATAGGGAGATGACGCGGCCATCAACGGCCAGCGTATCCCTCGTCGCCTCGACCTTTGTACCCAACTCCCTGACAACCTGCCCGTTGACGGTCACGCGTCCGGATACGATTAATTCTTCACAGGCGCGACGCGAGGCAATGCCGGCAGCGGCCAACACCTTCTGTAAGCGTTCCATCCCTGGGCCGATTGTATCATAGACGGCAGGTTGATGCAAGAAGCGCCTCTGTGTTATAATGGAAATACGCCACATCGGGAGGGCATATGTCAACCTTAAAGCAGGCTCTGTTACACCGGTTGACGCAAGAGCGGGCAACGGTGTTCTACGGTATTGCATTTCTGCCAGACGAGGAGCTGGTGCGGCGACCGGCTTTTGGTGAATGGTCGGCCAAGGATGTCTTGGGGCATCTGGCGGCATGGGACGGTGAATACACGCGGGCGATCGAGCAGTTCCGGCGCGGCGAGCGGCCGTCTCTGTGGGACATCGGCGATTGTGATGCCTGGAACGCCGAGCAGGCTCGCCGGCGTTGGGACATGCCACTGGAGCACATCGAAGAGGAATTGATCTCCACGCGCCGCCGCCTGCTGGATCTACTCACCGGCCTGCCGGACGACAGCTTCTACGTGTGCGGGCCGCCACCGCTACACCACCGGGCGTTCCTCCCGCATGTCCTCAACGCTCTGGCCGATCACGATCGCGAACACTGGGCCGATCTGATTGCCTTCAAGGAAGCGTGGATTGCCCGACAGCAGGTGACAGTCTGATCTGCAAAACAGGTGGTCGCACCTTCACGCCCGACGACATGGCAGCCATCACACGCCCGACGGGGGATGCACAAGCAGCGCGCTCAACCGTCCCGCTACCTCGGCCGCGGCCCGCCCATGAACATGGACAACTTTATGCCGACCGGTTGCCCCTGACACAATCTCCACGGCCGAGCGTGGCACATCCAGCCATCGCGCCAGAGCTGCCACCAGCCCCTCATTGGCACGGCCCTCAACGGGGGGAGCCTTCAGGCGGATCTTGATACGGTCGCCGGTCATGGCTACCACTTCGTCCCGTCCGGCCCGCGGGACAACGACCAGGCTCAGAGAAACGCCATCACCGGTTTCTTGGATGGCCGGATACATGCTCACGGTATCTTCACCACAGTGCGATCAGGTTAGCGGGCAGCCGCCAGAAGCTGAAGCGCGAAAGATTCCAGAATCTGCAACAGGATGAGCGCGGCGAAGGGACTAAAGTCAATCATGCCGAACATCGTGTAGCGACGAAGTGGGGCAAGGATTGGCTCGGTAATCTGCCATACCAGCATGAGCAGTCGGTTGCCGTAGGGCGGCATGGGATTCACCCAGGTCATAATCACCCGCACAAGAATAGCAAGCTGCAGGATGCGGAACAAAAGGACGACGAATGTCTGCAAGAACATGGGGGCTATGGCGCTCCTTCATCAATCTCAGGGCTCATGGCTATGTGTGATCAGTGTAACATAAACGAGATCGTGGGTCAACATGAATCAGGTCTGTGCGCAGGTAAAACCGCTTAAGCCATGGGCGACGTTGGTCGCCATTCTCCTCATTGCTCTTATCCTACGTCTGGGGCGCCTGACCTTCCAGCCCCTGTGGGCCGACGAAGGTTACAGTGTCTATTTCGCCAGCCTCAATCTGGCGACGTTGACATCGGCGACGGCTGCCGACATTCATCCCCCCTTCTACTACTACCTGCTCAAGCTATGGATGCTCGTCTTTGGGCCGGGCGCTGCGTCGCTGCGGCTGTTGTCGGTGGGACTGGGCGTGGCGACGGTCGCTGCCCTCTATGCGCTTGCCCATCGCCTCGTCGCACAGCGCGTCGCTACACTCGCCGCCCTTCTTCTCGCCCTCTCTCCATTCCACATCTACTACGCGCAGGAAGTGCGCATGTATGCGTTGGTGGGCCTGCTGGCAGTGCTCTCGACGTTGTTTATGGTGAACCTCCTCAATCGTGTCGCCAACGGTAAACCGGCGCGGCTATGCTACCTTCTATACGTGGTCACAACGACTCTAGCCCTTTACACGCTATACTACGCCGCCTTCCTACCCATTGCTCAGACGGTCTTTGTCCTCATCACCTACCGCAGGCAGGGCCGCCTGCTCGTCCGCTGGTTGATCCTGGAGTTGATGACCGGGCTGGTGTATCTGCCCTGGATCGTCTACGCATTCCAGGCGTTGGCAACGTACGTCGGCGGCAAAGTGGTCGTCGAGAAATACGCGCCTCTGCATCCCTTGTCTTTCTTCGGCCAGGTCTTCGCAGCGCTGGCAATGGGCATTCCATCGGCGGGACGCTGGTGGCTGTCGCTTGGGGCACTGCCTGTCCTTGCGCTCGTCCTGGTGGCTGTGTTTCATGCTGTACGCTTGCCCGCTTTCTCCTCCTCCGGGCAACGATCGGCCGGGACGATGTCCTCATCAACAGGACTGCTCGTGCTGCTAAGTGTGGTTCCGGTCGTTTTGGGCTACATTGTCAATCTTTTCTGGCCTTTCAACCCCATCGGTTTCCAGCGACTCTTCCTCTATTGTCTGCCTTTTCTGGCCGTTCTTGTTGCTCTGGGATTGGATTGGCTGGTTACCGAGGCGCGGCAGACGGCCATGGTGCACAGGGCCAGGCCGACAGCGCAGTCGGCAGCACTGTCTATCCTGGTCGTTGCCTGCGCTGCTTTTGTGTTCATGATGCTGGCCGACTTCTATCTGTCGCCGCGTTACGCGCGTCATGACTACCGGCCTCTTGTGCACGATATGGCCCGGCTGGCCAATCCGGATGACGTCGTCGTCGCCCTCTATCCATGGCAGATCGGCTTTGTGCGCAGCTATTTCGTCGGCGCACTCCCCCATCTGCTGTTCGTGGATCATGCAGCCGTCTGGGCCGATCATCCCGAGGTCATGCGCCAAGAGTTGAATCAGTTGGGCCAGACCTATGGTCGTCTGTGGTTCCCCAGCTATGAGGGGGCAGGGGGAATCCTGGAGCACGCCGTGACAACCTACCTGACGGAGACCGCCTATCCCGGCATGGCGCAGTGGTACGGCGATCACCGACTGGCCCTCTACGTGTGGGGCAGCGTCGGCCAACTGCAGAGCATCAATGTCAGCGCAGGGGAAGCGCTGGTGCTGAATGCTGTACGCGTCAGCATGGAGCCCCTTGAGGCCGGGCATGACGGGCTGCGTATTGATCTTGTGTGGCAAGCGACAGCCGCTCTGCCGGGCAAGGCTCAGGTGGCGCTGCGTTTGGTGGACGACAACCGACGCACATGGGCCCGCCGCGACAGCATACCGGAGAACGGGGCTTTACCTTTCGACACATGGCCGATTGGGGCGGTCGTCAACGACCACCATGCACTGCCTATTCCGGCGACAACGCCACCGGGCAGTTATCGGCTGTTGCTCGGTGTCTTCGATCCAGACGGCGGCCGTAATCTCCCCCTAAACGATGCCAACGGTCAACCCGTGGGTAGCGAAATCGAGATCGGCAAAGCGGTGGTCACGCGCGGCAGCTATCATCCCCCGCTCGAGGCGCTGGGGGTAGGCCACAGAACGGCGGTGAGCTTTCGTGGGGCGCCACGTCTGGTGGGCTATGAGCTGCCGACCACCCCTTTGCAGCCGGGCCATACGGTAGACCTCGACCTGTATTGGCAGGCAGAAGCCGCAATGCAGGAAGACCCCATGCTCTTTGTCCAGGTGCGTGATCGGGCAAACAAGGTCTGGGGATTATACGAGGGGCCGGCCGTCGCCCCCCAGTATCCGCCGTCTCGTTGGCTGCCGGGTTCGATCCTGCGTGGGCAAGTTTCCTTTTTGCTTGCCGCAGACGCGCCGGGCGGCGACTACCGTTTGGTGGTGGGCTGGCTCAGAGGTGTAAGCAAGGAGCGGATACCGGTCGTGGGGGGCGGCAACGAAACATTGATTGCCAACCTGCCGGTTGTTGCCCGATTGCACAGTATGATCCTGCCGCACCCCGAACGGGCCATGGATGTGCGCCTGGCCGACGAGGTGCAGTTTCTTGGCTATGACGGCACCGGCGCAGAGGCTATCCCAGGCGAGGCACTGACGCTCACCTTTTATTGGCGGGCGATGGGGCGCATTGACGCTTCGTATAAGGTATTCGTCCATCTTGTGGACGAGCAGGGGCGCATTTGGGCCCAGCAGGACAGCGAGCCCGGTGGCGGCAGCCTGCCAACGACATCATGGCTGCCCGGTGAGGTCATTACCGATACCTATCGCCTGTCGGTTCCTGGCAGCATCGCCGGCGGCCAATATACCCTGCAGGCCGGCATGTATGACAAGGCAACGGGAAAACGACTGAGAGCGGCAACGGCAAACGGCCAGTCTATCGGTGATAGCATTGAGTTGGAACGACTGATCATCACGCCTCGCTAAGCCGGTCCGGGCTACTTCACCCCCAGGCTTTGCAGACGGCGTTGGGCATCGGCGCGCAACTGGTCATCCTGCCCAAGGTCCAGGTAGCGTTGCAGCTCGGTTACGGCTTTATCCTTGTTGCCCTGCTCCTGATAGAGGACGCCAAGGCTGTAGTGGGCAGGGGCAAGATCGGGCTTCAGGGCAATTGCCTGCAGGTATTCCTTGATGGCATCGTCGAAGTTGCCCTGCGCCGCCAATCCGGCGCCGAGATTCTGACGCGCTTCAGCATCGTTGGGATTGAGTTGAACGGCCTGGCGGAAGGCCTGCAGCGCTTCGTCGAGCTTCTGCAGGCGGAAATAGGAGCTGCCCAGGTTGCTGTAGGCTGCCTGGTTGTCCGGCTTCAGGCGGATGACTTCTTTGTAGACGGTAACGGCGTCATCGAAGCGGTTTTGGTCGTAGAGTTCCTTGCCGCGCCGCATGAGTGCCGAGACATCGTTGCGATCAACGCCGGCGAAGACGGCATCGGTTGCGGCGGTGGTCGTTTGCTGACCTGTCGCCGGAAGCGCAGTGCCTCCGCCGCCATTGATGGTTGCAAGCAGGACAAAGACAAGGAAAACCGCCGCCAGGCCCAGTACGGCGAAGAGACGGCGGCGATCGTGGCCTTGCTCTGTGGGGGCGGCGGTAACGGCTTGGGGCGCTGCCGCGGATGGCTGCTCGTCTGCCCCAGAGGGCAGCGCCACAGCGCGGACGACGCGCCGGGGCTTCTGTGTGGGTGTTTTCTTCCTCATTCGTCCTCCCTTGCCTTCGTGTGTACATGTATAGCACATTTTCTGTTGCAAGGCAAGAGTGTCAGCAACTGGTAACTGTTCACGGTTGCAACGGCGTGAAGACCCTCCCGCAGGTTACCCAAACCTGCGGGAAGGTATAGGCATGCCGATGCACCTGCTTCCAGGGTAAACGTGAACAGTTACCGGCAACTTGTGTTATCGGGCGCGGGATAGTATAATCGCCCGCTGGCATCGTCACCCCAATGAATCTGTCATAAAGGAGGTTGGAGACGATTAAGCGGCTTTGGTCACCCTGGCGTTTACAATATGTGGCCGGTTCATACAAGAAGAGCGCAGGTTGTATCTTTTGCGAAAAGATACCGACCCCTGAGAAAGATCGCCAGAATCTTGTCCTCCTGCGGGGAGACAAGGGGTTCATGATGCTGAACCTCTTTCCCTATAATACAGGACACTTCATGGTTGCCCCCTATGTCCATGTGCCCAGCGTGGAGGATCTCGATGCCGACACACTAGCAGATCTGATGGGCATGGTCAATCGCGGCATTGCTGCCTTGCGGCGGGCATACCAGCCAGACGGGATCAACATCGGCATTAACCTGGGAGCGGCAGCAGGAGCGGGCATCGTTGACCATGTCCACATCCACGTCGTGCCACGCTGGGTGGGCGATACGAACTTCATGCCCGTCTTCTCTGAGACAAAGGTTATTCCAGAACTGCTTGAGGGCACCTACGAACGGCTGAGAGCTGCGCTGTCTGAATGAAACTTTCCTGACCGGGGCACAGTATTATCTAGTGTGGATGGCGAGAAAGGCTTGCAAAGCCTCTGGGGGTGCTTGTAGGTGAGTGCATACGCCGTCCGCTGTGGGTGAACGGTTTCTCCGGCACTGTGAGTCTGTGCCGTGCAGGTTCACCGCTGTGCTTGCCTCGTAGCTGACCGGCAGCGATGCCAGTCACGCCTCTGGAAGACGGCGCCGTCCTCTGGTCGCCTGAGGGTATCGTTTCCTCCCGGTTGAGCGAGGCTCTCTTTGGGAAGGCAACCGATGAGCGGATGTCGGCTGTCTGTTCCTCACAATCTCAAGCAGGAAAATGGAGGCAACCATAGTGTTTAGGAAACTGACGGCGGTCATGGGAGTCGTGGTTATCTTCTCCCTGATCAGCCTCTTGATCGGTACGGCCGCATTTGCGGATGCAACAGGTGCAACACCTGATCAGGCGTTGGCTCCAGATGGTGTTACAAGAACACTGGCAGGCAACTCAAGTGTGTGGTACGCCTTCCAGTACAGTGGCGATCAATCGCAGATCACCATTCAGCTCTATGACCAGGGCGTGGCCGGTGCTGTTTTCACAGTCTGGACGCCGGACGAGGTGAAGCAGATGGAGGCCGGCCAGACGGTGAACCCTGTGGGTGCAGGTTCTCCGAACCCTGACCTGCTCAGCAACCTATCCTGGTCCGGCAACTTCAATATGGCCGGGACGTACTATGTCCAGGTCAGTAACGTCAATGGCGACGCTTTCACATACTCGCTCACGGTCACCGGCAGCGGTGTGAGCATGCCGCCGGCGCCGGCATCTGTGGCAGTTAATGCGCCTGCGCCTGCTCCCACCCCCGCTGCTGCACCTGCAGCAACAACGTCTGACGGCTCCAGCCCGGCGCTGGCTCTGCCCATCACGGGCGGCTCGGCCACACTGAATCCGGGCGCCAGCCTGTGGTTCGGTTTCCAGTACACGGGCGACAAATCGCAGATTCAGGTTATCTTGAACGACAACGGTGAGAGTGGGCTGGCGTTCGGTGTATGGACGCCGGGGGAGATCCAGCAGATGGCTGCCGGCCAGACCGTGGATCCGATCGGCCGCGGCTCGCCCAACCCCGATGTTCCGGCCGACCTATTCTGGACGGGCAACTTCAATCAGGCCGGAACGTACTACGTGATGGTGCAGAACAACAGCACTTCGGCCATCGGCTTTACCCTGGCGGTCACCGGCAGTGGTACATACCTGTTGCCGTCTGGGCACTAAGGTGGCTGTGGCGATGATGGGGTTGGCGGTAACGGGACTGCACCGGCGGTAAAGCCATGCCGGCTGCAGGCTCTGGCGCCGGTGCCGCCAGCCGTTGGACAATGCTGATCGTGGTGACAAAGTAAAGTCGCCGTTGCTGTGCGTGGAAACAGACAGCAACGGCGATTTTGTTTTGTTAATCAGGCGGTATACTCTATGTGGGGGGGAGAATGTAGATGGTGTCCCCACTGGGAATCGAACCCAGATCCACGGATTAAAAGTCCGCTGCTTTGCCACTAAGCTATGGGGACAGGTGATGCAGTCTACATTGTAGCAAACCACGTGCGGCGCGTCAAGATGGCGATCAGGTGTAACTGTTCACCGTTAGGGTAAGCGAAGTTGGAAATTGGAAAGCGGAGCGAGTTGGCCACGGATTCAGGCGCGGATGGCACGGAACACGGATGGCCGGCGGCGTTCTCCATACCCTCCCGCAGGTTACCCAAACCTGCGGGAGGGTCTTGATGCCCCGCGAGCGGGGGAGGGAGGAGCGACACGCCGCCCCCCCACTCTATACCCGCTGTTGCATCGCTGCATACAAGATGATATAGTATGCCCAGTCACACATTAGGCAGGATACAATGATGCCAATACCGGCCCCCGATGACCTGGTCCTGGTGGCTCTTGTCAACAACGAACGAGACCTGGCACGAGCCAGGGATGAACACTGGTACCGCATCCCCGTCCGCTATGCCCCCCGCCGCGCCATCGGCGCGCCGTGGATTGCCTTCTATCAGACCAAGTCCTTCACTGACGAGAAATGGGCGGTGAACTACTACGCCAGTTGCCAATCTTGGGATGTGGTTACCCGCCTGACGCTTCTCCCCGACGAACCTGATCATCCGCGAGCCCATGAGCAGTACTACTGCATCAGTCTCGGCCCACTTTGCCGTTTGCCGCACCCCATTGCGAGCCGCTCCTGGAAACGTGTCACCTTCATCGTCACACATTGGGCACAGATCGAGCGCGCCTGGGAGTTGAATGATCTGCTGGAAGCAAGCGCGCTAGAGCGTGGACTGTGGCGGGCGCTTGAGAGGATGCGTGAGCTGCGCGAAGCAGATGAAGAAGAGTGGCTCGATTAGCCCCCGACTAACCTCGGCTCACCCTCCCGCCGGTATTGAGGTCGCAATGGCCGTCAACCCCAGGATAACAAGGCCAAGCAGAAAGTTGACATCGGCCAGATCCCGGCGGCGCTCCTGCCAGCGGGCATACTCCTGTTCATTATCTGCCGACGCCAGCCTGCGGTTTACCGTAGTATTGATGTAGGCAGTGCTGATGATCAGACCGGCAACAGCAACATGCTTTAAGAGGATAATCTGGGTCCACAGGTTGCCGAAGACGAGGAAGCCGGTGTAGTTGGGGTTCAACGAGAGCATGGCCAGGCCGGTGATGATGAAGACGACAATGGCGCCAGAGGTGTATGATGCGCCACGCTGCCCAATGGCCCGTAGGACGGCCCGCTGTTCGGCTTCTGAAAGACCGCCTTGTCTTGTCAGCGTGCGCAGGGCGGGCGTGACGATGAGGCGCATGATGATCATGCCGCCGACCCAGGTGATGGTGGCAATGAGATGCAGGAAATTGGCGATGGCGAGAAGAGTAATCGGCATGGAGGTACTCCCCGCTCAGAGCAACCTTGTTTGTACTGGTCGGGCATCCAGCCAAGCCCTGGCCACGGCCGGCAGGTCGTCTGCCGTGCCTTTGCGCACAGTGCAGGGGGGGAGTGACTGCAAAAAGGCTGCTCCATAAGACTTACTCGTAATACGTTGGTCGAGGATAACAACGACACCGCGATCAGTCTTGCTGCGGATGAGCCGGCCAAAGCCTTGCTTGAAGCGGATCACCGATTGCGGCACGGCATATTGGTTGAAGGCATCTTCAAACACCTCAGAGCGGGCGGAAAAGATAGGATCGGAGGGGACGGAAAAAGGCAGCCGTCCGATCACCAGCACGGATAGCGCATCGCCAACAACGTCAATGCCTTCCCAGAGGCTGGAGGTACCGATCAGAACGGCGCGCTGGGCATTCTTGAATCGGTCAACAAGCTGGCGCGGCGTGCCGTCAATGTTGTGGCCGAGGACGGAGATACCGGCTTCCTCCAAGGGGCGGCTGATCGCCGCATACGTCGAGCGCACGGCACTATGTGAGGTGAGCAGGATGAGTGCCCTGCCCTCCGTTGCCTGGCATAGAGACACGATCACCTGCTCCACACGCTTCTGATAGAACGGCGCGCTGGGTTCAGGCAAATCGGTGGGCAGATAGATAAGGGCGTTTGATTTGTAGTCGAACGGCGAGCCAACCAGCAGTTCGTTCGCTTCCTCCAGGCCCAAACGTTGACGCATGTACGTGAAGGTGCCCTCGGTGGCCATGGTCGCCGACGTCAGGATCACACAATCCTTCTGCGAGAAGAGATATTGCTCCAGCATCTGACCCACATGCAGCGGCGCCGAGTGTAAGCCGATCTGGTCGGAGCGTGCACTCAGAGTCAGCCAAGTGATTTCGCCCGCCACCGGCTGGGAGATGATGGCCGTGCCCCGCTCGCGCAGCTTGCTCAGGTAGTTCATCTGAGACATCATCTCACCCATCAGGTCTTCATAGCCCAAAACCTGCCTGTCGGCCTGCTTTTCCAGAATCTTGTACAGGTTGCTCAGCCCATCGCACACATCCTTGAGCCGCAGGTTCAGGTTGTCCCACAGAATATCTACCTGCGACCAGTCGGGCTGGCGGCGAATGGCGGGCGTCAGGCGAAGGGGTTGTTCGTATTGATTGCTGCCGTTCGCCGGGCCGTGATTGCGCAGGAAGGCATTCAGGGCGTTGAACAACTCAAAGACGCCGGCGCGGGCTCGCTCCACCGCCGCGTGGAGGTTGGCTACCTGATCTTGAACATCGTCTTGCACCGATTCGGTGACTGAGCTGCCGCGGAAGTGGCTGCGAATCTCCGACAGGAAGCCCGATGGCCGTTCGGCGGAGCCCGAACCGCTGAGCTGCTCCAGCAGGGCCAGGATTGTGGGCTGGTCGGTGTCATAGCCCAGTTGGGTCGTCGCTGCATCCTCCAGATGATGCGCCTCATCAACGATCAGGTGGCGATAGTCAGGGATAATGTGATTCTCCGTGGCAATATCCGAGAGCACCAGGGCGTGATTAGCAATGATTATGTGGGCAGCTTCGGCGGCGCGCCGGGCGCGGTAGAGGAAGCATTGGCCCTTCTGGTAGGCCTGGCATGTCTCAGGGTTGCAGCTTTCACTATCGGCAGCAATGTGGCTCCAGGCGGCGTTCTCGGCTGGTGAGGGCATGGAAAGCTCGGCCCGATCGCCGGTCAACGTTGTCGGCAGCCAGATCATAACTCGCGCCAGCAGCCTGATCTCATCTGGTGAATGATGCTCGGCGATGCGATAGCTGTTCCAACGGCGCGTGCACAGGTAGTTGGAGCGTCCCTTCAGGGTCACAACCCGTATCTCACCCGGCCCCAGGGGAGATGGTGCGCCGGGCTTGGGCCCCAGAATGCGTTGGATGTCGGGAATGTCTTTGTTGTATAACTGATCTTGCAGGGTGATGGTGTTGGTGGAGACGACAACGCGACGACGGTTGCGCATGGCAAAAGCCAATGCAGGGATGAGGTAGGCCAGTGACTTGCCAACCCCAGTTCCTGCTTCGACAATGAGATGCTCATCGTTATTGAAGGCCTCGGCGACTGCTTTCAACATGGCCCGCTGCTGAGGGCGATGTTCATAGTTTGGGAAGGCCTGAGCCAGCGGCCCGTTGTCGTCAAGCAACCGCGCCAGCGCTTCAACGTCGAGTAGATGCTTTTCGGTGCTGGGGATGAGCGGCTGCTCGCGCGATGTCTCGGCAAAGGGCAGGCCGCCGACGATGCCCTTGGCTGCCAGTTGTTCGCGGATAGAACCGCCCAGGCCCTGGCGGGCCTTCTGCTGTTCAATCTCCTGAAAGACCAGACGCAGCGGCCAGGTGGATCGTGCTGCCGCCCGGTTGATTTCCTCAATCGTCGCCATATCCAGGTCGAGAGCACGCTCGACAAGAGCCAGGAAGAGATCTTTGGCGAGCATCGCATCGGCCAGGGCGCGATGATAGGCCGGAGAAGACAGACCGAGGGCTTTGGTCAGTTGCTCCAGGTTGTAGCTGGTCATTTTGGGCAGGATGATGCTGGCCAGCTCGAAGGTGTCAATGGGTGGATTGAGGGTACCGACGTTCTTCGCCTGCAGAAAGCTGAGATCGAAGCCGACGTTATGGCCGACGACCGGATAATCTTTGAGGAACGCGCTGAGGCGCGGCAGGATGGTGTTGAGAATGGGCGCTTTGTCGAGGTCGGCGGGGGTAATGCCGGTGAGCGTCTGAATCTTGCGCGGCACGGGTCGCAACGGGTTGACCAGGCTGCTGAATGTGTCCACAACGCGCTCGCCCTGGAACTTGACTGCTCCTACCTCGATGATGGCATCGCTCTCCGGGCGCAGGCCGGTTGTCTCGATATCAAGTGCCACGTACATGCCAGGCATATCCACCCCAGTTGTGGTGCGGAGGCATGGGGACATATGTCTCCGCATCGTGTTTTGCCTGCATTATACGTGAGCACACGCGCAGTGTCAATTATGGCTACTTGCGTAACTGTTCACCGTTGGGGTAACAGCACTTTCGCTGGAATGCCCCCGGCCCTGTCACTTGACCATCCCGCAGGTTTGGGTAACCTGCGGGAGGGTATAGGCATGCCGATGTACCTGCTTCCAGGGTAAACGTGAACAGTTACCTACTTGCTCTCGCTCACAGCCATCCGCCAAGCTGGGCCAGCAGGCGGGTATAGTCAACGAAATTGGGCCAGGAAATGTCGGGCGGGACGCCATGGTCACAGCTGGGAATGTAGCCGCCCTCTTTGAGAAGCGGGGGCACAACCCGCATCACTTCGTCGCGCATGGCCTGGCCACCCGCAGCCAGCGCTCGCTTGTCAATGCCGCCACGGTAGGCCATGAGTCTACCGAATTGCCGCCGATATGCGACAATGTCGTTGCCGGCGGCCACCTCGATCGGCTCACAGCATTCCACCCCGGCCTCGATCCATAGCGGGATCAGCTCCCCGATGTAGCCGTCTGAATCAATGGCCACGATCGTCGAGCCATGGCTCTTGATGAAGGCAGCCCAGGTCTTCCAGGTGGGCAGCAAAAAGCGCCGCACCATTGCTGGCGAAATCATGCTGTGCGCCTTGTACGCCATATCCTCGTTGAAGACAATGTAGTCTACCTCTACGTTTTGCACAATCGGCTTCAGGGTCTCTATCACGAAGTCTGTCCAAAATTCGATCATGCGCTCGACAAACTGCGGCTGCTCGATCATCATCATGCATAGATTCTCCAGCCCGCACCACTCGCGCAGTTGCCAGAAGGGGCCGTTGATCGCCAGGCTGAAGACGTAATCCCGCATGCGTAGCCGGGCGCAGCGCTCGGCGAAGTCGGCGGGAAAGCGCTCGGGATGGTGAGGGTCATAGCGCCACTTTATCCGTTCTTCCCAGTCCTTCTCACCCTGCACCGGAAAGCGATGCCATTTGCGTGTGACGAAGTCCTTGGCTGCCCTGATGTAGGTATAATCGTACTGATCAGAGATCTCAGTAATGGCCCCCATCCAATCCTGGACGATATAGTGGCCATCTTTGTGCTCCAAGACTTTTTCCTCAAACCAGGGAATCATCTTGAACGACACATCGAGGTCAACGCGCTGCGGTTGCCGGTAGGGAATGCCGAGCACCTGCATCAGATAGTCGTACCAATCAACGTCTGCGGGCAGGCCTTGAGCGTGCCAGGCGGCCAACGTAGATTCGCGCGGTCTTCCCGGGTTGAGAGGAATCTTATCCGGCTTGCCAAAACGAAGAGTTTCGTGGAAGCGTTGACGTTCATTCATTGATGCACTCCTTTCACCGCCCTGTTATAGCACACTGACGCGATGACTTGCCTCTAGCGTATACGCCTGCAGCTCGATGCGTCCGGCTGCCGGTGCGTCGCCTCGCCGCCAGAGCAGGAGCGCCAGCACATTCTCACCCCGCCCATTCAGCACGCCTTCAGGCAGGTAGAAGCAGCGCTGAGGAGAGACGCTCCAGTCGCGGGCGATGAGCATTCCATTCAGGTAGATGTGTGCCTTGTCTGCTACACCCTCGAACCAGAGGCCCAGCGGTGCGAAGGCATTCTCTGGCAGGTCAAGCACGAAGCGGGTGCGCGCCCAGACCACATCATCCGTCGGGCCCATGCTCAGGTCGGCAACAGACGGCCATGTCTTGTCGTCGAAAGACGGCTGCGTCACCACATCCTCGCCGACAATGCCGGCGCGCACGCTCCACGCCAGCGGACGATCTGCTTCAACGGCCAGGACGCCTCGCGGCAGCCGCTCGTTGCCCAGAAAACCCTTGTTGTGTCCCAGGCTCTCCACCAGAATCGTCAGCGTGTTGGTACCATCTGTCTGTCCATCCACCGGCAGATCAATCTGCACCGGCGGCACGTCGGCGCTTTCCGGCTCCCCATCTGTCGCCTCGGATTGATAGTTGTCCAACCTGGCCACGAAGCGTCCGTTGACGTAGAGTGCAGCGTTGTGGCGTATAGCCAGCCTGATATGGGGCATTTTGCCGCTGTAGCGCGCCCGGTACCAGGCGACCCCCCTGCTGATGCCCAGGCGATCCATCTCCAGCGACTCACCGGCAGGCAGCAGGCGCCAGCCTGCCGATTCATCGCCCTCTCTTGTTTCGCCGGCCGGCTGTACCCGCCACGGCCCGAGGGTGGGCAGCCGAATCTCTGGCGCAGCCGACATCTCGAAGCGGAGATAGCCGGCGATGCTATCCTCCGAGGCGTGAACCATCTCGTCGTTGATCTCGGCACGGTTCAAGCCGCCAAGAGCATAAACACGCAGCGTCTTGGCCTTCGCTCCTGCCGTCTGCACGCGCATTTCATAGCGCGGCAGATCGGTGATTCCGCCCTTCAAGCGTGACTCACCAACATAGCTTGCTCCCACCACCAGATAGTCTCCCACACACCATGCTTCGTCGGCATTGGGGAGGAAGAGGGAGCGATAGCGATGCCCGCCCGCCGAGAAGACAACATCTTTCCATCCCTTGCCGTCGTAGTCGGCAACAAGGCGCGTCCCTTCGATTGAGCAGCCCACGTCATCACGCAGCAGGCGACACGATGCAGGCACATCCCAACGGACACGCCCCGGGCCGTAGAACACCATCAGATGCTGGTTCTCGAGGTGCATGGCGGTCAAGACCTGGCAGGCGGCCGTGACATGGGCATCAGCACAGGGTAGATTGAGCATGACCACGCGCATGCTCCACGGTGCGACAACGACCGGCCCCGTTTCGACGCCGTTGGCTTTCAACGTCGTGCTGCGGAGCTGCCCGGTCAGATTGCGTAGGAAGGCAAGGTACGTATCCCCCTGGCGACGGGCCTTGTACAGTAGTCCGGCATCGTCAGACCGAACATCGTCGCATGGCTCACTGAGGGCAAACACTTCTTCGAATGAGCCTACCAGCATGGCAATGGCCTTTGCCGCCTGGTAACGGTCTGACACACCCCCCCATTCATAGACGGGTGCGCCGTAATCGTACGATGTGTGCACCGGTGGAGCGCCGATGTGATTCCAATTCGTTCCGCCGGCAAACATATAGTGGCTGTAGATCGTTGTCCCCTGAGCCAGAGCCGTCCAGGTCACAAGCTCCATGTTTTCGCGGCCCAGGTTGCGCCGGATAGCCTCGTAGCCAATGCCCGTCCAGGGGTCGAACCAGCCTCCCTGCAGTTCAAAGATAGACAGTGGCGACTTTGTGCAATAGCGCTCTCTCACCTCATCCAGCCTGTCCAGTCCGGCCATGACGTTGGCGTTGCCGCGCCAGTCACTCGCCAACGACGTCACCGCATAGTCATCAACACCGTAGATGTCAACCAGGTCGCTCCAACAGCCCTGTTTCCAAAGATCATTATGGATGATCGGACACTTGACGCCAAGCTCACGGGCGAGATGATGGAGGAAACGCATATAGGTCGGATCGAGGTCATCATTGAAGTACTCGTTTTCGATCTGGAACAGGATGATGTTATCGTGGGGCAGCAGGCGCGGGATGATCTGCTCGTACCATTCGCGGGCATAGGCGAGGTATTGGGGCGAATCAACATGCCTTCCCTCGCGCAGGCAGCGCAGTGGCACATCCGTCTCTGCCAGTAACCAGGCCGGATGTCCGCCGCCATCTACCTCGGCGTTGATAAAGGGCCCTGGGCGCGCAATGACATACAAACCCACCTCTTTACAGAGAGACAAGAGCCGATCAACATCACGCAGGCCCGTGAAATCATAGACACCCCTGGCGGGCGAATGGTAGCCCCAATAGAAGTAGAGATCAACGGTGTTATAGCCGGCCCGCTTTATTTTCAAAAGCCGATCCTTCCACAGATCAGGGGACGGCAGGCGAAAGTAGTGGAACGCTCCACTGCGGATGACGATGCGTTGACCGTTGATCAACAGGCTGTGTTGATCGTAGGCGACAGGCGCTGGTGCATCAATACTATCCCTGCGCCGCGGTCGAAAGAAGCGACTGAGAGCGACTTTCATGAATCCTCCGAAAATGGCCGTGCACCTATGAAAAAGGGCGGGAATCTCTCTCCCGCCCCCTCATACATCTTGATGACCACGATGACCGGCGTGTCCTACTTCGTCGTGCGCTGGAAGGTAAGGAAGTAGGAGACATGCCACTTCATGGGCAGTCCCATGCCCACCACTTTATCGCTCGGCAGGCCGTCAATCCAGGCCGAATAGGAACCGAGCATACCGTACATGGGGAAATTGGTGCCGTAGTCAGGGAAGGGTTTGTTCTCGATCGTCAGCGTGGTTGTGCCGCCGTTGCGCACGATTGCCTTGGCGCCCACGATGCGCTTGCCGCTTTCATCGAGGACTTCGATGTAGATGTTGTGGTCGCCGTTGGGCATGTTGGGGCCCATATTCTCGTTGGTATCCTTGAAGAGCGCCTTAACCAGCCGGTAATACTGCTGCCCGGCGGCGACCTGGGCTTGCTCAACGCGGATATTGTGCTTGTCGAGCCTGCCGTCCCAGACGAAGGGCAGTGCCGGCTGCTCTGGCGCGGCCGGGGCGGCCGGAGCTGCGGCTGCTGCGACCGGCTGAGCAGGAGCCGATACCGGCAGCGGCGTTGGCTTTGGCTCGGCTGCCAGGCGGGTAGCTATCTCTTCTTGCTCCGCCCCACCCGGAATCACCAGCTCGGTGCCCAGGGGAACGTTGTTCGGGTTGGCAATTTTGTTGGCTTCGATCAAGACATCCAGGTCAACCTTGAAGCGCTGGGCAATATCCCACAACGTGTCGCCATAGACAATGGCATACGTGACGACCGGCTGAGGTGTGGCGGTCGGTGAGGGCGCCACCTCGGTGCGGGTAAGCACAGGTGCTGTTGCTGTTGGCTTTAGAGCAACCAGGTCTTGCAGATGGGCCAGCGGGGCATCGGCAACGTCAACCACATCTGTCGCGGGTGCCAGATCCTCTAGAGGCCCGCGTGCGCTCATACCGCCGCGCGAGCTTGCCACAGATAGTGCTCCTCGCGTCTCAAGCACCGGAGTCTGCGAGGTGCCGGCCAGACTTGCCGCAATTGCCGACGGTAGACTGACCAGCAGCAGCCAGGCCAACAAGACGCCAATCAGGGCAAGGCGAACTTTGGCCGGCGTCGAGAGGCTGCCGATCCAAGAGGAGAGGCCGGCAAGCAGAGGCTGGCGCTGGGGGCGTGGACGGACGGGCATAGCAGGACGAACGGGAACAACCGGGCCGACGGGCATCGTCACCCGCTGGGGTGCAGCCGTCGGCGACAGGGTAGTTCTCCCCGCTGCAATGGCCAGCAACTGTCGGTTCAGGCGTTCGGACCGTGCTGCCAGGGCGCGCGTCAGGCTCAGGGCGGCTCCCGGATAGCTGATCGTAAAGGCGTCAAAGTCGGCGCGATCCAGTTTCCACAAATCAACCGCCTCGGTGGCCAGGGCCGATACCTCGCGCGGTTGATCGGTGAGGAGGGCGTCTTCACCGAAGAAGTCATGTGCCCGAATCTCGGCCAGCGTAACGCGTCCGGTGGCTGCGCTGCTCAGCAGGCTGACCGCACCGTTTTCCACCAGATAAAGGGCATCCGGGGCATCGCCATCGGCAAAGACGATACTGTTGGCACGCAGTTGCACCGGCTGCATCGTGCGGGCGAGTGCCAGCAAAGCATCATCGGCAACGCCGGTGAAGAGAGGCGCAGGTCGGAGCACCTCGGCCACGATGCGACGTGCACTGCGCGCCGGGCGCTGCATTAAGGTCTGGGTAACAACCTGGCCGGCGCCGGGGTGTTCGGCCAGAAACTCCTGGAAGGCCGTGCGGGTCAGCACCATAATGGTGGCATCGGTTGCTGCACGGACGGCGTTGCTGCGTGGATGACTGCTGATCAGGGCCGCTTCGCCAAAGGTACTGCCCTTCGGCAGGTGGGCCATAACTTCACCGTCGCATGATGCATTGGTCAAGACGGCCACGGTGCCCGCCTCGACATAATAGAGGCCCTCACCCTCGGTTCCTTCGGCATAGATCAGGTCGCCTGCTTCGTACTCGCGTCGTTCCATGCGCTGGGCAAGGGCGTCTAGATCGGCAGCCTCAAGATTGGCAAGAAATGGGACCTTTGCTAGTTCACTCACGTGGACATTCCTCCTCTGGGTTGCGCGTAACGCTGGACACATCCTTCCTTGTAGGTCGGGCTTCATGCCCGACAGTTCTCATAGTGCAATGTTTCGTCAACCACGGCGGGCACAATGTCCTGCCGTGTATCCTGCGTGCTGCTGAAATGAAAAACAGATGGTCGGGTTCATCTCGCCCGACGGACGGTCATAGGAGACCGGCCTGCCGATCGTGGGTGTAGGCCACCGCGCCTGACGACCGGGCGAGTCGCTGTTCTACCAGGTGCGCTGAAAGATGACTTCGTACGAATAATGGCCGAAGCAATTTTCGCACTTGCCGGGGTCAACGTTGCAGTATCCGGCTGCCCGCTTCCAGTCGTCCGGCGGGTAATCGGTAATCAACTGATCGGCAACCTCACTCGTGTACGTGCGCCCGGATGTATCTTTGACGACAACCAGGCGAAAGATACCCGCTGTGTGGAACATGTCCACGCGGCCAGGCCCATTAAGGCCGGTTAGGTTGTCCACGATTTGGTCAGGCCGTGCCCCGTCCCAGAGCATATGGATGATAATGCCATTCAGCGGATTGCCGTTGGCATCAATAACCATTGCATGGAACAAGATGTTGCCGTCGCAGCGTCCACCGTTTTCGGCTCGTGTGAGCATTCGTTTCTTGACGACGACAAAATCCACCGCCGGCTTGGGTGTTGTCGTCGGCACCATAGCGGGTGGGCCCACAAAAGGCGTCGTCCGGATCGGCATGACCGGCGTTGCCCTGTCGCCTGGCCGCGGTGTGGCCGTTGCCTGTGGTGCCGGCGTTAGCGGTTGTGGCGTCGCCGTCAGTGTCGGCAGCGGCGATGGCGTTGCCGTCCAGGTTGTCGTTGCCGTAGGCTGTCGTTGCTCAACCACAGTAGCAGTATCGGCAGGCGTTGGCGTATATGTTGGCCGGGGTGAGGGTGTTGCTGTAAGCCCTCCGATCCTCGCGCTATGAGAATGATCGGGGGATGCTGTGGTCGGTGAACAGGCGACCAGCAGAAGTCCCACCGCGGCCACAATTGTCAAATCTCGGAGTTGTTTGGCCCACCATGGGGAAAGAGAACGGATCCTGCCGCCGAGGACTACCACGTACGACGTATCTCGACATCCCACGAATAATGTCCCCAGCAGTAGAACGATGGGTCGTTGATGGGATAGCCGGCGTTTTTCAGCTCGTCCCATTCGCTCTGCGGCCAGTTGCCTGTGCGCATCAGCCGGCTTGTTTCGCTGCTGACGGCACGGCCGGCGCCGGCGTCGTTGATCACGCGCAGGCGAAAATCGCCGGGTTGCACGGGCTGGTCAATCTTGCCTGGGCCTTTGGATCCACTGATAGCTTTGATCGTTGGATTGGCGCCATCCCAGAAGATCTCCACCGTCACGCCGTTGAGAGGGTTGCCTGCGCCATCGAGAACCGTAATATAGAAATTGTGATTGCCGCGGCAGCCGCCGTTTTCCTGCATGGACAAAAGGCGTGCCCTGGTGAAGACGAAGTCAAGGCTTGGCGTTGGTGTGTTGGTTGGCAGCGGTGTCGCCGTTGGCACGCGTGGTGTCGCCGTCTTCGTCGGCGGGGCGGGCGTTGGCGTATAGGTGGGCAAGACCGTCGGTGTTGGTGGCAGCGGTGTTGCTGTGGCCGTTGGTGGCAACGCTGTCGCCGTCGGCGGGATGGGCGTTGGTGTCAGTGTATCTGTTGGTGTCGGTGTGTTGGTAGCTTTGGGAATGCGTGTCGGAGTGGCCGTCGGGGTCGGTGCAGCGCCGCAGCCGACCAAGAGGACTCCAGACAAAACAACGCCCACCGCCACAGGGGCGATGCGCTGCAGTGCGCTCCTCGAGCGGTGGGACAAATGCGAAGAGAATGCCAGCCTGACCAGAATCACCTTCCCTTTAAGCGTAGTTTGAGATATAATACAGCAGGACAGGGGATCCATTTGGTGCCGAAGGTCGGATTCGAACCGACATGAGGGTTAACCTCACTCGCTTTTGAGGCGAGCGCGTCTGCCAGTTCCGCCACTCCGGCTCATTGACGGCTCCATTTGTAGTATATCCCAGAAACGGGCATCTGTCAAGAGGGGACGCCTTGGACGAGGGAGAGCTAATCGCCCGTAGTCAGAAGGGCAATGTCGCCGCCTTCAACCAGTTGGTCATGGCATATCAGGAAATGGTATACAACGTCGCCCTGCGTATCCTCGGCGATCCTGATGCCGCGGCCGATGCAACCCAAGATGCCTTTCTCTCTGCTTTTCAGGCTGTGTCTTCCTTTCGCGGCGGCTCGTTCAAAGTCTGGCTGCTGCGCATTGTAACCAACGCTTGCTATGATACCCTGCGCGCCAGGAAGAGGCGGCCAACGGAGTCACTCGATGAGCTGGCAGGGCAAGACGAAACCGCCGCCGAAACCGCATCGGCATTTGAATCACCCGAAGACCACGCCTTGCGCCTGGACATGCAGGCCGAGGTGCAGCGCGGCTTGCAGCTTCTCCCTCCCGACCAGCGTGTGGTCGTCATCCTCTCGGATGTTCATGGCCTGAGCTACGACGAGATCGCTGCGGTCACCAAAACCTCATTAGGCACCGTAAAATCGCGCCTGAGCCGCGGGCGCTCACACCTGCGCGACTATCTGCGGGCACGGGAACTTTTGCCGTCAACACAACGTCTCTAGAACGGGCAGCCATCCACCGTTAAGGTCATGCCCTCATCGGAGGCTTCTAACAGCTTTGGCGGTAATGATGGGTGCTGTACCGGTAAGGAATCAGGCATGTTTGGCATCGGCAAACGGAAGCACGTCCACGTAACCGAGCTTCTTTCGGCCTATCTGGACAATCAACTGACCGGGGATGAGCGCAGCCGCGTGGAAGCGCATCTGCGCGATTGCCCGACCTGCAGCGAGGATTTACGCTCTCTACAGGCCACGGTGCGCGCCTTGAGCACACTGCCCACCGTCGCCGTGCCTCGCTCATTTATTCTCCAGCCGGCCATGCAGCCTCAACGCAGGGGGTCACCTCTGCCGATGGTGCTTCGGCTGGCGACGGTGGCCACTGCTGTGGCTCTCGTTTTCAGTATCGGCAGTGATCTTCTGCTCGGCAGCTCGCGCCAGGCTGCCGCCCCTGCCCCGTCCACAGTGCTGACCGCCGACGCTACGCCGACGCCGGCCCCCGCCGCGCCGGTGTTCAAAGCGGCGCAAGAAGCAACATCCGGGCAAGGGGTACAGTCCACCCCACCCGCTGCGGCTATGGCTGCGCCGCAAGTGGCGCAAGCCCCGGCCGTTGCAGCCGGGGTGCCCACCGCTGAGGCACAGTCAACAATCACTGCTGCAGGGCAGACGGCGCTCGCCACAGCGCCGGTAGCCCCACCGGTCCCGTCTGATCGCAGCATGAAGGCCGCACCCTCTGGCGCAGCACCGCTGCCCCCGACGACGGCCTTGCCGCCGATGGCTGGGCCCGGCCCCACGCTGCCACCACCCGCGCCAACTGCCACTGCGCCTATACCCACCCCTGCACCATCACCGACCACTGTGCCTGTCGCCGCGCCGGCCGGGCCGCGCCTTGCACTGCATCCACTTCAGTTGAGCCTGGCCGGGCTGCTGGCCCTCCTGATTGTCGCCAGCGCGGCCATCAACCGGCGGGCGGGAACACGCTGACGATAACCAGGATGGCGGTCAACACAATCAACGCCCCAACCATCAGCCAGGAAACGATGTTGCCGGCACGGCTATTGACGTATTTTCCCATCAGCCGCTTGTCGTTGATGAGCCGTAGCATAACCACAAGAATGATCGGCAAGAGCACACCATTGAGTGTCTGACTGGCCAGCATGGCCTGCACCAGCGACTTGACCGGCAGCAGAATAATGCCCGCCCCCAAGACAATGAAGGCCGTGTAGATGCCAAAGAAGGCCGGGGCATCCTTGAAGTCACGGCTCACGCCGAGGTCCAGGCCAAAAGCCTCACACACCACATAGGCAGTGGACAGCGGCAGAATCGCCGCCGAAAAGACCGATGCATTGAGCAAGCCCAAGGCAAAGAGGATGGACGCATTCTCACCGGCCAGGGGGCCCAGGGCAATAGCCGCATCGCCTGCCGTTTCGATACGCAAACCGTTAGCATAGAGGGTGGCAGCACAGGCAATCGTGATGAAGGCAGCAACAAAGACGGCAAACAGCGAGCCGACGATGACATCGAGCCTCTCGTAGGCGTAGTCGGCCGGCTTGATGCCTTTGTCGGCTATTGATGCCTGTTGGTAGAATTGCATCCAGGGGGCAATCGTCGTGCCGACAATAGTTATGGCCAGGACCACGTAGTCTGGGTCGAAGCTGAAATTGGGCGACACAGCCGCCTTGACTACATCACTCCAGACGGGACGGGCCAGAATGCCGGAGATGACGTAGGTCAGATAGATGGCGCTGGCGATGAGGAAGACACGCTCGACCGATTTGTAGTCGCCCTTGACAACCAGCAGCCACACCCCCACGGCGGCAATGGGCACCGCGATGAATTTACTGACCCCGAAGATCTCCATACTGGCAGCAACACCGGCGAATTCGCTGACCGTGTTGGCCAGATTGGCAAACATGAGGATGCCCAGCACAACGGCGGTGGCACGCACGCCCATGCTCTCGCGTATCAGGTCTCCCAGCCCTTTCCCCGTAACCACACCCAAACGAGCGCTCATCTCCTGAACGATAATGAGCGCGACGGCCACCAGTGGCATCATCCACAGCAGTTGGTAGCCGAAGTGTGCCCCGGCTACAGAGTAAGTGGTAATGCCACCGGCGTCATTGTCAACATTGGCGGTGATAATGCCGGGGCCGATCACGGACATCAGCAAGAGCAACCGTGAACGCAGGTTGCGCAACCGAAGCCGTCGCTGGGTCCGTGTTCTGGGTGAAGTAGCGTCCAATTGTCCTGCCGCAATTGTCGGTTTCATTGTGAGTGATCCTGACGATGGAGTAATGGACACTGTGTTGACATGCAAACAGATGGTCGGGCTTATCACGCCAAAGTGGCCAGCGTCTGAGTTGAACCACACTGCCGGGGCGGCTGCCACGCCGCCCGACGGCCGATCATGGGAGACCGGCCTGCGCCCGGCCGGCAAAGGAGGCGGCCGGGCATGCGAGTTCAACCGCCTGCTCTCGTATCAGCGATAGAGTCGCGGCAGGCGTTTCTTCCAGGCCGTCGGCAGGATCTTATCAATGGCATCATCGGCAGTAACAATCCCCTGTAGCCGGTTCTCATCATCAACGACCGGTACGGCCAGCAAATTGTACTTGGCAACAGCCTGCGCAATGTCGTCCTGGGAATCGAGCAGCTTGAAACTGATGACGCGGTCGTGCATGATCTGGGTGATGGGGGTATTCGGTTGCGCCAAGACCAGGCTTTGCAAAGAACAGACCCCCAACAAATGCCTTTCATCGTCAGTTACATAGACGTAGTAGATTGTCTCGGCCTCGCGCGCCGTTTCGCGCAGCATGACCAGAGCCTGCTCGGCCGTCAGGTCAGGACGTATGGTGACAACATCGGTTGTCATCAAGCCACCGGCCGAATTCTCGGGGTAGGCCAACAGCCTGCGCACATCCTCCGCCTCATCTTTCTCCATCATGTTGAGGATGTCTTGGCTACGCTCTTCCGGTAACTCGGCCAAGAGATCGGCGGCTTCATCGGGAGCCATCTCTTCAAGGACGTCGGCCACTTTCTCGTCGGGGAGCGAGGCCACGAGGCTGGCTTGAAAGTCTGGTTCCACCTCTTCGAGCGTATCGGCCAGATGCTCAACATCGAGTGATTGCACCACCTGACTGCTTTCGGCCCGGCTCAAGTCGCTGATGATCTCGGCCAGATCGGCCGGCGGCAGCTTGGCTGCCTTGCTGGCGGAGAAGCGTAGTCGGACGGGCTGTGAATTGGGTAGAAGCTCCACGTTCTCCCATGAGATGGTGCCTGCAGTCAGGGTGCGACCGAAGGCGCCGGCCAGGCGCTGGGCCAGCCGCGCCAGGCCCAGCCGGCGTAGAATCGGCAGACCACCGATCACGACGTTGGCCAGATAGAAATGCCCATCAACGCGGGCCAGCTCCAGGTCGTTCACCCGTACGACCCGTGCCCCGTCAATGTCAATGATCTCTTTGTCCAAGACATCGCGCGCCAGCCATAGCGCCTCGGCCGGTTCATAGGGCGAGAGCTCACCGGCCGCGTGCGCCAGGGCAATCACTGGCCCCAGGGCAGCCGTCACGCTGGAGAAGGCAACAACAACCGTGTCTTTGGCCGACCTCCTGATGGCCAGCGCCGTAATCGGCGGGTAGGCGCGTGCAGCATGTAGCGAGGCGAGTACATCATACACCCGCCCGACACGCTTGCCATCAACATCAATCACCGGCTTACCGATCATGTCACTGACGTAAAACATTGACCACCTCAACTCACACCCCATCCACAGGATGGGAAAGGCGACGCACAGCTTGCCTAGCTAAGGCTACCCAATAGCATGGTCGCCATCAATAGATACAGTGCCACACTGACGACACTGTTGATCGCCTCAACAAGCGGCCCGGCAGCCAGCACGGATCGCAACCTCAGGCGATGCAACAGGATGGGTGAAAGAGCGCCCACCAACCCGGCCGCGACCAGCGTGATGGTCAGACTCATGCCGACCACCAGGCCAAACACCGGCTTGCTTGCCCAGATGTAGGCGATCAGTCCCACGACAACGCCGGATATGGCTCCAACCAAGACGCCGGTGAGCAACTCTTGCCAGACATGATGGCGCATGGCGCCTGGCTCGCTATGCTCGGTGACGGCTAGCGATTGAGCGCCGATAACATGGCCCACCGCCACGATCAGCGGCACAAAGTAGACAATGGTCAGCGTTGACTGGATGGATGACTTGAATTGGCTGAGGATGAAGGCAGCGACAAGCCCCCCAACCAGGCTTGTGGCCAGCCAGGCAATGCGGCCCAAAGCCGCCTGCAACGGCGATGCGGTATGCGTCACATCCTCTTTCATCGTGCCAACGGTATGTGAGATGTCTTCGGCCGTCTCTTCATGGATGACGTCAAGCACATCATCCACTGTGACCATGCCCAACAATCGTCTATTATCGTCCACGACGGGGACGCCGAGCAGGCTGTATTTGCGGATCACTGCAGCGACCGTCTCTTGATCGTCGTTGACGTGGACGGCGATGACATCGCGCTGCATAATATCGTCAATGAGGGTCGAGGGTTTGGCCGTGATCAGAGCCCGCATAGAAACGACGCCCAGCAATTCTCCTTCCGCCGAAACGACAAAAAGATAGTAGGTTGTTTCTGGGGACGGGCCTTCGCTGCGTAGCTTGTCAATGGCCTGCTGCGCCGTCATGTGTGATGACAGGGTGAACACATCGGGCGTCATGCGCCCACCGGCCGTGTGTTCATCATACTGTAGGAGGTCTTTGACCTCCTGCGCCGGCTCCGGCGCCATGCTGGCGAGTATCTCTTCGGCCTTATCCTCAGGCAAATCGCCGATGATGTCGGCCGCCTCATCGGGCGGCATTGCTTCGAGAAGGTCAGATGCTTGCTCGGTCGCCATGCCTTCGACCAATGGTGCCTGGTATGGCTCCTCCATCTCCTGCAAGGCGTCTGCCGCCGTCTCCACGTCCAGGCTATTCAGCAGGGCAACACCGGCTTCCGGGTGCATCTCCTCGAGCAGATCGGCCAGATCCGCCGGATGGAGGTCGGCCAGAGATGTCTGCGGAACGCGCAGGTGCACATCTCTGGGCTCCTGGTCAACTTGCTGCACATAGTTCCAGGTAACCAGTCGTTCGTTGAAGCGGAACGGCAACAGCCGGCGGAAGAAAGCCCAAAAGCTGATATCCGCCCCCAAGAGGCGCGCCACACCCCGCACTTGGGCCAGCTTCAGGTCGTTGACCTTGACGACGCGCCGACCCTGTGTATCAACGATTTGTTTGTCGAGGACATCACGTGCCAGAAAGACATCGCCATTGTGCGGCGTATATGAATGTACCTGATCGCGGGGCACCGTCAGGCGCAGGCGCGGCTCTTCGATGCTGATAACCTGGCGCCACGGGATGATCAACGGTGCCGATCGGGAGGTCAGGGGCACGCGTCCGGTTGTCGTTGGCGTCACAACTAAAGCGGCAACGACCGGGAAAACCTCGCGCATGTTGACAACCAGATCTGTAACGGTGCCAACGTTCTGGCCCTGGCTATCGAGGACGGGCAGATTGAGAACGTCGCTCAGGTAGACCATGTGGACCACCTCTCTTCGGGAGCAGTATGGCGAGTGCAGGGTCGCTGGTGGTCGCACGTCATGGAGACTGGTCAGATGGGCCAGCAGAGGAAAAGCTGCTCAGGTGGATAGAAAAGAAGGCAGGCGGCAAAGCGGCCCAGCGGGCGCGCTCGGCAAGTCAATTCGTCTCTCCTGAGCCATGAGATTGAAGCGAATGAAAGCGTTTCCCTCTGAGCTGGAACCCTTCTGTTGCCAGCGCCGATGACTGGGACCGGCGTCCACGCTCACCACCTCCTTCTTCTCTGTTATGTGTGCTAAACTTTTGGCGTATTGTAAGGCGCATGGTGGTTCTGTCAAGTAGTTTGCCCCCCTGGGGGGCCCCCAGTTTGCTGGGCGGGTGATGCGCACGCCAGGGTGAGCACACGAAAGACACGTTCGAAGACAACAGGCGGGAAGTAGTGCGGGTGCCGGATGGCCTTCAGTGCAAGCAGA
>Ga0272448_1001452_pt1 | contig 31852 bp, 22 predicted proteins | sample YNPCB0191_FD_202220 | JGI IMG/M metagenome (GOLD analysis project Ga0272448, IMG submission 202220) | Hot spring sediment microbial communities from Yellowstone National Park, WY, United States - YNP-CB-019-1 | ecosystem: Environmental > Aquatic > Thermal springs > Hot (42-90C) > Sediment...
GGCGGTAGGCGTCGCGGAGGAGGTGTATACCCGCTTAACCACCAGTCAGTAGCGGGAGCCCCCGACCAGGAGGTCGGGGGCTACAAAACTGCCAGAAAAAATGGTCGAAAGAGGAGTAAGAGTAAGATAAAGAGAAAGAGAAAGAGCAAGGCAGGTGAGGGCCGGGATCAGGCATGGTCCTCCACCCCCTGCATCATCGGAATGGCATACGGGTCCTCCAACTCCTGGTGGCGGCGCCAGTCATCCAGGCGGTTGGCGGCGTGATTCAGGTTGCGGAAGATCTCGATGATGGCGAGGACTGGGCCGATGAAACAGCCGGTGAGGACGGCCAGCCCGATGGTGGCGAGGACGGAGATGAGGTAGCCTTCGAAGAGCGCCGCCGAGGAGTTTTTCGCCTTGCAAGAATAAAGTAGCGCCGTGGAAGCGCAGAAGAGGCCGCAGAGGAGGATGAGGAGGTAGCCCAGCCCCAGTTCCCATGGGGAGACGCCGCCGAAGGTGGCGACGATAATGGCTACCACCGGCAAGCCGCAGAGGAGGGTGAGCAGCAGGAGGACCAGCGCGCCGGCAAATTTCTCGTAGACCAATTCGCGCGACGTCAGCCTGCTGAGCAGCAGCAGATCGATCCGCCGGGCTTCGCGCTCGCTGCTGAAGATCGTCGCCGTGAGGCCGGGGCTGATGATGCACATCAGCACCAGTTGCCCACCGATGACGTACGTGAAGAGTTCATGACCGAATTTCGGCCAGGCCAGCGGACCGTTGCCGATGGAGGTGAGCAGGGTGATGACCACCAGCATGCCGCACATCGCCAGCGCGAAGCCCAGCAGCACGGTGTAGGTGCGCCCCCCGCGCAGGCGGCGGCGCAGGTCATCCCAGAGGATGGGATGCTTCTCCGGCAGGTACCAGCGTAGCGCGGGGTGCGCTGCGACCGTGTGCGTGCGCCGGCGCTGCGGGTCGTCGCCACTGACCACGGGCCGGCGCTGGCGTTCGAGCACCAGGATGCAGATCCACACGGCCAGCGTGGTGATGAGCAGGTACGGCATGAGCGCAAAGAGCGGCTGCCAGCGGCCGGTGAGCAGCATGGCCAGCGGCGTGGGATGGCTGGCCGCATAATAATTGAAGAGCTGCTCCGCCAGCAAGCGGTGTCCGACATACTCCAGCAGGAAGATCCAGCCGTACGTGATGATGATAGCCACGCGGGTATTGCGCGCCAGGTAGGAGGCCAGCAGGGCGGCGGCCACGAAGGACATTCCCTGCACCAGTTGGAAGAGGTATTCCACGGCCACATCGTGGAGGGAGACATGCCCGACGAGCGCGCTGAAGAGGCTGAGGGGGAGGAAGCACAGCATCAGCGCCACCAGCAGAATATTACACCCGGCATAGCGCTGCAGCGCCAACGCGCGGGTGGAAAGCGGGGTGAGGAAGAGGAAATCCAGCGAGCCGCGCTCCCGCTCCGCGGTGAAACTGCCCACGGCCAGCCCGGGGGCAAAGAGCATGGCGAAGAATGCCTGCACCGCCATGACTCCCAGCCAGTAGTCGCGCCCGTAACTGCCGGCATCATCCGTGATCAGCGGCCACAGCCCGATCGCCACCCCAATGACCGCCAGCACGACCCCCGTGTGCACCGCCCGGCGAACATGCCGTCCTAGCACGCGGCGTCGTACCTGTTCCCAAAACACCGGATACCGGTCAGGCAGATACCAGAGCATAAGCGGTAGATTCGCCTTGGGGAGAGGAATGTCCTGCCTGGAATGGGGCATAAAGGTATGTGCAGATCTGCGCGGTAGCATCTGTAGCACTGTTTGGAAGCCGATGGCCATCGGCTTCCAAACAGTGCTATAGTTATAACCAGTGCTACTTCCGTCAGGCTTTCGCCTCTTCCTCTTCCGCCGTTTCGCCTTCCACGGGTGTTTCTCCCCCGGCGAGGGGTTCTTCTTCTACGATCACGCCGAGTTTTTCCAGGGCAGAGATGGCGGTGTCGCGGACGTACCACTCTTCATCGGTGAGCAGTGGGCGCAGTTCATCGATGACCGAGGGGTCGCCAATCATGCCGAGGGCACGGGCGGCTTCCTGGCGGACTTCGCCTTCCGGATCGTGCAAGGCGTTGACCAGCGGGCCCAGCACGTTATCGCCCAGCGAGACCGCGCGTTTCCAGTCCTTCTTTGCGACCACATACCAGTACTCGGAGAAGAGGTCGAGTGGAAAGCCCAGTTTGTCGAGGGATTCCGCGGCGGCTTCGCGCACGCGGGAGTCCTCGTCGTGCAGCACTTCGCTGAGCGGAAAGACCGCGCGTTCATCGTTGGTCTGTCCCAATACACGCACCGCAGCTTGGCGCAGGGCCCAATCCTGCTCGTTCAGTGCCTCGATGAGCGGGTCTACCACCACCTGGCCCATGCGGCCCAGCACTTCAATGATGGTGGCACGCACGTCCGGGCGACGGTCTTTCAGCGCGGCGCAGAGGGGGATTACCGAACGCCGATCACGCAGGTCGCCCAACAACTCGGCGGCGGCTTTCCGCGTGCGATGGTCGTCATCCTGCAGCGCCGCGATACACGGGTCGACCGCGAGCTCGCCGTAGGAGCGCGCCCATTCCCAATTGCCCTTCATCACCGCGAACCATGCCTGCACTGCCGGGTCATCGGGCACGCCAACCTTTTCCAGTGTCTCCGCCGCCAGCTTGCGTATACCGGTATTGCTGCCGCGGATGACATTGATCAGCGGCTCGATCGCGGACGGGCCGATGGCGCCCAGTGCGTCGGAGGCGGCCTGTGACACTGCCCATTCATCATCGCGCAACGCGCCGACCAACCCTTCTACCGCGCTGACATCGCCAATGCCGCCCAGCGCTTTTGCCGCCGCTTCGCGCAGGCCGGGATCGCGGTCGGTCAGGGCGCCGATGAGCGGCTTCACCGCGCGGGTATCATGGAGCAGGCCCACCGCAAAGGATGCCGCCTCGCGCACCTCCCATTCCGGGTCGCGCAGGCAATTCAGCAACGGGCCGGTGGCACGCTGGTCGCCGATCTCCCCGAGGGCCTTGGCGACATTTTTCCGCACATCCATCGCGGGATGGGTGAGGTTCAGGCAGAGGGGCTCCACGGCCACTGCACCCAGCGGGACGATGTGCGCCCATTGATACCGGATGGTCCAGTACCAGGCCTGGACGGTGGGGTCGTTCGGCACGCCGATCTGCTCGATGGCATCGGCCACCGCCTCGCGCACCTCCACATCCTTATCACGCAACGCCTTGCAGAGGAATTCCAGCGCGGTGGGGCCGAGTTTGCCCAGCGCGATGGCCACCGCCTGGCGGACGCCGGCATCCGGATCGCTCAGCAGTTGGCACAGCGGCTTCACTGCCTGGGGGTCGCCAATGGCTCCCAGCGTTTGCACGGCCACCAGGCGCACTTGTGGTTGGGGATTGGTGAGAGTGTTGCAGAGGGATCGGACGGCCGGAGCACCGAACTTCAACAAGGCCTCGGCGGCGGCCTTCTGCACCGCTTCAGCCGGATCGCGCACCAGCGCCACCAGCGGCTCCACGGCACGGGCGTCGCCCAACATCCCGAGCGATTCGGCGGCAGCCTCGCGCACCTCCGCCTCTTCGTCCTTCAACGCGGTGATCAACTGGAGCACCGCGCGCACGGCGCGCATCACGCCCAGAATTTGGGCGGCAGCCAGGCGAATCTCCGTTTCGCGATCGGTCAGGGCTTTCACCAGACCGTCTACGTCCTTCTTCTCGAACAACTTCTGTACGTTCGGTCGAAATAATCTCATGGCAGACCTCGCGGGATGATAACGGACCCAGACAGATTATACGGGTATTATCATGCCGGCGCTTTCTCCAGCGGGACCGGCATTGTAGGACGACACCATGATTTTTGCGCCGAGCCGAAGTGCCCTGGGACGCTCCGGAAGGCCATCGGTACAGATTCCTCGGCTTTCGGTATCTCACTTGCGGACAGGATAAGCCGTAGGCAGCAAGATAAATTTAACGAAAAATTTGTACTGAGTTCATAATAGCATAAAATATCTGCTTTGCGTGAACTATTTGACATTTTTGGCGGGAGGATGCCGGCGCTGTCTGATCAGTCATACACTCGATTTACGGATTTTCTGTATGAGTGCGGCAGGCGGGGTGAAGGGAGCGAAAGGGGGGCAATATAATATCACCCGGCCTGCGGTGTCGCCACCGGGCCGCGGAGTTGTTCGAGGGCTTTGAGGGCGCTGTCGCGTACATACCATTCTTCATCGGCGAGGAGCGCGCGCACGGCAGAGATGACGGAGGGATCCCCAACGCGGCCAAGCGCCTCCACGGCATCCTGGCGGATCTTCCCTACCGGATCATGCAGGGCATTGCGCAGCGGCTCCAGTGCATGTTGTCCCAGCGCCACCGTCTTGTCCCAGTCCTGTTTGGCAACCACGTACCAGCACTCGGAGGCTGGGTCGAGTGGGAAGCCTAACTGCTCGATGGATCTGGCGACCATTTCCCGCACGCGGGAATCCTTGTCGTGCAGCGCACGCGAGAGCGGTTCCAGCGCGCGCTGATCACCGGTGGATCCCAGCCCGCGCGCCGCCGCCAGGCGAATCTGCCAGTCATCCTCTTCCAGCGCATCGAGCAGCGGCTCGACGACGAACTTGCCCATTTTGCCCAGCACCTTGCTGACGGTGGTGCGGACATCCGGGTGCGGATCGCGCAGCAACTGGCAGAGCGGGATGATGGTGCGGATATCGCGCAGGTCGCCCAGCAGTTCCACCGCGGCACAGCGGATGTGCTGGTCGGGATCGCGCAAGGCGGCCACCGCCGGCACCACCGCCAGCTCGCCGTAGGAGCGTGCCCAGACCCAATTGTTGTGCAGCACCGCCATCCATACCTGCACCTTCGGATCATTCGGCACGCCGATCTTCTCCAGCGTCTCCGCGGCCAGCTTGCGCATGGAGGCCGGCCCGTTGATGATGATGGTGACCAGCGCTTGCTCCGCGCCCGGGCCGATGCGAATCAATGCCTCGGAGGCCGCCATCGACACGGCGCCAACCTCGTCACGCAGCATATTGATCAGCGGGATCACCGCACGCACATCACCCAGAAAGCCCAGCGCCGTCGCGGCCGCTTCACGCTCAATCGGCTTGCCCCGCGCCATCATATCGATCAGGGGGGTGAGCACGCGCGAGTCGCGCAACCGCACCAGCGCATACGCCACCGCGTCCCGCACCTCGCGTTCCGGATCGCTCAGGCATTTCAGCAGCGGCTCGAGCACGCGCTCATCGTGGATTTCCCCCAGCGCGCGGATGGCATCGGTTCGCATGGTCACCTTGGGGTGCGTCAGCGTGAGAAAGAGGGGGTCCAGCGCGACCGTGCCGAAACGGGCGATCCGCTCCCATTCGAACGGCCTGGCCATCGTCATCCAGGCTTGCGTGACCGGATCGCCGGGCACGCCGATGCGCTCAATCGCTTCCGCGGCGGCGGCGCGCACCGCGGCGTCCTTATCGCGCAGGGCGGCGCAGAGGGGCTCCAGCGATGCCGCGCCAAATTTCACCAGCGCTTTGGCTGCCGCCTGGCGGACATTGGCATCCGGGTCGTTGAGCAGGTTGCACAGCGGCTTCACCACGCGGCTGTCGCCGATCTGTGCCAGGATTTGCACGGCGGACAGGCGGACAGGCGCATTATCGCTGGTGAGAGATTTGCAGAGCGCGCGGACAGCCGGCGGGCCGATTTTCCGTAAGGCGTCGGTGGCGGATTGCCGCACTTCGGGGGCGATATCGTGCAGGAGATCGATGAGCGGGTCGACGGGACGTTCGCCGCCAATGAGGCCCAGCGCGTCGGCGGCGGCCCGGCGCACCACGGGCGCATGATCCTTCAGCGCTGCGCAGAGTTGCGGCACCGCCATGCCGTAGTGCAGCATGCCCAGGCCTTTGGCGGCGGCCACGCGAATTTCCTTCTCGGGATCAGTCAAGGCTTTCGCCAGGCCATCACCGTCTTTCTTCTCGAACAGCTTCTGCACGTTGGGTCGAAAGAATCGCATGGCAGACCTCACGAGATGAGAAGAATGCGGAAATTCACGCCAGCTTCCGCTCCCTACTGGAACGCCGTATTGTCACTACCGGAAAAAGTGCTCCCCTAACCAACTGATAAAGTGCCGATCCTCATCAACACACTGCACAAATATGGAAGAATAATGGGAAATAATACCACTATATAATAGCACTTACTTGCTTTGCGGGCAATATCTAACAAAGGCAAATTAACTAAACGTTAACAATCCCCCAAAGTTCCCCTGATATCCGTCACGAACATCTTCCCGACCGGCATCGCCACGCCCTGAAGGGCATGGACCTGTCGGCGTTGGCTCCCTTAGCATGCAACCGTACTCAGATTATGTTAAACTATAGCCGAAGGAGTCTGCTGATGCGTTATCTCGTGCGTGCGTTGTGCCTGGTGCTGCTCGGTGCCGTCCTGTTCGTGCCGGTGCGGGCGGAGGATCCGATTGATGAGGGGAAGCCGGCATATACAGAGGCTGAGGCACAGGCGTATATACAGCAGATCGCGCCACTGGTGGAGCAGGTGACTTGCTGCCCTTTCACCAAGCTGCCGCCGGTGAAGCTGGTGACACGAGCGGAGATGGTACCCATCCTGGCGGCGGACCTGCGCCCTCAACTACAGGCGCAGATGCCGGAGCAGCCGCCGGCGCAGGTGGAGAAGCTGGCCACCAACACCGCCGAAGAGATGGCCTGTATCCTGCTCGGTAAGTATGGCTTTGCCAGCAAGACCCTCTACCTCCTCCCCGGCAACCTGCTGCCGCTGATGCAATTGGCGAAGGTGAAACCGGCGGAGCAGACGGATATCCTGCGGCTGATCATCGCCCATGAGCTCACCCACGCGCTGCAGGACCAGCAGGTCGACTTGAGCGCGCACATCGCCGCAGCCGCCGCCTCCCCGGATCGGCTCATGGCCTACAACGCGGTGATGGAGGGGCACGCAATGCTGGTGCAGGAGAAGGTGGGTAAGTTGCTCAAACTAGAGGATGTCGCCCAGGAATTCGCTGACAAGCTGGTGGGTGGCGTGCCGGAGTTGGAAGACCCGCTGTTGTCCATGATGGCGAAGGTGCAGCAGCAGGTGTATACGGATATCTACCTCGGCGGGCGCGACTTCATGTCCTGGCAGGCGCAGCATGACAACACTGCGGCGGTCTGGCGCATGCTGGCCAATCCTCCGGCGACGACGGCCATGATCTTCCATCCCGAGCGCTATGCGCCAGGGCTCCCGCGTGGGCGCGACTATGCCGCGGTGCTGCAGCGCCTGGATGATCATCTCGGCGCACAGCCCTGGCGCATCGTGCGTAACATGGAGCTGGGCGAGATGGCCTTGCGCTCGACCTACGCCGGCGTCCCGGAGAAAACGCGCACTGCGTTACTCGGCAACATCGACCACACGCAATCCTTGCAGTGCAGCACCGGGAAGGTGGTGGCCAGCGTGACGCTGATGACGCTGCGCGACGGCACGCAGGCCGGGCAGATGATCGACCAGCTCGAAGCGGTTGCCCGCGAGAACATCGCCAAATTGCGCGACAGCGCGATGGCGACGGTCAGCGACCCGACCTTCGATACGCTGACCGACCCGCGCCTCCCCCTTGCCCGCCGCCTTCGCTACACCGTCGCTGCCGAAGGCGATGCCAAACGCTTCCTCATCGCCCGCATCGCCAACGGCAACGCCCTGGTGGAAATCGACACCATCGATGTGCCGCTCTCCGACGACGACCTGCTGGGCATCGCAAAGCTGGTGTTTTTCCGGCTGCAGGAATAGGGGTAAAGACAGATATGCCAGGACATGGGCAGGCGAATATAGAAAAACCCGTTTGTAGTAAGGCACGTAGTGAAACGGAGTGCCGTCCACGCAAGACGAACTTCACGTTCAAGGCAGACCGGCGGACGGACGCTACTCCGCTCCGCTGCGTAGCTTAGTACGAACGGGCCTAACTATACTCGAATACCGAATGATCAATTTTCGGGAGATAGATGATGACAACTCCTACAACAATCGGCACGGCCATTTCCTTCCAGCAGAGCGCGGGACGACCGACGGCACGCTATGTGTCGGCGACCACGGTGTATGAAGAGGCGCTGGAGCATGGGCGATGGATCGGATTGTACTGGTCTGCCACCGGGCATGTGCATCGCGAGAACGTGGTGGACGGGCTGCCGGGATTGGATGCGCTGCACCGGGCACTGCACACCTTCGAGCTGGAGATCGATGGGCAATCACTGCACAACCGCTGGGAGCTGATCGGCACCGGCATGCGGCAGAGCGCCCGCGGGCTGACTGAGGCGGTGGTGGAGCTGCGCCATCAGGTGCGCCCGATCACCGTGAAGGTGGTCACCCGGGTGGATGGCTCACCGGTGCTGGCCCGCTACCTGGAGATCACCAATACCGGCACAGCCCCTGCTGCACTCGGCAGCATTGCCCCGTGGTCAGGCGTGCTGTGGAACACGAACACGGAGCGTCCCTACCACTACTCCAACTTCAACCCCGCCTTCGCGGAGCAAGGCTGTTCGAAGTTCACCCTCGGCTACTTCGCCAGCGAAGACTGGGGGCACGAGGGCGACTTCGTCTGGCAGCCGCTGCCGCAGGAGCATTTTCGCGTGGAGCGCTCGGCCAATGGCCGCCCGTGGGGATCGCCGTATTACCTCCTGCGCAACGAAGCCACCGGCGAGATGTTCGTGATGGGGCTGGGCTGGGGCGGCAACTGCTTCGCCGAATTCGCCTACCGCCATGAATCGCTCCTCTCCTTCCGCGTTGGCCCGCTGGCGCCCGCGCCGCTGCGCGTGATTGCGCCGGGCGAGACGGTGACCAGCCCCGATGTGCACCTGGGGCCAATGCACGAGGAATTCGACGCGACCATCGCCCACTGGCACCAGCACATGCGGACCGGCGTCATCCCCCCGCGGCCTGTGGGCAAGGAGATGTATACCGTCGCCGGGCGCGTGGTGGAGGAGCCGGGCACGTGGATCAACACGGAGATCGATATCGCCGCGGAGATGGGCGTGGAAGCGTTCATGGTGGACGCCGGGTGGTATGGCGACAAATTTGCCGGCTGGTGGGAGAACCGCGGCGACTGGTACGCAGGCGACTGGCTGCCCGGCGGCCTGACCGGCGTGCGCGACTACACCCATGGCAAGGGGATGCTCTTCGGCCTGTGGCATGAGGCGGAGGCGATGAGTAAGACCGCCAAGCTCTACGCCCAACACCCGGACTGGCTGCTGCAGACGGACGATGGGCGGGAGTGTGGCGAGACGCTGAACCTGGCCCACCCGGAAGCCGCGCGCTACTTCGAGGAATCGATCCTGCGCATCTTCAACGACTACCAGCCGGATTTCTACAAGCTCGATTACAACGTCCACGTCGGCGAGGGCGGGCAGACGCTGCGCGATGGGTATGCCGAGAGCGAGTGCTGGCGCCACAGCGAGGTGCTGCACCACGCCTATGACCGCGTGCTGGCGGAGCATCCGGATGTTTGCCTGGAGAACTGCGCCGCCGGCGGCGGGCGTAACGACCTGGGCATGCTGGCGCGCTTCCACTATGCCTGCGAGTCGGACTGGAGCGTGATGCCTTACAGCATCCGCGCGATCAATGCCTTGAGCCTCTTCATTCCGCCGGAATCACTGGTCTATTACCACAACCACATCCAACACGCGCACCTCACTGCCGACCTGGAGACCCACCTGCGCGTCACCCTGTTCACGGTCCCCATCTTTGTCGGCTTCGGCGCACAGGCTGCTGACCGCAACACGGCCTACTTCAACGCCGCCCGCCGCTACATCGCGCTGCACAAGGGCTTCTGCCGCCCGGTGCTGGCCGGCCATCCCATCGTCTACCACCACACCCCGGACATCGGCCTCTTCACCCCCGCCGAGTGGTGCGTGCTGGAATACGCCTGCCCCGACCGCTCCCGCGGCTACGCCGGCGTCTTCAAGCTGACCAACCCAGCCAGCGAGTATCGCCTCCGCCTGCGCGGCGTCGACCTCTCCGCCGACTATGAAGTCACCCTGGACAACACCCACCAGACCTTCCGCGCCCCGGGCCGCGAGCTCGCCCATACCGGCCTCCCCATCCCGCTGAGCGCGGCGTTGACCAGCGAGTTGGTGATGTATCAGAAGGTGTAGCTGAAAAGTCCTGCTCTTACTCATGCTCATGCTCAAAAACCGAGATACAGGTTGGGTATTTGAGCATGAGTAAGAGTATGAGCAGGAGCAGGAGCAGGAATAGCCTGTAAGCGAAACAGGATACTATAATCGGGCGGGGCTGCCGCCATCCTTCCAAACAAGAATCTCCCTTGGTACCGAAATCCAGATTCGGAGGGGTAGAGATTCCAGTTTGGAAGGATGGCGGCAGCCCCGCTGATTATAGTGCCTGTTCCTGCGCTTTGAGGCGGGTATACACCAGGATGTACCGGGTGAGTATGAGAGAGACCAGGAGGCTGTTCATGTAGAGCACGAACGTGAGCCAAACCGCCCGCCAGATGAGGAGGATGGGTGTGAGGATGGCAAGGCAGAGAAGTACAGACAACATACAGCGCGTGGATCGCTGTAGTCCGGCCATGGTGTGCGTGCTTGAATAGCGCCTGCGAGACAGCATCCAGCCGCCTAATATCCCAATCGCCATGCCGATCATAATCGCCCACGGCCAGGACAGGTGCGCTTGCTCCACGAATTGTCGCCCGATCACCATCAGGAAAACGAATTTGATCACTTCCCATTCGGGATTGCGTTGTCGCGTAGCTTTTTCCGAAGCTGAATCAGACGGCATATCCTTACCCTCAATTCAGCCATAGTATAACGCCATGTGCCATCAGACACAAGGCGCTCTTCCTCGCACTCTCCCATTTCCTCCCGGCACTATGAAAAACAGCCGTTCCTGTTTATACTGTGAAACCTGGTACCACGGGAGGACTGTCATGACCACCATTCGACTCGACCGCCGACAATATCGCGACAAAGTGTATGCCTGCTGGCTGGGGAAGACGATTGGGGGGACGCTGGGAGCGCCACATGAGTGCAAGCCGTATGCGCTGAATTTGACATACTACACGCCGGTGCCTGACGCGCCGTTGCCGAACGACGATCTGGACTTCCAGTTGGTGTGGCTGCGCATGCTGGAGGAGCATGGGCCGGCAGTGAGCTTGCCACGGCTGGCGGAATACTGGCGGCGCTACCTCATCGCCTGGCCGCCGGGCGAGTATGGCTTTTGCGCGCGGAACCTGCAGCGCGGGTTGCTGCCGCCAGTGAGCGGGTGGTTCGAGAACGACTGGGTGGATGAGATGGGATCGCCCATCCGCAGCGAGATCTGGGCGTGCATGGCTCCCGCCAACCCACAGCGCGCGGCCGCGCTGGCGTGGATGGATTCCGCGCTGGACCACTCCGGTGGCGAAGGCATGTACGGGGAGATGTTCTGGGCGGCCGTGCAGAGCGCCGCCTTCGTCCTCGATGACCCGCTGGAGCTCATCCGCATCGGGCTGGCGATGATCCCGCCCTCCTGCCGCGTGGCACGCGCCATTCGCGAAGTCCTCTTCACCTGGCAGCACCCCGGCAACTGGGGCGGCTGGGGCGACGCGCGCCATCACGTGATCCGCGAGTACGGCAGCCAGCACCCCTGCCATGCCGTGCAGAATATCGCCTTCACCGTCATCGGGCTGCTCTATGGCACGGATTTCTCCAGCCGATTGCTCAACGCCGTCAACTGCGGGTTTGATACGGATTGCACCGGTGCCACACTGGGCGCATTACTGGGCATCATGCAGGGCACGGCAGGCATCCCGGCGCACTGGCAAGCGCCTATCGGCACGTCGATCGTGCTTTGCAGCGCGACGGTGGACTGCGGGCTGCCGAAATCCATCGATGAATTGACCGAGCGCACTGTGGCCATGGCCGAACGCTTCGCAGCGGCGGATACCGGTGTGCATTTCGGCGACGGCACCATCCTGCCCGCGGAACTGGGCGTGCAGCTCATGCAGGCGGAGGAGGCGCGGCGGGCGCTGGCGCAGGATCTCCGCACCGCCGTCATGGTTGACCGCGACCTGGAGATCACCTGGCATTACGAGTCCGACCCGGTCATCCGCCCGGGCGTGCCACAGCGCGCCGTCGTCACCTGCCGTCAGGCCGGGCAACCTGTAGATGCGACCATCACTCTCACCGCCCCCACCGGCTGGCAGGTCACGTCCTACGGCGATGGCGCCTTCGTGCTCACCGCCCCCACGGTCGAGGAGCAGAATACTATCGAAGTAGTGGTGAGCCATGCGGGGGAGGTATACCACGCCCACGCCTTGCTGCTGAGCCCGCAGGCCGCAGATGGTTATCCCGCCGGGGAAGCCGCCGGCAACTTCTGCCCGCAGTGCACCGGGCGCGGCGGGTGGTGTTTGTGCCCGAAGACGGCGGTACTATAATCGGGCGGGGCTGCTGCCGGCCTTCCAGACAAGAATCTCCACTCATCCGAATCTGGATTTCGGTACCAAGGGAGATTCTTGTTTGGAAGGATGGCGGTAGCCCCGCCCGCAGAACAGTAGAACTTCGCACCGAATCTACCACCGATACAGCTTATAGTCATTGCTCATCGTATATCCTCGCTCAGTGTCGATACGCACATACGGCCCGCAGAGCATGGCGTGGCCGTCGGGGGAGAGGGTAGCGGTGAAGTTGTCACGCTGCAAGTTGGAGTAGGTAGAGGTGGTTGGATGGTGGACTTCCGGCTCGTACAGGCGCGCGCGCAGGTGGCCGGGGCGCTGGTAAAGGTTAAAATAGGTGCCTACACTCGAGATGCCTTGCAGTTTCGCCCAGGGGCTCGTTTGCGGATGCATCACCTCCTGCACCACCAGCGCATACTCGCCGCTGGAGGAGAGCGTGCAGTTATCGTATTCATCTGCCACGCTTAGCATCGATGGCTCACCGATCCTATTGGTAGGCGGGGCGGTGGGCGTTTTCGCCGTGAGGGTCGGCGGGGTCACACTCCACCCGTGCGGGCCTGACGGAGCGAAGATGCGGTAGGTGTCGCCTTTGCCGGGGTAGATGCACATGCCGTCCGCATCGTGTTTGTACGCGGATCCGACGTCCTCCATGGGGTTTGATGCCCAATCCGGTACGAGCATTCGCCCGCTTGAGGAAAACAGCATCCTGCCGGTGTTCCCCCTGAATAGATCTGCGGAGAGCGGTTGCAGCACTGACTCACTCGCACGAAATTTCTCGGTGAACCGCAATTGGCCGGCGTGCAGCGTGACGGTATAGACGGTACTGCCGGAATAGCCCCAGGCGTTAAACAGGCCGTAGTCCGCAAAGAAGGTGCCTTCGGCGGGGCAGGGGCCGTGCGCGATGATGCGCCCGGCTTCGATCACCGCGGCATATGGCGTGTTTTCGCGTGAAGTGCGCTCCCTGGGGCGCTGGGAGACCAGATAAAGGCGCCCCGTATTCGACATCGCCGTGGCGCAATGGGTATTGGTGATCAATGCAAACATCGCAGCGGGCAACTGCACCATGCCGGTAGACGCCCCATCGCACCAGGTTTGCGCATACAGCCGTTGTTGCCGGGTGAAGGTGACGGCAAGGTAGCGCCCATTCCGCGAGAGTGCAGAGGTGGCTGGTCCAAACAAGAGGCCACTCCCAATGTCACTATACGTCCTTGGGGTATTGAACCAATCCCGCGGCGGGGTGACTGCCCAACGTGCTGCCCCCGTGCGCCAATCGAACAGGTGGAGTACCCCCTCTTTGTCGAAGAGCAGGAAACCGGCATCGCAGCTCTCAAACATGGGTAGAGAGAAGAACTGTGTGGGACGACAGGCATACGTGCACGCCAGCCGCATGCCGGCCGGCGCATAGAATTGCCATATCCCCAACGCCACCAGCACGCCCGCCAGCAGCAGGACAGCGATGAGCCGGAACCTCGCGCGCACAATCGGTGGTCTCTTCGAAATCATCTGGTCCTCCATGAGCAAGGGGATGAAAGCTATTATAGCATCTGGTAAGGAAGGCTGCACGAGCGTTGAGTAGACCAAGTTGCGGTGACAGCCCCCGCGGCAGAGCACAGGTTCCGGCTGCTACCGCGTCACTCGGACCGGTCGCAAATACGCGGTGACAGCCTTGACCGGGCGTTCTTGCACATACCGGCGTGCCGGTCGCTGCCTTCGTCGCGTGATATCCGCCAGGCTCTGCCGCGAAGGCAGCCACCGAGACCTGGGGCGCTTTTATAATCACGCACGCGCCGACGAGACGTCGGCGCTCCCAGCCATATCCGCGCTCTCGCGGTTCTGCTGTTCGTAGACGCGGCGGAAGAGGCCGTCCTGGGCGAGGAGTTCGCCTGGTTGGCCGAATTGCGTCAGGCGACCGCCTTCCAGCACGATGACCAGGTCGCTGGCCATGGCGGTGGAGATGCGGTGGGTGACGACGAAGCAGGTGCGCCCCTGCATCAGGCGGTTGAGGGTGGCGCGCACGCGCGCCTCGGTGGCGGCGTCCAGCGCGCTGGTTGTGTCGTCCAGCAGCAGCACGGAGGGGCGGCTGAGCAGGCTGGCGGCGAGGGCCAGGCGCTGGCGCTGGCCGCCGGAGAGGCTCATGCCGCGCTCGCCCACCACCGTCTCGTAGCTGTCCGGCAGCGACATGATGAACTCATGCAGGTCGGCATCGCGGGCGGCGCGGCGCACTTCATCATCGCCGGCATCCAGCCGCCCGTAGCGGATATTCTCCGCCACCGTGCCGCTGAAGATCACCGGCTCCTGCATCACCAGCGTGATGCGGTCACGCAGCTTGCGCAGTTGGATCTCGCGCAGGTCGTGCCCATCGAGGCGGACGACGCCTTGTTCCGGATCATAAAAGCGCATGAGCAGGTAGAGCAGCGTGCTCTTGCCCGCGCCGCTGGGGCCCATCACGGCTACCTGTTTGCCAGCGGGGATACGCACCGTCACGTTGTGCAGCGTGGGCGCCTCGTCGCCGGGGTAGGTGAAGGTGACATCCTCCAGCGCGATCTCCCCCTGCGCGTCGGTGATCGCCAGCGCATCCGGGGGATCGATGGGCTCCGGGTCGGCCTCCAGCAGGTCGAAGATGCGGCGCAGTACCACGCTGATGCGCGGCATCTCCATACCGAGCTGGTCGCTGATGGCCACCGCGGGGTTGAAGATGAACGCCGAGTAGGCGTAGAACATCATCATAGTGCCCAGCGTCATCGTGCCGTGCAGCACGTCCTGCGCGCTGAGGTAAAGGATGGCGCCGGTGGCCGCGACGCTCACCGCGCCGGCGATGAGGCTCTGGTAGCTGGTGAGCCGCAGGATATGCACGGTGAGGCGCGCCAGGTTGTTGGCAGACTCGGTGAAGCTGCGCACCTCGGCACGCTCGCGCCCGAAGACTTTCAGCGTGCGCACGGCCGTCACACGCTCCTCCACGGTGTTGTACAGCGCGGTGTTGGCACGGCGGGCGGCGATATTCCCGTCGCGGATGCGCGGGCGATAATAGCGGAAGTTGATGACGTAAAACGGGATGGCCGCGAAGACCAGCAGCGCCAGGTGCCAGTTCATCCGGCAGAGCAGCACGGTGCCGATGAGCATGAGGATGACGTTGTTGCAGAAATTCACCGCCACGCCGCCGACGCTGGCCTGGATGGTGGAGACGTCATCGAGCACCACGCTCAACAGGCGGCCCGTCTGCGTGCGGTCGAAGAAGGAGAGCGGCAGCGCGGTGAGCTTGTTATGCAGCGCCTTGCGCAGCTCGAACACCACGCGCTGCCCCACCAGCGTGATATTGTAGTTGTACTGCCAGGAGGCGAGCACCACGGTGATGTGAATGCTGCAGTTGACGACGAAGAGGATGATTATCCATTGCTCGTGCTGCGCCAGGTTGGCCATCACCTGCTCTGGATGCTGCACGCAGAGGATAGAGTCCACGACGATCTTGCTCATGTACGGCCAGACATACGGCTGCAGGTTGGTCAGCAGCGCGCAGCACAGGGCCAGCAGCAGGCGCCAGCGCATCGGATAGACGAACTCACGCCACAGCCGCAGCAGATGCTCGCGTTCGGCGCCGGCGCGCGGCTCCTTGTCCCGGTACTTATCCAGGATCGCTTCTAGGCGTTTCTCGTAGACGCTCGGGCGTGCCGGTTTCATGCCATCACCCCGTGTTCGTGTTTGCCCTTCAGCTCCTCATAGAGCCGGCGGTAGAACCCGCCTTCAATCCGCATCAGTTCCTCATGCGTGCCGATCTCCACGATCTTCCCATGGTCCATGGCGACGATCTGGTCGGCCTCGACAATGGTGCTCAGACGGTGGGCCACCACCACGCTGGTGCGGTCGTGCAGCACCGTGCGCATGGCCTCCTGCAACGCCGCCTCGGACTCGCTGTCCAGCGAGCTGGTCGCCTCATCCAGGATGAGCACCGCCGGCTTGCGCAGAATGGCGCGGGCGATGGCGATGCGCTGCTTCTGCCCCACGGAGAGCTTCTCGCCTTCCTTGCCCAGCCAACTCTGGTAGCCCTGCGGCATGGTGACGATATGGTCGTGGATCTGTGCGGCGCGCGCGGCCTCCTCCACCTGCTCCTGCGTGGCATCCGGCATGGCATAGGCGATGTTGTAGAAAACCGTGCCCTCGAAGACCACCGGCTCCTGCGGCACCACGCCGACATGCGTGCGCAGGCTGCGCAGGGTGAGGTCGCGCACGTCATGGCCGTCCAGCGTCACCTTGCCGTCCTGCACCTCCCACAGGCGCATCAGCAGGCTGGTGACGGTGGTTTTGCCGCAGCCGGTGTGCCCGACCAGCGCGGTCATCTTGCCGGCGGGCATGTGCAGGCTGAGGCCGTCGAAGAGCGGGGTGTCCTCGGTATAGGCGAAGTGCACGTCTTCCAGGCGCAGGTCGCCGGCGGCCGTGGGCAGGTCCTGGGCAGTTGGGCGCTCGATGATATCCGGCACCTGGCGGTTGAGCTTGGCGATGCGGTCCAGGCTGACCATCGCCTGGGTGATCTGTCCGGCGACCATAGTCAGGTTGATGGCCGGCCACGCCGCCTGCCAGAAGAAGTTATCGACGGCCTGCATGGAACCATACGTCATTTGCCCGTGCAGCACGAACCAGGCGGCGCCGCAATAGACAAGGGTGGAACCGATGCCGGCGATGATGCGCGCGGTGGAGTTCAGCGTCACCTGCAGCATCTGGTTGCGCATGCCGAACTGCAGCGCGCGGTCGGTGGAGGCGAGAAACGCCGCCGTCTCGTCGCGCTCGCGGCAGTAGGTTTTCACCAGCCGCACCCCGGCGAGGCGCTCCTGCAGCCGTCCGGTCACCAGGTCCATAATCTCGCGCAGTTCCAGGTTGGCGCTGCGGATACGCTGGGCGAAGCGGTAGTAGCTCGCCGCGTAGATGAGCACGATACAAATGATGACCACCGCGAGCTGCCACTTGAGGAAGAAGGCGAAGGCGATGCTGGTCAGCAGCACCACCGAGCTCCAGATCATGCCCAGCGTATCGCCGGTGATCAGCGCCTGGATGATCCCGACATCGGTCATCAGGTGGTTCATGATCGGCCCGGCGCCCATCTCGCTGTGAAACTTCATGCTCAGGCCGAGGATATGGCGATAGAGGGCGGTGCGCAGATCGATGATGAACCGCTGACCGAGCACGCCAACGATCAGGCGGTTGGCCATGTTGAGCAGGTTGATGGTGATGGGCAGACCGGCAATGAGCGCCACCGCCGTCGCGAGGCTCTTGTGATGGGCACCGACGATGACATGGTCGATGAGGTAGCGCATGGCCAGCGGAGGCACTGCGGCCACCAGTGGGATGCAGATCGCCAACGCGATCCCGACTGCCAACCGGGCCCGATACGGACGAATAAACTGTAGTATTGCTCGGAACCGTGACATACCGGCCACCTGCCGTCGGGATCTTCCCCCCTGGACATTCCGGTGAAGAATAGCATACTCCCGCCGCCGTCGCAACCCCCAGCGTTCGTAATTTACACTTTTTTTTGCACATTGTTGACACGGGTGACGTGATTTGCAGAGAGAGCGATTTTGTACCGCGGGAGGGCGACGCTCCTGCGGAGCCAGATGTGAGAAGCGGGTCCCGGGGGCTGCCCCCGCGGCAAAGCCCGGCAGTGGTTGAGAGGGAAGGGTAGCAATTAGCACGCCGGTATGCTCAAAAACGCCCGGTCAGGGCTGCCCCCGCGTTTATCTGACCAGATGCAAAGACGCGGGGGGACAGCCTTGACCAGGCACGAGGTCATTGCGCGGATGCCGTCGCGCTGCGTGCTGTCGGTAACACTAGCGTGCATTTCCGCGGGGGCAGTCCCCAGAGGGCGTGTTCAGGCAGGAAAGGCAGCGCGGAACCGGGGGTCGGACCAGAGTGGTTCGAAGAGCGGTTCGTTGAGCAGCAGGCGGAGGTCGTACCCCTGCGAGCCCGCGTAGGCGAGATCGTCGAGCGCCTCGTTCAATTGCCCCTGCTGCACATACCAGGCGGCGCGCAGCAGGTGGCCCCACAGGTGGTTGGGATCGCCGTTGAGCAGTTGCTGGATGAGCCGCGAGCCATCGGCGGATTGCCCGGTGCGCAGGTAGCAGAGGGCGAGCATCCACATCGCCGCATCGTTCTCCGGATGCAGCCGCACGGCCTCGCGCAGGGCGCCGCGTGCCGCGGCGGGGCGGTCGAGCTCGAGCAATAACAGGCGGCCCAGGTAGAACCAGGGCATGTCGTCGTCCGGCACCAGCGTGGCGGCGCGGTCATAGCACTCCATCGCCTCCGGGTAGCGACGCAGATCCTGCATCGCCTGCCCGCGGGTGAGCCACAACGCGGCGTCCTCCGGGAAATCGCGCAGCGCGCGGTCCGCGGAGGCCAGCACCGCCTCGGCGTCCCCGGTCATGCTGTAGAGCATGGTCAGCGTGTACCAGCTAATCCCCAGCCCCGGCTCGCGCAGGATGGCGTCCTCCAGCAGGCGTCGTGCCTGGGGGAGATCACCCAGGTCCATGGTCAGCCGGGCCGCCACGTAGAGCAATTGTGCGGAGGTGGGATGCTCCTCTAATAATTTGTTGACGCGCTCGAGCACCGGGAGGGTGGCGTTCATGGCGGTGGTCAATTCCACCAGGTTGATCGCCGCATCGGTATGGCCGGGGTCGAGGGCGAGCGCGGCGAGGTAATCATCAATGGCGGCAGCGTCATCGCCGGCATGCTCATGAATCATGCCGCGCGTGTAATGGTTCATCGCCATGTCCGGTTCCGCCTCGATGGCCTCGGAGATGGTCGCCAGCGCTTCGTCGCGCCGGCCCAGTGCATCCAGCGTGCTGGCGCGATTGTGCAGCAGGTTCGGGTTCACCCCTTCCAGCCGCTCCAACTCGGCCCATTTGATCAGCGCATCCTGGTGGCGGTCGAGATAGGACAGGCAAGCGCCATGCAGGCGAATGATATCGGGGTCATCCGGGAATTGATCGAAGAGCGGTTGGGCCGTCTGGTAGGCTTCATCATACCGCCCGACGTCGCAGAAATCCACCGCGAGGTAGTACCGGCTATCGGTATCTTCCGAATCGAGTGTGAGCGCCGTTTCACGCGAGGAGAGGGCTTCCGAGATGCGCCCGAGCCGCTCCAGCACCTCGGCGCGCACCGCGTGGGCGCCGGCGTCGTTGGCGTCGATCTCCACGGCGCGCCCGGCACAGATGAGCGCGTCCTGTGGGTACTCCAGCAGTGCCAGGTGGCGCGCGGCATCCACCTGGATGTCAATGTCTTCCAGTTGGCTGTCCGCGGCGCCGATGAGCTGGGGCACCGCTTCTTCCGTGCGCCCGAGCTGACCCAACGCCACCCCGCGGAAGAGCATGGTCCATGCGTGGTGGGGTTCCAGCGTCTGCGCGCGCTCCAGCAATGCCAGCGCCTCCACGGGCTTCTGGTCCTGCAGCAGCGCTTCCGCCTGCGTCAATAATTGATCTAGTTCGTTCTCAAATGGTGTCATATGTGTATCTGTAATCCCCGGCCCGTCTCCCCGCGGGAAACGAGAGCGAAGAGGGTCACTTGCTCTTTGCGTTGATGACCACTTCTATCTTTCCCTGCAGCGCTGTTTTGAATCGCGCCGCGTCCCTGCACCTTGCGCACATCATCAGGGGAACAGTGATCGGCGTGGGCGTGCGTGATCAGGATGTAATCCGCAACGGCGCCGCGGTTGATCTGGTATGGGTCGAGGTAAATGATCCTGCTTCCCGCGATGCGAAAGGCGGAATGCCCCAACCAGTGCACGTGCGCAATCATCTCCCTGGCCACTTTTTCCGCGCCGAACAGTGGGAAAACGACCATCAACAATGTGAGAAATACGACGGGTATCCGCATCTGGACCTCCCGATCTCCACTGTTGTCTGGCATCCGGCCCATGTGCCCCGCTCGCCATCCTCCCCGCGCGCAGGCGTACTTTCATCTGTCTCTTATTATACTCGTCACACCCGATTTCGAGAAGTGTCAGCGGGAAATCTTGCGGGAGGTTAAGATCATACTATGGACCGCAGTGACCGTGTTGACCGTATTGTCAATGAAGTCAATACGGTCAACACGGTCATATCATTCTGGTTCCCGTGCAGTCCGGATAAGCCGAACACCCCCAAAAATCGCCCTTGGCTGAGCGGCGCCGGCGCATGGGTTTGCCACACTGCGGGCATTCGGGCGATGCCGCGACGGCCTGATCACGTGCCGCTATGCGCCGGGTGGTCAGCCGCTCACTGAAACCGCCGGACTCCTCGAAGGCCCGGCCTTGCGCCTCAATTTGGCTCTTCAGCATGTTCAGGGTGCGGCCGATAAGAATCAGCATGGCGTTGGCCACGATCGTGTCGTCGTCGGAATCGAGCCATTGCATATACTTCCCGCGCTGGGTCAGCGCATGCTTCGCGGATTCATGCACCATATCATCTGTGAACGATGCCGGATCGAGCGAGATGGCGTTCACCGTCTTCGCCTCCGGGGAATGCACCGACCACGGCAGTTGCCCCTTGTCCAGGATCCAGATTTCGTAGTCGCCCCGCAACTCGCTCAGGCTCGCCCGCGCCACGTCGGTGAGCTTCATCTCGGTGTCCTTGGATGTGGCGGACCGCTCGGAACCCTCAATGATGTTTTGCCGCCCGCTGCGCGCGGCCTGGGTCATCTGGTCGATCTGCCGGCCCTTTGGATCATAGAACTTCCCGCCGGCCTCGCGAGGGTTGTGCGTGATGAATCTCCGGCAGAATCGTAGTGTTTCGAGTTGGATGATCGTGGCCAACGTGAACGAGTGCAACCGACGGAAACCGCCATGCTTGTCGAAGAGATCAGGCATCAGGAACTCCTCCTTTTCCTGTGGGGCACCGGACCTTGTTGACCCCATTGACCGCGTTGTCAATGGGGTCAACAAGGTCAACAGAGTCAATAAGGTCAACACCGTCATCCTTACCGGATCAGCATCGTCAGCAGCCCGTGCTTATGCAACGGCGCCTCATATGCCGTCGTGGTCACCGTCTCTCCCTGCGGCTGCTCGAGCAGATTGGTCGGCGTGACGCGTCGGGTTTCGTCGAAGGTGAGGCGGACGATGGTGCCGGCGCCGCCGGCTTCCTGCAGGCGCAGCACCCAGCCGTCGCCGGATTCGGCCGGTTTCCAGGCAGTGACCACCACGTCGCCGCTGATGGCGAAGGGCGGCTGCAGTGGGGCGGGCAGGTTGTAGGCGTACCCCAGCCGCACCAGGTCGCCGAAGGCCATCCCGGTGTAGTACGGATAGAGGGCGTATTCGAAGCGATGCGTGCCGGTGTCGCGCTGGCCGTCGATATCCCAGAATTCGTAGCTGCCTGGCTCCACGATGCAGAAGGCATATTCCGGCGAGCGCACCAACGACAGGTCAAGCGTGCCGGGCAGCCAGCGGTTGCAGGGCAATCCCTTGTTGAACAGCACCACCCCGCGTTGCTCATCGATGGCTTTGCAGATCCAATGCAGCGTGGGGAACTCCTGCGTATTGCTCCCCCAGATGCTGAAATCGAGCTTGGTCTTGTCGAAGGTGCGGTCGATGAAGCCGTAGGGCACTTCGTAGGTGGCGGTGGGGTCTGTGCTCTTCACCGGCACCAGCACGCGCAGACGGCGGCTGTGCGTATCCCATTCCACGTCTGTGACGAATTCCAGCCGGTTGCCGTCTGCAGATGGTGTGGCAGTGACCGTCCATACCAGGGTCTTCACGCGCGGGTCGCCGCCGGTATAGCGCCCCTGCCAGCGCAGCGCGCGATCGGAGGCCTGCACGCCGGTATGGTAGTTGCCGAGTAGCACCGTGCTGAAGTCGAGCGCGCCGACCGCAGGATCGGGCGTCCCGATGCGTTTCCCCCAGGCATCGCCGTAATCGGGCTCCAGCACCAGTTCGGCGATGCGCGCCCGGCGGTTGCGGTTGTTCCACGGTGCGGGGGAGTCGCCGAAGACGTCCACCCCATCGCGGAGGATGGAGCGGATGCCGAAACGGTCGAAGGTCACCTCCAGCGCGCCGAGCTTCACCGTCGCCTCCGGTGTCTTCACCACGGCCAGCGTGCCGGTGTCCGCCGGGCGCACTGCCGGGGTGTGATGGCGCACGGCGGCCGCCTCCGCCTGGTCGAGCATTTCCATCAATTCGGGGAAGGCACTGTCGATATGCGTGCCGGTGATGGCGTCGTGGAACTGGTTGAAGGCCACCCCGCGCCACGCCTGCGTGAGGTCAGCGGGCTGCGCCGCCGGGGCGCCGTCCGCCCACAACCGGTTCGCCAGCGCCGCCTCCGCCGCCAGCAGCCGGTAGGCCGTAGCGCGCGTACGCTGTTTGCAGCGAATGCGCGTGACCATGCAGCCGGGCATCGCGGGATTCAAGTCGACGGAAGGGGTGGCATCGCGCTCTGCCAGCGCCGCCTCCAGCGTGGGCCGGTGCAGGCGGTAGACATCCAGCGGGTTGGCGAAGCGAATCTCCGCGTCGTCGTGCTCGCGGTTCCACGCTTCGACGAACGCGACCACGCGCGCGTCGGGCAGCACCTCTTCGGTGAGAAAGCGGATGGCCACCCAGTCGGATTCCGAGTTCGCCGCCAGTGCATCGGTGATGGCTTGCGCCAGCTCAGGCAGGTCGAAGCCGTCCACAAAGCGCAGCCCGGTGCCGTCGCACTCGGTACAGCCGGCGCCCTGGCAATGCGGACAGGGGAGATGCTTGGCGAACGCACCGGCGAAACCGGCGGGATGGCGGTCCAGCGTGGGCATCGGCGTGCCGTCAATGCCCACCCAGATATGCTCCGGGCAGGGGCGGTAGCTCAGCCAGCCCGCCACCTCCGCGCCCACGCCCTTCAGCACCTGCGGATAGTTGGGGCTGTTGCCGAACGCATCCTCCAGCGAGGCGATCTTCAGCGCCGGATGATCCAGGCCGACCAACTCCTGGTACAAGGGGAGGGCGACGAGGAAATTGCGCACCAGCCCCTCCGCGCTGGAGAGCACGGTATCCTGCACCACCTCGCCCGCCAGGATGATGTCGAGCTGCCCCGCGGCGGCGTATTGGCGCAACGCCTCGCGCTGTGCCGGATGCCGCTCCAGGTACTTGCGCAGCACCGCCGTCTGCCCCTCGTGATAGGTATACCCGCGCGGCGCCAGCTCCAGCCAGGCATTGAAACAATGCGCTTCCACCTCTGCGTAACTGCGCACAGTGACACCCTGATACACGGCATCGCGATCGAAACAGCGCCGCCAGGTGGGATCGAAATGATTATGCGGAATCAAATAGACCAGACGTTTCATGGATCTCCTGCCTTCACTACGTGGCAACGTAATATCGCTTAGGTTTCATGCTCTTACTCATACTCATGCTCATGCTCAAAACCAGATCGAGAAACAGGTTTTTGAGTAAGAACGAAAGCAGGGGACAGTGCCCGACTAGATACAAGTATGAGCATGAAATTCGAGCGATATTACGTTGCCACGGTATTCACTTGCTGATGCTGTCCCTATTAGCCATCGCTTCCCAAAAGCCTTCCGCGTTTTCGCGGGGCGCATAAAAACGGACATCCTGCCGGGCACGTGCAGCGGTTTGCTGACACGTGCCCGGGCAGGATGCCCGGGCGACTTCATGGGCTGGAAGCCCATGCCACTTACTGGCTGGAAGCTTTGTGCTACTTACCGGCTGGAAGCTTTGTGCTATTCCGTTGCCAACGCCGGCACGCCTACCGCCAGGCTGTCGAGGATCTCCTGCACGCTGAACTCGGCGGCGGCCATCACGCAGTCGGCGGCGCCGTAGTAGACGGTGAGGCGGTCGCCGTCGACGAGAGCGCCGCAGGTGAAGACGACGTTGCCGAAGAAGCCTTCCGTCTCATACTTCGCTTCCGGCATCAGGATCGGCTCCTGGCTGCGCGCGATAACCTTGTGCGGCTCATCGAGGTCGAGCAGCGCCGCGCCCAGGCAGTAGACGTCGCCGGGCGTGGCGGCATGGTAGATCTCCAGCCAGCCGCGCTCGGTCTTGAACGGCACCGCGCCGCCGCCAATGCGCCCGCCGTCCCACTTGCCCGGCTGCACGCCCATGAGGAAGTGGTGATCGCCCCAGGAGAGCATATCGGAGGAGTAGGAGAGCCACATGTTCGGCGCGCCGATCATGCGTGGCACCGGGCGGTGGATGGCCACATAGCGCCCGCCCACCTTCTCCGGGAAGATGCACACATCGAGGTTTTCCGGCACGAAGATGATGCCTTTCCGCTCGTAGTGGACGAAGTCGGTGGTCGTCGCCAGGCTGCAGGTGATGCCGTTCGGCTCGATGCTCTTGTAGGCAATGTAGTACACGCCGTCGATCTCGGTGACGCGCGGGTCTTCCAGGCCGAACACCTCGGACGCATTGTCGGGGAAGAGCGCCGGCTTCGGGTCGACGGTGAAATGGCGCCCGTCTTTGCTGCGCGCCACTCGCAGGTGGGAGATCGAGGTGAGGTAGAGTCCGCCATCCGGCATGCGGATGCAGCGTGAATCGCTGAAGTCGATGGTGGGATCAGACTTATCGAATTCTTTCACTTCGACGTACGGCGTGGCGCCGTCGCAGTTCAACACCGGCACGCGCGCGGTCTGCGCATCGCTGATCGCCCGTTCGGCTACGCGCAGCAACAGGATGACTTCATCCCCATACTTTGCCACCCCGGCATTGAAGGCGCAAATCACCTCGAAATCCGGTCGCGACGGCGGCACCATCTCCGGAGTCACCACCGGATTCTCAGGAAAACGCTGAACATGCAGCATGGAAACCCTCCACGGAAGTAATAAATTGCAGTCTACCCGCCCGGCATCGCCAATATGCATGGCGACGCACAGGTCATTCCCTAATCAAATTCGCGCTCGCTCGCCACATCCCTGCCGGGGCGCGGGAAGTGTATGCGAGCGGTTGGGAAGTGAGCCGGGTGAGGGAGACCCCATCCACTCACTAAATCCGATGCATCGCCGAAAAGATCTCCTCGTGTTGCACGCGGATCTGCACGCCCAGGCGGGCGCCGACGGCGTTCAGCTCTTCGGCGAGTTGCGGAATGGCGATGCACTCGCTGTCCAGCTCCACCAGCATGATCATGGTGAAATAATCCTGCAGGATGGTCTGGCTGATGTCCAGGATATTCACCTGATTGTCGGCCAGCGCGGCACTCACGCCGGCAATGATGCCCACGCGATCCTTGCCGACCACGGTAATCACAGCCTTCACGGGCATAGTTCCTCCGGGTAAGATCAGCTTATATGATACCGGGTGGGGAGAGAGGCGTCCAGCGGTGGGGGTTGTGTGGGAGTACTTACAATGCGAACCCTCCACGTTTCTGTACCAGCCCAATACTCCCACACTCCCACACCTTACCTATTGCGGCGTTTCCTCGCTTGCCGGCACGGGCACTGCTTCGGCCTCGACCGGAGCTTCCACTGGAGCTTCTACCGGTGCCGCGGGGGGAATTGCCATCGCGCGGGCGGCGCGCATGTCGAGTTCAACTTCATCGAGGTTTGCGAGTTGCTTATTCGCCAGGTAGCCGTTCAGTATGCTATACCAGGCATACCCATGGATGAGAATGGAGATGATGAATGAACCGGGAAGTTTGATGGCGAAAATTAACAGCAGCAGGGTATCCAAGCCGTAGAACACCAATCCGGTGATAAAGGCCCAGTTGCGCCCTTTCGTGGCCTGCGCGCCAAACAGCACGTATAATCCGATGAAGAAGAGCGCGATAATGAATCCGACGATATGCCCTCCGGCATCTGCCTCTCTCATACCGAAACTGATAAGAGCGGTGATCCCCAATCCTGTGGCGGAGACATAGGTAGCTCCGCCAAAGCCAGCAAGAACGTTGATAGCGGACAGGCCGGCGATCCAGTAGAACCAGTTTGCACCATTGCGCATGCGGGCATGATAGGCGGCGATTTGACCGGTCTGAATCGATGGGGGTGATGGCGGTATTGAACTCATAACTTTCCTCCCGTGTCAGCAATAATCATGAACTTACTTATGGTAGCTTTGCATGTTCGCCTCAGGTAACATAATTCCTCCTGCCTGATCAATCGTCACCGCCCATCAGGCTATTGCGCACCACCCGTCCCGCCATTTTTCCGTTGCCACCATGCCTGCCAGCGCGCGGCATCCTCGCCGAACTGTTGCCCGGTCAACTGCCATAATGCCGTGGCGGCGGCGCGGCGCACGATGGTGACCGGTTCCTTGCCCAGTACGGCGATGAGCGGTGGGATGGCTGTAGGATTTTTGAGCGTCCCGAGCCCGGCAGCGGCGGCCTGGCGAATATAGGGGTCATTGTCCTGCAGGGCCGCGAGGAGGGGGGAGACGGTGCGCGGGCTATCCGCGAGGGTGCCCAGGGTGGTGATGGCCGCTTCGCGCAGGGGGAGCGACGAGCTCTTCACCAGTGATTCGGCCAGTGGTTGGGCTTGCGGCGCGCGCAGGGCGCCGAGGAGACGCAGTGACTCGCCGCGCACGAACTCATTGAGTTCGCTGTCCTGCACCTCGGTCGCGAGGGAGGCCAGCAGGAGGGGGGCGTGCGGGGCGGCGCGCAGGGTGGAGTCCGTGAGGGTGCAGAGGATGCCGCGAGCCAGGGCGCGGAGCGTGGGGTCGCCCTCCTGCTGCGCGGCGGCCTCCAGGATGGGCAGGGCACGGGGGTCATGGCGGGCGAGCAGCGCACGGGCGGCCAGCACACGCGCCAGCGCATCGGGGCAGGTGAGCGACGCGGCCAGCGCCGTCTTCAATGCCGGCGGTTCGCCGGGCAAGCTTTCGCCCAGCGCAAGCAAGGTCATCCCGCGCTGGCACTCGTCGGTGCTGCGCGCCAGCGCCGCCAGCGCGGTGAATCCCTCAGCCTGCACCATCTCTGCCAGCGCCAAGGCCGCCGGGATGGCCAGGCTGCGCTGGTGGTCATCGTGCAGGATCGCTTGCAGCAGGGGAATGGCGCGCTGATCGTGGAAATGGGCCAGCGCTAACCCTGCGAGATAGTGGTCCTCCGCGGGCAGCGCGGCTAGCAGCTCGACGGCACGGCGGTCCTGCAGCTCAGCGAGCAACGGGATGGCCTGGAAGAGCGGGATCGCTGCGGGCTCCTCCCCCGGCCAGGCGTTGGGGTGGCGGAGTGCGGTGAGGAGCAGGGGCGCGACGCGCGGGTCATGGCAATCAGCCAGGGCCTCTTGCGCGAACCCGCGCGCCATCTCGTCCGGATCATCGAGGAGGGCGAGGAAGGCCGGTAAGCCATGCGGGTCGTTATGTTGCACCAGCCAGTGCGCGCAGCGGATGCGATACCGGCTGTTGTCGTCCCGCAATCCGGCCACCATCACCGGCAGGGCTCGCAGATCATCGATGGTGAGCAGCGCTTCGGCAGCGGCGCTGCGCGCCCATTCGAACTTGTTGCGTTGTTCGGCAAGCAAGGCTTCCACCGCGCGCACATCGCCGCGGTTGCATAATGCCCAGCTCGTGCCATCGCGCCACATCGGGTCATCGGTTTGCAGATTGCGCACCAGCGCCTGCACCGCCAGCGGGTGTGGATTTTCGCCGATCGCATTCAGCATGGTGACGCGGGCGTCCTTCTCCTTCTCCTGCTGGATGAGGGGGAGGAGCGCCTGCAGCGCGTCCTGATCGGGCAGGTGCGCGCACCCCTGGATCGCGGCGTCCCGTATCCGTTTGTTGGGGTTCGTCAGTCCGGCCTTGAAGAGTGCGCTCGCACGCGGGTCGCCAATCGCCGCCAGGGCGAACATCGCGGAAATCTGTAGCGGAAAGTCGGTGGTGTTTTGCGCCGCCCGCAACAACGCCGGCACGGCATGAGGATCGCCGAGACGCATGAGGCACCACGCAGCTTCACAACGCACATCGGATGACCGGTCGTCCAGCAGCACGGTGAGTGCCTTCACCACGCGAGGGTCTCGCGTCCAACAGGTGCCGTTGTACGGAGAGTGCTGCTGGCGCAACAGCGCGGCGATCTGATTCTCAAGCTGAAACGGCGTTGAGGTGAGGGCAAAGCGTCCTTCGCCGCGTGGCCAGGTGGTCGCCTCCGAGTAATAGCCATAGCTGCCACCGGGAGTCACGCCGAGTGCCCGTACGGCCGCCAGGCGTTGGGCTTCCTCCGGCGCCTGCAGCATCTTCAGTAGCGGATCGACCAGCCGCTGGTCGCTGACAAACGAGAGCACGGCGATCGCATCCTGCGCTTGCGCTCCCCCGGCCTGCAGCATGGCCACCTGGGCATCGCGGACGGCGGGGCGAAGCCGTGTCAGCGCCGTGCGGCAGCTCGCTATGACGCGATCCTCTCCACTGGGCATTGACGGCTCCGGCTTGCGCAGGTGCGCCGCGAGTAGCGTGATGAGTGCCGGTGCCGCCTGCGGCTCCGCACGGGCGCCCAGCGCGGTGAGCACGGCGGCGCAGACTTCCGTGGACGGCGCCTGCAGCAACGGCAAGAGTGCCGGCGAAATGCGCGGATCGCTGCGGTCGGCCAGCGCTGTCGCCGCACGGGCCACTACCGACGGGTCCTGATCGTGCAATGCCGCCAGCAGTGCAGTAGTGGCCTTCGAGTCCGGATAGCCGGCGAGGGCCGAGACTGCCGCGGCACGGACTGTCGCATCCGTCTCCTGCGGCAGCAATGCACAAATCGCGTCGAGCGCCGCTGCTTCGGGACGTTCCACGAGTTCGCTGAGCGCCGCCCGCCGCCATTTCGCATCGGCGTGATGCAGCAGCTCCAGCAGCCGGGGCAACGCGCGGGGGTGCGTGCTGTGCCCCAATGCCCGCACCGCCTGTGTGCCGACCTGCGGGTCCGTACAGCACTCCAGCACCGCCTCGGTAAGCGACGGCGTCAGTTGGCCGTGCATGAGCAGGGTGAAGGCTCGCGGGCGGGCACCCGCCTCCCCATGTTTCAGCGCGGTGAGCAGCGGCCCTTCCAGGCGGCTGAGCGGATAGCGCTGCACTGCCCACTCGAGATGCCTGCGCTGCGCGTCATTGGCGCTCTCCGGTGTTGCCAGGTAGCAGGTCACGAGGCGATCGGCCACCCGGAGATCCGTCCGGTCGCCCAGTGCGAGCAACGCCGCGCGCTGCTGGGGGTGCCGGTCATCCAGCGCAATGGGAAGCAACGCCTCACTCGCCGCCGGGTCTTCGATCATCCCCAGCGCCAGCACCGCGTGCATCACCACCACCGAAAACTCGTCTTTCAACGCCGCCGCCAACGCCGGCACGGCGCGCCCGTCGCCGATCTTCCCGAGGGCATCGGCCACCGCCCCGCGCACCACCGGATTCGGATCCGCCATGGCATCAATCAGCGCATACTCCGCTGCCTCATCGGCAATATTGCCCAGCGTGTGTGCAGCCTGTTGCCGCTCCGCCACGCTCCCATGCGCCAGTCGTTGCGCCGGCTCGACCGCCAGCTCTTGCGCAGCGGCGGGAGATGCTCCTAGAGCGCAGCAGACGAACACGGCCAGCAGGAAGACGAACGAGGTGCATAGCGATCGCATAGGTCTCTCCTTCATGGAATCGGTGGCTTTTTAGCTATAATGCTTTGCCGTTTCACGGCGGTTTCCTCCAGAGACCTGTTACCAATGGAGCCTGTCAGCCTGGCAATATCTGGCTTGTGAGGCAATTCGTCACCCTGGACGGGCAGCAACCATGACGAACGTGGTGATGTTCTATCGACCCTCATTCAGGGACGTGTTATCATAGATCAGGATTTTCATCGGGGGAGAAGGTCTCATTGGATTCGCGATACACACTGTGAATCCAATACGACCGGGATACCATCCCAAGCCTATTGGAGCGGTGAAGGAGGTTGGCCATGCAATCGGCATTACGAACAAAGGTAAAAGTCCGTGAAGGGGGGAAAGTCGAGTTCATCGCCCCCCAACTCCCAGTCAATACGGAGGTGGATGTCATCATCCTATTCCCGGCCTCCAATGAGCTATTTGCCGTTCCCCCCAAACGCTCCGTGCAGGATATCCTTGCCGAGACACCAGGTCATCGGCTCTTCAAAACGCCGGAGGATGTCGAGCGCTATCTGGCAGAGGAGCGTGACTCATGGGAGAGTTGATGCTGCCGAATTCAGGCAGTGTGTACGTTGACGCCAATGTCATAATCTATTCTGTAGAGAAAATCGACCCCTACAGCACAATGTTACAACCGCTGTGGCAGGCTGCGACACAAGGGCAGTTTGTGGTCATCAGCAGTGAACTGTTATTACTGGAAACGCTGGTGAAACCAATTCGCGATGGGGATCAGACCCTGGAAGCGATTTTCAAGCAATTGCTGACATCTTCGAACGAACTCCAACTCATCCCTATCACGTCGGAAATTTGAGCGCAGGCGGCTGTTCTTCGGGCTTCCACGAACTTAAAACCACCAGATGCAATACACGCGGCCACTGGTATTCTCGCCCAGTGCAGCCGATTCATCACGAATGATCCGGCCTTTAAGCATGTGCCCAATCTACCAGTCACTGTATTGAAAGATCTCCTGTAACTGTAAGCTTCTGTGAATTCGGGGACACCATGCACATCACCATCATCGCCGTGGGCAAAATCCGGGAAAAATACCTGACGCAGGGGATCGACGAATACCTCAAGCGGCTGGGACGGTATGCCGCGGTGCAGATCATCGAGGTGGCGGAGGAGCAGGCGCCGGAGACGCTCTCCCCCGCGGAGCAGGAGGGGGTGAAAGCGCGGGAGGGCGAGCGCATCGCCCGCCACCTGCGCGAGGGGCACTACATCATCGCCCTCGCCCTCGACGGCCAGCAATTCACCTCGGACGCCTTCGCCGCCCACCTCCAATCCCTCGCCGTGAGCAGCCAGAGCACCCTCGCCTTCTGCATCGGCGGCTCCCTCGGCCTGGCCGATGCCGTGCTGCACCGGGCTGATCTTCGCCTGTCATTCGGGAAGATGACCTTTCCGCATCAGTTGATGCGGTTGATTTTAGTTGAGCAGGTGTACCGGGGGTTTAAGATTATGCGGGGAGAACCGTACCACAAGTGACGGATGCAGTTTGATCTTAGTTGATGAGCCTTATATGCTCGATTGCAAGGCGTTCCGCCATGCAAAACATGGTGTTTCTCTCGCTGTGGGCAATATTTATTCACGTCGCAGCAGGGCGTTAAGCCAAAACTCACCGGCACGCTCGGGGCGGACGTCTTCTGTCACAACGAGGTCGAAGAGCGTTATACCGGGGAGTAACGAGGCCAAGGCGCGGAGGGCGGGTTCGTCGTAGCCGTTGAATATGCGCCCATTGACCTCCACTTCGGCGTCACCGTATTTAAACGACATGTAGAAAACCCCGCCAGGAACGAGGAAGGTGGTAAGGTGGCGTAGTTAAAGTGTACCCCGTTGTCAAGACAGCTTTCGGCCTAATTTAAGGTGGATTCCCTGGCCGTCGCTTTTCAGTTGTCAGCGCCGATTCCGACGATCTGGGCCGGACGCCCGGAGCGGCAGAATCG
>Ga0272448_1001456_pt1 | contig 31770 bp, 28 predicted proteins | sample YNPCB0191_FD_202220 | JGI IMG/M metagenome (GOLD analysis project Ga0272448, IMG submission 202220) | Hot spring sediment microbial communities from Yellowstone National Park, WY, United States - YNP-CB-019-1 | ecosystem: Environmental > Aquatic > Thermal springs > Hot (42-90C) > Sediment...
TTCGATTCTTCCTTTGCCAAGTGACTTCGGCACCAAACTTGACCGACTCGTGGAAGAAGCCATTGCCCTAGCCAAAGCAGACAGCGAAGAAGACGAAACCACCTGGGACTTCATCGCCCCGCCGGATTGGCCCGACGGCATCCAAGAAGTCGCCGAGCGGCACGCTCAACTTGCCGAAATCGAGCGGCAGATTGATGAAGAGGTCTATCGGCTCTACGGGATTTCGGAAGAGGACCGACGGGCGATTGAGGCGGAATTGGCCGCCGGCGCCACGGCCGAAAACGAGGAAGATGAAGAACCAGAGGATGCCGATGCGGAAGAGACTGCAACAACCGAAACCTTCTGGTCCGAAGAAAACCTGGCCAAGGCGTGGATCAGCTACGCCGTCGGCGTGGTGATGGGTCAATTCGAGCCGGGAAAAGAAAACGGCCTGGGCCGGGGGCGCTTCGATACGGCAACGGCCGAACGCCTGCGAGCATTGAAAGACCCGGACGGCCTTTTGGTCGTGGATCCGGGCCATCCGGACGACCTCGCCGCCAAGGTGTTGGCTGCCTTGGAGGTGATCTTCGGCGAGGTGGAAGCCGAATCCCTGATCCGCCAGGCTCTGGACGACAACGGCGAACCGCTTGCGATGCTGCGCGACTACCTGGCCGACAAATTTTTCAAGGAACACATCCAGAAGTACCGCAAGCGGCCCATCTACTGGTACCTGCGCTCGGCCAGGGGCAACTATGGACTCTGGCTTTACTATCACCGTCTGGACAAGGACATCCTCTTCAAGGCGCTGCTCAACTACGTGGAGCCAAAGATACGCCTGGAGGAGGACCGTCTGAAATCCTTGCGGGGCCGAAAAGAAGCGGCAGGAAGTTCCGGTCGCGAGGCAAAGCAACTCGAAAAAGAAATAGATCGGCAGGAACAGTTTGTCTCAGAGCTCAAAGATTTCGAAGAAAGGCTGCGCCGCGTCGCCAACCTGCGCCTGGATTTTGACCTGAACGACGGAGTGATTCTCAATATGGCTCCGTTGTGGGAACTGGTGTCCTGGAACGAACCCAAGAAATACTGGGAAGAACTCCAGGAGGGCAAATACGACTGGGCGCATATCGCCTATCAGCTTTGGCCCGAGCGGGTGGAGGAAGCCTGCAAGAAGGACCGCTCCATCGCCATCGCCCACGGACGGGAAGACCTCTGCGAGGTCGAAGCCCCGAAGCCCAAGAAGAAAGGCGGCCGCGGCCGTCGGGAAAAGAACGAACCCTGAGAAGGAGGACGATATGGAAAACAGAATTCCAGTCAGACTCAGAAAGGAGCCTCTGCTTGAGGCGATATGGGAAATTCGCTTCACAGGAGCAAAATCTCCTGTGGCTGACCTATTGCCCGGGATGCTCTTTAAGAAGTTATTTCCCGGCAAATACGGGAAGGCGTCCAAGTTACCCGTCGCGGATATACCCGCCCCTGTCGTCGAGCATGACCCTAATCTAAGGTATGTACCGAAGATACGATTTGAAGGGGTCAATCAGACCGTCCAGATCGGAGACCGCGTCGTTTCATTGAACCGCCGTCGGCCATATTCCGGATGGGCGACATTTTCCGCCGACATCCGGGAACTCGCCCAAGCGGTTCAGGAAACCGGTCTGGTCGACCGGCTGGAAAGATTCTCGCTGAAATACATAGACCTGATCGAGTTAGAAACACCCGTAGGTCTTGCGCACCTTAATCTTTCCTTGAAAATGGGGGGCGACGATCTGGCCGCCCAGCCCGTCCAATTGCGAACGGAAATCAAAAAAAACGATTTGATTCATATCATTCAAATCATCTCGCCCGCGGAAGTTGCGCTAGCGGAAACGGAAGCTCGGCTCAAGGGCGTTCTTGTGGACATTGACAGCATCAGACCCATGGCGGACGGCGAATCATGGGATGTTCTTTATCAACGACTTGATGAAGTTCACGCGTCGTGTAAGAAGATGTTTTTCAATATCTTGAAACCGGAAACGATTGAAGCTTTGGAACCGGAATACGAAGGGTGACGATATGACGGCAACGATGACTTTGACGAACGAGTTTTCAGGTCGCATGACCAGAAGCAGCCTCTTCCCGTTTCCTTGGGAGGAGGTTCAGCCGGGCTTGGTGGATTGGGATCGTGAAGGTTTTCCAAGAACCACTGCCGTTCCTTGGATGGTTTTCATCCGACCGGTTGAAGAGGAAAGAAGCACCTGCCAGTCGATTAATGTCTTTCCGGCGCGGTGGGAGAAAGGTTTCATTCCAAGGACCGATCTGGGCCAAAGACTTTATGCTCTACGGACTAAAGCGATTGCCGCAGGGATGAAACTCCTTTCGGAAGAAGAAGTTCTTGAAGAGGTGAAACGTCGCCGTGGAGAGATAGAAAATGAAAAGGACCTATATTGACGCCAACGTCCTCATCGCCGCATTCCAAGGCGAAGAACAGGTAGCCCAACGCGCCTTGCGGGTGCTGGACGATCCGGGCCGTAGATTGGTGGTGAGCGATTATCTTCGGCTTGAGGTGCTCCCGAAACCGATGTTTCATAAGCAGCAGGAGGAAGTAGAATTCATGGAGGCGGTTTTTGAAAAAGCTGAGAATTGGGAGACTTCTCCTGAATTGACCCGGTGTTCTCTTGAACTTGCAGCAAGGTACGACATGGCGCCGATGGATGCTCTCCACGTTGGGACCGCTGTAGTCGCAGATGTAGACGAACTGGTGACTTTAGAAAAACCAACAAAGCCCATTTGTAAGGTGGAAGAAGTCTCTGTAAAATCAATAGCTTCAGATTTAGGGAGTGCCAAGTGACGATGCTCCCCAGCCACAACCCAACTCTAGTCTCCTGTGTAGCAAATCGAGCGCAACATCCAATGATTGCAGGGACAGAACCTCTTACTGCGCATCGGGCCGACCAGAGGTAGCCGTTGGGGTTGTGAACGAGGTAAAGAATGAGTAATGGCATCGTAACAAAACATCTGATTAGCCTGATCGCCAAGCAGGTCAACGACAACGGCCTCGTGGTCTGGTATGACCCGGATGGCGCGTATGCGGCTGCTCTGCCGGCGCTGGATTTACCCGATACCGATGTGCTTCGCTACAAAGGCAGTTTTATCCAGTTGCGCTGGGAAATAGACCAGAAGCATCTCATGGACGGCGAAGAGGCGCCCCGCATGGTGGTATATGTGCCCATGGCGCAGGACCAGACACATAATGCCCTCATCGAGTTGGAAGCCGCAGGCGTGATCATGCAGCCCGGCCAGCAGCCGCCGGCACGCAACACGCGACTGGCTGTTGTGGCTCGCAACGCCTTGAAGGGTATTCTGGGCGAAGGCACCGCTTCCCATGTGGAAAAGCAGGTCGAAGTTGGAAAACTGACACTGGCCGACCTCGACGCCCTGGCTGATAAAGGAGGCGAGATTTCCAAGGGGGTGCTTTCCCTCATCTTCGGCACCGGAAATCCGCAGGAGGTCGCCCTCTCTTTTCTCGACAATGATCGTCTCGACGAGAGCATCTCCAAAAAGGACGCGAAGGGCGAACTTGCGGAGCTTCTACGGCAAGAGTTCGGTTTCGACGCCCCTGATGGCGCGGAGTTGTGCGACATCCGCCAACGGCTGGCTCGGCATGTCTTGATGACCGATCTCATTCCAGGACTTGGTGAGACTGCACCGTCCAGTCTGGCCTCGGTTCCGGTCGCCACAACGCCCGCTACCGCTGCCGCATGCGTTGAGCTGGCCCGGGCGTGGCGTTTGCGCCGTGACCGGCGTGACAGCTACGTGGTTGCAGCGCTGCGGGTGGAACAGGAGTTCAACCTCGCCGCCTTGACGTTCGAGCCCAAGGCGATGACGAATGTCGAAACCTTCCCGGCTATTGAGAGGGCGCTGCTCCGACATGCCGAGAACCGGCTTCTGGAAGAAACAGACGGCGATATGTTGGTCCTGGCCGAGTCCCGCAAGGCTGGTTTTTGGTGCGATGCGGAACCGAGACTTCAGGCTCGGTGGGCGCTCGTTGCTGCCGCTGCCGAGGTACTGCTGGAGGCTGAGCGCGTCGAGAAGGCGCTGAAAAAGTCGCCGCAGTCGGTCACCGGGATGATCAAGGAATATGCCGAAGGTGCGGAGCCCTGGTGTCTGCTGGATACTCAACATCGTCACATGGAGAGCCGTTGGTACAACTTCGAGCCCCATGGCGACGACCACGACAGCATCGAGAAACTGGTGATCCAGGCCAGACGGCGTTACGTGGCGGTAGGCTCTGAGATCGCCCGGCAATTCCTGACGGAACTGCAGAAAAACGCCCCGGACAAGAGCGTTATGCGCCAGCGCGAGGTTTTCGAGAACCACGTCAAGCCGTTCCTCGCCGAGAAGAAGACCGCCTATGTGTGGGTGGATGCGCTTCGATTCGAAATGGGCCGAGAGCTGGCCCGCTTGCTCAGGGAAGATTTCGAGGTGGACCTCCATCCGGCCCTCGCGGCCGTGCCCACCGTGACCGAGATCGGCATGGCGGCGCTGCTGCCCGGCGCTCAGGGCGATGCAAAGGTCGTGACGGCAGGCAGCGGCAAACTGGCGCTGGAGATCAACGGGACCCTCATTAAGGATCGCAAGGACCGGTTGACGCTTCTGAAGAAGCATGCGGGCGTGGATGTCTTTGACGCCAAGTTGGACAATCTCCTGCCCAAGCCCTCCAAGAAGGTTCGCGAGGGCATCGAAAACGCGCAGTTGATTCTTGTGACATCGCAAGAGATTGATGAACTTTGCGAGCAGGACAACATCACCCAGGCACGCAGACAGATGGACGGCGTCCTGAATGACCTGCGGCGAGGCGTTCGAATGCTCGTTGATATGGGCATTGAGCGCATCGTCCTGGCGGCTGACCATGGACATCTCTTCGCCGATGAACTGAGCGAAGACATGAAGGTGGACTCGCCGGGCGGCGAAACCGCGGACCTCCATCGCCGGGTTTGGGTGGGGCATGGGGGCAATGCGGACGATGCATTCCTGCGTGCACCTCTCAGCGCGCTCGGCATGCAGGGCGACTTCGACTTGGCCACGCCCTGGACCTTTGCCTGCTTTAAGTGCAAGGGGGGTGCGAAAGCTTATTTCCATGGCGGGCTTTCGCCACAGGAATTGCTGGTGCCGGTCATGGTTCTAAGTCCGTCTTCCAAACCATCCGCTGGTCCGCCGGTAGGTATCACCTGGACGCTCGTTCCGGGTAGTCAAAAACTTACGACCCGGTTCTTCTCTGTGCAACTAACAGGTGTGAACTCAGGACTGTTCGACATCGCACCGCCGAAAGTCCGTGTTGAACTGCGAGCGAAGGGAAAGATAGTGTCGCGGGCCGTGAGTGCGTCCTACGGTTTCGAAGAGGCCACAGGCGATGTGGTATTGCGCAACGATACGAGCGATTCCAAGAGGATAGCACCCAATACGATCACTCTAATGATCACCGAGGAGCCGGACCAAAAGAGTGTTGGATTGTACTTGCTTGATGCCGCGATAGGAGCTGAATTGGCACGGCTGGAGAAAATCGAAGTGTCTATCGCAATGTAAGGGATGAACGATGCCTGAACTTGATCGCAAATCAACCAGAGTTTTTGCCGGGAAGGTGGTTCGTAAGGACCTCGTCCGAAAGGTGAAGGTCGGGGCGAACGTGCCGGTCTTTGTCCTCGAGTATCTTCTCGGCAAGTATTGCGCCACCGATGACGCGGCTGCCATCGAGGCGGGGCTTCGCGTCGTGAACACCACGATCAGTTCTAACTTCGTCCGACCCGATGAGGCCAACAAGGCGCAGTCGATGGTCAAGGACAAGGGTAAGCACACGCTCATCGATAAGGTGAAGGTCCGCTATCTTTCTGACGACGACAAGTATTGGGCAGAGCTGCTTAACTTCGGCCACAAGTTCGTCCATGTGCCGGAGCACTTCTTGCGCGAATACGACCGGCTTCTCATGGGCGGCATCTGGGCACAGATCGATATCCGGCACCAATACGACGAGGATGCCAAGGGCAAGCGGAGCCCCTTCTGGATTGACAGCATAAAACCTATTCAGATCGCATCGTTCGACCTGGCGGAGTACCAGAACTGTCGTCGTGAGTTCTCGGCGGACGAATGGCTTGACCTGCTTCTGCGAACCATAGGGCTTGAACCGCAGAACTTCGACCGTCGGCTCAAGATGATGTTCCTCGTCCGAATGATCCCGCTCTGCGAACACAACTTCAACCTCGTGGAGCTGGGACCTCGAGGTACGGGCAAGAGTTACGCATATCAGGAGCTGTCACCATACACCATCCTCCTGACCGGCCCCACGACCGTCGCCAACCTCTTCTACAACATGGCGAGTGGGAAGATGGGGCTGGTGGGCATCTGGGACTCCATCGCCTTCGATGAGGTGGCCGATCTCCAAAAAATGCCGAAAGAGGTGGTCACGACACTCAAGACCTATTGCGAATCCGGCATGTTTGCCCGAGGGAAAGACGCTCTCACAGGTATGGCCTCCATAGCGATGTTCGGCAATACCAACCAGGCGGTCGACGTGATGGTGCGCTCGTCGCATTTGTTCATGCCCATGCCGGAGGTGATCCGCGAGGACATGGCCTTCCTTGACCGCCTCCATTTCTACATCCCCGGCTGGGAGATTCCGAAGATGCGGGTCGAGTATTTTACCGACCATTACGGATTCGTGGTTGATTACCTTGCGGAGGCGCTCCGCGAGCTTAGAAAACATAACTTCACGGAAGCGATAGACCGGCATTTCTCGCTTGGTGCCCATCTTAATGCCCGAGACGTGAAAGCGGTTCGGAAGACGGTTTCAGGCTTGATCAAGTTGATTTACCCGCACGGCGAAATGAGCCGCGATGAGCTTGCAGAGATTACAGAGCTCGCCATCGAGGGCCGACGACGCATAAAGGAGCAACTCAAGAAACTGGGCTCATTCGAATACCATCAGACCTCATTTTCCTACATCGACAACGAAACCCGTGAGGAAAGGTTCGTCGGAGTCCCGGAACAGGGAGGACGCGATATGATCGCTTCCGACCCGCTTGCCCCTGGGTCGGTGTACACCGCGTCCGTGGATGACCAAGGTAGGGTTGGTCTCTACCGCCTAGAGGTCGGCTGCTCTCCCGGAACCGGGAAACTCAAGATCGCCGGGGGTATCGATGGAACTATGCGTGAATCGATCCAGAGGGCTTTTGCTTATCTGGCGGCGCAGAAGGGCAAGATAGGGATTTCCCAGCAGGTGGATACGACGGATTTCCATGTTGAGGGTATAGATCTGCTCAGCAATCACGTGCCTTGTGAAGCAGGTGTCGCGCTCATCGTGGCGGTGTATTCCGCCATCAAGAAACAGTCGGTGCTGGCGGGCCTTGTGATACTTGGCGACCTGAGCATTCAGGGCAATATAAAGTCCCTTCGATCTTTGGTGGAGCCTCTCCAAGTCGGCATGGATAACGGTGCACGTCGGGCGCTGGTGCCTTTGGAAAATAAGCGCAACTTCCTGGAGGTCTCGGGAGACATTGTAGAACGGGTCGATCCAATCTTCTTCTCCGACCCCATGACTGCGGCGATGAAAGCGCTGGGGATGACGTAGATGTATTCGGACTCAAACGAGGACTGAGACAGGCAGATCATGACTAACGAAGAAATTGCCAGATTCTTCAATAACGCGACGCCCCACATTCAGGGCAATCCGAACCTGCGCGATCCCCAGGTCGAGGGATGGTTCCGCACACGCCAACATTTCCGGAACAGCACCGAGCACGCCATCCTCCAGATTCCGGTGGGCTGCGGCAAGACCGGCCTCATGGCCCTGCTGCCTTTTGAGACCGCTCAGGGTCGGGTACTGGTGATCGCCCCAAACCTTGAGATTCGACGAGGCATTTCCACTGCCTTCGATGTCGCCGGACGTGAATGTTTCTGGACCTCGACGCGCGTTCTGACCGACGTGAGTCATGGCCCCTTCACGGCCGTCCTGGACGGCCAGGACGCGAACATCCACGACTGCGAGAATTCGCATATCGTGGTTACCAACATCCAGCAACTGGCCAGCCGGGCTGACCGCTGGCTTCCGTCCTTCGCGGATGATTTCTTCGACCTGATCCTGGTGGACGAGGGGCATCACAACGTGGCCAGGAGCTGGGAGCGGGTCTTCGAGCGGTTCCCCAACGCCAAGGTCGTAAGCCTGACCGCTACGCCGTTCAGAGGAGACGGATGTGAGATCGCCGGAGAGCGGGTCTATGCCTACCCATTCCGGACGGCCATGGTGCGGGGGTACATTAAGCAGATCACCGCCGTGAACGTTGCGCCCGAGGAGATCTCATTCACCTATCGAGGAGATGCCAGGCGACATACGCTTGAAGAGGTCCTTCAACTCCGGGACGAGGAGTGGTTCAGTCGGGGCGTGGCCCTCGCGCCTGAGTGCAACCGGTCCATAGTGGACGCCAGCATCCAGTGGCTTCAGCACCTTCGGGAGACCGGGACATTCCATCAACTGATTGCGGTCGCATGTTCGGTGGATCACGCCCGCCAGGTGCGTTCCCTTTACGCGGAGCGCGGCCTGCAGGCGCGCGAAATCCACAGCAACATGCCGGCAGAGGAAATTGAGGATGTGCTCCAGGACCTCCGGCGCGGCCGGATCGACTGCATCGTTCAAGTCCGGATGCTTGGCGAGGGATTTGACCATCCGAACCTGAGCGTGGCTGCGATCTTCCAGCCCTTCCGCTCGCTGTCGCCCTACGTCCAGTTTATCGGAAGGGTCATGCGGGTGATCCACCAGAACAATCCGCAGCACCCGGACAACCGGGGCGTGGCGGTCTCCCATGTGGGCCTGAACATCGACCGACATTGGGAGGATTTCCGACGTATCGACCAGGAGGACCAGGAACTCATCCAAGGCTGGCTTGAAGCGGGTGACGAGCGACCTCCGGCTGATGAGCCGGGCCGGCGGCGACGTCTGACGCCGGACATGGTGGTGCAGAACGAGATCATTAGCCACTTCATCGAGCAGGAATACCTCGACCCGATGGATGACGCTGTGATCGACGACCTCGTCCAGGAATTCCGAAGGCGCGGCCTTGACCCCGAGGCCCTCGGACTTTCCCGCGAAAATCTCCGCCAACGCCTCATCCAGGCTCGGACCCGCGAGAGCATGGAACCACGAGAGATACCGGTCACGCCCCAGCGACGACGACAGGAGGCCCGCCGAAGGCTCAACGAGCGCTCCCGGGCCCTGGCCAGCAGAATCCTGAACGCCCTCGGCGCGTCCATCAACGGCCGCAACATCGTGCTGGCTTACCCAGAGCTGCGAAGCGCCAACAACTACGCGGCAGTCATCATGATCGTGAATGGAGCCGTCAACGAGCGGCTTGAAGCGGACGGCGGAACCCGCGGTGAAATCCCGCTGGAGCGGCTGGAGGAGGTTCTGGAACAGATCGACCAGATCGGGGACGACGTCCAGGCCCAAATCCAGGAGCGTCTTTCAAGGAGATGACCGATGCCCAAGCTGAAACGCCTTCTCGTATCCGCCTGCTTCGAGACCGCCCAGCGGCGGAGGCACTGCTCGCGGAACCAGGAGCACGTTATCTGCCAGGGCGACAAGTGTCTGGTCATCAAAGAGAATATGTCGAAGAACAACTACTGCATGGAATGCGCGGCGCTGATCCTGCGGAAGGCCCAGGAAGAGCTTGACGGATTAACTCGTGAGATGGGGACAGCGGCAAGAGCCGACGACGAACGGAAGGGAGGATAGGCGATGAGTGCGACTTTCCGCTTGTCCGATTATCAGATACGCATCGGTAAAGAGGACATCATAGAGCGGCACCTACATGGCATTTTAAGCGCTGATCCTGAGAACGCCGAGAACCAAGAGAAAGCTCAGAAGGTACTCGACGAACTCCTCAAGGAGATGCGTGTCCGGTTTGGCACAATCATTAAGACCGACAACGTCTCATTCCTGCTCGGGGCCGGGGCCTCCCTGGCTGTCGGAGGTGTATCTCTTGCCAACATACCGAAGCCCCTTGAGAAAGCGCTTCTCGACAAAGCAAGCGGGGAACAGAAAGGGACGGCCGTTCCTGGCTGGATTACACTTTTTTACAAGATCGCCTCAGTCCTTTCGCTCGGTGACCTCTCGTTTGACATCCGTCTTAACCTTTTTCAGTCGACCGAAGAAAAGGACGTGCTCGCGATTGATTTGAACCTTGAAGCCTTTCTCAGTCAGTTGCATACATGGCATGCCGGAATGCTTGATGCGACTGAAACGTTGAAATTAACAGGTGGTACCGAGCTATCAATTGTCAAGAGCGATTTGACCCGTCTGATCAAAGAGATCACCAGCGCTCTAACAATCCTCCTTAACCTGCCTAAGTCTGGCTTGGATGAGCCTCTTCGGCATCATAGGAAATTTATCAAGAAGGTCCTCACCAGACCGCTCAACCTTCGACGGGCAAATATCTTCACACTTAACTATGACACGCTGATTGAACAGGCCGGAGATGCCGAGGGATCGGTACTTGTCGATGGCTTTGTGGGAACACTGCGCCGTGTTTTTAGGCCCGAGTCCTACGATATAGATTTCTATTTCCCCGCACAGACCACCGAAGGACGGGTTCATCGATTTGATCGGGCCCTTCATCTTTATAAGCTTCATGGCTCTATTACCTGGCATCGCTGCGAACCGGATTGGGAGAATCCTTTCGGATTGTACGCAACATTCTATGACCAGAAATGCCGTACAGACGACGTCTTGATCTATCCCACACCATTAAAGTACGGACAGGCACTGGGCATGCCTTATTCCGAGCTGTTCCGAAGGTTTGGAAACGCAATTGCGCAACCACAATCAGCCTTGTTTGTGATTGGGTACGGTTTTGGAGATGACCATGTCAATGCGTTAATCCGACAGGCACTTGCCATTCCGAGTTTTACTCTCGTCGTGGTGGACCCCGATCCGAAAAGCGATTTCGTCTCGAAATTGGAGAAGCTCGAAGATGAGCGCGTTTGGATCGTCAAAGGATGGGGCTTAGGAACATTCGAGCATTTCGTTGCGAAACTCCTGCCGGACCTTAGAGAAGAGGAAATTGATGCCAAGGTAATGAAAACTTTCAAAGAGCTATCGTTGCCTTCCGAACGAAAGTCGGATGCTGCTGAGGAGTACAGCGATGGCAAGTGACCATGAAATTGGCCGGGTCGTCGCGGTTGACACCGCCCAGGTGACGGTTGAGTTGAACCGGGACCTGAAAGCGCTGACTCGGTCTACCTATGAAGGAACGCTGGAGGTCGGGCGGATCAACTCATACGTCATAATCCCTGTCGGTGCACGCCGGATAGTGGCTATGGTCACACGTGTTCTATTGACGGAGGAAAGCGAGTTGAAGGCCGACAAAACCATGGTGACATTGCCTTCGTCCCGAAGATTGATGAAGGCAACGATGATCGGCACTATTGACGAGGATAGATTCCGGCAGGGCATCAATCTTTTTCCGGTCCTTGATTCGCCAGTTCTTATCACAACAAGAAAGGACCTCGATGCGATATTTGGCAAATCTTCCGAGCAGGATGGGGCGTCATCGGATGAACCAGGGTTCTGCATTCCAATTGGGCGTTCCGCGGTCTTCCAGGATTACGACATTAAAATCGATCCAGACGCATTCTTCGGGAAACATGCCGCTATCATCGGAAGCACCGGCTCCGGCAAGTCCTGCACCATTGCCACAATCATTCAGTCGATTATCAGTCAGGCATCGGTAAAGCAAACGCGGTTCATAATCCTCGACACCAATGGGGAGTACCGCACAGCTTTCCAAAGGCAAAATGAGGACAAGACATGGGTTGACGCGGACGCGTCGTTCAAAACACTCTATATACCGACCGATCTTGCGGAGAAAGAGAAGCTCGCTATCCCCTACTGGTTCATGGATTCTGAGGACTTCGTCCGTTTGTTCAGGGCCTCTCCGGGCGTTCAGCGGCCGGTCTTGCTTAATGCTTTGTCGTCTGCTCGTGACTCAGAGGAAGGGGCCGAAAACTGGCTCCATGTTCGCGAGAACATAATTAGGGAATGCAATCGGATACTTGGGCTCTGTTCTGGTACTGAAAACAAAGATGCAAAGTCGATCAGGCAGTTATGTGATGGTCTTATTGTCTACATCGAAGAGCAAGCCATCGTTGAACATCTTCGCCTGTTATCTCAACATTACCCAAGCACCACGGCCGATAGCCTAAAAACATGTTTTGAACAAATACGAGATATTGCACGCGAGGGAATCCGAAATGAAGGCCAGCAATATGAGACTTATGCAGCTATCGATGTGAACAAACGAAGGCGTATTGAGGATGCCATCAACCCGTTGTTGGGTAAGTTATCACGACTTCCAGAAAACAGCACTGCACTCAGCACGGCGTCGGCAGATTGCCCGAAGTTTTTTAGTAAAAGCTCATTTCGTTACCGGCACCTTGAGCATGCCATGACTCGTGACGAAGCAAGCTCTTCCCGAGCTCGGGATAATTGCTCAACGATGATAATGCGCATTTACCGGCTACTGGAGGACTCGCGATTCGAGTTCTTGTTCGGGCCCATATGCTCTGAGTGGCCACCGGTTATGCACTCTCTTGCAACTTTCCTGCGGGACATTCTGGGAGCTGGATGCTTAAGGGAAGCAGGACTAACTGGCACTGATGCATGTCCGGAAGGCCAACTGCCTTTCTACGACAGGCAGCGGGGCGGTTCTACTCGATCCAATGTTGTCATCATTGATCTTAGCCTCCTCGCCTCCGAAGTTCTTGAGAATGTTACCGCGCTTATTGGTCGCTTGATTCATGAATTCTTGCAACGATTGAGCGATCCGGTGAGTGGGGTCGGCCGCGGGGAGTACCCGGTCGTTCTTGTTCTTGAAGAGGCGCAGAACTATATCCGAGAGGGCAGAAGAACGGAGGAGGATTCCATTTCGAAGCTCGTTTTCGAGCGCATCGCCCGGGAAGGCAGAAAGTATGGGTTAGGATTGGTTGTAGCTTCCCAACGCCCAAGTGAATTATCCAAAACGGTTCTCTCGCAGTGCAATAGCTTCATCGTTCATCGTCTGCAAAATCCTGAAGATCTGCGCTATTTCCGGGAGATCGTGCCTGGCATCTATGGACAGCTCCTCGATCAACTTCCAGCTCTTGCCCCTCGAAGTGCCTTGGTATTGGGAGAGTGTGTTCAAGCTCCCGCGTTGGTGGATATGCGAGAAGCGAGCCCTGTTCCAAAAAGCAAGAACCCAAAATTCTATCGAAGCTGGACCCAAGAGGAGAAGCAGCCTGATTTTGAAGCCGTATGCGAAAGATGGGAGGGCAGGCAACCTGGCTGCCCAGCTCGATGCTGATCAGCCTCATGGTGCTCCTGAGAATGGAGGTGCGGCGGAATGACCAAAAGCTTTCATCCCACGTTCACCATCACCAACCGGATTACCACCGGACTGACCCGCATCGAGCGAGCCCGGGGGTTCCTGGAGGCCGCGTCTTTATCCGATGACTGGGTGCAGGAGATGGGCCGCCGAGCATTGATCCTTGAAGCGCACCACACCACGCACATCGAGGGAACGCGCCTCACCTTGGAACAGGCTGAGCGATTGCTCGATGGGAATCCGGTTCCCGAGGCCGACCCCGATGACGTGCGGGAATTGCTGAATTACAGGAAGGCCTTCGATTTTGTCTCGGAGTATCTGGAAACAGGCGGTCCGATCACTGAGGGGCTGGTTCGGGAAATCCATAAACGGCTCGTCGAAGGCGTGCGGGGCGGAGCCGCTGCTCCCGGCGAGTATCGGAAAGTGCAGAACTACGTGGTCAACTCCGTCACCGGTGAGACGGTCTATACGCCGCCCCCGGCGCACGATGTGCCGATCATGATGGCGGAGCTGGTGAATTGGCTAAACCAGGAGAAGGATGTTCACCCGGTTCTGGTAAGCGGCATTTCTCAGTTCCAGTTGGTGAATATTCACCCGTTCCTGGACGGCAACGGCCGGACATCCCGGCTGCTCTCTACCTTGTGCCTCTACCGGGCCGGGTACGACTTCAAGCGGCTGTTTACCATCAGCGAATACTACGACCGGGACCGGCCGACATTCTATCGGGCCATCCAGAGCGTCCGCGAGCACGGCATGGACATGACCGGCTGGCTGGAATATTTCGTCGAGGGGTTGACCACCCAGCTTACCGAAGTCAGAGAGCGCGGCGAGCAGGCCATCCGCCGGGATGTGCTGGTCAAAGAGCACCGGCTTTCGGACCGCCAGGCCAAAGCCCTCTCCCACATGTTGGCGCACGGCAGTTTGACCATCCAGGATTTTGAGGGCTTATGCCCCGATGTCAACCGACGGTCTCTGCAACGAGACCTGAAAGCGATGGTGGACCGGGGTCTAATCGTTCCGGAAGGCGAAACCCATCATCTGCTCTACCGTATCGCAGAAAGGGACTGAACTTTGCGACAAGTTCGCGACAATGTTTACGACACATTTGCGACATGCTTCGCGACACACACGGCCCGGCTGGGTTGCCTGGGAAATGCGATTCAACGTCGCTTCCGCCTCACCGGGAGCGGCCTGCTCCTTGATAACCCGTTGATATTGAAGGTTTTCGGTTAACTGCGGGAGAAAGAGAACGGTTATGAAGAGGGTTGCACACGGGGAGCCAGATTAATAAAGGCAGCCAGAAAACCGGCTGCCTTTTAATTTCACGCCAGGTACTTCACCTATATCCTTTAGTCACAATCTACAGACAGATTTTATATCGGCTCAACGGGCAATGTTGAGCAACGTCTCCAACATCACAACGACCCTGCCTATCATGTCTCAAAAACTAAAAAAGACTTGCTGGTCTATGGAAGCTAGTCTGGGTTAAGTCTTTTGGGTCCCGATCTGAACCCATGCAGCACGAGCATCAGATCAAATCTTTGAAAAGCAGAAAAGCCTTAAAAATATTTGAGCAATGCCCAACGAAGATACCAGTCTTAATTTTTCGTACAGCGCAAAAATAATGTGCTACTGCCCCCCCTGTTTGTGTCAGTCCAAAAATACCTCAAACTGGTCAACGATATTCATGCCCACGGTGTGCATAAAGAAACGCGCAAACACAAACAAGCATACTCCTATGAGCACAAGAACAATATCCCCCAGCGCTGCTTTCTGTGGCACCCAGCGAAGCTGGATAAGCTCAAGCACGATGCTTCCACAGAGCATGAGCACGACCGTGAGGGCAATTGGATTTTTAAGCGCGAGCAAATCGTTGGCAAGGATAAAACCAAGCAGGGATGCAAGGACAAATGATGACGCGATGATCACCGGAGCGCTGGTGGCTGACGGGTGTGCCGTTTGTGAAAAGGCAATACAGAGCAGTGGTATCAGAAAGGCAATAAAAAGGGCAGCACAGATGATAAGTGCAAACATTGCAGTTTTTGTTGTTTGTCCAAAGGGTTTCTGATGCAGCCTTACGGTCGCTGTATATCCCGTCGTCCTTCGAGTGCATTTTTCAGCGTTGTCTGATCTGCGTAGCCAATGTCGCTTCCCGGAGCTATGCCCTGCGCGATGCGCGTTACTTTGACACCAGTCGGTTTGAGCTGGTCAGCAATGTAGTTTGCAGTGGCATTACCATGAATCGTGGGATTCGTTGCAAGGATGACCTCAGCAATCTGTTCCCGGCTGACCCGATCGCACAGCTCAGCAATATGGAGCTGTTCCGGACCGATGCCCTCGAGCGGCATGATACAGCCGTGCAGGACGTGATAGGTTCCGCGAAAGCAACTGGTGCGCTCAATTGACAGCAAGTCACCCGGGGTTTCAACAACACAGACCACAGTTCTGTCACGACCCGGGCTGGCGCAGATGGTGCACAGGTCGTGCTCAGTATAATTAAAACACCGCGAGCACAGCCGTATTTTCTCGCGTGCTTCGATAATACTCTGGGCAAGTTCAAGCGCCTGTTCTCGGGGACAGTTCATCAGGTGGAGGGCAAGCCGGGTTGCGGTTTTTTCACCAACACCCGGGAGGCTGGACAGACAGGAAACAAGACGCTGCAAGGGCGTACGCATAGCTGCTTCCTCAGAGGGTAATGCCCGGGATACGAATGCCGCCGGTCAGTTTTGCCATTTCTTCCTGCAGCAGGTTCCGTGAGTTTCTGAGCGCTTCATTCACCGCTGCGGTAACAAGATCTTGCAGCATAGGGATATCGCGCGGATCAACTGCTTCGGGCGCAATGGTTATCGAAATGATTTCTTGGCGTCCATTGGCAACAACCTGCACCATCCCCCCGCCTGACGAGGCCGTTACTGTTCTGTTTCCGAGCTCTTCCTGCATGCGTGCAAGCTGCTCTTGGACTTTCTGTGCCTGTTGAAGGATGTTCTGAATATTCATGGACTCTTCCTTCAGGATGAAGTATGAATTGCGACGATTTTGCCGTTAAATGTCTTGAGCACATTTTGTATGACGGGATTCTGCAGCACCTTCTGCTCGTTTTTTTTTCTCACCTGTTCAGGAGATGCTGGGTCAGCGGTCTTTTTTTTTTCTTGGTGTGCCTGCGGCTGGAGAACAATGTTCACCTGCTGTTGAAAAAACAACTGACATAAGTCGCGGAGCGTTTGCTCGGTTTCGGGCTCCTTGAAAAGTTCCTCGATAATAAAATTACCAACCGGGAATGCAATCCGTACCATACCATCATCGGAAACACTCACCTGAGTTTGGCGCAGGTACCGCCCCAATTTTGAATCCTTGCGTGCGATAAAGTCAAGGAGCGCATCAACAGATCCCTCGCTCATCGCCATCCGCTCTGGCGGCGCAGCATCAGCGGGCAGACTGTGCTGCACATGCGGTGCACTTCGAACAGGCGCAGGTGTTTTCTGTTCTATCTGGCGCTGAAGCTGCTCGATGCGCTCAAGCAGCTCATCAAGGGGCACGCTGTCTTTTACCTGCAGCATTTCAAGCAAACAGATTTCAAGCGCTGTTTTAGGGTTTGCTGAGCGGGTTACCTCGGGTTCCGCAGCAAGCCAGAATCGAACGCACCGTTGCAAACCTTCACCAGAGATACGGTCAACTGCGTCGCGGAGCAGCCGCACATCCTCATCAGATGCTTCTACCAGACCGGGTTGATCAGGAACCGTTTTGAGCATGAGCGCATCCCTGAGCAGTTCAAGAAACGCATAGTAGCATCGGTGCAAATCAACCCCTGCTTCATAGAGACGGGAAAGTCCCGCAATGCACTCCTGGGGACTGCCAGCGATAAGCCCTTCCAGCAGGCTAAAGAGTTGCCGACGGTCAATATGACCGAGCATTTCCTGCAGTGTAGCGTCGTCAATCGTGGTGCCGCAATAGGCAACCGCGCGCTCCAGAATGCTTTGCGCATCGCGCATGCTTCCTTCAGCTTCGCGCGCGACAAGGTACAAGCTGTGTCTGCTGATGGTGAGGTTCTCCTGCTGCGCAATGGCGTCAAGGTGCGCGACAATCTCCTGCAGCGGAATACGTCTGAAATCAAACCGCAGGCAGCGCGAGATGATGGTGTCAGGAATTTTCTGTGGTTCAGTAGTCGCTAAGATAAAAACCACATACGGCGGAGGCTCTTCCAGCGTCTTCAGTAAGGCATTGAAAGCCTGATCTGTCAGCATGTGCACTTCATCAATAATAAAGACTTTGTACCGGTCGCGGGTGGGATGATAGCGCACATTTTCGCGTAGCGCTCTGATATCGTCAACCCCGCGGTTGGACGCACCGTCAATCTCATGGACATCAATGCTGGTGCCTGCCGCAATTTCAGAACACGACGAACAGGTGCCACAGGGACGCTCGCTCATCCCCTGATGGCAGTTCAGAGCTTTGGCAAGGATCCGCGCAACTGATGTCTTCCCCACACCACGCTCGCCGGCAAACAGAAACGCATGTGCAATGCGGCTTTCACGGATACTGTTTACCAGCGTCCGCGTTACGTGGGGCTGTCCAATGACTTCTTCAAAGGTCTGCGGTCTGAACTTCCGGGCAATGACTTTATATGCCATAAGGTATAAGGGGTTACGAAAAAAGCCGGATACACCAGACACCCGGAATCCCTGTTACCGTTGCTTCCTTCCGGACCTGGCGGGGTTCACAGATTATCCGTTGTCTGGGATCCGGCCTTTTCTTTTGTAGAGATTGCTTTTCTGGTTCGGCGTTACAAAAAAACAGACTGGCGGAGAGAGAGGGATTCGAACCCTCGGTTCCGTTTGAGCGGAACACACGATTTCCAGTCGTGCACCTTCAGCCAACTCGGCCATCTCTCCGCTGTCGTCGTGCTATAAAAAAATCACGAAGCAGCGTGCTGCAATCTTCCGTACACACACCGCGGCGTACTGCAATACGGTGGTTCAGGCGCGGATCACCGGTGAGGTCAAACACTGAGCCGGCAGCTCCTGCCCGGGGATCGTCAGCCCCGTACACCAGTCGCCGAATCCGTGCCTGCACCAGTGCAGCCATGCACATGATGCACGGCTCTATGGTGACGTACATCGTTGCATTGGTGAGTCGGTAATTCCCGAGCGTTTTGCCTGCGCTGCGAAGCGCCTGTATTTCTGCGTGAGCAGAGGGATCGTGTAACGTTATCATGCTGTTGTGCCCGCGACCGACAATGGTGCCGTTTTTTACCACAACGGCGCCAACCGGCACTTCGTGCAGGGCACGAGCTTTCTGCGCCTCTGCCAGTGCAGCCTGCATATACTCCTGATCACGGTCATACATCAGAAAAGTATTTGCTGCTGATACGCCATCAGTACCGTTTGTTTTTACCATATCCTTCGGGCAAAAAAAAGCGGATTCTTGACAGGCTTCAACCTCACAGCTCACGCAGTGCAACAACCACCGGCAACCGTGCTGCCCGAAGCGCCGGAGGAAGCCCGCCCATAATCCCCATAACCAGGGCAAACAGCATACCCTGAACCAGCAGCCACGGAGTTACCCGAAACGAAAACGCGATGCTGGAAAACGTCTGCCAGTTAATCGTGGAAGTTGAATATCCGTTAATGGGGATCACGGCGATACACCCGATAAGACCGCCAATCAGAGAAATAAAAAAAGACTCGCAGATAAACGACAGTATTATGCTCCCCTCGGAAAACCCCAGTGCCCGGATGGTAGCAATTTCCCGTGAACGTGCAGCAATGGATGAATACATGGTGTTGAGTGCAGCAAATACAGCGCCGATACTCATCACCACCGCGACGAGCACGCCCAGCACCCGGATAATGGTTGCGACCGCCTGTGACTGCCGCTCGTAGTAATCAACTTCCCGTTCCACCTGGACGGAGAGCCGTGGATCCTTGAGCAGTGCCTGTCGAAATAGCTCAAAACTTCCTGCTGAGTTCAGCCGTACGGTTGCAGATTGAAACAGGTTTTCCGGTTTTTTATAGGTCTGCTTCAGGATCACTGCATCAGCCCATATTTCCGAGTCAAAGGCACTGCCCCGTGCATCCAGAACCCCAACAACCGTCCACTGCCGTCCGGCAAATCGCGGTCTGCCACCAAGCTGGAAGTCTTGGTATGCCTTGGCAGCGTTTGCTCCAACCACCAGCTCGGCAAGCCCGGGGGTAAAAAACCTACCCTGTGCTATGCTGACCATGTCCCGTATGGCAAGTGCTTTTTCTGAAACGCCGCGAATCTGGACCAGCGCCCTGTCCGGGGCATTGCGCAGCGGCAGTGAAATGACGAGCACCACTTCAGGGCTGATCAGCGGGTTGTTGTGAGCATCACGCTGCACGCCCGGCGCATTGGCGACGATGCGAATCTGATCCAGTGCCAGCGCACTGTCAATTTCAGAATTAGCGCCTCCCCGCCGGATCATGGCATTCTGTGGCAGTCCTGATGCGACCAGCGTGGCTTGAAATCCCTGCGCCATCGCAAGCATTGCAACAAAGACGGTGACCACTCCGGCGATACCGAATACCGCCACGGAGGTTGCCACCCACCGCACTCTGATGCTTCGGATATTGTAAATAATCGGCACAGCCATGAGGGATTACACTCTTCGCAGAGCTTCAATGATGTTAAGGCGCATGGCAAGCACTGCCGGAATAATGCCTGCGGCAATGCCCGAGAGGAGCGCAAACAGCACCCCAAGGCACATTTTCAATGGCGAAAGATAAAACGACGGCAGGAAACCGCCGGTCGGGTCACCCTGCAGGGTGAACAGTTTTGCTGCTCCAACCCCAAGCCCCCCGCCGACAAGAGCGTACAATAACGATTCCGCAAGCACGAGCAGCATAATCGCACCGTCAGTAAACCCCAGCGTCTTTAAAATCGCAAGTTCGCCGGTGCGCTCCCGTACCGACATTGCCATGGTGCTTCCGGTTACAAACAGGAGCGTAAAAAAAACAATGCTGCCGACCGACAGCATGATTGCTTTGACGCTGCCGATCTGCTTGGTAATGCCGGCTGCAAAAGCACGTTCGGTCTCGGCGGTTGTTTCATAGGGAGAATTAACAAATCGTTCTTCAATCGCTTTTGCAACATGCACCGCCTTGTCAGGATCCTCAACCCGTACGATAAACCAGCCGACCGTGCCCTTGCCCAGATCCCGCCGTTCGTCAAAATAGTCATAGCGGAACCAGAACTGGTTTTCATCGTCTTCGTCTCGGGTTCCGCTATAGACTGCGCGGATGTTAAACTCCCATGTTCCTGGCCAGATCGAGCCTTGAATCGGGATGCGATCACCAAGCCGCCAGCCGAACCGCTGAATCAGTTTGCGCCCCACCACACAACCTTCACGATCTGCACTAAATGCTTTCCACTGTGTCTCATCAAGTTTAAATTCCCTAAAAATACGGCGGTATGTGGTATGGTCAATCGCAAGCTGAGGAAAAAAGTTTTTTTCATCCTGATAGATGCCGTTGAACCACACCGCATAGGTTGCTTCTTTGACGCCCTGCACTTGGAGAATGCGTTCCATATACGCAAGCGGCAGGGGCTGGATGATCGAGTTTTTGTTAATGACCACCAAGCGGTCAGCGCCGGCAACCTCAACGCCTTGATTGAACGAGCTTTCGATGGTGGCAAGCAGACTAAACAGAAAAACCGCAACGGCAAACGACCCGATCGTCAGTAGGGTACGGGTCTTCTTGCGCAGAAGATTCGCCACGAGGAGGGGCAGACAACTGATGAGTATCATCGCACCGTGACACCTTCGATGAGCACTCCTTTTTCAAGGTGCAGCACAGTGTGTGCACGCTCGGCAGCCCGTGGATCATGAGTTACCATTAGAATGGTCTTGTTGTGGGCGCGCACCAGATGATCGAGCAGGTGCAAAATTTCATCAGCACTTGCCCGGTCAAGATCACCGGTCGGCTCATCGCACAAAAGAAAGGTTGGGTCAGCAACAATAGCCCGGGCGATAGACACGCGCTGTTCCTGACCGCCCGACAGTTGACGGGGATAGTGATACATGCGATCAGCAAGTCCCACCACCTGCAGGGCAAGCTCTACGCGTTCCCGGCGCTGTGCTTTGGTAAGACCGGTCAGGAGCAGCGGAAGTTCCACATTCTGGAAAGCAGTCAGAACCGGAATGAGGTTATACATCTGAAACACAAACCCGACATGCCGTGCTCGCCATTCAGTCAGCTTCCGACCGGAGAGGTGAGTAATTTCATCGCCAGCGACCGTAATGCTCCCGGCGCTTGGCAGGTCAAGTCCACCGAGCAGATTGAGAAGGGTTGTCTTCCCCGAGCCGCTCGGGCCCATAAAAGCAACAAACTCGCCCTCGTCAACGTCCAGATTTAACCCCTGCAGGACATGAATGACCTCACCGCCGCGCTCATAGGTTTTATCAAGATTGCGGACACTAATTAAGGCATGTTCGTGAATCTGTCCGTTAACGCTGACCATAGCGGTGATGCGCAGCAATTTCTGTTATTGTTTTACGCGTGCACGTTGCCCATCACGCAAGGGCTGCGAAGCACTCACCACAACCTGTTCGCCGGGAGCAAGTCCCTCGACTATTTCAATATCATTGGTCAACGATTCGCCGATCTTCACCATTCTGCGCTGGAGCCTGCCCTGTGCAAACACAAAGACGCAGGTGCCATCCTCGTGTTTTTTGAGCGCCTCTCGCTTTACCAAAACGCTCGTGCGCTGGTGGTGCTCAGACGGGGTGCTGAGAAAGGTAACCTTGACTCCCATATCAGGCAGTATCTTTGGATCGAGCCGGTCAAAGGCAATGCGCACCTTGACGGTTGCTTTCTGACGATCAGCGGTGGGAATGATGGTTCGCACCGTTGCAGGAAGGTGCCAGTCTGGGTAGGCATCAAGCGTGGCATCAACCTTTTGTCCGACCGAAACCTTTGCAATATAGGACTCGTTGACATCTACTTCTATCTCTAGGGAGTCCATGTTCACGATCGTTGCAATGCCAGTGCGCGTAAAGCCTCCACCGGCAGAAATCGGTGAAACCATCTCGCCGACTTGCGCATCCTTGGAGACCGCAATGCCGGAAAACGGAGCGCGCACCACGCAGTTTTCAACATCCTGCGCCGCAACATCCTTGCGCGTCTGGGCTGCCTGTACCTGCTGAAGGGCGAGTTCGAGCCGTGCCCGCAAACTGTCAACCGCTGCCTTGGCTTTGTCCAAATCGTGATCGCTGGCAACGCCGGTTTGGTGCAGATTTTGAATCCGGGCAAGCGTCCGCTGGGCATCGGCAAGATTGACCCTCAGGTCTGCAACCGCTGCCTGTGCGACCTGCAAATCAGCTTCAGCAGCGCGCAGCCGCTCCCGCGCATCAGAGCTGTCAAGAAGCGCGAGCACCTGCCCCTCAGCAACCTGCATGCCTTCTTCAACCAGCAGTTCCTGAATCCGTCCCGTTATCTTTGCCGCAACGGTTGCCCGCTGTCGCGGGGTCACATAGCCGCTTGCATTTAAGACCGCGGTACCCTCAGTTTGTATGAATGGTTTTGCTTCAATAACATCAACAACATTTTTTTGAGTCACCACACGCGCAAGTGCAATGAGCGCAACAATGCAGAGTAGTCCTCCACTGAGAAACAAAATTTTCCCGAAGCTCACCTTGGGCATCGTACGTGCCGCAGGGTCTATTTTGAGCGCGGAAAGGTCAGGCATGGACTTTCGTTTGTCATGAGTCATGGAGCGGCTTTCGTGTCCTTGTGTGTGCCTCTGCCAGCGTCCAATGCTGCTTCTTCTAACGGGTCAGGGGCTTTCTGAATCTTTATTTAAGAGGGCAATAATGGATGAATTCACAAAAAATTGCAAGGGGTTATTTTCGCAAGCAACCTTACTGCTCTGCAGGGATAGAATACCAGCAGCGTATCATTACCAGTAAATACTGCAGAGAGGGGACCATGAGAAAGAAACGATAAGAACCACCTTCTATCCGCCGGTTGCCGTATCACGAGGTGTGGTTGCGTGTTGCGAAGGTCTGCGCTTTTTTGCCTTGAAAGATTTTTTTGCAACGCGCTGTTCCGTAGGAGGAGAAAACGAGTCTTTTTTTGCCGTTGCTTTCCGAGGTCTCACCGCATGCTGATCGCCAAAGAGCCCAGGATTCTTCTCGGCAAGACAAGCAAGGACAGCCTGCGATGCCACATAAGAAGACCGCACCGTTCGGTTTGCACCATGGATGAGAATACAAGCAACCGCGATACGCGTCTCACCGTCCTGCCCAAACCCTGCAAACCAGTCACACCTGCCCCGGTGTCCAGGTAAATCAATAGACCCGGTCTTTCCGCCCGTTACCCAGTCGTTAGTCTCCCGTCGTGCACGCAAGTACGCAAACGCACCACGGGCTGTTCCGGTGCGCACCGTTGCCTGCATCAGCGTACGGAGCTGCTGGACGCTTGCGCTGCTCAGCGGGCTACTTAACGTGGTGATGGATTTAGAATAAAGTTCCTTGCCCGCAGAGTCGGTAACACGCTCCACAAGGTAGGGCTGCATGATGGTTCCCTCGTTTGCGGCAAGTGATGCGATCAGTGCAGCATGGAGCGGAGAAATCATGGTCTGCGTATTATAGCCGCTTGCACGTTCCGCTCGTTCAAAGTCGTCATGGGGCTGCATCAGGGTACTGGGTTGCACCGGTAGGTCAAAGGGAATCTGAGTATTGAAAAGAAATCCTTGTGCAATTTTTGTAAACGCTGCATCGCTCAGATAGGTAGTGCCGAGCACGCCAAAAAAGGGATTGATACTGAGGGCAAATGCCTTGCTGAGCGGTACCTGTTCGGCGCGATGCAGTGGTTTGTCAAGTCCAAGCTGGCTGCGATACAGCGTGTGATAGCGTCCGGCAACCGGCAGCGTCTGCTCGGGGGAAAACCCCTTGATTTCAAGTGCTGCAGCAGCAGTAATAATTTTAATCAGCGACGCAGCAGGGAACCCGGCATACAGACAGTAGTTGTCCTCGCCGTCAGGGAGCAACTCCCGCCCCGCACTCCCCTTGGTATAGTTTGCCATAGCAAGCACAGCGCCACTTCGTGCGTCAAGCACAACGCCGGCAGCGATCAAAGGTGCATACTTCTGGAAAAGATTGTGGAGGTGTTCTTGTACGCGCGGCTGGATGGTAGTTGCAACGGTAACCTCACCAAAGGAGAGGGCTTTGGTAAACACCGGTGGAACTTCCTTTTGGTAGAAAAAACGACGCTCAAACAGTGAGGAAATATCGGCTGCTGTTACCAGCGGCTTGTCCACTGCTTCAGCTAATTTTTCTTGCTGACGTTTTTTGCCTATCCACCCGTACGCCGTATGCCCGGTAAGCGCAGCAACAAAAACCAGCAAAATCACACCTGAGAGTATGGTGATGCCGGAAGGAGGAGCAGGGAGGGCGATTTTTTTCACAACCGTTTTTACCTGATCTAACCGCATGGATTTATTTCTCCGGTCTGTCGTTTGATTTCAAGCTGTCTTGATATGGAGACGCACATTACCACAAAGTTTCTGATGAAGCAATCACCATATGTTTCGTACAATTTTTCTATGAGGTTGAGCCATTTCTGTCCACCATACGGCAAGAACAGCTTATGCCTAAGCTGAGTGATTGTTGCTTCCATCGCATGTGGGTTATGGTTGCTTCGTCATCGTGCTCTGGGGATTTTTTTGCATTGACAATACGCTGGTTATTGTACCGTATGGTGTCATCGTAAGTCCCGCAGCGCAGGGGCGTGGCGATCTCTTATTGGGTATAACAGTGAGGTTGAACAGTAAACAAAACAGGGAAAGAAAATTTTTTATTGACAGGGGTATGCAAAATATACTACTAATATCCTATCTAATTAGTAGGATTATTTATATGCGTCTTACTACTGTTACGGAATATGCGCTGCTTGCGCTGATGTATATCTGCCGCCACCGCGACGAAGGCAACGTTCCCCTTTCGGCAATTGTCAGGGAGCGGCAGCTTCCTGCAAAGTACATGGAGCACATCATGAAAGCCCTGTGCCGCGCAGGAATCCTGCGAAGCACGAAAGGCAAGTCCGGGGGCTATGCTTTGGCACGACCTCCCGAACGCATTCGGCTCGCCGAGATCGTTCGGCTCTTTGACGGACCCCTTGCGCCCACCCCGTCGGCAAGTAAATATTTTTACCGTTCAACACCGCTCGAGCAAGAAAGGAAAATACTGCGGCTCATGCGGGAAATCAGGGATTACATAGCACAGCGCCTTGAATCGCTGACGCTCAAGGATATGCTGTAGGGAGCCATAGAAAACCAAACAGAGAAAGGAGATGGTATGGGAAGAAGCTTTGGGCACACGGTACGATGCACACTGATACTTACAAGCCTGTGTTTTCTGGCGTTGCTGACAAGCAGTCCACGCGCTGCAGGAGCAGGTGAGGTTGATATCTTAGTCGAGAAGTTGGTCAAGAAGGGGATATTAACCAAAGAAGATGCGCAGGACATTCTGAAAGAAGTGAAAGAACAAGCACGGCAGGAGCGTGCTGCTGTTGTTCAGGAAACCAAAGAGGCACTAAAGAAGGAGGGCCCGAACCTCTTTGCGGATCTGCCCGAATGGGTTCGGAAAATGAAGCTGAAAGGGGACCTGCGACTGCGGTATGAGTGGACCGACCGGGATGAAAACCCTGACCGGAACCGCGGACGGTACCGACTGCGACTGGGCGTTATCACGCCGATCAACGACCAGATAGAGGTGGGTTTTGGGCTTGCCAGCGGCAGCAGTGATCCGCGCTCGACCAATGAAACCATGGACAACAGTTTTGAGCGGGGTGATTTACGGCTTGACTATGCGTATGCGAGCTTCCGCCCCTATGACTGGGTTACCTTGATTGGCGGGAAATTCCCCAACCCGCTGTTCATGCCATCGGATCTTTTGTTTGATACCGACATCAGACCCGAAGGAGCCTCAGCAGTGTTCAATTACAAGCTCTCACAAAACATTGATCTTTTCATGAACACAGGATTTTGGGTGATTGACGAGCGCAAGGACGATGAAAACGATCCGACCATGTGGGTGGTGCAGCCGGGCGCAAAAATCAATATAGGGAAACGTGCTTATCTCAAGAGTGCAGCAGCGCTGTATCAGTTTGACAACGTCAAGAACACAACGCTTGACTACACGAGTAAAACAAACACCCTGCGGAAATTCAAAAACACGCTCAAATACGATTATGATGCGACTGCACTGAGTGGCGAGCTTGGGTACAAAACGCCGTTTGCAACAGTGCCGTTTGCTGCATTGTATGGTGACTGGGTGCAGAGCAACTCGCATGGCGGTGCCAATGCGGGGTATTTGTATGGTATCAAGCTGGGCATGGAAAAGGTAAAAAAGCGGCATGACTGGCAGGCTTCAGTGCGGTATGAGCGCTTGGAGCGGGATGCTTGGCCTGACATACTGCCGGATGCTGATACCTATGATGGCGAAACCAATATAAAGGGCTACAAGCTGATGCTGGTGTACGGGCTGTTTGAGAACATTGATTTCACCGGCAGCTACTTCAACACGAAGAAGATCTCGGGTCTAAGCCTTGACGAGGAAAAACTCCAGCTTGACCTGAACTTCAGATTTTAAGGAACCACGCAAACAGCAAGAGCCAATAACCGACGAGGTAATAACCATGAAAAAAATCATCATGACATTGATTTTGCTCAGTGCCAGCACACTGCTGTTATCACGTGTCGCTTTGGCTTCGGGTCAAGAACTGAAGGGCTCAGTAACCCTGTCAGGAGCATGGGCGATATACCCAACAGCCGTTGCTTGGGCAGAGGCGTTTCAGAAACTGCATCCGGGTGTCAAGGTTGATGTGTCAGCAGGCGGCGCAGGCAAGGGCGTTGCCGATACGATCGCAGGGCTTGTGGATATCGGCATGGTATCCCGTGACCCCGAGCCCGCGGAAATCGAGAAGGGTATCACAGCAGTCTATATTCTGCATGACGCTGTGTATCCGGTGGTGAGCGATAAAAATCCATGTTTGAAGGAGCTGCTCGGCAAGGGCATTACCAAAAAGAGTTGGACTGATATGTATATAACCGGCACAGCCACCACGTGGGACGCGGTGCTCCCCGGAGCGCCGAAAAAACCCCTGCATATCTATACCCGCTCTGACTCCTGTGGCGCTGCGGCAAGCTGGGCAAAGTACTTTGGGAAAAAGCAGGAAGACCTGAAGGGGATCGGCGTGTATGGTGATCCGGGTCTTCTTGACGCTGCAAAAAAAGATCCGCTCGGCATTGCCTATGCAAATTTCAGCTATGTATTCACCCGCGAAGGGACGGTTCTGCCCGGCGTGCACGTGGTGCCGATTGACGTCAATGAAAACGGGAAAGCTGATCCTGAGGAGGTCTTTACAACACGCGATCAGGCAATTAAGGCAATCGAGGCAGGTGCGTATCCGGTGACGCGAAAGAATTATTTCTTTGTCAAGGGTAAGCCTCAGGGGTTGGTAAAAGAGTTCATCGCCTTTGCCCTGTCTGAGGAGGGAACAAAAATCGTGGATCAGGTCGGCACAAGCCTTCCCCTGCAAAAGGCGGAACGTGAAAAAATACTCCAGTCTCTGGAATAGCTTCCGGAAATAAAAATCAGGAGACAGCACTCAGTACTTCTGACTTCTGCCGCCTGACTTCTATTTTAAAAGGACAGCCCCATGACCGTGCGAACCTTCAAAGATGCCTGTGCTCACAAGATCATGCTTTGCCTGTCAGGCTTTGTCATGAGCCTTGCGTTTCTCATGGCACTCGGGCTGTACCTTCGCGCACGACCAATTCTTGCGACAAAACCGCTCAGGGAGCTTCTGCTTAGCGCAGTGTGGAACCCTGGACAGGGACAGTTTGGGCTTGCAAATTTTATCATCAGCACGGTCTGGGTCACCGGCATTGCCATTATTATTGCGGTGCCGCTGAGCGTGCTGACAGCAATCTATCTTTCCGAATACGCTTCCTCAAAGGTCAGGGACATCACCCGTCCAGTTATTGACCTTCTGGCAGGCATTTCACCGGTAGTGTACGGCGTCTGGGGCTTGCTTGCCATCGTGCCGCTGGTGCGGGACTATCTGATGCCGGTGCTAAGCGAGCATCTGCCTTTCTTCCCGTTTGTTTCGGACAATTATACAGGTTTCAGCACCCTTACTGCCGGCATCGTGCTCGCGGTCATGACGTTCCCCATCATTATCTCTGTCACTGAAGAGGTAATCAGCCGTGTTCCGTTTGAGCTGCGCGAGGCTTCGCTTGCGCTGGGCGCAACCAAGTGGCAGACCATCAAGCTCACGGTACTGAAAAAAGCACAGGCTGGTATTGTTGCTGCGGTCATTCTGGGTTTGTCGCGTGCCTTTGGGGAAACCATGGCAGTTCTGATGGTGGCAGGCTGCACCTTGCACGGGTTTCCTCAATCTCTGTTTGATCCTGCCTATCCACTGCCTGCGCTGATTGCCAACACCTATGGTGAAATGATGTCAGTGCCGTTATACGACGCTGCCGTACTGCTTGCCGCGTTTATGCTGCTGCTTGTCACGATAGTATGCAATGTTGTGGGCTGGGGGATTCTTGTGCGCTTTGAACACACCGGGGTATGAAATGGATTGGCGTAGGGTTGAGGAAAACATTTTCAAATGTCTCATGCTCACCTCGGTGTGCTGTGTGGTGGGAAGCCTGCTATTTATTTTGGGCACGGTGTTTGTCAAAGGGTTCCATGCCCTGACACTTGACATGCTCATCAAAACGCCGCAGGGCGGCTATTATCTGGGCAAGGGAGGTGGCATTTTGAACGCCATTACCGGCTCAATCGTCTTGGGAATCGGCGCGACCCTGCTTGCACTGCTGCTCAGCCTGCCGCTGGTGGTGTATCTGAATCTGTACCTGCGGAAAAACTCGCGCCGTGCCTTTGCCGTGCGCTTTCTTCTGGATGTGCTATGGGGCATTCCCTCCATTGTCTATGGCGCCTTCGGTTTTACCGTGATGGTTTTTTTCAAGCTGCAAGCATCCCTGCTTGCCGCCATCATCACGGTAGCGCTCTTGATTTTGCCGATTATGGCGCGCAGTATGGATGAAGTGCTGAAAATGATTCCCTTTGAACTCAAGGAAGCCTCGTTTGCCATGGGCGCAACAAAGTTTGAAACCGCAGTGCATGTCATCCTGCGGCAGGCGATCGGTGGTCTTGTCACCGCAATACTGATTGCGTTTGGTCGCGGCATCGGTGATGCTGCCTCGGTGCTGTTTACTGCAAGTTTCACTGATTCACTGCCATACTCGCTGTTCAAGCCAGTTGCTACGCTGCCACTGGCAATCTTCTTTCAGCTCGGCACCCCGTTCCCTGAGGTACAGGAGCGCGGGTATGCCGCAGCACTGGTGCTGGCGATTCTGATTCTCGGCGTGAGCATCGCGGCACGCTTTATCTCGGGAAAATTCACCCGCCATGTAATTCGGTAGGAGGGAGTGCCATGACCACGCCGTGCGCCACGCATATTCAAACCGAGCACCTGACCGTGCAGTACGGGAAGCAACGGGTGTTGCACGATATCACGCTGCAGATACCCGACCGTCAGATCACCGCAATTATCGGACCCTCAGGGTGTGGCAAGACAACGCTCCTAAAATCCTTCAATCGGCTCATTGAACTGCAGGAGGGGGTCAAGGTCAGCGGCAGTGTTTTTGTTGACGGTGAAAACATCTATGATCCGAAAGTTGAGGTGACGCGGCTGAGAAAAAAGATGGGGCTGCTGCTGCAGCGTCCGCAGGTGCTGCCGATGTCAATTTTTGACAACGTGGCATATGGCCCGCGCATTCATGGATGCAGAGACCGGCGGCAGCTGGCTGATATTGTTGAAAAATATTTAAGGATGGCAAGCCTGTGGGATGAGGTGCGGGACCGTTTGCATGAGGCTGCAGCACGGCTGTCAATCGGTCAGCAGCAGCGCCTATGTCTTGCGCGCGCTCTGGCAATCGAGCCTGAGATTATTCTGTGCGATGAGCCGACCTCGGCGCTTGATCCTGCGTCAACCCAGCGCATTGAGCAGATTTTCATGGAGCTGAAAAAAGAATATACGATCGTAATCGTTACCCATATCCTGCGCCAAGCCCGCCGGCTTGCCGATCATGTGCTGTTTCTCTATTTAGGAGAACTCGTCGAATACGGGCAAGCACAGTACATTTTTGAAAACCCGCAGCAGCAGCGCACCCGTGACTACATCATGGGTGTTATCAGCTAAGCTGCATCCCTCAATCAGGATAATACCAGCCCTCCTCATTGCTGCGCGCCCAGTCATAGGCATCGTCGAGGATTGTTACGTACGTTCTGAGCATATCTTCAATAAATTGCTTGCCCGCAATCATAATCAGCTAAAAAATAAATTGCGCGGACATATCCTCCCAAATCAGTGGGGGGAAGCCCGCGCGGCAAATTTAAATGCGAGCAAACATCCTGTCAATTATCATAATCGTCCATAATGCCGTCATTATCGTCATCACGATCATAACGATTTAGAATACCATCATTATCGTAATCATTGTTGTATGAAGGTAAAACCTAATATGCTTTGTATTCTCGACGCTGCTGTGAGCTTGCTCTTCCGTAATTGTTCCATCGCAAGCCGTCAGGCGCAGAATGGTAGTGAGGCCTCACATAGGTACCATTACTTCGATAATAGCCCCGTACGAAAACACCCCGACCCCGTGCTTCAGCAATAGTTGTTGTTAAACAAAGACCAAGAATCATCAATGCAATCAGAATTTTTTTCATGATACTTACCTCCTTTGCAGTTTGATTTATGGTTTGTGCTTTTCTATTTGTTGAGACAATCGTTGTTTGAAAAAAGTTCCATCAAGATGATATTTTTTTCAGACGTACTTAGCGCTTTTCTCATTAATAAAAAGGCAGGGGGTAAAATACTCCCTGCCTTTTATACTTTTATACTATGGTAACGCCTTTACCGGTTTGAGACCTGTTCGAGCAGGTTAGGTTTCTTTTCAAAAAGAAGCGATTTCTGATAGGACGTTAGAGGATCAGAAACTGTCAGAATGATTTTGCCGTAATAGATGTTTGATTTTTCTAGTGCATCGTTGGCAGCATCCAGCAGCTGAATATACATGTTGTAGGCTTCATAAGCTGTTGCACTATCTCCGGCAAGTGCGGCAAGCATGTGCTGCAGATATGATGATTCCGCATGAATCGAGTAGACAATACCTAGGTGATCGTGAAAATTAGCAAGGATCCCATATTGCTCGTTTGACGAGCTGAATAAAATTGGGCCAGCCTGAGCTGACGCCGGCAAAGTGAATTACCCCGCCTACAAGGCGGGGCATCAAAAACATTAAAACATCTTTAATTGCTTTGCCTTACGGTTTCTATGATGCTTAATGTATTTTCGTATCAGTTCAACTGTAACCTTAT
>Ga0272448_1001457_pt1 | contig 31764 bp, 20 predicted proteins | sample YNPCB0191_FD_202220 | JGI IMG/M metagenome (GOLD analysis project Ga0272448, IMG submission 202220) | Hot spring sediment microbial communities from Yellowstone National Park, WY, United States - YNP-CB-019-1 | ecosystem: Environmental > Aquatic > Thermal springs > Hot (42-90C) > Sediment...
GGCGGGTATGGACAAAGCAACATACCAAATCAACAACAGTTTATTACTCAAACAGGAGAGTTTAAAGTTGCAGTAGCAACAGAAGGTGCAGGAGGATTAGAAGATATAGTGTCTTCTAGATTTGGGAGATGCCCAACCTTTACTTTAGTAACTGTTAATAGAAACAACATAAAAGACGTAAAAGTAATGCAGAATCAGGCTGCATTTGAGCCACAAGGAGTAGGAGTAGCGAGCATACAAATGCTTGCGAACGAAGGTGTAAAAATAATCATTGCTGGAAACTTTGGGCCAAATGCTTCTCAAGTAGCAATGCAACTAGGGATACAAACAATAGCAGTTCCCCCAGGAATAAAAGTTAGAGAAGCACTAGAGAAGTATGTACTTAAACTTTAAGATTTTTGCAACAAGCTGATTCATCTTCCTATACTTTAGACTCTAAGGAGTTTCAGGATGTCTAGAGAGTCCTATGTTCGCTTATGGTACTATAAATTGAATTGAACCATGTTTAATCCTTCTAGGTGATAAAAGCAACTCTTATCAAGAATCACAAACTAAACACAATATAAGAATGAATAAGAAACTTTCAGTTAAGGCTCTTTCATTTCCGTTACTTCGAAGTGATATGAGCCTGAACCTACTTCAAGTACCACGTAGTTTTCTTCTTCACTTGCACTTAAAATGCCTTCTGTTTCTATGAACTTTGAGTCTCTCCAAATTGTTTTTTCGCTCTCTTTTATTAACACTTTGTTAAACTTTAGCTTTGGGACATAAACTTTGGCTTTGGTATTAACTGGAACTACTACATTTAGCTTAAAGCTATTGTAAGAATTAGACCACTCTGATGAGATTATACCGTTAACCGTTTTAGTGGAAGCTTGAGCATGAGTTAAATCTTCTGGAACAAAAGGTTTAACAGTAAAACTCTTAAACCCAGGCTCTTCTAATCTTATTCCAGCAAGAGCTTTGTAGAACCATGTGTCAACGGTTCCAAACATTATATGATCATGCGAATTCATCCCTTCTCCAGTTAAGTACTCCCATCTTTCCCATATAGTAGTAGCGCCTTCTCTTATCATGTAACCCCAGCTAGGGTAAGTCTTTTGAGAAGCTATAGCATAAGCTAGGTCAGCTCTTCCATACTTAGTTAACGTTTCTAGTAAGTACCTTGTTCCAATTATTCCAGTGTTAAGATGTTTGTCGCATGCTACTTCTACATCTCTTACTAAGTTCTCAAAAACAACGTTTACTTTTTCCTTTGGTACAAGGTCTAAGCTAAGTGGAAGAACGTTGCATGTTTGGCTTCCTGTTGAGTACCTATCTTCTTTTAGGAAATACTCGTTGAAAGCTTTCTTTATATTTTCAGCCAATCTTTCATAGTTTTCAGAATCTTCTAACTTTCCTAGAACTTTTGCAATTTTTGAGAGCGTAAGAGTATCTTTGTAGTAAATAAAAGTTGATATCAACTCACCTGGTGTTTCCATTGCCTTTACGTGCGCTGGTGGACACCAATCACCATACTTATTGAACTCAAGAATGTAGTTCTTTGCTTTTGAAGATAGAAAGTTGATCCAGTTCTTCATTCCTTCATAAGTTTCTTCTAGAATTCTTTTGTCCTCGTAGTATAAGTATAGTAGCCAAGGAATTTCCACAAATGCAGTACCCCATGCAGGGTCAGCAGGATAGAGTTTCCAGTAAGGAGGAACTACGTCTGGAACGCTTCCATCCGAAGCTTGTGCGTCTCTTATGTCTGCGATCCACTTTTCATAAAAAGACGGCATCCAGAAGTTTAGGATTGCCTCTTCTGCTGAAAGTTGAGCATCGCCCATCCATCCCATTCTTTCGCTTCTCTGTGGGCAATCAGTAGGAACACTCATTAAGTTGTTTAGTTGAGTCCAAACTACATTCTTATGTATTTGATTAAGTAGTTGATTGGAACAAGAAAACCCTCCAACAGCTTCTACATCGCTATGGACGGCCTTTCCTTCTAAAGTATCTATGCTTGGAACACCAGAGTAACCAGTTACTTCCACGTAACGAAAGCCATGATAAGTAAATCTAGGCTCATATTCTTCTAGGCCTTCCCCTTTTAGTATGTAAACATCAGTAGCTTTAGCCTTTCCTAGGTTCTTTGTTATTATTGTACCATCCTCATTAATTAGCTCAGCGTACCTTAGTTTAACTTCGCATCCTCTTGGTCCACTAACTTTAAGTTTCACCCATCCTGCAAAGTTTTGTCCAAAGTCAAAAACATAAACTCCAGGCTTAGGGTTAAGGATTGCAACTGGTTGTAAAGTTTTTGTTACTCTTATTGGTGGAAAACTAGCTGAAGAAACCAATTTTCCTTTTGGAGGCTGGGCTAAGCTACAGTTTCTCCAAGATGAATCATCAAAGTTTGGGGAATTCCAGCCTTCTACTTCGAGTCTAGCATCATAAACTTCTCCATCATATATACCATCAGAAACAATTGGTCCATTTTCTGTTTTCCAGGTTTCGTCTGTAACTATGTTAGAAGAAGAATCATCTTCAAAAGTTAAACTCATTTGAAGAAGAAGCTTAGGAGTACCATCGTAACCATATTCTTTTATGTACCTTCCATTTCCTAGAATAACTCCAACAGCATTCTTTCCTAACTTCAGTAATGAAGTTACATCGTATGTAGCATAAAGAACTCTTTTATCATAGTCCGTCCATCCTGGGTCTAATACTCGATCATTCACCTTGGTTCCATTTATATAGAGTTCATAGTAGCCTAACCCACTTACATAGACTCTTGCTTTAGCTACTTTCTTATCTAGTTCAAAACTTTTTCTAAGTAATTTACCACCCTGAATCCACTTTGCTTCCCAATCTTCTTGTCTTAAGCCCATTTCAAACCATGCTATGTTACTCCACTCACTAACTTTTCCTTCTTTATCCCACCACCTTACTCTCCAATAGTATCGTTTTTCACTTTCTAAAGGAGGACCTTCGTAAACCATGTAAGTTTTACTAGAAAGTACTTTTCCAGTGTCTATTATGTTGCCTTCGCAAGACATAGCTTTTTCTAGGTTACTGCATAATATTAGTTGGTAAGCAGTTTGAAACTGATTTCTTTTTGAATGAAAAAGAGTCCAAGAAAGTCTTGGATTAAAAGTATCTATACCTAAAGGATTAATTGAATACTCGCAACGTAAGTCTGTTGGTTTTTCGGGATCTAATTTATCGTTCGTATCTTCCATGTTTTTCGCCTCTGTTACAACAACTCTATAAGATTATAAATTTTTCTTTGTAAAAGAATGCAATACTCACAAACTACAAACTAAATCGCGCAAACTTAACTTAATTGTTCACCTTTAACAGAACTTGATTCTTAACAATTCCGAGTTTTAACCTTTTGGAAGAATAAAATCTAGCAATAAATAAAATAAGTTTACTCTAGTATTTCATAAAGAACTCTTCCTTCAGAGTTAGAAGGTAGAGGAATTCCTAGTAAATAAGATATTGTTGGAGCAATATCAATTAGCCTAACTTGCTTCTTAAGTTCTTCGCCCTTCTTTATACCTGGCCCTTTAATCATTAGCATAGAAGAGTTAGAAAACTCACCAACTTTATCGTTTGGAAGATAGTAGCCGTGTATACCTGTAACATTAGATTGACTTTCAACAAACCATTCTTGATTTAAATGCCGATCCGTGGCCTTATAAGTTAACAAATCTTCTATTGGACCCCACCAAATTGTGTATGGAGATTTAAGGTAATAAACAACGTCGCCAGTTCCTTCATCTCCTAAGCCTACGTTGACAGATTCCTCTTTGGTCATAACCATAGTAGCTATTCTATCTCCTGTGTCTGGATCTTTTAGGTTTTGGAGAACGTCAACAACTTGGCTTCTAGTGCTTTCGTATTCATCACTTTTAACTATTCCTTGAGGATCGCGACCTTTTAAATTAATCCATACTGCTAGCGGTTCAACCCATGGAAAAGCTCTAGTTTTACTCCAATCTACAAGGTAACCATTTGAGGTAGGCTTGTAATGAAGCAAACCTTCATTAACAAACACTTTTCTTATGTTTACTGTTTTCCAAGCTGGTAGAGCTGCATGATCAGAAACTACTATTACAAGAGTTTCTGGAGTTGTACAACAATCTAAAAGTTGGCCAACAAACTCATCTAATATCTTGTAAGCTTCAGCAAAATACTTCCAAGAATGTTCAGCTTTTTTCTCGTCATAGAATGGAAACTTTCTGTAGAGGTAGCCTAAGAATCTATGGTTAATTCCATCCATTAAATGGTAGTGAAGAAAGCTTAAACGCCAACCAACGCGTTGCTTAAAGTAGTAAGCCATTCTAGCAAGCCTATGTGCCTCGATCCTTTGTCTTGATAAATATTCTACTTCTTCACCAGTTATATCGTATACTAGCTTTCTATCACTTGGCGTATACAAGCCGATTTCGTCTTCTGTGTAATGTGTACTTTTTACAACTTCTTCCTCGAGGCCTCTTGGATCAAGCCAACCTTCTGCTGTAAGTACTTCGCTTCTTAAAATCTTTAAGCATTTTTCTGAAGATTCTAAAAGTTTTATTTTAAATAAACCTTCAACTACTTTGCCATATGTCTGAACATCGTACTCGTTTTCATTAGGTCTAATTCTTAGTTTGGTTGCTATCCAGTTACTCCATTCTCCCTTATTTACCACTTCATACTGTCCGTTTCTAGGAAGTAAAAGCTTGTCGGAGCCTTCAAAGTTGCAACTATATACATCAATACTAACTGGATCTTCCAAGAAAGAACTTTTTATTTCTAACCTAAACTTTAATGCATGCACAGCTTTTGAGAAAAGTTGTAAGTCGACAGGAGAGCCATGCTCTAAAACTTTTACCTCTTGCCCAGCTATTATTCGAGGAATTGATTCAGGCATAGGCCAACTGTAAAGACAAACATAACCATTTTTCATGCCTCCTGGCCAACCTACTGGATAGTTTAAAACAAGAGAAGGTATGCCAAGTTTATCTGCAGTTATCCAGATGTATTCAGCTTTGCAGTACTTGGTTAGTTGCCCTCTGGATCTCAGCTTTTGTCCAAGTTCGTAAGGTTCTCCAGGAATGTGAATGTAGAAACTTGTAACTCCATGAGTACCTGTAGAAGCGCCTGTAGCGATAGTTGTCCAGTTTGTAGGAGTATCGCAGGGAAGGGAAGGAAGAGCTTCGCCTGATACACCATCGTCCATTATTTTGCGCATGTGAGGGAGAAAGCCTTCTTCAGCAAATCTCTTAACGAAATAGTACATAGCACCATCGAGTCCTATTAGAAGAACGTCTTTAACTTTGTTGCTCATAGTCACAAAACGCTAGCACTCTAAATAAAAATTTAATTTTTGATTGAAACATAGAATGGACATGATTCAAATGGCTTTTCTATAAAAACTGCTGTTTTCTTTATCCTTAGTGCCTTTTTAAGTTCTATTTTTGCTTTCTTTTTATTGTCTAACCCAAGGTAAGAAATCAACTTCGTACAATATATTTCTATAAGCTCCTTGTCGTAATTTAGAACATTGAAATATTCTTTAGGTATTTCTTTCTTTATACTAGTTATTTCTTTTTCCCTTCTAGAAGCTTCTTCTAGTTTATCTTTAAATATTCTAGAAGCTTCTTTCCTTCTTCCAAGCATTTTAAGCGCAAGTCCCTTGTAGTAAATTTCCTCTGTGGTAAAGAACTTTTGAGTAAATATGCTTTCCCATACTTCTCTAGCCTTCTCTTTTTTACCTATTAAAGAATAGCATTGTCCAAGCCAATACTTTTGTTTTGCTTCATGCCTATGTGGGGCATAAGGTGCTCCAACACCTAAGTTTTTTGGATAAGTTAAAGCTTTTAGAAACTCATTCAACGCGTCCTCGTATTTTTTCGTCTTCAGGCACTCTATTCCTTTTCTCATATGAGCTTCAACGAACAGCTCCCAGTAACCATAGTATCCTTCAGCAGGAGTGAAGGTATTTTCTTCGAGTATTTTAAGAGCCTCATTATACCTTCCAGCGTCTATGTATGCAGAAGAAAGTGTTGCAAGTATTATGTCTTTTCTAACTCTATCTTTTACTTCCTCTAATGTTTTAACTGCTTTTTTAACAAGGCCCATCCAAGAACATATTTCATAGTATTCAGGATATAATCTGTAGTTCATAGGCTCTGTGGCAATCGCCTTCTCGTACTCTTCCAGTGCTTTCTTATGATTCCTGTACACTTTATGGTAAGCAAACCCAAGATTTCTATGAAGGATTGAATAATTTAACCCCTCTTTTTCTGCAGCTTCCCATTCGTCTACTGCCTCTTTAAACCTTCCTAAATGAAATAGAAGGTTTCCCAAGTAGTACCTTGGTTTGGGATTCCCTGAGTTAGCAATTACACTTCTAAGTATCTCCTCTTCTTCTAGTCTGTGAGGGAAGACGTGGTCTGGCTCTTTTGAATTTCCGACTTTATAATGGTCATCTCGTTTGTCATTTCTTTGAATTTTTTCATAAGCAAATCCTAGATAGTAATGAACCATTGGTCCGTTGACACCTTCCGAAACTCCAATCTCTAGAATTTTTATAGCATCATCGTATAAGCCCGCTTCCAAGTATTCTTTTGCAACTTCCAAAAGCTTTTGTTCTCCTGCTAAAACAATTCTCTTAAACTCAGAGTCGTCTAATTTTCCAGTACATAGCATCATTCCAGACAACAAAGGATAGTACAATGGAAAAATTTCAAGAGTTTTATTAATAACTTTTAAGGCTTCTTCAACTTTTCCTTGCTTTCTTAGATTAGCAGCGAGCAGAAACGAACACTTTAAGTCCACTGAGTTTCTTTCAATAGCTTCTTCTAGAATCTCTTCAGCTTTCTTGTACTCTTTGTTTCTTATCTTTAATACAGCTATACTGTACGAAGATGGTACAAAATACTTCGTAGACTTTCTAGCTTCCCAGAATTCCATTTCTGCTTCAAAGTCTTTTCCAAGTTTAAGGTAACATAAGCCTAAGTAGTAGTGAGCTTCATCATAACCCAGGTTTCTTTTTAAGGCCTTCTTAAGTAGCTCAACAGCTTCTCTATACGCTCCTCTTCGATAGTAAATTGAGGCTAAAGAACAAAGGGCTTCAGAAAAGTTTTGGTCAACTTTTAATGCTTGCTTGTACTTTAATTCAGCTAATAAAGAGCTACCCATTCTTTCTTCTAATTTTCCATCTATACGAAACTCTTCTGCAGTTTTTTGAACATCAACGCTAAACTTACTTGGTCGAAGATATACCGACTCATCAATTTTTGTTCTATAATCCCTGCAATCCCAAGATATGATTTCGATGCCACATTCATCTATAACGTCGACTTTTATTCCTTTATTTCTAAATGTGAATTCTTTAACGAATGGATTTCCAGGCGATAGATCAAATTTTTCTTCGATAACATTTTCACCAGCATGAATCACAACCTTAGAATTAGGTAAGTCTTTCGTCACATATATTCCAACAACTGCTTTACCTTCTGGGTTAACATCAACGTATACTGTAGCGTCTTTGTTTGCATAAGAAATCCCCCTAACCTTTGAAATTGGATACCACCACTCTTTCCATTCGTCGAAGAAGTGAGGATCTACAAACCCAACTATAGCTTGTGTTCTAAACTTACCCGACTGTAGTTCTATATAGGGTATTCCTTTATCTGAAAGTATTGGTGCCCAAAACAATCCATCTTCGCTAGTACCCCACGTGAATCTCTTCTTTCCAGGCACTTTAAAGTGATTAGCATGTTGCACTACTCCATAGTGCATGTTGTAGTCATAGTATCCGAAGAAGTCTTCTTCAGAGTCTATCACGAAAGCATCTACTGCATACTTGTTGTTCCTGTACCAGCTTACATCGATACCCTCTTTGTTTATTGGAAATGTGTCTTCTACTGTATGCTTTCCAGGTATAAAAACGCGACTACCTTCTGTAACTGATTCAGCCGTGTTTGTCCAAAAATAATATTTTGTTCTTAGCACATCATTGTTAAACGTTTTAACAGATACTTCAAGGAATTGTCTTCCTGGTCTTAAAGTAAGTCCAACTAAATAATATATATTTGTAATCAAATTAATGTTTCCTAGATAAAAAGTTACACTGCCATCTTCCCATTCCTTAACCTTATAGTCTACTGGTGAGAAATTGTCTGGAGTGTGATGGCCTCTGTCTAAACAGTTGAATTCAATTCCATTGGCTATCCAAGCACCTCTGAGCGCAATATTGGCAGGTCTTATAGTTTCGTTGTAGTGAAAAACGTGAGTTTTGTTAACTTTATCGAAAAGATCATGAAGTCTTGCTCCTAACGCTGGGATAACAAGCATCTTAAGGTATTCATTTTCAACTACTATAGCGTCATAAGTTATAAGCTCAGCTTTATCATCAAAGTTATTTAAGCCAGTGTATGGATAATATTGAAAAAATCTTGGTAAAGGATCTTCGTCAATTACTTTGTAAGTCTTTATCTTCTTTTTTTCGCTATGCCACTCGGCAGTCATTTTATTTTGTTACTACATAAAAGTTAGTCTTTAAACAATTTGGATACTTATAGTCTCTCCTGTTTTTTCATAAACGTATTCTATTGTGCCTATTTTATTTGCTTCATCCCAAAACCATTCATTTTGAGCTAAAAGTTTAGAGTTTATTTTAACTTCTTCTGGTTTTTTAGATGAGTAAAACTTTAGAGTTGCTCCCTGACCAACTGGTCCTTTGGTTTCAACTACTAACTTTTCGTTTTCATACTTTTCACTCCAAGCTCTAGTATTATAGAGAACATATTTCTTGTCAGGTTGGTATTTTCTTATAACGTATACCTTAAATCTAGAGCCGTTAAGAGAATCTTCAACTCCATTGTTCACGAGATCTCTTCCCTCGACTACAGTTATAAAATCTCCAAGATTACTTGTTAAGTGATATTTTTGAGAAGAACTCCAGCTTATGCTTTCTAAGTTTATTGTCCATTTAAAGTTCTTTACTGGATTTCTTTCAACGTTAGCTACAACTACTAGAATCATTTCTTCATTGAAATAAACAGCACCTTTTATAGCATTGTTGTTTGCCTTTACATAACCTGCGGTATAATCCTTAAACTTAAACTTAGACAAATCGAAGGCCCTAAAGGCTTCGAACAACGCAAGCGTAGGTTTTTCTACTAAACCTAAACCACCAACCGGAAACGCACCAAGTAAGGAAAGTTTAGTATTTAGATTCCAAGCAGTTTCTTCTCCTTCTAGTAAGAGATAGTTTGGACAAGGGAGCTTTTGAACCTTCTCATTCATAAATGTTAGATGCATCGTGTTTGGTGGAAATTCTTCAAGTGAAGGAATCTCTTTCCATGAGGAGCAATCTTCAAACATTATCTGAGCATCTCCATAGTTTGCTATTAAAACGCATGGGAACCAGCCAGACTGATGCAAAAGTACTATTCCACTTTCTCCAACGAGTTCTCTAGTGTACTCTAAAAAGTCTATTACATCATCTATAATTGAGTGGTCACATTCTTTGTGTAACTTGTTACCGCAGAACCAGTAGTGAGCATAGTCATAGTAGACTCCATCAAAACCAAGCGTTTTTACTGCTTTTTCTACGTACTTCTTGAGAAAATCTTTCCAACCTGAAGAAAGACACATTCCAAAACCAAAGTAATAGTCAGGAGGATAAGTCTCTATTAATGATCCTCTATCGTCAACTACTCTTCTCCATTTTATGTAACCTTCAGCAAAGCCTTCAGACTTTGGATTAATTTCATAAAGAGAGAAGTAAGGAACTATTTTTATTCCATACTTGTGGCAAGTACTTATTACTCTTTTTAGCTCGGACATTCCTTTTTCATCGTAAGGTGGCCAAGAACCATCATGCCAAAAGTCACCACTTGGATGATAATCATTGTGAACGCGCACTATATTAACACCTGCATATGCCCACCTACGAATGTCTTCATCAGTAGGCCATGGATGGTTTCCAAAAGCCATATGCATAAACTTCCTAGGCACTTTTTCAAGAATATTTGGAAGACCTAAGTAATAAGAAAAGACGCATTCCCCAATTAAACTTATGTTTCTTCTAGCCATGCGTGAGTCAAAGGGTTTTATTATTAGCTGAACGCTCTTTAGGTTAGAATTTCCATAGATCTGAAATAGACCTTGATCCTTAATTTTACCTTTAGATAATTGACTTGTCCACTCTTCAAGACAAGAACCAGGTAAGAACTCAATACCTTCTACGCCTCTTCTAAATATAGCCATGTACATTGGTATGTTTTTTTCTTCAAACGACACTTTATTGTTAAAGTTGACTTCCCCCCAGACTGCTACACTGTTTTTATCTTCACCAACGTAAGAAGGCCTCGCGACAAACCAATTCAGTTCTGGGACTAAATTCATGCATGCTATACCAACTTCATCAATTCCAGCTACACCTTCCTTAAAGAAATATTTCTGAGTAACTTTTACATAACCTTCATGATATTCATAAGTGTAGTCATATTCAACATTAGTGGTAGAGTAACCATTTACATCCTTTAGTTCACCTTTTACTTGAACCAATGTATACCTACCTTTTTCGATGAAATTTATAGAAGCTTTGCCATTGAGAGAATCCCAAAATGATCCAAAATGAGAAGAAATAGGATCTAGCAGAATATTCTTATTGCTCCCATTAAAAAACTTTATACCAGTTATGCATCCTCCTTTCTCAACGTCATGCGTAACTTCCCAAAAATTACTTCTCACGACGAGTTTTCCTTTATCTATAAATTCTGCCTTTAAACTACTAATTCCTAGTGCATCCATTTTGCAAACACTTTTATATCCAATAGTAAGTATAAAAACCTTATTCATTCTGGAAGTAATTGTTGACTTAAGGAGTATTTAGTTGTGTGTGCTTTTAACTAAATATAGACCATATGTTAATATGGAAAAAGGCCAATTTGAAGCTACAGTGATCGATAGTTTAGGAAAGAATATCAAAGATATATTTTACTTTAACGGAAGACTTTTTTAAGTGACTCTAACGCTACATCAAAACTTCCTACAAAGCCATACAAGTAGTAACTGAAGTATGTAGTTGTACCAATGTTAACTTTTATCCAAGGTTGAATCTCAACATAACTATAGTGAGAATCACCATTTTCTGGTGTGTTCATCCAAAGATGAGTTAAGAAAGGTATATTTTTATCGTATGCCATAATTAAACCAACTTTTTCTTGTTCGTCGTATGCAGCAACCCAGTTTTCACTAAGATTAAATCTTTTGCCATAAAGCCTATTTTTGTACCTTTCTTTAACTATTCCATCTTTCGTTGGAAAATAAAAAACATGGTTTGCATCTACGTTGTTACCTATATGAATCATGGGATTTACGCCAATGACGTTCAACTCGGGATTTATAAAATCAGCTTCATATCGAACCTCTAGAAGAGAAGAACCTCCAAACAATGTAAAAGTTTTCTTTAAGATGTTTTTGTTCATGCTAGCTTCTACTAAAACAGAGGCTGAGCTACCTTCTCTCTTTAAGATTTGAATCTTGAACTTTTCGTGGCCTTCAACTGTAGGTTGCTGTATGAACTCCTCGAGACCTCCAAAGGGATAGAACCTTCTTTTTCTACCAGGGACTCTCCAGTCTTCTGGTTTCTTTGGAAAGAGCTTAAAGAGGAGCTCTGCTTCTACTCCCTTAAGAGTATACTCAAGTAATCTTCCACCTGGAGAAATAACTTTAGCTTTAACAAACTCATTTTCGAGAATTGCTTCTTCAAGACCGTCTTTGTCAAAATCATCAGAATAAGCAAACGCTTTGCCATTAAAACTCTGTACTAAGACTTTACACGTTGCTTTGTGTGAAAGACACGAAAAATCTAAGCTATACTCTCCTGAACTTAGACTAATTGGAATTATGATCTTACATTTTTCATAAGGAACAACCTGAACCTGCTTCGTTTCTCTTGCAACTTCTTTATCGTGTGAAATGACTTTCAAGGCAAGATCAATTTGAGTATTTCCAGAACTGTTCCAAATCGTAACAGGCACTTCTAGATTTTGAGTATCCGAAACTAGAAAGGGAAGTGTAGAAATGAAAGGAGGAATATCAATATAGCATAAGTCATTGCGCGTATAACCATTTGAGGAAAAACTAACTAGAATTAAACCATAAGAGCCACTTATGCTATGATTAACCTTAACAGCTAGAGATACTTCCTTAACTTCATGCTCTTTAATGGAAACAATTAATTTATCTTGAGATACTGTTATACCAGAAGTTGATCTTACTTCAAGATCTCCCTCTATAGGGGTTTCACTTTTATTTTCTATTAAAATTTTTAACTTACTACCTTCTAGCGTCGCAAGTAACGAGAAATCATTTCTGAAAATACGACGAAGATAAACTTTATCCATAATGAGCATCCGTACTATATTTACTAAAGACGAAGACCCAACAATTTTACCGTCTTCGAACACTCCAACAGCTTTGTTTGTAAGAATCGCTTTTTTAACTTTATCCTTAAGCGAAAGTAGGTTATCTTTATCTACAAACAACCACATCAAAGGAGGCGATTCTCCCCATTCGGTATGATAAGGTAGAACTAGGAAGGGCATCTTCATTTCTTCTATATATTCACTATTACCCTCGTGAAAGGCATAACCATCTAAGCTATTCTTTAAATCATCTACATCTGAATCTAGAAGGTTTCCAAATACTCCAAACAATATGCCTCCCTTTTTGTTTTTCATTCTGCATGCTTCTATAATATCAGAAGATTGAGGATCAGGATAACCATCCCAGTCCAGCATAAGAGCTTTACCATCGCCTGAAAATTGTCCAGAAAGAACTGCGAAATCTAAGCCAACTTCTTTAATTTTTGGTAATAGTTCGTTTACTGCTAAGTCTTCATTAGGACCAACAAAGAAAGCCCATCTGCAACCTAACCTTAACGCATTAGATATAAGTTTTGCGGGGTGTCTTGGCAATGGAGTGACCATGTACCTACCGCTTGTGCACATAGACCAACCTTTTAGAATTTCATGATTTGTTAGAATGCTTCTACTTTCCTCCATAACATTAAATAATTTCTGAGATTGTTCAATAGTTTTTGCAACTACAAAAAAGATTTTATTAGAAGTACTATCTTCGAGTTGGAACAGAAATATTTCTTTTTCAGAATGTTCTTTTGGTACATATTTTTCTTTAAGTTTCTGGAAAACATGTGACTTATTGTCAAGGAGAACAACAAGGTTAAACTGAGATGTAACTTTTTGTAGTTCTTCTTCTGTTGGGCTTAAAATAACTTTGAAATCTCTTAGTTTTATGAAATTTTCTAAGAAGCCTTCGCTCATCCAAAAGCTTCCGAAACCATTTAAATAGGAGATATTGTTCTCGATAATCTTTATTTTTGTATACAAGTCCTCAAAACAGAAATCTATTCCAAGATAAGAACAAACAGTCCACGACTTACTTATCCACTCACGTGAGTATCCTTTAAATTCATCCTCAAATTCAGATAAGTCTCTCAGAATGTTATCCTCTCTTGAAGAATTCATTTTGTTCAAATTTTTAGTTGAAGTATCATAAAGCTTTACCTAGCCATTTAACAACTTGTTTCCAGAAAGTTTCGTAGTACTTCCACTTCATGAAGTTAATACCCCAGTGAGGTGCTGGGTCTGAAGCAAAGACAAAGCTTCGACCATCGCCAAACCTTTGAACTGCTATTAACACGTCTTTATCTCCAACTGTTGCAAGTAGCTCGGCACCTTCCTTCAAAAAGACTTTATTGTAACCTAATAGAGGAGGCACACTTTTCCAGTCTATGTTTTTCATGATAGGATGGTCTTCTTTTAAAACTCTTATACTGGCACCTTCTGGCGTCTCTACTCTGTCATCTCTGTCGAGCATCTTAACTGGTAACGCTTCTTCAACGGGAGTACCTTGCCACAACGCATGTCCATATTTTCCAGCAAAACTTTGCCAGCCTCCGAGCATTGCTAGTCCTTTACCTTTCTTAACGAATTCTCTTATGTTTTTAACTCTGTTTGGCATTGTTATAAATTCTCCATACTTGCTCGTCGTATAAAACTCAGGATAGTATATTAGCGTGTCATATTCTACATCGCTTAAAACTAGCACATCGTACTGTGAAAGTTCTTCTATAGTTTTTGGAAAATTCTTATAAGCTTCCCAAGTTGGCATGTAGGTAACGCTTATTTCTGGATCATTCTTAATTGCGTTTAGTAAAGGTAAAGCGAAGTTCCAAACTTCAAGATTTTTCTGCTCAACCCAGAAAGGGGATCCTACATAAGTTAGCGCCATCGTACCAGAATCTCCAACGTATAACACTTTTATTTTGTTCTCCATTTTTGTGATTTAAGCTTGAGTTTGGAGTATATAAAGTTTTGAAGTCACTTATTTAAGATTAAGTTCTACAAAAACTAGAGACAAAAAGTAAAAACAGTTTAGAGAAAAGGCAAAGAAATAAAGGTAGACTTAAAGAGCATCAACGTAAAGTTTGAAGAAAGAAGACGATTATACGAAGAAGTTTTAGATATAAAAGGATACGTACTAAAAGAAAAAGTGCTAAACTAAAGGGGTAACTAAGCAATCATTAAAAATAATACTAATTTAAAAATTTTAAATTTAGTAAAGAACAATACTTAAATATCGCGAATGTTTATGCGAGAAGTACTTTGCTTACTTCGCGAGAAAGGTGTTATAGAGCGATAAAAAGAGAAGAAGTCGACTTAATTCCAATAAATTTATGGATTGATGTTCCAGAACCATTGAATAGCTTGTTAAATTACTTTAGCTTTAAAGATAGTGAAGCACTACTTGAACACTTTAATATTGACTTTAGAGGCTTTCTACCAGGTATATCTTGGCTAGGTATTGGATTGAAAGGAGGTTACAAAGAAGAGACGTATGTGGATTTAAGTGGAAGAAGATTGCATAAGGATATGTTTGGAGTAGTTTCAGTTACTTCGCTTGACGGGTTAACAAGCATGTATGTTGATCATCCACTAAAGCATATAGAAGTAGAAAGCTATCACTTCCCAGAAGTAAAAGAAGAAGACTTTAGTTACGTTGAAAAGTTCAGAAAAAAGTACGAAAACTACTGCGTAATAGGAGGAACTTTACAATCCTTCGAAGAAGCATGTGCTTTGTTTGGCTACAATGAAATATTTAGACTAATGGTTTTAGAGCCTAGAAAAGTTGAGTTTATTTTAGACAAGCTTTTTGAAATAACTTACAAACAAGCAAAGCTTCTAGTTGAAGCTGGTGTAGATCAAGTTTACAACGGAGATGACGCTGGAGCACAAACAACTATGCTTATTTCTCCTAAGCAGTGGAGAAGGTTTCTAAAACCAAGGTATGAAAAACTTGCTAAGATAATACATAAAGGAGGAGCTTTCTTCCACTTTCATAGCGACGGGTGGATTGAGCCAATAATTCCTGATTTAATTGAAGTAGGTGTAGACGTTCTTGAACCAATTCAGCCTGAAGCTATGAATATAAAAACGTTAAAAGAAAAATTTGGAGATAGGATAAGTTTTGAAGGAGGAATAAGTGTACAAAGGCTTCCATTTAAGAGTAAAGAAGAAGTTGAAAAAGAAGTAAGGGAAGCCTTAGAAACGCTTGGACCAACAGGTTATGTTTTGAGGCCGAGCCATACAATTCTTAGAGGTACGCCAATTGAAAACATTGTTACATTATACGATGCTGCAAATAAGTTTAGAAAAAGAATCTAACTCTTTGTTTCTTAAGTACCTTCGCACGTGAACTTCTAAAAAGAATAATTTAACATAAGAATTATAAACTCGTACTGTGCTACAACATCAAGGAAAAATGAACTCAAGAGAAAGAGTATATGCAACATTAAATGGAGAAAGAGTAGACAGACCAGCTTACGTAGACTTCCCTTGGCCGGAGACTGTTGACAGATGGAAAAAGGAAGGCATGCCTGATAATGTTTACCTAGAGGATTATTTTGGAATGGATATTTTCTTGTTTGGATGCGATGTTTCACCAAAGTATGAAGGAATTCTGATAGAAAGAAACGAAAGATTTGACATTATAAGAGATTCGTTTGGAGTAAAGATGAAAGTTTGGAGAGGAAGAAGTGGAACTCCACATCCGATAGAGGGGGTAGTTAGTAACGTTGAAGAATTTAAAGAAAGAATAGAACCTCTTCTCGACCCAGAATTACCAATTAGGATTACAAGCAGTAAGTATCCATTTAAGTACGAAATTGAGAAAGCAATAAAAGGCTATCAGGAAAAATTTTTTGTATTTGGATCTTTGCTAGGTCCTTTTGAATATGCTAGACATATCCTTGGAGAAAGTGTCGATAAAATACTAGTTTATATGTATAAAGATCCAAAACTTATAGAGTACATTTTTGAGAAACTTGGAGACTTCCTTGGAAAAATGGCAACAGCATTAGTAAACTTTGGAATAGATGGAATATGGGTCTGGGATGATATTGCATACAAAAATGGTCCATTCTTTTCTCCATTATCTTATGAACGCTACGTTTTTAAAGCTCATAAGAAAATCACATCAAGCGCAAGACCAAAATTAAATGTTGTTTTGCACACAGATGGTAACGTTACAAGACTGCTACCAAAGATAATAGAAGCAGGCTTTACTGTTCTTCAACCATTAGAAGCAAAAGCAGGAATGAACGTTGTTGAACTGAATAAGCTATACGGAGACAAGCTCGCATTTATCGGAAACATTGACGCAAGAGTCTTATCTAAAAGTAAAGAAGAAATAAAGAAAGAATTTTACGAAAAAGTTAGAGTAATACGAGAGGGAGGAAGGTACATAGTTAGTACTGACCATTCTGTTCCCCCAGACGTTAGCCTCGAAAACTACAAGTTTTTTATAAACCTAGTAAAGGAATTTAAGATCCAGTAATCTAAAACCTTTTGAGTAGCCTAGAAGACAGTTGAGTATTCTTGTAAAAATGCGTTTTCTTTCGTATACGTCTGCGCTTTCAGGCGTAACCTTACTTAATATAACTCCTTTTAAGCGTAGATTATAAGATTTAAACTGCAATCGCCTTTACATATGGAACAATTCTTTTTCTAGAAAAGATTTTTCTACCTTAGAACAATAAGTAAAGCTGGCCATGTTTATCCTTGAACATTATTGCGAGGTGATAGTACTGCAATGAGCATAGACCTTTAAACCTTAAGTTGACAGTCTCCTTCCACTAGTAGGAAAAATTTATATAGTGAGAAAAAGACTGCATTATGAGATGGAGTTTACAGTAATCATAGAGAAAGATGAAGATGGCTATTACGTAGCAGAAGTTCCAGACCTGAAAGGCTGTTATACTCAGGGAAAGACATTGGAAGAAGTCATGAAGAACATTAGAGAAGTTATAGAACTTTGTTTAGAGGCTGAAAAAGAAAAAGAATTTCCAAAGAAAGAGCTAATAGGAGTTCAAAAGATAGAGATTTAATTAAACTCATCTAGACTAAATTAAGGGTTTCTGAGATGGTTTTATGAAGCTTGTTTTGGTTTCTGGAGAAGAACTGGTGAAAATTCTTTATAGAAAAGGTTTTGTAATAAAAAGAAGAAAAGGAAGCCATGTTCAACTGGAAGACAACAAAGGGAGAAGAGTAACAGTGCCCATACATCCAGGAAGAGTTATCGGAAGAGGTTTGTTGAGAAAGATATTAAGAGATGCAGAAATTTCTGTTGAAGAATACGAAAAACTTAGACAAGAAATATGAAAAACAACCCCCTAAGAAAAACTTATTAAAAAGTTAATATCAAATTGAAGATTCTTAATTATATTTGATAGTTTTAAAGTGCTGAAGAAGTATAGTTATTTCAAGAGAAGAATTTCTTTAAGCGACTTCAAATGCGTCAAAGAACTTTGTAGCTACATCAACACTAACTTTATCTAAAGTTAGTTCTCGACATGACACTAGCAAAATCTTAGGAGACAGGTTGAGTATTCTTGTAAAATGCGTTTTCCTTCGTATATGTCTATTATCTCAGGTATGACCTTGCTTACTAATTCTTCTGAAGGGTTCCCAAGCGTTATTCCATTACAATCTAAGTCGAGGTATATGTAGTAAATTTTATCTTTGTACCTGAACTCTGAGTCATGTTCGTTATTAAACTTAGGATAAGAATAAACTCTAAATGGAAACAGTTTGCAAACTAGTGGTTTGTCTTCTTGAATTTTGCATACATACTTACCTTCCTTTATTCTTAAAAATACACATGAACCATCTTTCTTATGTCTCAAAATGAATAAGTTTTGATCTTGAATAACGTAAGCTTCGCCGTACTTAGAAACAATCTTAGCGTAGTCTTCGAATTTAAGCGGTACTCTTGAGTTGTAGCAACACTTGCCACACATTTTGCACTTCCAGCTTTCAACCTTTGACCAAGGAATCAGTTTCTGGCTCATAGCGTTTAACTCACCCCTAAGGCTTAGCCTAGAATTCATTAGCTTGAAGCTATGTAAAATGGAGATAACTTTATCCCTTAACATAGAGACGTATTGCGATACTTTCGTTTTAATCTGCCTCCAGGCCTTGGCTCAAACTCATCGGCCGACAAGCTCGTTGAGCGGGAGTCTGGAGGCTAAATATAAAGATAGAACAGAATTTATTTATATTTTTTGCTGTCATTTTGCTATAAAATTACGAAAAATATTGTAAAAAATGCGAAAAATAACGACATAAAACAGCAAAAGATTTATTAAAAGCCAGTTTATCTTCGTACGAAAATGAGAAAAATACCAAGAACCATGTCTACTCAGCACCCAGACAATGCAAACATGCCATTTTGGGCAAAGGATCAAGAAATAATTCAAGGCGACGATGAAATTTACGAAGCTTACTACTCCTTTAAAGAGTTGGGATGTCATGAACAAATGTGGGATTGGGAAGGAAAGGATGTAGACCCAAACGTAGTTAGAAAGCTACTTCAAAAGTTTCCAGATTTCTTTAAGGAGAAAATAATAGGAAAGGATGTTTTTATCACGTACAGACTACCAAATCCAAGTGTTGAAGTTACAGAAAGAAAATGGTTGTTAGAAGTACTTGAGTCAATTCCAAGAAGTTATGACGTTGCTAGTACATTTTATGGAGAAAGCGCAAGCGTTCCAATTTTTGAAGTAATCTTACCTCTCACAAGGTCTCACTACGAACTAACAAGAATTGTACAAAGCTATAGGAAGCTTATTGTAGATTCTGAAAAGATAAGAATTGATGAAGATGGATGCGAACTAAAGGATTGGGTTGGAGAATTTAAACCGAAAGAGATAGAAGTCATCCCGCTAATTGAAGATAAGGAAAGTATTCTAAGAATAGAAGAAATAGTTGGAGGATACATAAAAACAGTAAAACCAAAGTACTTAAGAGTTTTTATTGCAAGGTCAGACCCTGCATTAAATTATGGCATTGTGCCAGCGGTAATTTTAAGCAAAATTGCATCGAGAAGACTTAAAATTGTTGAAAAAGAAACAAACATAAGAATATATTCAATAATTGGAACTGGAGTACCACCATTTAGAGGAAACTTAAGACCAGAAAACGTAAACAATTTTTTAAAGGAATATGAAAACTACTTTACAGTTACAATTCAGTCTGCATTAAAATACGATTATCCTTTTAATGAAGTAAAGGAGGTGATAGCGAAAATAAACAACAAGAAAGATGGCGATAGGTCAACAAACATTTCTAGCGAAGATGAAAAAATTTTACTTAAAGTTATCGAGAAATTTGAAAATGAGTATGAAACAACTATTGAAAATATCGCTAGCCTGATAAACTTTTTAGCAGAGTATGTACCAAACAGAAGAGCGAGAAAGCTTCACATTGGACTTTTTGGGTACTCTAGAGAAATAAGAGGAATAAAACTACCAAGAGTAATAAGCTTTGTTTCAGCTCTTTACTCGCTTGGTATTCCTCCAGAAATAATTGGAATTTCAGCTATAGAAAAACTTAGTGAAGAAGAATTAAAAACCTTAGAAAGAGTTTACTTAAACTTAAAGGAAGATCTTGCGTTTGCAGCAGAGTATGTTTGCTATGAGAACATTAATCTTTTAACCTCAGAAAATGAATTCTATGAAAATATTACAAGAAAGTTTAAAGTTGAGGGTGGACTAAAGAGGATAATAGAAGACCTTAACGTCCTAGAAAAAAACTTAGGCATAAAGTTAGGACCAAAAAGCTTACGTAGTAGACTTCACTACAACCTATCCAACAACTTCCTTATTTCTCTGTTAACAGATGAGAAAGAAGCAAGACGATATATAGTTGAAGCGGCTAGAGTAAGAAAATTTTTAGGGTAGTTATCTTACTTCTACTTCCTGCTCTGCGCCAACTAATGTTTTCCATAAGTTTCTGTAAATGCCTTCTTCTTTCAGAAGCTGTTCATGGGTCCCTTGTTGAACTATTTGACCATTTGCCATAACTATTATCCTATCAGATTCTTTAACCGTTGAGAGTCTGTGGGCAATGATTATAGTAGTTCTATTCTTTGTTAATTTCTTTAACGCTTCGTGCACAACTTCTTCAGTACTTGGATCAACGCTTGACATTGCCTCGTCTAAAATTACAACGCTTGGGTTTGCAAGAATGGCTCTTGCTATTGTTATTAATTGTTTTTGTCCAGAAGAAATGTCAATTCCACCTTCAGAAATTTGAGTGTTGTAACCATTTGGAAACTTCTCAATCACATTATGCAAACCGATTTCCTTACAAACTCTGATTACCTCCTCGTCTGGCACTTCTGGATTTGCATACTTTAAGTTGTCCATGAGAGTTCCAGAAAAAACAAATGGTTCCTGTGGAACTAAAATTACCTTCTTTCTTAGGCTTTTCTGCTTTATTTTTCTTAAATCAATTCCATCAAGTCTTATTACACCTTCAGTTGGATCATAAAACCTCACTGTTAATGCAGCAAGAGTACTTTTTCCAGCACCAGTAGCACCAACTATCGCAAGTTTTTCTCCTGGTCTTACGGTAAGGTTGATGTTCTTCAAAACATACACTCCCGGCTCATAAGCAAAGGAAACGTTTTCGTACGAAATTTCTCCCCTTATTTGTTCTGGAAGTTCGATTGCATCTTCAGAATCAACAATTTCTGGCTCAGCTTCAAGTATAGCAAAAATCCTTTCAGCACTAGCAGCTGCTACTTGGAAATTGTTGTAAAGCATTGCAATCTCTCTTATTGGAAAGAAGAATCTAGTAATATACTGGACAAAGGCGAAAACAATGCCAATCTCAGAAGTACCATTTATTACCTTTAAGCCTCCAAAGTATAGAACTAACATCGTCCCAAACGTTTGAACTACGTTTACCACTGGCATAAAGCCAGCGGTTATCCTAGCAGCTTCAATTTCTGAAGAAGCATACTCTTTATTAACTTGTTCGAACTTATTTATTTGTTCTTTCTCTTTGTTAAATGCTTGAATAACTCTTACTCCGGTTAAAGACTGTTCAACATTAGAAGTTAGTGCAGAAATTTTTCTTCTCGTTTTCCTGAAAGCTTCCCTTGCCTTCGCACCATAGTAATAGGTTACAATTGCAAGTACAGGAAGAATTATGAAAGAAATTAGAGCTAGCTGGTAATCTAAATAGATCATAAAGGCAGCTATTGCAACGATAGTTACTAAATCGCTAATAGCGGTTACTAACCCAGTAGCTAAGACATTGTTAACAACATCAACATCACTTAACACTCTTGAAATTAGCCATCCTATCTGATGATTAACAAAGAACCTCATGGAAAGAGAATGTAGTTTATTGAAAAGCATTTTTCTAAGGTTATATATAAAATCATTCCCAAGATTTGTTATAATGTAGGTTCTATATGAAGTTATAAGCCAATCCAGTATGGAGACAAAAATAAAAAGTAAAACCATCTGAAAAAGACCATTAATGTCTGCTTTTGGTAAATAAATGTCTATGATTTGAGAAGTGATGTAAGGGCCTAAGATTGAAGTTACACTTCCTGCTAGCAAGAGTACGAAAATAAGAAAAAGCTTTTTCTTGAATGGAGAAAGCAACCTAACTATTCTAGCTAGCAACTCCTTATCTGAAAGTTTTCTCTCAAGTTCTTCATCTGTTCCCATTCTTGCCATCCAAAGACCCATTTCTAATTCACCTCTTTAGAGAAAACTAACTCTTCCATTTGTTTAGAAAACAAAGATCTAAACAATTCGCTTTTTTCGTACAGCTCGTTGAACTTTCCTATAGCCTCAACCCTGCCTTCGTTCATCAGAATAATTTTGTCTGCCTTCTGAACAGTTGAAAGCCTGCTCGTTATAATAACTGCAGTTCTACCTTCAAGTAATTTATCTAGAGCTTTCTGTATAGCACTTTCTGTCTCAACGTCTACGCTACTTGTTGAGTCATCAAGCAAAACAATTCTTGGATTAACTAGTAAAGCCCTTGCTATAGCAATCCTTTGCCTCTGCCCTCCAGACAAAGTTACTCCTCTTTCGCCAACTAATGTTTCATACCCATTTGGAAACTTCTCAATAGTGTCATGAATTTGAGCTGCCTTTGCTGCAGCTATTATTTCTTCCATTGAAGCATCTTTTTTACCAAATGCTATATTTTCTCTTATCGTTGTTGGAAAAAGAAAAGTTTCCTGTGGAACTACAGCAACCACTCTCCTTAAGAAAGATAGCTTTAAATCTCTAACATCAACGTCATCGATAAGTACTTTTCCAGATGTAACATCGTAAAATCTTGGTATTAAATTGAGTACCGTAGTTTTACCTGAACCAATTGGTCCAACTACGGCTACTTTTTCCCCAGGATTTATAACAAATGAAACATCTTTTAATGTAGGTTCATCCTTATAACTAAAACTTACGTTTCTGAACTCAACTTTTCCCTTTAAGTTAGGAAGTTCAATTGCATTTGGCTTCTCAGGAATAACAACGTTAGCTTCCATTATGTCTGTAAGCCGTCTCATAGCAACTAAAGCTCTTTTCATGCCTTCATACATAAACCCCAACATTCTAACTGGTCCAACGAACATACCCATGTAGGTAGCAAAAGCAACGACTTCACCTATCATAATCTTCTGATTTATAACCAAGAGCCCACCATACCAAATGAGCAAAGCATAGATTAAAGAGACAATTAATCCAGTGAAAGGCAAGTAAATTGAACGCACTTTAGAAGCTTGATAGTTTGAAAGTAATAAAGAACGATTTACAGCGTCAAAACGATTTATCTCTTGATCTTCAGTTGCCATTGCCTTCACCAGCTTATAGCCTGATAAACTTTCCTGAAGTGTAGCGGTAAGCTGTCCAACTTTATTTCTTATATCCCAAAAAATAGGAGAAATCTTTCTATTAAACAGAAAAATTACAAGAAGCATAACTGGAAGAGAAGCAAGTGTAACTAGAGTTAGCTCAATGTTTAGAGTAACCATCGTTGCAAGAGCTAACACAAAAGTTAAGATACTAGAAGTGAGGAACCTTAAGTTGAAGTCAAAAAAGCCTCTTATTTCATCAACGTCGCTTGTCATCCTGGAGACTAGCTGACCTACCCTTGACCGATCAAAGAATGCAAAAGACTTTGATTGGATGCTCCTAAATAAGTCAAATCTAAGGTCTTTCGCTAAGTTATTACTAAAGTACCTAGTAGAGTATGAAATTATGAAATCAGAAACAGAGCCAACTATAGTTAGAACAATAAGAGCCACAATGTAAAATGTTAGCTGATTAAAGTTTTTTTCGACCATACCTTTATCTATTATGTTCATGATAACATATGGACCTAAGACAGATGCTTCTGAGGACACTATCGACATGAAAGCGAAGAGCAACAACAACTTCCATTGTCTAGCAATGTATTTCATCAATGTTCTAAACGGGCTAAGGTTTTTGATTAAGGACATCGCCAATATCGTTACCGACATCAGTATTTAAGCATTTCTGTTTCTTATAAGAAGAGGTTCTAAGCTACAATCATAGACTTACTTAATCTTTGAATTCATAAATCTAAAGCTCTCTGGGTTCATTATCTCTTTATTACTTATAAGCACCTATATTTTAAGGATGATCTTAGATTCAATCTTATTTCTATATGAGCCTATCTAATTGAAGTTGCTGGCTAGGTTACAGTTTTGAGATTCCAGTCTATGATTTAAAGTTTGCTTATCCTTCTAATGGTTTCATTTGGGCATTTAGAGCTTAGCTAAAAGTACAGCTTTTGTCTACGTTAGCCCTTAAATGAGCCTTATTTCTTAAGAAAGAGCTTAAAAGAATAAAGTTTAATTCGAAGTATGCTTAAATTTAAGCAAGAAAAAACCTTTTATTTCCTCCTTGACTTAAGACAGAAAAGCTATGATAACCCTAGAGAAGAAAAGAGAATTATTTCCGTATGAATTGGACCAGCTATTTGAAGAAGGAAAAAACATAAGCAGTTCTGAAATTGAAGAGTTAAAGAAAAAAGTGAAAGATATAGGCGAAATGGAAATAGATAAACTGTACGAAGAATTAATTAATAAAGAAATTAGAAAAAACTGGGAATACGTAGAACCTAATGAGCTAAACGAAATAAGAAAACTTTCAAATCCCCCTAAAGAAGAACGACATTTTAGGTTAGAAGAAATAAAAGAAAAGATACGAGGAGCATGGTTTGGAAGAATAGTGGGTAACATGCTTGGAAAGCCTGTCGAAGGATGGAGTAGGGAAAATATTATCGAGTACTTAAAAGCTGCAGACTCTTATCCTTTAGATGACTACATTCCAGAACTAATTCAAAAAAATGAGAAATTTAAGCTAAGCAATTACATAAAAGAGAGAGGATTAAGAGGAAAAATAAAGTGCGCACTAAGAGATGACGACATAGATTACACTATAATCAACTTAGAGCTTCTAGAAGAGAAGGGCTTTAACTTTACTACTTACGATGTTGCGGAGCAATGGGCAAGTAAGATTCCATATGCAGTGACATACACTGCTGAAAGAGAAGCTTATAGAAACATAGTAATTGGTCTTAAGCCCCCACAAACTGCAACATTCTGGAACCCATTTCGAGAGTGGATAGGAGCACAAATTAGAGCAGATGCTTTTGGGTATGTTCTTCCTGGAAAACCATGGGAAGCTGCAGAACTTGCTTATCGTGACGCTACACTTTCTCATGTTAAGAATGGAGTGTATGGAGAAATGTTTATCGCAGCTACAATTTCAATAAGTTTCTTTTTAGAAAATGTATTAGAAGCTATAGAAGTTGGACTGTCTTGCATTCCAAGAACAAGCAGACTGTACGAAGCAATAGAAAGTTGTATATCAACTTGGAAGAAGGGAAGTAACTTTGAAGAAGCATACAATAAGCTAATGAATAAATATGGAAAGCTCAATTCAGTACACACTATAAACAATGCAGTTATTGTAGTACTTTCGTTACTTTATGGAGAATTAAACTTTTCTAAGAGTATTGGCCTTGCTGTAACTGCAGGCCTTGATACTGATTGCAACGGCGCTACAGTTGGCTCTATAGTTGGAGCACTCGTGGGAGAAGAGAAGATCGAAAATAAATGGAAAGAGCCATTAAACGATGTTGTAGAAGCTGGCCTTTCAGGACACAAGGATTTAAGAATTTCAGAACTTTCTGAGAGAACACTAAAACTTATTGAAAGCTATAAGAACAGAGGTTAGCTTTAAAGAGGAAGACTAACTGTTCTGCTATCAAAGTTTGAAGAAATATAAGTTGCTTGAATTATTTCTGTTGCTTTATAGCCATCTTCAACAGAAGCTAGAGCTTCCGTTTTTCCGTTCACGAAGTTAACGAACCTTTGAACAACATTTTCCCTTTCACGTGGAATATCTGGTACTATCCAGCCACCAAGCTTTTTAGAATAAACTTTAAGGCCAAGTTCAGGAGATGATGACTTGAATATGAACCCAGAAGAACCATAAACTTCAATAGGATTGTACCCATAGCTTTGCGTCCACCCTGCTTCAAGTACACCTAGTGCACCACTAGAAAACTTTACAATTGAAACTCCATGGTCATCTATTTCGTACCTTTTAGTTAGATTGATAACTAAGCCATGAACCTTTTCAACTTCACCCATTAGCCATCTCATCAAGTCAGCTCCATGAACTCCAAGATCAAAGAATCCACCGCCTCCTGCCTTTGTTAAATCTATGAACCAACTATTTCTTTCAAACCATCCATCTATAGCTGCAGAATGTGCAACCCTAACCTTCAATTCCAAAATGTCGCCTATTACACCTTGAGAAATTAGCTTCTTTATTAACATGTTTCCAGGATCAAGCCTTGAAGGAAAACTCATCATAAACTTTGGAGCGCTAGAGTTTACTAGTTCAATTATTTTCTTACCCTCCGCAACATTAGTGCACATAGGCTTTTCACAAAGGATGTGCTTGTTATGCTCAAGCGCAACTTTTATGTGCTGATAGTGTTCAGAGGTTGGCGAAGTTATTATTACAGCTTCAACTTCTGTGGAAGACAAAAGATCTTCGAGCTTATCGTAGTAACGAACGTTGTACTTTTTAGAGAAAGAGTCGCCTCGCTCTTTGTCATCATCCCAAACTCCAACAATTTGATTACTGGACTCTAGTATTTGTGAAGCGTAGTTATAAGCGTGCATATGTGCCAAGCTAATGATTCCAAATTTCATGCTATAGATAAAAACATGGGAAAATATTAACTTTTCTTTGCTATGAGTTCTTTATAAGTTAAGCTCCTGAAAACAATACCCACTTATGTTTCTGGATTAAGTTCAATTCTTTCATCTCAATTAAGAAATCGAAGTGAGTAAAGCTGAATACGCTACAGCTTAAAAATTTCTTTACTACAAAAAGAATTTATAAGCATTAATGTTACCATTTGTACTTCTCTTTCTATTGCGTTAAGGAACCAATCTTCAATCATTATGTTCTAAGGAAGTTCTGTAAGCTTTCCTTACAACAGAGCACTGATGATTTCCACGACTAAAGCCGGTATATTCTTACTCTGAGTAATAGTTTATTGCTCAATTGTTCATTGGTTGATTCATCGTCCTTCCTGTAAGCTATACTTCTTCATCTACTAACATTTTACAGAACTATTAATTGAATTCTAAATCTAAGTTGCAAAAGAGCACAAGAACTCTATTCTTGTTCGAACAGAAGACTAAATTACGAAAAATTTTAGACGTCAAACGTAACTGGAATGTTAGTCTTAAAACCAGCGAATTTTTCAATTAAGCTGGCTACTTCTTCTGTAGATAATAGAGAATCCTTTTTTGAAATTTCTTCTGAACCTCTTTCTTTTAAAGACAGAGCTGTTAATAAAAGAGGAGCTGAGCTGACAAGCGAGCCAATAAAACCTAGTATAATTCCTAAGATTGCGTTACTAACTAAGATCGAACCTATCATCATGCCTCCTAAGCTTGAAGCAGCTACTATAGCAACAGAAGAAACTAACAAGAAAGTCTTTGCTTCTCTGCTTAGAGGATACTCAACAAACATTACTCTTCCATTTGTTCCATCTATTAACCCTTTGTAAGATTCATTTTTGTAGTTGTAGTAAAACTCCCAAATAGGGTAATGAACTAAGCCAACGTAATTTACATCAACTTTGCTTATCCGCGAATAGCCTTTACAACTTTCATTGGCTTCTCTTAAAACTAATGAGTTAACTAAACTTTGAGACAAGTTTTTTGCAGATTCGCTTGAAATATTTGGGGGGTAATATTTTCCTCTTTCAAGTACAGAAGGTTTAAAGAAAATTCTTCCTCTAACAGAAAACTTATGAGACCTTAAGAGAGAATCGAACCAAAAACCATTATAGGCAGGAATTGCAAGGTCTAGAACCTTATGGTAAGTTGCAGTACCTTTTCCTGACTGACAAGTCGCTTCAGCTTCTGTATGAAAGACATGCAATGGTATATAGTGAAGAGTTATATTTGTTATGTTTGAAGATTCGTAAAAGTCATGGGGAACGCCATACCTTCTTAGTATAAAGCTTTTTAGTTTTAGCCAAGCTGAATTTTGGTTAAAGTAAACCGGAAAGAAGTAGTGGACCCACTCTTGAAGAGTTTGTAAGTTAAAAGTATAGCCACAGTAAGGACAGGTTGTGAATGATGCAGTTTCTATAACTTCAAAGGAGGCCCCACAATTTGGGCACTTTACTTGCTTCAACTAATGCCACCTTTCAACTCTAACGTCGCTTATTGCAGTACTTGAAAGCGAATATGCAATAATAAAGCAAACAAGACCAACCACGACAAAAAAGAGACTGCTGTTAGAGTTGCCAAAACTACCAATGTTTCTTAGCCATAAAGAAATTACGCCTACTCCAACAAGTACTGCGACCAAAGAACCAACTAAGTTTAAAATTCTCTGACGAAAGAAAACTGGTTCTGTAGTTTTTAAAAAGACTAAATCATAGCCAGAAATTGCAGTATTGTAGACTCCATTTTTGTACTTGTATGTTACTATCCATAGTGGAACCAACAACAAATTTACTTCTGTTACAGTAGTGTTACAAGAGTAAAAATTGAATTCACTTAAATTATTACTAATCTTTATTTTTTGTCTTGTGAGATCTTCCGCTTTATCTTTGATTTCATCGACTGCCTCAGATTGGCTAATTTCAGCATTCAAGACTTGAAGCTTAATATTATCCCAGTTTGACTCTTCAAGCTTAATGTAGTTTGGAGGTAAACTGCTTACTTTTGAAATTAGTTCATCTAAACCAAATTCTTCAGCAGTTCTTCTTGCTGGAATAGAAATTAACATTTTATCTGAAAACTTACCCTCTCTTTGGATTCTTTCTACCCTTGTTTGCTTACCAGAGGAAACTGTTCTTACTTCAACTCCGCTCCACGTAGAAAAAACTTCAACCTTAGATAGGAAAATTGGAACATAGATACCGTAAGTATCTACTACTTCTAGCTCCTGAACTACTTTACTCATATCGCTATCTTTCTTCATCCTATTCCAGAATGCTTCCAGTATTTTGTCTCTAGGTTTAGAAGGTACAACAAAAATCTGAACTTTAGACTCGTCAACAAACCAATTTGTGTATCCACAGTAGGAGCACACAACGAAAATGCTATCTGGAGTGTACTCTATAGGCGCACCGCACCTTCTGCACTTAACTACGGTTTCCTGCATACTTAGTTAAATCACTTTTGTTCTTCTTTTATTTCAGCACCACAAATTGGGCAAAACTTCGCATCTGGAGCTACTAAATGACCATTCGGGCACCATTTTAGTTTAGCACCACACTGAGGACAGAATCTTGCACCCACTGGAACAAAAGAATAACCACAGTAGGGGCACTTTACAAACTGTGGAGCCGTTTGTTGTGTAGCTGGAGGTGGAGGAGGCTGAGTTTGAGCTGCTTGTGGAGGAGGAGGTTGCTGAGAAGGTGGTGGAGGATACATAACTGGAGGAATTATAGCAACTCCAGCACCAACTGCAGCACCTGGACTCTTAGAAAGTTCTTTTGCAACCTGCTTTGCAGTATCCATTTGCATCACATAAGAAGCACTTCCAGTTTGTTTGATCCAGAATATTCTTTGCCTCCAGTCATCCGAAGTGTCAACACCTTCAAATTTAACATCTAACAAGTCAAGGCCTATTCTCTTGAATTCTTCTTGTAGTCTAGCGTTTACTTCAGAGCTCACTCTGTCTAAGTTAGTAAACACATCAACTATACTATACTTTGAAAGTAGCTTTATTAAACCTTCGTTGAAGTATCCTCTTAAGAAGTTGTTCAGAGACTCTGTGTCAAACAAGCTTTGGCCTCCAACGATTTCATTCACAAATAAGTTTGCATCATTTACCTTAAACCAATACGTGCCATGAAACTGAAGGGGAGCCAATTCTGTAGTTTGAGTATTTCCACCAAATTTGCCTTTAAACTGCTTCAACGAAACAAAAATTACAGTAGACCTAAATGGGATTCTATCAAAACCAGCGACTGGGGAAAGCACTTTAGTTATTAATGGTAGGTTTAAGGTTGTTATCGTATGTCTACCAGCACCAAAGATGTCGTAAACCTTTCCATCTCTATAGAAGACAGCAACTTCAAACTCATGAACTATTAGTTGACTACCCCACTCTATTTCTTCAGAAGGATATTTCCAGACAATGTCTTCTGAACTTGGATTTATCCATTCGATAACTTTTGGCATAGCTACTCACCCTTTGAAACGTCGAACATATGATTTCTAGCATCTATTCCACTGTTTATAGCTTTGATTCTTTCCTTTAGTTCAGTTAACAAGGAAACGTTTTCTTTAATTTTTTTAGCTAGGGAAGCCAATTCTTCACAACTTGAAACAAGTTCGGCATCTAACTTTTTAAGTTGCTCAAGTTCCTTTTCTGTTACTTTTACCCTATCAAAGTAGCCAGAATAGCCTGCAGAAGAAACTCTTATCTTTGTACCTAAAGAGCTTAGATCCTTAGCAGTATTGTTCAACTCAGAAACGTTAACCGGAATTTTTCCATCTAAAGAATCAGACAAATACGACCTTATAGTTTCTTCGGCTTCTTTTATCTTGTTAAACAAGTAGTTTCTTATCAATTTGTCGTCCTCCCTTATGAGTTCTTTTTGTTTATAACCTTTAAAACCTGGAATCATCAACTCAAGCTTCTCTAGGGTCTTTAACTCTTTTGACATTTTGGGTTATATAACTCACACAATCTTTATAAACTTTTTGTTTCTAATTTTTTCTGATGAAAATTATATTGCAAAGAAAAAATCAACAGCTTGTTAAGCTAAAGTATTAAGAGCAAGAAACTAACAAAGTTGATTGCTGAGCCAAAAACGAAGGGTGCCCAGTGACCATAGTTCCAAAGAACTCCAGATATAAATGGACCAAGGGATCCAGCAAACGTAGTGAAAGAATCAAGTACTCCTACTGCAGTTGCAAAATTTTCTTCTGACACATCTTGCATTATTAGTCTTCTAGCGGGCATATCCATTGCACCTACAACACCTTGAACTATCATAATTACAACAGCTAAGAGAAAAGAATTTACGAACGGATAGACCCACCAAATTAAGGAAGAAAGAAGGACATGCAATAGAAGAATAATTTTTCCACCAACCTTATCAGAAAGTTTTCCAAAGGGTATTTGAAATACTGCATTTCCAATGCTCCATATTGCAAGCAGGAGTCCAATTGTTGCATCGTCAAAATTTTGGTCTAGACTAGCCACTAATGGAATAAAGGTGTATGAAGTCAAAAATCCTATAGTGTGAAACGATAAGGCTATTGAGAGCTTTCTTACCGAAGAATTTTTTATGAAGAAGTCTAATCCTTTTTTAAAGTCGTCTAAAGTGAAGAGAATAAAATTGTTTTTTGTAGAGCTGTTAGACTTACGAACGACATAAGTTACTATAACCAATGAAAAAAGGGAAAGAACACCACCAACTGCAAACAATGATTTGTAGCCAAAGTTTTGTGCCATGATTCCGGAAAGAGTTTGGCCGATAACTTGAGAAGTCGTGGTAAATGCATAGTACCAACCAAAGGCTAAAGCAACTTTTCCTTTTGAAGAAGCTTTCGACACATAAGAAGAAATAGAGGGTCCATAGATAGCTGTTCCTATCCACAACAGAACAACAAGTATAGAAAAAAGAAGTGGGTTTGAAACTAAGTACATAAGAAAAAGAGAGATGCTACATAAAGAAAAGCTCCAAACAATAGGTAGTCTATAACCAAGCTTGTCAGCTATAACGCCGCTTGGAAGCGTTAACAGAGCAAATGCAAGCCTAGCTACAGTAACGATTAATCCAACCATGAAAGAATTGA
>Ga0272448_1001458_pt1 | contig 31763 bp, 37 predicted proteins | sample YNPCB0191_FD_202220 | JGI IMG/M metagenome (GOLD analysis project Ga0272448, IMG submission 202220) | Hot spring sediment microbial communities from Yellowstone National Park, WY, United States - YNP-CB-019-1 | ecosystem: Environmental > Aquatic > Thermal springs > Hot (42-90C) > Sediment...
CTCTGCGCTTCTCTGGAAATATCCGCTGTACGTCTTGCTAATCTGATAACCCCGGGTATTAGTCTATTGCTTATCTTCATAATGACACTATTATAAGTGTCCGATATCTATCTGAACCAGATCAGTAAAATAGGGCAAATATAACTTTTTAGTCGATATTCATTCTTTTTTTGAAATTTCATGCCACAGTCTATTAATCGTAGAACGGACTGTTTCCATATTGTATCCCCTTCTGGACAGAAAAGCTGCCAGGCGACGGGCAAAAGTCGGGTAATCCAGATTTTCCATTAGCCTCGCTTTTTTAAGCCCCACCAGATAAGCACAGGCCGCATCGTCTATTCCCTCAATGGCTTCATCAGCAATTTCCTTGCTAATCCCTTTCTGTAATAATTCCCGCTTAATGAGGCTACGACTTTCGGGTTTATGGGCAACACGGTCAGATACCCATAACCTGGCAAAAGATCTGTCGTCCAGAAATCCGTTCCGTTTTAGCCTTGCTATTGTACGTTCAATAATGGCGCCGGAATTTTTATATTTCGATGACAAATGTAACCTCATTTCCTGTTCCGATCTATCCCTCAATTCAAGATAGTGCATTGCTGCGTTATAACATTTATTCTTATCAACTTCATATATCAAATTGTCCAGCGCTTCATCGGAGAGGTCCATGGATACACGGAACCCGGCCTTCATCGCCAGCCCAGCAGGAATTTCCAATGTGGTACCGTCACTAAAATAGATACAAACTAAATCATCACCGCAATTTACTATGTCCTCTATTTTCCTCATCAAAAATCTGCTTATCGATAGGTAAAAATTAAATAAACATTAACACATTTTGCCGAAATAGATTCAATCTGAAGTTTCCCGTGCTGTAGTCACAGTTGAAGGATTCGACAAGACCATATCCCTTATCTGCTTCTCAATATCGCTTGCGACATCGGGATGCTGAACAAGATACTCTCTGGCCTTTTCCCTTCCCTGCCCCAATTTGGTACCCGCATAGTCGAAAAATGACCCTGACTTCTTTATTATGCCTGCACCCACACCGAGGTCAATTATGTCACCTTCTTTGCTGATGCCACAGTTAAACATTATGTCGAATTCTGCCACCCGGTATGGAGGAGCCATCTTATTTTTAACCACCTTAGCTCTTATCCGGTTACCAATTATTTCAGCCCCGTTTTTAATCGCATCGGTTTTTCTCAAGTCGATTCTGACAGAACTGTAAAATTTCAGCGCCCTGCCTCCAGGCGTCACCTCCGGACTGCCGAAAATTACCCCCACTTTTTCGCGTAGCTGGTTAATAAAAATTACTGCTGTGTTAGATTTGCTTATCTCTCCGGTTAATTTGCGTAATGCCTGTGACATCAACCGTGCCTGCAAACCCACATGCGATTCACCCATTTCCCCTTCTATCTCCGCTCTGGGTACCAGTGCCGCCACACTATCGATTACAACCACATCAAGTGCATGTGTTCGCACCATTCTTTCTGCAATATCCAGTGCTTCTTCTCCAGTACCCGGCTGCGCTCCTTTCAGCGCATCGACATTCACACCGCAAACGGCGGCATAATTTGTATCAAGCGCATGTTCTGCATCGATATAAAGGACAAGGCCTCCAAGCTTCTGCGCCTGAGCAATAACATTTAACGCAAGGGTAGTCTTACCTGATGCTTCTGCGCCAAAAATCTCGGTTATACGGCCCCTGGGAATACCGCCTATCCCTAAAGCCAAATCAAGACTCAAAGACCCTGTTGGTATCACATCTACCTTAACCCTGGCAGACCTTTCGCCCAAAGACATTATCGATCCCAATCCGTACGTCTTTTCAATCTGACTTATCGCCAGTTCCAGTGCCTTCTCCTTTTCAACCCTGACTTTGTCCAGATCCATGATTTCCTCCTCAATTAAATTTTGCCATCCGGGTTATCTTTACTGATTTTAACACAATTGTACTAAAATTAAAACAACCGGAAAAAATATTTTATAAATCATTCAGTTTCATAACAGCTTCGTTATTTGACTGATGCAAACATATTAAGTTAAATTTTATAAAGAGGTGAACTGGAATATGCCTATTTATGAATATTATTGTCAGAAATGTCAGCGTAAATTCGAATTACTGAAACCTATTTCAAAAGCAGGTGATGAAGCTGAATGCCCGGTTTGCCATAGTTCTGCAAAACGGGCCATATCTAAATTCATTTCACGGTCTCAAACCGACTTTAGCTATTTGCAGCATATGATGGATGCAAACAGTAGCAGCGGTAGCTCATGCAGTACCTGCAGCTCGGGTGACTGTTCTTCATGCGGTAAATAAAAGCCATCATATTTTTTGGACTTTGTTGATCGTAGTTTTACCTGATATTTTCTGAAATAAAATAGCGATAATGAATATTATTACAGCTTCCATCATTATTGTTATAACGAGGGATATTGCCGCATCATTAAAAAATCCTTCAGGGAACATCATAATAAGATAATCTTTTTGCGGATCAAGCAACCACAAATTATTGCTGAAACTCACGATGTGGAAAAGGTAAAAAAGACTATCAAAATCTACTAACGACCATAAAACGATTATGGATATACCGGTAAAAGTTAAAACACACCCTATCTTCAATCCAGTCAATAATTCCACGTATCTTTTTTGATATAAAAGCAGAGCCCCTGAAGATAACAGTAATACAGCTGAAACAATTAATATTGTACGAAACATATCTATGATGTCACGAACATCTTTCAAATGTAATAATTCTTTTTCGCTGTACAGGTTTAGCTCTTTACCCTTAATGGTTACTCTTATCTGGGGTGTATCGCGCAGCTTTTTAAAATAGTCAATCAAAGCACCTGCAGCCTGATGAAGCTGCTCTGGATTAATACCCGTAACCCAGCTTATATTATATTTAGAAAATCCATTTTCATACAGCGACAATGAATATGAGTATGTTATAGCCGTAGCAGATATAAGAAGAGCCGGCGTGGCAACAATCATCAGGCAGATTATTATACTTACACTTTTAACAGTTCTATTCAACTTAAATTAAATATATTCGCGATTAAAATTTAAATACTGAATGCGCTAAATATATATTATTCCATCCGCGCCTATATGTTATAATTTTATACCGGCTTTTCGGTTTGTCATATGTTTACCCACTTGCACGTTCATACTGAGTACAGTTTGCTTGATGGGTGCTGCCGCATACCCCAGCTGATTTCTAAAGCCAGAGAATACGGCATGCATAGTTTGGCAATCACCGATCATGGCAATCTATATGGCGCCATTGAATTTTATCAGACTGCCAGAGATTACGGTATCAAACCAATTATAGGCTGTGAAGTCTATCTGACCGGCGGTGACCACCGCAGCAAAGATCCAGCAGAGAAAGGCATTTCCCATCTAACTCTGCTGGCTATGAATAATAAAGGTTATAGCAATCTTATTCAACTTGTGACTATAGCCAACATTGAAGGTTTTTACTACAAACCACGCATTGATAAGCAGCTTCTACTGAAATATTCCGAAGGCCTTATCATACTATCAGGCTGCGCGCAGGGCGAATTGGGTAAACTGATTTTGCAAAATAGAATGAATGAAGCAATTGAGGTCGCAACCTGGTATAAAAACAATTTCCCATACTACTACCTGGAAATCCAGAGACATCCTATTCCCGAGATAATCCAAATTAACGAGGGATTATTAAGTATTGCCCGTGAGGTGAAAATACCACTGGTCGCTACAAACGATGTACATTATGTAAATAAAGAAGATGCATATATTCACGATGTATTGCTCTGCATCGGTACCAAGTCAACAATTAACGATGAAAAAAGGCTCAGGATGGCAGGAGATTACTTTTATCTTCGAAGTCCCGAAGAAATGAAAAACATTTATCAGGATTTACCGGAATCTCTGGAAAATGCCGAAACCATCGCATCTCTATGCAATGTTGAAATAGAGTTTGGCAAACCACACCTGCCCCAAATAGAACTGCCGCCCGGTAAGACATCTCAGGAATATCTTTCGATATTGTGCTGGCGGGGCTTGAAAGAGCGTTCGCTGGATACCTATATTGAAGCTGAAAAACGGCTTAGTTATGAGCTCGATGTTATCGAGAAAACCCAATTCGCGGATTATTTCCTCGTCGTTTATGATCTCGTTCGGTTTACAAGAGAACGGGGTATATTCTTCGGTGTACGTGGAAGCGCTGCAGCCAGTTTAGCACTTTATTGCCTCGGTATTACCGACATCAACCCACTTACTTACAAACTCGTTTTTGAACGCTTTCTAAACATAGAAAGACGAGAAATGCCGGATATTGACCTCGACTTTCAGGACGACAGACGAGATGAAGTTATTGCATATGTAAATAGTAAATACGGCATGGATCACGTTGCCCAAATAATCACTTTTGGCACATTGGGTGCAAGAGCAGCGATTAAGGACGTTGGAAGAGCTCTAGGGATGAATTACGGAACAGTTGATCAGGTAGCCCGCATGATACCTCCCAGACCCAATATACGTCTTGACGAAGCAATGCTTGAAAATAAAGAACTGCAGGATATGTATGAAGCGGATGAGTTGATAAGGAAACTCATCGACACAGCAAAAAAGCTTGAAGGCATATCGAGACACTACAGTACACACGCCGCAGGCGTTGTCATTTCCAAGGATCCTTTGACCCAATATCTACCTCTGCAAAGAGCCAGCAAAGATATGGATCAAAATACTGCAATGACGCAGTTCTCAATGGAAAATGTGTCCAAACTGGGCTTGCTCAAGCTTGATTTTCTGGGGCTGGCTAACCTGACGCTCCTCGCAAAGGCCAAAGAGGAAATCAAACAGCACCATGATATAGATATAGATTTTTCCAAAATTCCACTTGATGATACTCGTACTTTCGAACTCCTTTCCTCCGGAGAAACAACCGGCATTTTCCAGCTGGAAAGTGCGGGGATGCGCCGTTATATAAAAGAACTGAAACCGACTAAATTCACCGATATCGCAGCTATGGTTGCCCTTTATCGTCCCGGCCCCATGGAGCATATCCCGACATTTATCAAAGCCAAACAGGGAATTGAAAAAGTACATTACCCGCATCCCGATTTATTGCCCATTTTGGAAGATACTTACGGGGTAATCGTTTATCAGGATCAGGTGCTGTTTATCGTGCGTCAATTTGCGGGCTACAGCCTTGGACGAGCCGATATTATACGTAAGGCAATGGGTAAGAAAAATCCCGAGGTTATGAAAAAAGAAAGACAGAATTTTATTGAAGGTGCCAGAACAAATGGTTATACGGAAGAAGAAGCTGTAAATATATTCAGCCTTATAGAGCCTTTTGCCGGATACGCATTTAATAAAGCCCACAGCGTTAGCTATGCTCATATTGCGTATGAAACAGCATATTTAAAAGCCAATTATCCTATCGAATATATGACTGCCTTTTTAAATACTTACTGGGACAAAACTGAAAAAATAGCATCCGCTATTGCAGAGTGTCGTCGGATGGGCATACATATCCTGGAACCGGATGTAAACTGTAGCTCTGTCAAATTCATCATTGAAAGGCATAATGGTAATCGTGCAATCAGATTTAGTCTTGCTTCTATAAAAAACGTGGGAATTGGCGCGGTTGAACTGATTATCCGTGCAAGAGAGGAAAAGGGGAAATTCAATTCTATTGAAGATTTTTGCAGAAGGGTGGATTTACGTTTTATAAATAAAAAAGTTTTAGAAAGCCTGATAAAAGCGGGAGCTTTTGACAGCCTGGGTCAGCGAGGTGCCCTGCTATCGGCACTTGATGATATAATGGCTCTTTCCCATCGTGAACAGAAACAACGGGAAACAGGTCAATCGAACATGTTTGACCTGTTTGGGAACAATGTTCAGATGCCCCTTCCGTCTTTAAACTTGGAAAAATATGATGTAACTCTACAGCAAAAACTCGAATGGGAAAAGGAATTAATAGGCGTATATTTTTCAGAGCATCCTCTTTCGCACATAGCCGCAAAACTGGCTGAACATGCCAGCATACTATGCGGTGAAATTACTGCAGATATGGCAGGAGAAAAGGTGATAGTTGCAGGTATGATCACTTCAGTTCGCCAGATATCAACTAAAAACAATCGCTCGTTTATTATCGCAAATATAGAAGATTTAAACGGCAGTATTGAGGTTACAGTCTGGTCTGATGTCCTCGCTCAAACACAGAGCTTATGGATGACCGGCAATATACTTCTGATTGAAGGGGTCGTCAAAATTAGAGAAGAACGTGTAAATTTAAATTGTACTAAAGCCCGTTTGTATGAAACCGAAATACCTGAAAATATCTCGGGTGGTTCTGATAAAGCACCTGATGAAAATAAATTTAATAACAACCATAACGGCGCTGCCGGCACAAGCCCCAAAACCGTAGTTGTCAATATTAAACAGAGCACGGATAGCCAGAAAGATTTAGAGTATTTGAAAGATATTATGAATATCCTCAAAAAATACCCAGGGAAAGACTCCGTTCAACTCGCCATATGGAAAGGCGACCGGGTAACACGACTTGAAATACCTGATATTAAAGTTGAATATTGTAATGGCCTGTTTAAAGAAATTGCATTAATTCAGCAGCACTATGACGATCTTTCCACTTTTAATTAGAAATCCACTAAAAGGTTAAAATCGTTTCTATAATATTCAATAAGTCTATGATGTTAATAGACCGATCGTATCTCGTTTAAATATATTTTATAGGTATTATCGTCATAAAGGATAAAACTGACCTTATTCAGTAACTTTGTGTTTTTCTTGATAAAATCAATCACGGTGTTTACAGCTACCTTTGTAGCAAGATCGACCGGATAGCCATAAGCACCGGTGCTTATAGCAGGAAAAGCTATACTTTTGAGATTGTTGGATACGGCAATATTGAGACATTCTGTATAGCAACCAGCAAGTGTTTCTGCTTCACCATATTTTCCACCATGCCATACCGGGCCAACCGTATGTATTACATACTTTGCCGGCAGATTCCCTCCGGTAGTGATTACAGCTTTCCCCGCCGGCAGTCTGCCCTGACTCGCAACTATCTTTTTGCATTCTTCCAGGATGGCATTGCCCCCTGCTCGATGGATAGCACCGTCTACTCCACCACCACCCATTAGACTAGAATTAGCAGCGTTGACAACTGCATCTACTTTCTCTCTGGTTATATCCCCCTCTTTTATGACAACATACGTTCCATTTATAATAAACTGTTCCATTCCCTATCACCACCCGTTATTAAGATATCTCCGGAATAATTAAACCAAACTGGCCATTTTTACGCCGGTATACAATGTTAAAGGATTTATCCTCTGCATTGATAAAAATGAAGAAATCGTGGCCTATAAATTCCATCTGGTCGATGGCCTGTTCAACAGTCATCGGCTTTATGTGAAATCTTTTAATTTTCACCACATCTGCAGGGTCCGCTACATCTTCTTTCCCACCTTCTGTATCAAGTTCATCACTAACCTCGGGAATGCGTATAGATCGATTTTGACGTCCTTTGTTCACTTCGTACTTACTCTTATATTTATTGACCAACCTTTCCATTGTTTCAACCGCTCCATCTATGCATGCCCGCAATGTAGCATCTTTCCTCTCACCTCTGATTAAAAATCCATTTACATTGATAGTCACTTGAGTGTTGAAAGCATGCTTGCGAGATTTCGATTTCTCCTCGCTTATTTCCATCTTTATCGTTTTAATGTTGTTTAGATATCTCTGCAGCCTGCTCAACTTTTTGCTGGCATATTCTTTCATTTCTTCATCGATTTCCATGTTTTTAAACAGTATCTGCGTCTCCATTATGTTAACTCCTATCTAATACTTCTCTGGCCAACGTAAAGCCGAACACCTGCTTTGCGCCGGCCAGCTTCAGCGATTTAGCACAGGACTCAAGCGTAGCTCCAGAAGTACAAACATCATCTACCAATGTTATCACCTTATCCTGCACAAGTTCGTACCGACATTGGAAAATATTATCAACATTTAAAACTCTTTCGCCGATTGATATTGTTCTGGCCTGTGGTTTATTATCCTTTGTTCTAATTAAACAATCGTTCAATACAGGTATATTCACCGACTTCGATATTCTCCTGGCCAACAACTCGGAATGATTATATCCTCTATATTTTAATCGATTTTTATGTAACGGTACGGGGACAAGATAATCACAGTACAAATTGTTATTTTTGAAATAATCCGCCATGTAATCGCCAAGCAAAATAGCTATTGAACGTAGATGATAATACTTCAGTTCATGAACGGACTTTCTGATAATTCCTTCAAAAACGAAAACTGACCGTATACTATCTATCTGGCTATTGCTTTTCCAACAATCAGAGCAGTAAGGTCCACTCGAAATAGACCGGCCGCATTTAGCACACAAAGGGGGCAACACCCTTTTCAGTTTCTTACTGCAGTCTGAACATATAAAGCCATCAAATTTACCGCATCCAATACATATTTCCGGGAAAATAAATTTAATGACTTCTTTTCGTAAGTTATCCAGTATGTTTGCCAGTGTTAATGCTTTATTATGTACTTTCTTTACCCGGTCGCTTTAATTGTTAATGGGTGCGAAGTGTATGGCTTGCCCCGCTGAAAATCGGCTCATTCAAATAAATATCACCGTTCCTGATTTTGAGATTAAACCCACACTCAGGATTGGTACATACCCACGCCTTATAATGTATCGCTGCCCCCTGGCTGCCGAAATCAGACAGCGGAACTAAATCACCGATTTTACATTTTAAACATTTTGGAAAAACTAAGTTTTCCACTATTTTTCCACCTCCTCCAAGGATGGATTAAGTATAACATTAACTGAAAATTTATAGCAAATATTAAAAACTTTATCAAAATATCACGGTAACCAAATCATGGTTTAAGCTTATATTCTGCCAATTTCGTATAAATGGGGCCTTTACTGGTCAGAGTGCTTTTCATTATAGCCATGTGATTTACATAGATATATATTGAGGGCTCAAATTTAACATCTTTGACTTTTGCAGTAAATAAAGCTCTATCTTCTTTCGAGCAGTAATCTTTTAGACGGGCTATTGTGATATGACCTGTAAAAGCTTTCTTCTCCTTTTCAAATCCTTCTTTTGCCAGTACATCCTCAATTTCAGTAACCAGATTATAGAGCTTATCTGTGCTCCCTTCCATACCAAGCCAGAAAATCCTTGCGTTAGTAATATTGGGGAAAAAGCCTGTCTGACCGGTTTTTAAAGAGAAACTCGAAATGTCTGATGCTATAGATCGTAAAAGCATTTTTAGTAACTCTATTTCCCTATCGTTTCTATCACCTAAAAATTTCAGGGTAATATGCATTGATTCAGGGTCAACCCATTTCACAAAGTTTTGATGGGGATCCTTCAATCGGCTTTGGAAATCTCTGATGCTATTCTTTAAATCGTCATTAAAATTAACAGCAATAAACGTCCTTATTTTTTCTATTACCATCTTTTAAATACGACCTTTTAAATCGAATATTTTTATCGCATTTCTAAAAAATATATTTTCCTCTTTTTCACGATCTAATCCGGCAGATTGTATATGCTTTATAACACGTCGTTGATCAAGCAACGGCCAATCACTCCCGAACATCAATTTCGCACATCCATTTATATTTTCGATCACCTTATAAATCTGAGTTGAATAAAGAAATGGGGCTGCTGCGGTGTCATAATATACATTGCAAAACATTTTCTGAACTTCCGGCATCAACTCATAAAAGGGCAGACCTCCGCCGAAATGAGCCAGTATGATTTTAAGATTCGTATTTCTTGTTATGAAATTATATAAAACTCCAGGCGTCATATTTCCCTTGCCGCTGTAATGATGACCGACCGGTTCTGAAGCATGAAGAAATAAAATGGCATTTTTGTTTGTTAATAATTCGATAATAGGGGATAGCAGTTCATCATTTAAATCATAATCCTGGATATCGGGCCTGAGCTCGCCAATACCGGCAATGCCCGATTTCAGACATCGCTCCAATTCTTTTACTGCTCTATCACGTTCACGTGGCTGTATGGAGCAAAACCCAATCAATCTGTCAGGATACCTTGCTATCGCTTCTAAAATATAATCATTGTTTATTACACACATTTCATGGTTAACCCAGCCAATGTTCAATATTGCAGAACATGATATTTCACTTTCATCCATTGCTTTTATGAGCTCATCTACGGTAAATATTTTAGCCTTTCTATTCGAATATAAATCGGCAAAACAAGCATCATTAGAGCAATAATAATCTCTTTCAGCAATTATCTTCGAACTAAATACGTGTGTGTGTGCATCAATAATCATATGCAAATTATAGTTGACTCTTAACCGTTACTCAAAAATCGTCAGCCCGAAATGCAAAATCCGTCCGACAAAATGGACACGATAAACATCCGTATCTTATAATAATTCCTATTGGCTGATAAAAATTTTACCGATTCTCTAAACTATATTCACAGACGTTGATGAATGACTACAGCATAACAGAATTAGAGTCGATAGCAAAAAAGCTACGACGGCATGTAATAACCATGATTTCTGCAGCCGGTAGCGGTCATCCGGGCGGTTCTCTTTCAGCAGCGGATATAGTTACGGCTCTGTATTTTAAGGTATTACGGCATAATCCCGCAGACCCTCACTGGTCAGATAGGGATCGATTTGTCCTGAGCAAAGGACATGCCGCACCAATTCTCTACGCCGCTCTCGCCGAATCAGGTTATTTCCCCATAGAATGGTTGAGTCGCTTGAGAAAAACAGACTCCTGTCTGCAGGGTCACACTGACAGTAACATGACACCTGGAGTAGATGCATCGGCCGGATCGCTTGGTCAGGGTTTATCAATAGGAATAGGAATGGCAATAGCCGCAAAATTGGATGGGAAAAGCTATCACACTTTCGTATTGTTAGGAGATGGAGAATGTGATGAAGGTCAGGTATGGGAAGCGGCATTAGCAGGTCCAAATTTAAAAGTTGATAATCTGACGGCAGTTGTGGATTACAATAAACTGCAGCTTGATGGTTTCACAAAGGATATCATGAATCTAGAACCTTTTATAGAAAAATGGAAATCTTTTAAATGGAATGTTATAGAAATAGATGGCCATAACATGGCTCAGATAGTAGAAACCCTTTTAAAGGCGAGAAATAATCAGGATAATCCCACCGTCATAATTGCCCATACAATTAAAGGAAAAGGCGTAAGTTTCATGGAGAACAATGTCGACTTCCATGGCAGGGCTCCTAATAAGGAAGAAACTGAGCAGGCACTTAAAGAGCTAGCATGAGTAACTACAAAGATCTGAGTCCTCGCGAAGCATACGGGAAAATACTAACGGAACTTGGCGAAATAAATCCGGATATCGTCGTTCTGGATGCTGATCTTTCAAGGTCTACTATGACAAAGTATTTTGCTCAAGCCTACCCCGGAAGGTTTATTCAATGTGGTTTAACCGAGCAAAATATGATTGGTATAGCTGCCGGTCTGGCTTCCTGCGGTAAGATACCGTTTGCCAGTACATTCGCTGTATTTGCATCCAGCCGGTGTTTCGATCAGCTAAGAATGAGCGTCGCCCAACCTAACTTAAATGTAAAGATAGTTGCCACACACGGCGGAATATCAGTTGGCGAAGATGGTGCTTCACATCAGGCTATCGAAGATATCGGTATGTATTGTTTACTACCCAATTTCAAGGTAATTGTGCCTGCTGATGCTATTGAGACGATTGAAGTTATCAAAGCGGCTGTATTCATCAAAGGACCTTTTTATATAAGATTAGGTCGTCCCAGGGTACCTGCCTTATATTCTGAATCATATAAGTTTAAACTCGGTATAGCTGATGTTTTAACAAATGGCAGTGATGCTACTATAATAGCTACAGGAATAATGGTTGCCAAAGCGATGGCAGCAGCTGAAAATCTAGCCGGATCCGGGATAAACTGCCGTGTACTAAATATGTCTACTATAAAGCCGGTTGATAAAAATGCCATAATAGCTGCTGCAGGTGAAACTGGAGCTATTGTAACCGTAGAGGAACATCTGCTCCACGGCGGACTCGGTAGCATTGTTGCTCAAATACTGTCTTTCAACTATCCTGTGCCACTCGAATCTATTGGCCTGAACGATATCTACTGCAAATCGGGTAAACCCGAGGAACTTCTCGATTTATACGGGTTAAACTCCATTGAAATCGAGAATGCGGTTAAAAGAGTTATTAATCGAAAGGGAAAAAAGACTTACACGAAATTACAATAAGCACAATCCCATGGAAAAAGAACTTAGAATAGCTTTTTTAAATAAGGAAAGGGCCGAATTATACCTCAGCAATCTTGAGAGGTTACATGACGACAAGACCATCAACGATACCACTTACAATACCCTTAAATCGGAATATTCTGCCGGCGTTCAACAAGCACAGCTAAAAATCAATCAAATCAAACAGGAATTAAGTAAAAAACTAACCTTAAAAACAAAGGAATTGAATATATATAAACAGGAACTGGCAAATCTCGATGCCAGATTTAAAGTGGGACAACTATCGGCTGATGAATTCCTAAAATTATCCAAAAAACCAGATAAAAGAATCAGTGAACTTGAAGAACAGATAGCATTTTTAGAAAACTTATTGAAATCTACCCATTCATCTGAGATAGGGACAGCAGAAGTACAACCATCCGGCTTTCTTTCTTCCATTAGGGGACGTAATGATGACAGGCAGCCCAGTTATGGACAATTGCAGCAGACCGCCCAGTTGGTCTCCCAACCAGAAACTAAATCAGAGCCATCACCCATGCCACCACATCCTGTTAATATTTCATTTCTGCAAATATTGCCAGATCGTGTTTATCCGGGAAATACCTTCGGCATAGTTGCTACTCTGATTAATTCAGGAACAGAGACGATTTACCATCGTGCCGAGCTGAAAATAAACAACAGAATAGAATCCTATAATGATATAACACTAAGACCCGGCCAGAGCGAGGATATAACTTTCACTGCAATTGCCGGGCCCCCAGGTGATTATCATATATCTGTAGATAACGCTACAGGTATCCTCAGGGTTTTACCCGCATAAGAATTACCGCTCAAATGAAAACAAAGGTTAAAGCACTTTTCACAGCATTTATCGCCTTCGGCATAGTTATAGCTGTTGCCTTCTTCAGCAATCTTGCCATATATATATCGATCATAGCGATAGGTTTAGCGTTGGCTCTTCAAAAATATGTGGCCAGTTATTTCGGCTATTTCATTATTGTTTTTTCAAATATGTTGCATGAAGGAGATCGCATACGTATTGGAAGCTACAAAGGCGATGTTCGTCATATAGGCATATTTTATTTGACCCTAGATGAAGTTGGCGAGGATGAAAAACTGGGTGGAGAGCTTACCGGGAAAATTCTCCACATCCCCAACCTGCTGGTTCTTGATAATCCAGTCTTGAATTTCACCAAATTATACGAAACTAACAATAAAACCATGCAATGTAATTATATATTTGATGAGATAAGGATACCTATTTCATTTGATAGTGATATAGCGTTAGCAGCGAAACTGCTGTCTGATATTATAAATGAGGAAGATGCAGAATATCTTAAACAATCAAAGGAAGCATTTGCCGATAACTATCCTACCTTCTTAAAGGAAGCTGAAACTAACCGCCGTGTGCTTATCCACATCGAGGAAAACCGCATTTGGCTGAAAGGAAAATTCGTTACACCTTACAAAATCAGGAACGAATTAAGAACTAAAATGTATATACGTTTCCTGGATTATATCGGAAAAGACACAAAAATCAGGCTTGCCTGATTATACATAAGGCGCAATGCTTTACACATAAACAGCCTTTTAAATCAAAACTTTCAAATAGTCGGCTCAATAAAATAGATAATGCCGAGGGAGGGACTTGAACCCACACTCCCCTGAGGGAAGCGGATTTTAAGTCCGCCGCGTCTGCCATTCCGCCACCTCGGCATGAGCTATATGGAGGCGGCGAGCGGATTTGAACCGCTGAATAGGGGTTTTGCAGACCCCCGCCTTAACCACTTGGCTACGCCGCCATTATAAAAATGGAGCGGAAGACGAGATTCGAACTCGCGACCTCCTCCTTGGCAAGGAGGCATTCTACCGCTGAACTACTTCCGCTCGTTCATCGTACTTTATTTTCCACTGGTGCCGAGGAGGAGATTTGAACTCCTACGGGCTTACGCCCACCACCCCCTCAAGATGGCGTGTCTACCAGATTCCACCACCTCGGCATGGCAGGGGTGGCAGGATTCGAACCCACGACACGCGGTTTTGGAGACCGCTGCTCTACCGGACTGAGCTACACCCCTAAATTATACTAAATTTTATCATTTTTTAAAGTACCCCTGGTGCGAGTCGAACGCACGACACGCGGTTTAGGAAACCGCTGCTCTATCCACTGAGCTACAGGGGCATTAACCCAATTATGGACGCAGCCTGCGAATTAGAAACCCTTCGGGTGTTAAATAGCCCGATGGAGTTACCTCGTCAGTGTCACGAGGTTTAATAGTTTCCCGTGAAACTGTTTCTTTACCGCCTGTCGGTAGTTCTGGCTTTACCCTGGGTTTTTCTGTTTCCCTTGCTATCAAGATGCCATGAGAAGTTCTAGGTAGTTCTCTATCAACTTCTTCTTCGGAAGTCCTGGGACCCTCTACCTGACGTATGGGTGTCTTCTCCTCTATTACTTTGAACTCAGATTTGGGCATCACTTTTTGTTCTCTTAAAACCCTGCCCGACCTACCATAAGCTCGTAACATTTTGTCGGGGCTTTTTTCAACCTGTTCAACTGGTTCTGGGCCAGATATCAGCGTTGACCTGGCCTGTCTCATATCAGATAAAGTTGCCTCAAGGTCTTTGATGAGGTCAGTTAATTCAATTGAATCGACTTCCTCTTCTTCTGAAGCCCAATTCTCAATTTCTGTTGCATAATGCTGTAACTTAAAGCTGTGTTGTTCCAGCTGTTTAATCCATTCCGCCAGTTCTTTTGAGGCGGTTTGAATTTCCGGGATTTCCATCTCGAGCAAATTCTTTATAATATTCTGGACAACGCTTTTTCTCGGTCTTGCAGACATTTTAACCTCGTCTACTTTATACCTTTACTGTTAAATTCGCTACTCTAACAAATTATATCAACGCACCCAGTCCAATGCAATTAATCCAAACGACCCAATAATATAGCATGTTTTTTATCCAAAGTTCTTTTGCTTAAAAGCCTCTTTTATTATATTCAAACAATAAGGCACTATTCTGCTGTTGCAATGCACTTCATCAGCCAGATAATATTTCTTGATAAACCCATTACTATCTGCAGCTATAGACTGAATATCTATGTAAGGTACATCCACGGACATACAGTACTGTCTGAGTCTTTCATTAAATATGCGTGATATCCGGCTTCTTTCAAATGGCTTACCTGAAAAAGGTAATGCTGTGATAAATTCTTTAATGGCGGCAGGTGGTATCCCATGAATACAAACATCTATCCCCCGTTTTTTTATATCTTCAATCGCCTGACCATACCTTTGCACGGTATTGTCTATAAGGGTCTCTATGCTAACGGACCAGTTGCTCTGACCGTGCTTTAAATAAATATGAACACGGGCATCAATTTCGCCAAACACAAGCATAACTACATCGCGCTTTTTATCAACCTTACTTAAGAATAAATTCAGATATTCTTTTGAACGCGAAAAGCTGTTATCTTTAATGAGATTATAGGCTGTTGCCTGAGAGATATGGCGAACCAGAAAAGGAACCCGGTAGATAAATGGCATTACGTGGCTATCTCCGATTGTGTGGATAATACAGGTATTAAATATCTCCGATTTCAAACTTAGAATAAAATCAAACATCGCCAGCGGGGGATATTTAAACACCATGCTCCAAAAAGGGAAATAAACAGATCCTCGCCTTTGCAACCATGCGAGCCGAGATAAATTTAAATTATTCCATGATTGTTTAATATTCATGGATAGTATGTGAACATATTAAGATATTTCAAAACTGTATGAAACGTCGGGCAAAAGAAATCCACTCTTGACTTTCTTTTTATTATATAAAACGCTCAAACCTCTCTTTTTTAGCCTTGCAAATAGGGCACACATCGGGCGGCCCTTCCCTCGCACACAGATACCCGCATACCTTACAACGCCATACCGGTAAGGTTAAAGCAGATATACCCGCACTCTTAGCCACTGAAACTTCAACTTTCGCCTTTTGCCGTTGCAAATACGATAGCCTTCTTTCCGGAATAGGTTGCAACCTGCGATTTCCCTTAAAAATGTCATAACTCACATAAAGACCGCAATAACAGGCGCCATAATCCGTAATGTCTTGATCTCTGTAATCGCAGGGACAGATAATATCCAGATCGTCCTCCTTTCTGCCTGCTGCCAGACGACAGGGACATGAAGGATAGCCGTAACGTTTTTCATTCACCAGCAATCCATGAACCAATCCTCTGGTAAATTCCACATCGGGATTTAAATAATAACCGCCATTTTCGGCGTCCTTTCTATATTTTTGATATGCACTTTCAACCTCTTCCATTGAAACAACAATTTCTTCTCTCACGGCCGTAAAACCTCTTTAATATCACTTTCTTTGAAACCAACGATGCTCCTTTTATCATTTACAATAAGTGTAGGAAATGATAAATCCGGATTCCATTTCTGTATTAATGCAATAGCTTCGTCTCTATCCTGACCCTGTAATAAATCGACAAAAACATAGTCGTATTCAACTCCAAGGTCATTTAACAACTGCTTGGTCTTCTTACACCATATACATGTGCTCAATGCATATAACATCAGCTTTCCAGCGTTTCTGCCAGGTACATGCTCGATTTTCATAACAACCCCCTCTCCAAGTATTATTGTCAAAATAATATAATAAAGGAGGTTTTACTTACAAACCTATATTCCTTGACATCGGTATTATCCAAAGATATTATCACCCTTACGCAACAGATAAGGAGGATCCTGATGATTGATAGAGTTAAGATTGATAGGACAAATTCTACCTATCTCATTGTAGATATGCAAACAAAACTTGCCGAAGCTATGGACCGCGAGGTATTATCCACAGTCGCATTTAATATAAATTTAGTAATATCAGCACTAAAGATATTAAGTGTCCCGATTTTAATAACCGAACAATACAGGAAGGGTCTCGGAAATACACTTGAATCTATTGTAAATAATCTTGGGGATGAATTTAAGCCGTTCGAAAAGATGAGCTTTAGTGCATGGGGGGAACTTCAATTTCAATCAAAGCTTCAAAGCCTGAATCGCAAGTATGTTATTATTTCGGGAATGGAATCTCATGTGTGTGTGTTACAGACCGCGCTCGACTTAATTGACCGGGGATATACAACCCACATCATCAGCGATGCTACCTGTTCACGTTATAAGTCGGATTGGGACTGTGCTATGAACTATCTGCGGGATGCAGGTGCTGTAATTTCCACGACGGAAATTTTAGTTTTCCAGTTATTACAGCAAGCCGGCACAGATGAATTCAAAGCGATTTCACCTATGTTTAAAAATAGAAATAGAATTTAACCGGAGTATTAAATATGAAAAATCGCTTAAGCCTGATCGCGATTGCCGCAGTGTTTGCTGCAATATCAATTAGTATTTATATTATTCATTATCTGATTTTTCACGACCCGCACCATATCTTCATTTTTCTCATAGGAGACATTGCTTTCCTCCCATTAGAGGTCCTATTGGTAGGCATAGTGGTAGAACGTATTATGGCAAGACGCGAGAAAGAAGAAAAACTACAAAAACTCAATATGGTGGTAGGTGCCTATTTTTCCGAGGTCGGCAGGCCCCTATCCAATATGCTGTTAACTGCGATAGATAACAGGGAGATGGTTATAGACAAGCTTCATATAACAAGTTCATGGCAGACAGTTGACTATAAAAAGGCCCGTTTATTTGTTGAAAATTACAAGCCGACAAGCTTTGATAATATAAATCTTCAAAAACTATGTGATTTTCTGGTGGCTAAACGCGCATTCATGTTGAGGTTAATCGAAAATCCTAATTTACTGGAACACGAAAAGTTCACTGACCTGCTATTGGCTTCTTTTCACCTGATGGAGGAACTTGAAACAAGGCCGGATTTGAGTAATTTACCATACAGTGATCGTAACCATATCGATAACGATATTTCAAGGGCATTCAAATACCTTGCCATTGAGTGGTTGGACTATATGCAGCATCTCAAAGTTAGCTATCCGTTCCTCTATTCACATTATTTAAGAATAAGTCCATATCAGCCCAGGCCATCGGCTATTGTAGAATGAAAGTTTTCCCTTCATTGCCCCTTTTAATAATATCGATTAAACTTAATTTGTATAAAAGGTAATTGAAATCAATGGGCAAATTTTATGGAGAGATGAAATATGGAAAGGATTTTAGCCTGGGCAAAGACAAATTATAAAATAATACTGGCTACGTTTATACCCATAGCCATCATAGCCATTATATTTGCACTTCCCTTAAAAATCGTGGCCATACCCGTTATTGAAACCTACTGGGATACTGAAATACGGACAGAAAACTATACAACAACCGAAACCTATAGCGAAATGGAACCGTACATTACAACCGAAATGCACACAGAAACGATTTACAACCAAGCAATAGGATATGGCAACTGGGTTAAAACCTTTCAGGTTGATCACCCCAGCTCGACAGTTACTATCGAAGTGAACAATTACGGTACCGGCTTTTATGGTCCTCGTTACATTATTGTGGGAGACAATTACAGCCCTTACTGGCGAGGTAACCCCTACTGGATTACCGGATGGGATCCCTGGTATACCTATGGCGGCTTCGGTTGTGGGCAGACATTGGCTACAATCCGGATAACTTATCCCGAACAGGTTACAAAATACAGGTCGGTTACAAAGACGCGCGAAGTAGTAAAATTCAGAGATGTCCCTACACAGGTACGGAAAGAAAGGACGGTTATGCAGAATGTAAGGATGTCGATCTGGGAAAGTATCTTCCGCTAGCAAAGAAATAAATTAATCTTAAGGTAGCCAATTATGAAAGAATCGATACTTGAAATCATCGTTTGTCCAATATGTAAAATATCACTTGAACTCAGAGATGCTGTAAGAGACGGCAATGAGATCACTGGTGGAAACTTATTTTGCACTAAATGCCAGCACAGTTACCCCATTGTGGACGGCATCCCCAATCTGCTTCCCCCGGATATAGATAAATAGAGATATCCATCTCAGTCCGGACGATAAGTGGCATAGGCATCTGTGGATTCCCAAACAGCGATGCTTTCCAGTGCCATACCCTGTGGCAGATTTACTTTAAGTTCATCATAAATCGTTCTGGCGATATTTTCAGTGGATGGATTTATCCTGTCAAAAGGAGGTAATTCATTTAGATACGTGTGATCATATTTTTCCAGTATTTTATCCAAGTTATTTTTTAGCTCCTTAAAATCATAACCTATTCCCACTTCGTTTAGCTTTATCACTTTTAGATGTGCCGCCACTTTATAATGGTGACCATGCAATCGCTCACAACGACCACCGTATTCTCTGAGGTGGTGCGCAGCGTCAAAATTACTCTCAACGGATATGATATACATATCAAATTCCTTTCCCGATTGAACCCCACTTTTTAACTTCTTTAATTTTTACTAGTTCGTCTAATAACCGGTTAATTGTTTTGCGTAAAACAGGATGAATAAAATTGGGAGCTATTTCATTCAAAGGTACGAGTACGAAGGCCCTTTCCTGTAAACGCGGATGGGGTATTATCAATTCCTGCGATTCAATTATTTCCTCTCCGTAAAAAAGAATATCAAGATCGATAGTACGCGGGGAGTTGAGAAAAGTATTTATCCTACCCATTTTCCTTTCTATGCCCTTCAACTCCTCAAGCAGTCTGTGGGGAGTTAATTTAGTTGAAATCTCGGCTACACAGTTAAGGAAAAAAGGCTGATCGTCAAACCCGACCGGCTCCGTTTCATACACTGAAGATACCTTTCCAACACCACATTTCTCGTTAAGCAGGTCAATGGCTGTAGACAGGTTTATAAACCTGTCTCCAAGATTTGATCCAATCCCGATATAGGCAATTATCATAACTTAATTAATCCTTTAACCACGGCATCGCTCATCATCGCAACAAGCTTCATCTGTTTAACATCGTGCACTCTAATAATATTTGCCCCTTTGCTTATACCGATAGCTATAGTGGCGGCAGTACCAGCCAATCGATCTTCCGGCGGTGTACCCAGTACGGTCCCTATAAACGACTTGCGTGAAGTCCCCAACAATATCGGCCTGTGCAATATTTTCAGCTTGTCCAATTTCCTTATAATCTCCAGATTCTGTTCTACCGTCTTGCCAAAACCTATTCCCGGATCGATTATAATATCATCCTGTTTAACACCCATTCTTAAAGCATAATCGATCATTTTCCTTAACTGGCCAATTACCGATTCCATTATTTTCCCAACCTCATTGCCTCTATGGTTGCTGGTAATAACTATTGGCACTTTATTCTCAGCGGCAACCATGATTAAATCCATACCCTGTAACATACCGGATATATCATTCAGCATATCCACACCGGCTTCCAAAGCCTTTTCTGCCACCGGTTTCTTATATGTATCAACACTTAAAGGGATGTCGATCCTTTTTTTCAACCTCTCGATTAGCGGTACGATACGACTTATTTCCTCATCAGGATCTACGGGAACTGCACCCGGTCGAGTGGATTCCCCGCCAATATCTATTATATCCACACCCTGCTCCACCATTTGTTGAGCCAGTTTCAATGCGCCGTCAACTTCTAACTGACCATCGCCTGAAAACGAATCGGGGGACATATTTATTATTCCCATCACATAGGTACGCTGTCCCCAATTGAAAATTTTATTCCCTATTTTTGTATTACCTAATCTGTCCCTCAATTCTTTATCCGTTGACTGAGCCGTACAGAGATGATATATACATTGTACCATGCTAATAAAACCAGTTTCTCAGGGCTTTAGTCAAATACAACATGATTGTGCTACAATGTTAACCTGTTTTCATTATTAATTATATTTATAACACCTGAAATCTATTAATGGGTAAAACTTTAAGCGAAAAAATAATCAGCATGAAATCCGGCATGGATGTATCGGCGGGAGATATTGTTATCTGCCCTGTGGATCTGGTGTTTGTTCAGGACACGACCGGTCCATTAACTGTGCGCCAGTTTAGAGCAGGTAAAAATAATACACTTGTAAATCCATCAAACTCTGTTATATTTATCGACCATGCTTCTCCCAGCCCCAGCCTATCTCTCTCCAACGATCATATATTTCTACGTAATTTTGCAAATGAAACCGGATGCCTAATTTTCGATGTCGGCAATGGCGTATGCCATCAACTGGTAGCAGAAAAATTCGCCAATCCCGGTGATATTATAATTGGTGCAGATTCACATACCGTTACAGCCGGGGCACTTTGCTCATTTGCCACAGGAATGGGTTCCAGCGACATCGCCATTGCCTGGGCGCTCGGAAAAACCTGGCTTCGTGTCCCCGAAAGCTACCGGATCGAATTGAAAGGTAAATTTCAAAAATATATAGGTGCCAAAGATCTAATCTTGCATTTGATCGGTACTATTGGTGCCGATGGTGCTACATATAAAGCACTGGAATTTACAGGTGATGCGCTGGATGATATGTCTATGTCCCAAAGGCTTACTATTGCCAATATGGCGGTGGAAGCCGGCGCTAAAGTAGGCCTGTTTCCATCTGATCAGGTTACCCATGACTATTTATATGCCTGCGGACGTAAGAATAAATACAAGCCACTACAGGCAGATGCAGATGCCACCTACGAGCGTTCGATTATTATCGATGTATCAAAGCTGGAACCAACTGTATCCAGACCTCATAGTGTAGATAATATAGCACTGGCTAAAAATCTGGGTGATGTTAATATCAATCAGGTATTCATCGGAACATGTACAAATGGCCGTCTTGACGATCTCAGTCAGGTAGCTAAAATATTAGAAAATAGAAAAGTACACAGAGAGGTTCGCTTACTCGTTTGCCCTGCATCACGTTCAATAATGGCTGAAGCTATTAAAGCAGGCTATATCAGCACTATCATAGAAGCCGGCGGTCTCATTTTGCCTCCCGGTTGTGCTGCCTGCCTCGGACTCCATCAGGGTGTGCTGGGTAATGGAGAAGTTTGTATCTCAACAGCAAACCGAAATTTCAAAGGACGTATGGGCAATCCTGAAAGTTTTATCTATCTTGCCAGTCCTGCCACTGCAGCAGCTTCAGCAATAACCGGTAAAATTACCGATCCAAGAGAGGTTCTTTGATGCAAAAGATTACTTTAAAGGGCCGGGCTTTTAAGTTCGGTGACGGCATATCTACAGATCTAATCATCGCCGGAAGATATGCAGATTTACGAAGTAATTTACCCGAACTTGCCAAGCATGTTATGGAAGACGCCGATCCCGAATTTATCAAAAAGGTCCATCCAGGTGATTTTATCGTAGCCGGATCCAACTTCGGTCTCGGGTCAAGTCGCGAACATGCGCCATTAGTCATCAAAATGGCAGGAGTCAGCGCAATTCTGGCCAAATCATTTGCCCGCATATTCTTCCGCAATGCTATCAATCAGGGTTTGCCGGTTTTAATATGCGATACAGACCTGATAAAAGATGGAGATCAACTCGAGATTGATCTCGGTGGTGGTGTCATTATTAATGTCACCCAAAATGTCAGACAGACGTTCACAAAAATACCAGCCGTTATGCTAAGCATACTTAACGAAGGCGGTCTTGTCCCCTATATTAACAAATATGGTGGATTCAAGCTTTGATCAGCGAGTTCACTTAAGGCTAAAGGTCAAATGAAATGACATATAGAATTACACTACTTCCTGGAGATGGAATCGGACCGGAAATTACAAATGCCACCGTACGTGTACTCGAAGCTACCGGAATTAAATTCGAATGGGATGTATACACGGTGGGTGAATCGGCTATCAGTAAATATGGAACACCGCTTCCCGACGAAACAATAAATTCAATACGCAAAAATAAGGTGGCACTCAAAGGACCTGTTACTACCCCAATAGGCCAGGGGTTTCGCAGTGTTAACGTTGCACTGCGAAAAAATCTCGATCTTTATGCCTGTCTAAGACCGTGCAAGAGCTATAAGGGCGTAGCTACAACTTTATATAAGGATATAGATATAGTCATCGTTCGCGAAAATACAGAAGACCTTTATATCGGCATCGAGTTTGCTAAAGGTACCCCCGAAGCAAATCATTTATATGAATTCATTACCAAACATTTTAGCGGGTATCTGCGAAAGGACGCTGGATACAGTATAAAGACAATCTCCGAGTTCGGTGCCCGACGTATTGTTAAATTTGCTTTCGATTATGCACGTAAATACAAACGACAGAAAGTTACCGTCGTAACCAAGGCCAATATTATGAAATATACCGACGGTCTTTTTCTTACCATCGCCCGTCAGGTAGCCGGTGAATACCCCGATATCGTATTTGAAGAAAAACTCGTCGATGCACTTTCAATGCAGCTTGTTAAAGAACCGAGAGCATTTGATGTGCTCGTAATGCCAAATCTTTACGGAGATATAATTTCCGATCTATGTGCCGGATTAATTGGTGGCCTCGGTTTGGCTCCGGGCGCTAATATTGGAGACGGGGCCGCTATTTTTGAGCCAACACACGGAAGTGCACCCAAATACACCGGGATGAATAAGGTTAATCCCATGGCACAAATGCTATCGGCAGTGCTTATGCTTCGCCATCTTGGTGAAGAAAAAGCAGCTGATAGAATGGAAAATGCGATAGCTGCAGTAATAGCTGAGGGCAAAAATGTCACTTATGATCTGCGCAAAAATCGGAATGAACCAAGTGTTGGAACATCACAGGTAGCCGACGCGGTAATCAAAGCAATGGGCTGACCCCAGAATTATCTGCTTCTATATCAGATATACTCGGTATTATTTGGATTGGTATAGGTATAAAAATTGAAGTAACCCCGCAACGCTTTTAGCATCACATATTTGACCTGCAGATATTAAAGACGGTATTTCAGAAAAAGGTACTCTTACAATATCTATTTCATCGGTATCTTCAGCAGTCAAACGTGAAGGCACAAGTTCTTTAGCAAGAAACAGATGTAAAAATTCTGTGCAATAACCTGGAGCCGAGTAAAAACCACCCAACTTTACGACTTGACGGGGTAGGTAGCCTATCTCCTCTTGAAGCTCACGTATAACAGCCTCTTCAGGAGTTTCATCTCCATCTATACCGCCTGCGGGTATTTCAAGTAAAACTTTGCCCGCAGGTCGTCGGTATTGTTTTTCCATTATCACATTACCTTCATCATCAACCACCACTACAGCTATGCAATCGGAATGCCATACAATTTCTCTTGTAGTAATATCACCCGACATTTTCTTAATGGTATCTACCTTTAAACGAACTGCCCTGCCTGAATAAATTTCCTTGCTTGATATCAATATCTCCTGCATTATCGCTCCTGTGATAAATCATAAACCATCGCTACCTCGTCGCAATCAGGGAATTTAGGGCAATTATAGCATTCAGCCCAGATTTTACGCGGCAGCTCCATTTTTTCTACCTGCCTGAAACCTTGCTTCTCAAAAAATTCCGGTTTATAAGTAAGACAAAATACCCTCGGAATTCCAAGTTCTCTTGCCTCATCTATACATGCTTTTACTAGTGCTGATCCAATGCCTTTCTTTTGCTTTGTGCGTGCTACAGCCAGGGCTTTTACTTCGGCCAGATCCGCCCAGCTTATATGCAGTGCCACACAAGCTATAACCCTTTTGTTTTTACCACGTATAACAAAATAATCTCTCAAATTTTCATACATTTCGCTCATAGCACGAGGAAGCATCTCACCCCTGCTGGCGAATTTGTTGACAAGCTCATGCATGCTCTTCACATCATCAATACGTGCTTTCTCTACTTTCATAGATTCTTCCCTCGGAGTTTGGATACCAGCGTTTTATAAAATGTGCCCGGCGGATTCAATCGTACAAATCTTGTCACATGCCGACTGCGCCATACCTCGATTGAATCACCGCTGACCAAGGATTCTTCGACTTGCCCATCCATGCTTATAATAGCTTCATGATTCGTACTCACCTTAAGTCTTACCCTCACATCCCCTGGGAGAATCAGAGCCTTGTCCATATTTAAGTGAGGGCAAACAGCCTTTATAACCATATCTCTTGATTCGGGATATAAAATAGGCCCATTGGCTGCCAGCATATATCCTGTACTGCCGGTAGGTGTTGAAATTATTACTGCATCAGCACGATACGTTGTAAATCTGTCTTGATTAATGCTCACATCTATATTGATCAAACGTAAGTATTTACCCCTTCCAACAACTACATCATTTAAAGCATGAAAACTTTTGCCTGTCGAACATATTCTGGCCTCGAGCATAGACCGCTCATCGACCCAACCACCGCCATCCAATACAATTGTAAGCTTTTCAAAAGCTTCATCGGACTCAAATTCAGCCATGAATCCGAGATTCCCAAAATTTATGCCCACAATTGGTATCTCACGTGGATAAATAATCCTTGCTACACGTAGTATAGTGCCGTCTCCACCGATACTGATCATAAGGTCTGTATCGGTTAGCCTCTGCTGAGCACCAGATTCATCCCATGAAGAATGTAACCAGCAGTCGATGCCTTTCGCTACAAGAAAATCGTCGACTTTGTGTGCAAATTCTTCCGACCGTTGTACTTTAGGATGATAAAGTATACCTACTCTTTTCACGGTTGTGGAATATATCACCGGTATTTTACAGTGTCAAATTAACCGTTTATAAACGATAGTTCGTCCGGTGGGCAAAGTATAAACAGTGCTGCTTTTAAAGGCCGAATATCTTTACTGCAGCCTGCGTTATATTTATGAAAAAGCCGGGAATGATACCAATTATAACAACAAATAAACAGCAAATCGCCAGCGACAACCATTCAGGCCATGAAGTCGTTATTTTTTCCTGAGATGTTGGCTCGTTTAGCCACACAGCCTTAACGACCTTAAAGTAATAAAAAGCTGATATAACAGTGTTGATAACTGCGATAATGACCAGCCATGCCAGACCTTGACTTACAGCTCCACTGAATATATATATTTTAGCAATTAAACCAGCAGTCGGAGGTAGTCCTGTTAGTGAAACAAGACATACTGTCAATCCGAGAGCCAGCAGAGGAGAACGCTTTATCATGCCTGAATAATCACCGATATTATCGCTATTAATTTTATTCGAAATGGCAATAATCGCAATAAAAGCACCTATGTTAGTAAGAGCATAGCTGAGAATGAAAAACACCAGCCCAGCTGTAGCAGATATGTTCGATCTCTCTGCCATTCCTATGGCAGCCAGACCAACCATTAGGTATCCAGCCTGAGCTATACTTGAGTATCCCAACAATCTTTTTATATTGGTTTGTACAACCGCTATTATATTACCTACAGTCATTGTTAACACAGCCAATATAGCAACAATCATCGACCATTCATTATGCAACCATCCGGGAGTTCCAAAAGCTGTTATAAAGACACGGGCAAAAATTGCAAAGCCTGACGCTTTACTGGCAACCGATAAATATGCTGTTACAGGAGTTGGTGCCCCTTCATAGACATCGGGTACCCACATCTGAAACGGAACACTGGCTATCTTAAAGCCAAAACCTGCTATCAACAGCACCATACCTATTAAAAGCACGGGAGAATCGAGTAACGTATTTAAGGTTAATTGCTTTAGATGTTCCGATATCGAAGTAAGACCTATACTCCCAGTTAATCCAAATACCAGAGACATGCCATACAGAAGTATCGCTGAAGCTACTGCACCTAAAATCAAATATTTTAAACCCGCTTCGCTGGATTGCTTATCCTTAAGAAAACCAACAAGTACATATAAGGAAATACTGCTCAGTTCCAGTGACACATAAATGGCGATAAAATTAATTGCAGATACGAGTAACATCAACCCAACAGCCGAAAGCATAAGCAGGGCATAATACTCGCCCTGAAATCTGGCAAATTTTACTACATAATTGTACGAAGCCATTACAACCAACAGAGTTGACCCCAGTATGAGGAATTTGAAGAAAAGACCGAAGTGATCAATTGCGATCATGCTGTTAAAAGCCTGGGTAGTAGGAATACTCCATAGTATAATTGAAAATATCGCAGATATCAGGATACCGGCAGCAACCAGTACTTGAAGTATCTTTTTACCGGTAACAAACAGATCGACAAGCACTATTAATAACGCGAAACAAAGGAGACTTATTTCCGGTGCTATGTATCTTAATTGGTCGATCATCATATATTTAAACCATCCAGATCACTCTATATTTCATATTCCTATCAATTTCGCGATAGGCGCTATGCCCAGATTAATCACGTTTGTAAGAATAGCCGGGCAAATTCCAATCAGCATTATCACCGCTACAAATGCGAATGTGCTGATTTTTTCTACCAGATCAGCATCGCCGACACCATTGTATTTATCCAGCGGATGTTGATAAAAAACCCGCTGCAGCATCCACAAAATATAACCCGATGTAAGTACTATTCCTAGAATAGCTATAAGTGTAAACACCTGCATACCGGGTATAACAGTACTGGCAAAGCTACCTGCAAAAGTAATGAATTCCGCTGCAAATCCTACTGTACCCGGCAATCCCAGGGATGCCAATCCAGCAATACTGAAAACAACTGCAATAACAGGCATCTGGCGTGCAAGGCCGCTGAGGTTATTAAGGTCGCGAGTATGCGTCTTGTCATAAACCAGTCCGACCATAGCAAAAAGTAAGCCCGTAATAACCCCATGACTGAACATCTGCAGGCTTGCTCCAGCCAGACTTACTTGATTTAAAGCAAATATACCCAACAGCACGTATCCCATGTGGCTTACACTGCTATACGCAATCAACCTCTTTAAATCCATCTGTCTTAGCGTCACCGCGGCTCCATAGATAACGCCGATTACTGCTAAAGTGCACATGATAGGAGCATATATTACGGCTATCTGAGGTAGCATACTCACACATATCCTTATCATTCCGTAACCGCCCATCTTAAGTAAGGCGCCGGCAAGAATAACGCTGGCAGCGGTGGGAGCATTGGTATGTGCATCCGGTAACCATGTATGGAAAGGAAAGACCGGCAGTTTAATTGCAAAACCAATTATCAAAAGGAAAAACAATGCGGTCAGGGGCATAACAGAAGATGTGATGTCTATTCCAGCCAGCACAGTCATATCAAATGTATGCGTTATAAAATAGGTACATAATATACCGGCCAGCATGAAGGCACTGCCTACAAGCGTATAAATCAAGTATTTATAAGCCGCATATTCTTTACGACCGCTGCCCCATATTGAAATCAGGAAAAACATGGGTATCAGTTCCACTTCCCAGAAAAGGAAAAACAGGACGAGGTCGAGCGATGTAAATACGCCCAAAATGCTGGTCTCAAGCAGCAGCAGCCAGCTGAAATATTCTTTAGGCCTTAGCTGAATCTTCCATGAAATAAGAATTGACAACACGCCGAGAAATGTCATTAAAATAACCAGAGGAAGGCTCAAACCGTCAACACCTACATGATAATAGGAATTAATAGCAGGTATCCAGGGGTACTTTTCAACAAACTGCATGTGGCCAACAGCTGCAGATGATCTATCAAAAACAAGAAAAGCATATAATGACAAGATAAAAGATAATAAGGCGGCAACCAGAGCAATCCATTTGATCGTTCTCTGAGACGGTTTTGGCCACAATGCAATTATCGCCAGTCCAACGATCGGCAAAAAGATGATCCAGCTTAACAAATTAAGATTCAATTGCATTTACCTCAGCCGAATAAAAATAAACAAATCACAATAGCTACAACTCCTATTGCGATAGAGAAAGCATATAACTGTGTTTGACCATTTTGCAGTTTACGGAGGGTCCCACCTGCGTCAGCCACTCCAAAGGCAGTCCCATTCACTGTACCATCAACCACATTGGAATCGAACATCCCCATCACCTTGAAAATACCATTGTACAGAATTGTTTTAACAAAGATATTTTCGTAAAGTTCATCCATGAAGTATTTTCGCGATAATAAAGTATATAAAGGTTTTACCGTATTACTTATCTTCTCAGCTGAAATCCACCTTTTGATGTATATTGCATATGCCAGAAGTATTCCCGCCAGAGCAATTAAAAGTGAAATCAGAGGAAGTATATGAGTTAACGGGCCGAAGAATCCCTCGATTAAGCTCATTTCATGAGCTGCTTCACCATGTCCGAAGAAACTATTGAAAGAACCGGTTATATTGACCCAGCCAGCGCATACAGCCAGTATCGCGAGTATCGCCAGCGGTATCACCATTACAGCCGGCGACTCGTGCGGCCCGTGCGAATGTTCGGATTTATCACCATGTTCAGAGGGTGCACCACCTTTATATTCACCGTGGAATGTCATGAACACCGCTCTAAACATGTAAAACGCTGTCATGAAAACGGTTACAACTGCAAGAACAAATAATCCTGGGTTATTACTGAAAGCAGATACGAGTATTTCATCCTTGCTCCAGAATCCTGCCAGTGGCCAGATGCCTGAAAGACTCAGAGAACCGATAACAAAGGTAATATAGGTCCATGGCATCGATTTACGCAGCCCGCCCATAAGCCTCATATCAAATGTACCTGTACCGTGATTTACACTACCAGCCCCCAGGAATAGCAAAGCTTTGAAAAATGCGTGTGTGAAAAGATGGAATATACCTATAGCAACCCCACCTACACCCAGTCCTAACATCATATATCCGAGCTGGCTAATAGTAGAATATGCGAGTACGCGTTTGATGTCATTCATCACCAATCCCATACTCGCGGCAAAAATCGCAGTAAATGCACCAATCACCGCAACTATGAGCATTGCTTCCGGTGAGTGTTCGAAAAGGGGATAAAAACGTGCAACCAAAAATACTCCTGCAGCCACCATAGTAGCGGCATGGATTAACGCACTAACCGGTGTGGGGCCTTCCATAGCGTCAGGCAACCACACGTGCAATGGAAACTGTGCTGATTTGCCCACTGCGCCTGAAAATACGCCTATAGCTATCCAGGTTAACGTCGCACCAGCCAGTGTTCCGGCAGCTACCATCTTATAGAGCGTCTCCGTATCAAAGGTACCTGTCTGTGCATATAATGCCAGTATAGCTGCGAGGAAGCCAAAGTCACCAAGACGTGTGACAATAAAAGCCTTCTTAGCAGCATTGGCTGCAGAAGGTTTATGGAACCAGAAACCGATAAGTAAGTACGAACCAAGGCCAACACCTTCCCAGAAAACAAACATGAACAAAATATTATCTGCCAAAACCAATCCCAGCATACAGGCGGTAAATAATGACATGAATGCATAATATCTAAGATAACCCGGATCACCCTTCATGTAACCCTGAGAATAGATTTGAACCATCAGACTGACCAGTGTGACAACAACCACCATAACAGCTGTAAGCGAATCTACCATGACGCCAAGATGTATTTTTAAACTGCCAATGACGGCCCATTCAATATCATCAACCATCAACATGTGGCCTGGAGTAGCTATAACAGCGCCTAGCAACCAGAAAGACAGAGCACACGAAATGCCAACCGCGCCTATGGTAACATAGCCCCCAAGCCTTGGATACTTACCTAGAAATGGTCGCAGCACGAGACCGATTATTAAAAAGGAAATAAACGGCAGTAAAAATATGAGCCAGGGTACCTGCGTTGGCATTATAGTTTTCTTAATACCTCCTCTATAACATGTACCTTTTCCTGAGAAATATAGATTTTATATGGGGAGGCTTCCCTCATCTCCAATTTTTTTCCCTCCGGGAGGATTCTTGCAGGTACACCTTCGCCTTCGAAGAATTCCTTCCACATCTCGGCTATAATTAAATTCGGTGCCCGCTTGATTTCTACCCACATATTTCTGTTACCATTTCAAAATATTAAAATTCTCTATATCTACGCTTTCCCTATTGCGGTAAATTGAGAAGATAATGGCAATTCCTACAGCCACCTCAGCAGCAGCCACAACCATCACAAAGATTGCAAATATCTGCCCGGTTAGCATCTCCGGTACAATATACCGTGAGAACGCAATAAGGGAAATATTTACTGCATTTAACATAATTTCAAGGCACATAATAATTCTTATCACATTACGCTGCGTCAACACTCCGCAAAAACCTATACTGAAAAGCACTCCAGATAGGATAAGATAATGAATTAAACCAACAGTTAACATTATTTCTCCCTGATAATTGCAATGGCTCCGAGAATCGCAGAAAGTAGCAATACTGCAGCCATCTCGACTGTCAGTAAATATCCCCCTTCACTGAAAAGCTGTTTACCAATCGGCTTTATAGTTTCATCCAGAGGTAATTTAGTTGACAGAGCAAATGCCGTATTTATCAACCCGTACCCTATAAGGCAGATCAATAAAAGCGCCACTATAACGGCAGGATATTTTATTTTGCTTAGCGGAAAACCCTGCCGCACATCTCGGGTCAGCATTACAGCCACGATTATCAGAACCGAAATTGCACC
>Ga0272448_1001459_pt1 | contig 31762 bp, 35 predicted proteins | sample YNPCB0191_FD_202220 | JGI IMG/M metagenome (GOLD analysis project Ga0272448, IMG submission 202220) | Hot spring sediment microbial communities from Yellowstone National Park, WY, United States - YNP-CB-019-1 | ecosystem: Environmental > Aquatic > Thermal springs > Hot (42-90C) > Sediment...
TGGTCAGTTGGAAACTAGGACTTAATTATGAAGATTCGGTTGCCGTTGCCTTTAATTCCACGGGAAGAGATTTTGAGATAGCCATAGCTATAGCCATAACTGCCTTTAGCCCGGCAGTTGCCCTTGCAACAGTGGTTGGCCCTCTCATTGAAGTCCCTGTAATGTTGGTTTTGGTATGGGCGGCAAGAAATTCGCGGGAAAGGTTATTTGGAAAAGTTTCTTTGTAACGAGTGCAATCAAGAGATGACCCGGGCCGGTATTAATTATTCCGGCAAGCATGAAGGAGGATAGCGATGAGCGCAAATAATAAAGTAGTAAAGATTTTTACACTGGAGCAACAGTTTCCCTGTGGTCCCAAATCAAGTTGCTGCGGACCTATTGGGCAGAGTGAACAGGAAGTTATGGCGTTAAAAGATGCTATAGAAAAACTTGGAGTTGGAGTAGAAGTATATGATGTTCAGAGGATGAAAAATCTCAAAGACCATCCGCAAGTGTTTAATCTTTTTCGTACTTTTGGTCCTCAGGCAATTCCTGTGGTAACCGTAGATAATGAAGTAGCCTGTATAGGGCAATCCCATACTGGTGAAATTATCTCAGCGATAAAGGGCAAATTGTAAGGGGGGGGCGATGATTATGCCAATGTATGAATATTATTGCCAAGATTGCAACAAGAAATTTGAGATAAAGGCAAGCATATCCGAAAAAGAAAAGGGCTTAAAAGCAAAGTGTCCAGTATGCGGCAGCAATAAAACCTTCCAAATCTTAGGCAATTTCTTTACCTTTTCTAAGGCAAGCTCAAAAGGTTTCGGCGGTGGCTGTGGGCCAAGACCTACTCCTGGCTGTTGCGGATAAGGAATGAGTAAAAAAAGGAAAAATGGGGTCATAACTAATTTTGAACCATTTTTAGAATAAAAAATAAATCTGACCCCATTTGTCTGACCCCATTTGTCACCATCACCAAAAGATACCTTCAAGTAAAATTAATTTAAGAAAAATTTATTCAAAGATATTGTCTTTTGAGGTATAATAACCTTGCCAGAAAACAATTAGCAAAGCAAGATTTATATGGTAGAAATTAAATTGCAAGAGATAAGAAAGTGGTATGTTTCGAAGGGGGAACTGTCACCTTCCACCATAGAGATTGGCGGATCAGCCTGGCGCTTAAAAAATAATTAAAACCCTTGTCTTTTAAAGGCGAGGGTTTTTTCGTATATGGAAAAGCTTATGCCAATATTAACAGAAGAAGAACGTGAAATAAAAAGGCAATATCTAACGAGTTTGGATGGTGTTGATTTATCTTTTGCTAATGTTAGGGAATTCGAACGAACCAAGCATGTCCATAGGCTGCATCCATATTTAGGTAAGTTTATCCCTCAGTTAGTCGAACTATTTCTTAAACATTATTTTAAGAAAGGCGATTGGATTCTTGACCCGTTTATGGGCTCTGGCACTACTTTAATAGAGGCGAATGTTCTTGGTATGAACTCAGTAGGTATTGAAATCTCTGAATTTAATTGTCATATAGCAAAAGTAAAAACAAGAAAATATAATATTGAAGAAGTTGAAAAAGAAATTAAGCAGATACTTCACGAAACCAAAGTTTTTAGTAAGTGGTTATTAAAACCCCAAGAAGAACTCTTCCCGACTTTATACAAAAAGTTTTATAAGAAATTTGAAGTTAAGAGTGAGTATTTTAAGACATGGTTTTCTGAACGGGCAATTCAAGAGATTTTTTTCTATAGAGAACGAATAAAAGAATACAAAAATCAAGATATTTTGCAGGTTATCTTAAGTAGGGCCGCAAGAAGTGCGAGACAGATTCCGCATTATGATTTAGCAAGGCCGAATAAACCCGTGAAACAAAAATACTACTGTATAAAACATAGAAGAATCTGTGAACCTGTAGAAGAGGCTTTAAAATTTATAAATCGCTACAGTTGGGATACGATTAAAAGAATTAAGGAATTCGAAAAAATACGGACTAGTGCAGTAATCAAAATTATTCAGGGGGACTCAAGAGAAGTAAAACTCAATAACATGTTATTTGATGGTATATTTACCTCCCCTCCATATGTTGGGCTAATAGATTACCATGACCAGCATAAATACGCCTATGAGCTTTTTGATTTTAGTAACAATGGTTTTAAAGAAATAGGCTCAGCTTCAAAAGGTCGTAGTCAACAAGCAAGAGAAGAATATCAGCGAGACATTATAAAGGTTTTTCAGAATGTATCAAAATGGCTAAAACCCAAGGCTAAAATATTCGTCGTTGTTAATGACAGGGATAATCTTTATCCCAGAATAGCTGAAGAATGTAATTTTAGTATAGAAGAAATTTTTCATAGGCCAGTTTTGATGAGAACAGAAAGAGATAATTACCAATTTTCAGAGAGTATTTATTACTTTAGAAAAATATAACGATGGGATTATCATTAAAAACGAAAGAAAAAATTAATGCCCTTCTTTTATCTATAGTAAAAGAAAAATTGCAGACTTATGAACCTGAAACGACACATATGCCATTTCATCATAGATTGTTGGGTAAAGATAGATATGCCATGTTTTCTTTTATTCAGTCTATGAACACTACCTTTGGTATGTCTATCTGGGAACAGGTAGCTGTCATTTTGGCAGAAGGTATAGGAGCCCAGGCAAAGAGACAGTTTAAACTTTTAGGCCAAATTGATGATAAAACAGAGAAGATTATTTCAGAAATGCACTATAAATTAAGAAAAGGAGAAATAGTTACGAATAAACTAGATGAGATTGAGCAGATAAGGGCAATAATAAAGAAAGGCGAGAAAAAGGAAGATCCTGACTCTACCATAGACTTATTTATAAAAATAAAAAATGTAGAGAATTATTTTGATATTACCAGTGCCAAGCCTAATATGAAAGAATTTGTAGCTTTGAAATTAAAGCTTTTAAGATGGATAGCTTTAAGATTAAGTCAAGATAAAAATGCAGATGTTTCTACTAGACTTGCTATTCCTTATAACCCTTACCATCCTGAACCATATGAACGCTGGACCTTGAAAGGGTTGTACGATTTAGAAAATGGGGAGATTTTAGTCGGATCAGATTTTTGGAATTTTGTGGCTAACGATAATATTTATGAGGAATTATTAGATATATTCCAGAAGGTTGGAGAAGAATTGAGAAGCGAGATTGATAAAAAATTTGCTAAATTCAGAGAAGGTTGATGTTTTTATAATTCTAAGGAAAAGGGGACGTTTTTATTTTTCAAAAATTAGAAGCGTCCCTATTTTTTTCATAAATAGATTTATAGTTGAATTAGAGGAAGATGAGAGTATAATAATTTTTAGGTAAGTAAGTGTTTGGGTCCGGAGGTATTTTTTATATCCGGAGGTTAAATTTTCTGATGGTCGGGCCGCCATCTTGCTAAAGCGAAGGTGGCGGTTTTTTATTTTTATTAAGAAAAAGAGAATAAGATGAAGCGTATTTTATTATTTATTTTGCCGATTTTAATTATTATCTCTATTGTCTTTACAATCTTTGGCGTTTTCCAGGTGCGTTTTGAAGAGGAAAAACTGCTTGATGACTTAAAAAGAAAGGCAAAGTCAGTTGCTGAGAGTATGGAGTTATCTGTAAAACATGTTCTTTTATCAGGCAACTTAAGAGATGCAAATTATCTTGTAGAAAAATTCCAAACTCGCGAAAGATTGCAGGGTTGTGTTATTTATGATAAAGAAGGACAAGTTTTATCTATTACAAAAAGATTTACTGAATGGAAGGAAAAAGATAAGCCGTATCTTAAGGAGGTATTGACTAATAAGATTACGCGGGGGGAATTAGAGAAATTTAAAGACTATTCTGTCTATAGTTATATTCTGCCTATCCTGGATGATGAAGGCAATATTTTGGGCCTGGTTGAAGTTATACACGATACCTCTTATGTCTTTACAAGGTTAACAGAGCTTTGGAGACGCATAAGCATTAGTTTGATAACGTTAGTGGTGCTAATTTTTATTGTCTCGTTTTTTATACAGAGGCAGATTTTTATCCTGCCTATCCAGCGGCTTACACAGTGGTTTCAGCATTTTCAAAGGGGCGAGATAGATGAATATCACCCCATAAAAGAAAAGGGGGAACTGGCTAAACTTGCCAGTGAAGTAGAACAGGTAGCATTAAGTTTGCGCGTTGCCCGAAGGATAATTTCTGACGAAGCCTTGGTGCGGTTGGAAAAAGAAGAGGCGTGGACAGAAGCAAGGCTTAAGACCCTCATCCATGCCAAATTAGGAGAGAATGCCTTATTTGTGGTTTCTAATAGAGAACCATATATGCATGTTGTAGATGAGGTTACTGGTGCGACTAAATGTATAAGGCCGGCAAGCGGTGTGGTTACCGCAATACACCCTGTTTTATGCGCTTGTGGAGGCACATGGATTGCCCACGGAGGTGGCAATGCTGATAAGAAATTTGTTAATTCTAAAGATAAATTAGGCGTGCCCCCCGAAGATAATCGCTATATCCTTAAAAGGGTATGGCTAACCAAAGAGGAAGAGGACGGATATTATTACGGCTTTGCTAACGAAGGCCTCTGGCCCTTATGCCACAATACGCATACGCGGCCGATATTTAGGCAGACAGATTGGCAGATGTATAAAAAAGTGAATCAGAAATTTGCCGATAGCCTTCTTGAAGAATTACCGGCTAAGCCTTCATTTGTCTTTATTCAGGATTACCACTTTACATTACTTGCTAAGATGATTAAAGAGAAGCGTCCTGATACGACCATCGCCCTATTTTGGCATATACCCTGGCCTAACCCTGAAAATTTTTCCATTTGTCCTTATCACAAAGAAATTCTTGATGGAATGCTGGGTTGTGATTTAATTGGATTTCAGGTGCAGACTCATTGCAATAATTTCTTGGATACTGCTAACAGGCTCCTTGAGTCGCGTGTTGATACTGAAAAATTCAGCGTTACCCGTTTCAATAAGGAAACATTTGCCAGGGCCTTTCCTATAAGCGTTGACACAAAGGCCGTTAATATAGAACCCCTAAGGGAGATAGAAAAATTGAAGAAAGAATACAACTTAAAAGACAAAATAGTTGGATTAGGCGTTGATAGGATTGATTATACCAAAGGCATAATTGAGAGGATATTAGCAATCGACAGGTTTTTAGAGAAATATCCTCAATACAGGAAAAAATTTACCTTTATTCAGCTTGCCGCTCCCAGCAGGACACATATAAAACGCTATCATGACCTTATGGGTGAAATAGATGAGTTGGTAGAAAAGAAAAATTGGAAATATCTTGATGGCGACTGGAAGCCGATAATATATCTGAAGCGTCATTTCTCCCAAGAGGAGATAAAACCCTTTTATATGCTTGCAGACCTCTGCATTGTCAGTTCCCTGCATGATGGGATGAATCTGGTTGCCAAAGAGTATGTGGTAGCCAAGAAGGATTTAACCGGAAGTCTTATTTTAAGCCAATTTACTGGCGCTGTCAGAGAATTAACGGATGCCATACGGATTAATCCTTACTCTATCGAAGAATTCGCTGATTGTATCAAATTGGCCATAGAAATGCCAGAGGATGAGAAGAAAAGGCGTATGGAGAATATGCGTAAAATTATTAGTGAAAACAATGTCTATCGCTGGGCAGGCAATATTATTACGGAGTTAGTCGCTTTAAAGAAGGTTTAGAAGGTTGCGAAGTAATACGTATGGAGTATTTATTTTCTCATTGGGATAAATTAAAAGACAGGTTAAACGATAAATGCATACTCCTTTTTTTAGACTATGATGGTACGTTGGCACCAATAGTAGAAACCCCTGATAAGGCGGTAATTTCTAAGGAACAAAAAGATTTATTAGATAAATTATCTACAAGTTCTCACTGTAAGGTATCTATTATTAGCGGCAGGGCGCTTAGCGATATAAAGGCCCGCGTAGGGCTTAAAGATATTATTTATGTCGGTAACCATGGCTTAGAAATAGAAGGCCCAAAGATAAAGTTTAAAAGTGCAGTTTCACTACAATATAAACATATACTCAACCATATAAAAGATGACCTAAAGTTTAAACTTTCTACCATTAAAGGCGTATTTATAGAAGATAAAGAATTATCGTTAAGTGTTCATTATCGCTTAGCGGATAGGGACCAGATATCAAAGATAAAAACTATTTTGCATGAAGCGACAATTCCATATACTGTAAGAGATAAGATAAAAGTTAAATTGGGTAAAAAGGTATTTGAAATCCGGCCGGCGTTAGAATGGGATAAAGGTAAGGTGGTGTTGTGGCTGCTTGCCAGATGGGAGTTTAGTCTTAAAGATAAACCTATTTTACCTATTTATATTGGAGACGATGTGACTGATGAAGATGCCTTTCGTGCCTTAAAAAATAAAGGCTTGAGCATATTTGTGGGGGAAAAAGGCAATTCAAAAGCCAAATATTATTTGAAAGATACAGAGGAAGTAACTGAATTATTAAGGTTAATAGCTGACCTTAGACACAGGTAAGATATGGCAGAATTAATCAGGGCAAAAGAGGGCTTTAGATTTTATACAAGATTACATTTATCCGAATTGACTGGTTTAAGGGCTTCCACTTTAAGCCAATTAGTAGAACTTATAAAACAGGTCCCTGGCTCTTGTATTTACCATCATACCCATAGATTTCTTCAGCAGCATCAATATCTTTCCCCTGAGCCGCCGAATGATTTTGCTTATTGGGTAACAGAAATTCTCGGTGAAGATGAATTAGGCGAGAGACTTGCCAGCATTGATACTATTCAGTTTTCAACCATTCGCCAGCTTCGCGAGGCAATTGTTAGAACCATAGATGATTATTTAAAAAATAATGCTTGGGCTAAATTAAGATTTGCCCACGAAGGAGAAGAATTCCATTTCATCAAATCCGTAAGTTTCATCATTCCTACGAATTATGTTGCCTATGATTTAGTTGAGTTTAAAGACATCTTGAGCAATATTACTATTGACTCAATATACTTCCATATTTTTGAGGCGCGTTTGCGTTTGGAAAGAAGAAGCAATGATTTTTCTAATTGGATAGAAAATTCCCTTGGCGATAAAGAACTAGCAGAGGAGATTTCCCGGCTTGATCCTTATACCCATACCTTAGAAGAACTAAGGAAGGTAATAATAAAAATAATAAGTGAAGCCATAACTTAGCGAGCGATGGCAAAGATAGATGAATATATTCCTATAGTTGGCCAATCTGTGATTGATGATTTGAAATTACTGGGTGAGAGGCTTAAAGGTAAGATTGTCCAACATATCAATTCCACACCCGTAGGCGGTGGCGTTGCTGAGATATTAAACCGCATGGTTCCTCTATTAAAAGAATTAGGGGTGGATACAAGATGGGATGTCATAAAAGGGGGAGAGCAATTTTTTACAGTGACAAAAAAGTTTCATAATGCCCTGCATGGCCGAGCGGTAGAAATAACCCAGAGGGATTTTGATATTTTTATGGAGACAAGCCGCGAGAACATAGAAAATGTTAATACTTATGGAGATATTGTTTTTATTCATGACCCGCAGCCAATAGCCTTGATAAAAAAGAAAAATGCTAACAAATGGATTTGGCGTTGTCATATTGACGTGTCTAATCCTGATGAAAGAGTTTGGGGATTTCTTGAGGATTTTATTGTCCAGTATGACTCAGCGGTGTTTTCCGCTCCGTCTTTTTCACGAAAGTTACCCATTAGGCAATTTTTAATTTCTCCATCAATTGATCCGTTAAGCGATAAAAACAAAGAGTTGCCCCGAGAAACAATAGATTCGGTATTAAGAAAATATAATATCGAGGAAGATAAACCGATAATTACCCAGATATCCCGTTTTGACAGATTAAAAGACCCTAAAGGTGTAATTGAGGCATACTTGCAAGTAAAAAAATATATCAATTGCCAACTGATTTTGGCTGGCGGTACTGCCGAGGATGATCCTGAAGGACTCCAGGTGCTTGAGGAAGTTAAAGAGAAGGCTAAAAATGACCGAGATATTCATATCTTGCTATTACCGCATAATGATATAGAGGTGAATGCCCTACAAAGGGCCTCAGATGTCATTGTTCAAAAGTCTCTTAAGGAAGGATTTGGTTTGACGGTTGCCGAGGCATTATGGAAAGCAAAGCCCGTTGTGGCTTCAAATGTTGGAGGTATTCCTTTGCAGATAAAACACAAATATTCCGGATTGTTATGCCATTCAATTGAAGGCGCTGCCTTTGCTATAAAACAACTACTTAATAGTCCAGAATATGCCCGAAAATTAGGAGAAAATGGCAGGGAGCACATTAGAAACAATTTTCTACTAACCAGGCACCTAAGGGATTATATGTTATTATTCCTTTCGCTCTATCACAATGAAGACGTAGTGTATTTATAGAAAGAGAGGAAAAATGGGGTCAGAACTAATTTTGAACCATTTTTAGAATAAAAAATAAATCTGACCCCATTTGTGCCATTTAAGACCACAATTTTATTGACATATACAAATTTAAACAATATAATAAAACCAGTGTTAATTTAAATTTACATATGTTAAGTAAGAATAACAAAGATGACCATTGAAAAGAGCCTAGATAATATACTCAATTCAAAATTAAAAATAGCAATTATTCGCCTTTTTGTTTCTAAAACTGGCGAATTTAAGGCTACTGGTAGAGAAATTGCTAAATTGACTCATTTCTCTCCTCCTGCGGCTCACGCTGCATTAAAAGAGCTTTATAACCAAGGCATCCTAAGGCTAGATGCCATTGGAAAACAGCATATCTATAGCCTCGAAAATAATAACAGAATGGTCCGAAAAATTCTGAAGCCTATGTTTAAAGAGGAAATAGCACTAAAAGATGAACTTAAAGATTTCTTAATCAAGCAGGTTCAAAAAGCAGGAATAAAGAAAAAATTAGTTTCGCTTTTGTTATACGGAAGTCTACAAAGAGACGCAACCCACGATAAAAGCGATGTCGATATCGCTGTTATCATTAAAAACAAAAAAGATAAAAAAGAAATTGAAGAAAAGTTTTTAAATGAAATTTCATTAAGATTTTATGATTATTTTAAAACACATTTAGATACTTACATTAAAACTAAAGAAGAATTTAAAACAAGATTAAAGAAGAATCTTCCTCCCGTTTCAAGCCTGATGAAAGCGTATTCTGTTATCTATGGCAAAGAGCCTTTAGAGATCTAAAGTATGGTTGCACGAGAAATCAAGATAAAACAAGAGGAGCGTTCTGCTGCAGCAGATTATTTTAAGAAGGCAACGGATAACTACACACAAATGCTCGCTGCAATTCAGGCTGATAATGGTAATGCCGCAGCTACGTTAGCTGTTCAATGCGCAATTTCTTCTGCTGACGCGATATGTGTTTTTGAAAAAGGCATCCGCTCTATATCCCAGGATCATTTTGATGTGTGTGATTTAGTCGCCTCTTTACCAATCGAAGAGGCTAAAGAAAAGGCTAAATTACTTAGAAAAATTGTTGCTAAGAAAAATCTTGTCCAATACGAAAGACGTAATATTCATAAAGACGAAGCGCTAGAGATAGTAAAGGTAACTACAAGATTTTATCAGTGGGCAAAAGATTATGTGGGTTGAAAAATTAGAAGGATAATTATTATGCTAGAAAATTATCTCATGGATCAGAACTAATTTTGAACCATTTTTAGAATAAAAAATAAATCTGACCCCATTTGTCTGATCCCATTTTTCCTATGGTGCCGAGAGAGGGAGTTGAACCCTCAAGCCCGAAGGGCATACGGCCCTGAACCGTACGTGTTTGCCAATTTCACCATCTCGGCATAAGTAAAAAATTTTCTACTGAATCTATGGCATATCTTTGATGCCAGCGCAATTAAAAGATGCGCTTAATGTTTAATCTCCGCCCAAAATAAACCGCAGAATTAACATCAATCTAAGTATATCCTACACTTATAATCCTGTCAATCCTTTGATTGTGTATAAAAGAATTGCGGCTTAATGTTTTTGTTGTTATAATATGATATTTTAAGAAAGGGAGAAATATGTTTTGGGAGGCTTTTAAGATTACTGCCAGTGGGATACTGCAGATATTTATTCTCGGGGCAATCGGTTTTTGGCTTAAAAAAAGAGACACCCTAAGCGATGCTGGCCTGGATGCCTTAAGCCGCTTAGTAATAAATGTAACCTTGCCGTTTTTGATATTCTGCCAACTTATAAAGGATTTTAATTTTCGTTTATATCAGGGGTGGTGGTTTTTTCCGTTGCTTAGCATCTTTATTACAATTATCGCCCTTATAGTAGGATTTTTATTTTCATATTTTTTAAAGGGGCAGCAAAATAAGGCGCAATTTATAAGCCTGGTGGGTTTTCAGAATTCAGGATACCTGCCGCTGGCAATGGTTGCAGCGCTGTTGCCGCAGGATAAGACAGGCATAATGTTTATTTATCTATTCCTTTTTTTACTTGGTTTTAACCTCCTGATGTGGTCTTTGGGGGTGTATATCTTGTCATTTTCCCATGACGCAAAATTTGAACTCTCAAGCATATTCAATCTTCCTGTGATTGCCTCTTTATTAGGCCTGGGATTTGTATTTTTTGGTTGGAATAAGTTTGTCCCGGATGTAGTATTAAAACCACTGCGCTTGGTTGGGGATTGCACCCTGCCGCTTGCAATGTTTGTGGTTGGAGCAGACTTAGCCAGGATAAAATTGGAACACCTTAATAAAAAGGCAATGTCTCTATTGGGATTAGCAAAACTGGTTGTTTTGCCTGCCCTGGGGCTACTGATTATATTAAGATTTAAACCAGATGCGTTAGTGGGGTTATTGATTCTGATTCAATTGGCTGTTCCGCCGGCTACATCACTATCGGTTATCATAAGGCATTACAAAAAAGAGGATATCCTGGTTAGCCAGGGAATATTCTTCTGCCACATATTAAGTATCTTAACATTACCTATATTTTTGAGTTTATATTTTGCCCTGGCCGTGATAAAATAAATGAAGATAATACATACAAACCGCAAGGCGCACAGGGATTACGTTGTTCTTGAAACTATTGAATGCGGCATAGAATTAAAAGGCAGCGAAGTAAAGTCTTTAAGGGACGGCAGGATAAATTTAGATGATAGTTTTGCCCGCATAGAAAACGGCGAGGCAATATTATATAATACGCATATCAGCCCTTATGAGGCAGCCAGTTATCTAAATGTTGAGCCGACGCGTCCGAGGAGATTATTATTGCATAAAAGCCAGATAAACAAACTGGCTATGTCTGTGTCTCAAAGGGGCCGCACGCTCATTCCGCTTAAGGCATATTTTAATGACAAGGGGATTGCCAAAATAGAATTGGCTCTTTGTAAAGGCAAAAAACTTTATGATAGGAGGCAGGATATAAAACGCCGCGAGTTGGACTTAGAAATTCGCCGGGCATTAAAGGGGAGAAGAAAACCTCGATAAACTAACTCCCAACTCCTAACTAAATAAGGGGGTGAAAGGGTTCGACTTAGGTAAGTCGGATAAAAGTAGCATGCCGCGGAGGCAAGGTTGGCCGCGTTAACAATCCTTGCAAAATATAAACGCAAACTACAGAAATGTAGGACTGTTGAGACCATCTTTGGTCCCAGCAGGCGTTCCAGTCTTCGGGCTTAATTAAGCCTGAAGCCTCTATACGCCAGGTCTACGGGGCGTAATAGAGCGGTTAGTAGACTAGTTGCGGTCTATTAGCCTTTAGGGCCGCAGCGAAACTTATAAAGGCTGCATCCTGGCTAATCCTGTTTATCGGAGTTGCCAGGCTTAAGCATAAAAGATAAACTAAACATGTAGCGACTTTTATCTGATTATCTAAGGACGCGGCTTCAATGCCGCCACCTCCACCAAATGAATGCAAAAGGTAAAAGTTAAAAGTAAAAAGTTAAAAAGCAGATTCTATCTTATCCTTGCACCTTTTGTCTTTTACCTTTTTACTTTTATAGGCTGCGCCAGCGTCCCTGTTAAAACCGCAGGGATTCCGACTTATAACATTCACGGCTCAACATATTTGCCCCTTATAACACTTTGCCAGCAAAATGGAATTGCCTATGAGTACGACACCTTTACAAGGAATATCGTCTTAAAAAAAGGCATCCATAAACTGAATTTAAGGGTTGGGGAGAAAATGGTGCTTGCAGATGGTTTGCCAGAACACATTAATCATCCAGTAGAGTTTTACCAAGGCGCTGTTGTTGTGCCTTTAAAACTGAAAGAGAAATTCATAGATACATTTTTTAAGGAGATACCTGGAGTCCCTAAAGCAGTCTTATGGAAAATAAAAAAAGTGGTTATTGACCCAGGCCACGGCGGTTATGACCCGGGGGCAATATCTAAGTCAGGTTTAAAGGAGAAGGACGTAAATTTAGATATTGCCAAACGTTTAGCCAAGATACTTAGGGATAAGGGCATAGAGGTAGTGATGACCCGCTCTTCAGATGTCTATGTTTCGCTTAATCGCCGCGTGGAAATTGCAAATAATTCCGGGGCAGACCTTCTTTTAAGCATACACTCTAACGCAAATCGTGTAAGGGGATTAAACGGTTTTGAGGTATATTATATTTCTACGAATATAGATGATTACCAGCGCGCCTTTTATGCAGCGCAAAACGCAACACTTGCCTTAGACCCTGATTGTTTTGTCTCTTCCACTTTGAATTTGAAAGCCACGCTCTGGGATATGCTTTACACCAACAATCGCGCCGAGGCAATACACCTGGCGCGCGCAATATGCCGCAATATAGACCGCAATCTGGATACCAGGGTTATAGGCATTAAGGGCGCTAGGTTTAAAGTTTTAAGAGAGACAAATATGCCTGCAGTTTTATTGGAAATAGGATTTTTATCCAATCGCGAGGAAGAGCGGTTGTTAAAAAACAGTTATTATCGTCAGCAGATAGCAGAGGCAATAGGCGAGGGTATAGACAATTATGCCCGCGATTACACAATAATGGAGGCCTCCAGATGAAAAGGCCGATAGGGGTGTTTGATTCAGGGGTAGGGGGTTTAACTGTAGTCAGGGAGTTAATCCGTCAATTGCCTTATGAGGACATAGTTTATTTCGGAGATACAGCACGCGTGCCTTACGGTATAAAATCACCTGAGACAGTAATCCGTTTTTCTATAGAGAATATTCTATTTTTGCTAAAACAGGATGTGAAACTTATATGCGTTGCCTGTAATACTGCCTCAAGCGTGGCGCTACCTGCAATTAAACGCCATTTTAAGATTCCCCTTGTAGGGGTTATTTCCCCTGGGGCAAGGGAGGCTGTGTACGCTACCCAGAACAAACGTATCGGCGTTATAGGCACTAGGGCGACAATCAAAAGCCGAACTTACGAGAATGAGATAAGACAACTTGACCCGAAGATAAAAGTAACTGCGATTGCGTGTCCTTTGTTTGTGCCTTTTGTAGAAGAGGGGTGGCTTTCCGGCAGCGTTGTTACACAGGTTGCCAAGAGGTATCTTGAGCCATTGGTGGCTTCAAGGGTGGATACTGTTATTTTAGGCTGCACGCATTATCCATTATTAAAACCTGTGATAAGGAATATACTTGGGCCAAGGGTTAATCTCATAGATTCAGCCAAGCAGGTTGCGATGGAGGTAAAAAAGATTTTGGTGGCGGATGGTTTATTGGATAATAACCCTAACGTAAAGCGCAGGTTTTACGTCAGCGATAACCCTGAGTGGTTTAGGGCATTAGCGAAAAGGTTTCTTGGCCAGACAATAAAAGATGTAAGCAGGGTGGACACAAATGTATAGCATAAAAGTAGAAGGGCATTTTAGCAGCGCCCATAACCTAAGAGGTTATAAAGGAAAATGCGAAGAACTGCATGGGCATAACTGGAGGGTAGAGGCTTCACTATCAGCAGAGAAACTCAATAAGACAGGTATGGTCCTGGATTTTAAATACTTTAAGAAGGAATTAAATAAAATCTTAGATAGGTTAGACCACAGATATTTAAATAAAATCCCGTATTTTAAAAAGGTGAATCCCACCTCGGAGAATATTGCCAGATACATATTCTTCGCCTTAAAATCCAGGGTTAAGATTATTGATTCAGTAACCGTCTGGGAATCTGATAATTCATCAGCCACATATTATGAGAAATAAGAAGGTTAACTTAAGCCATAAGAAGGCAATAGTCCTTTTATCAGGGGGGCTTGACTCAGCAGTAACCTTATATTTAGCCAAAGACAAAGGTTTTAGATGCGATTGCCTGATTTTTGATTATGGCCAGCGCCATAAGAGAGAGATTGAGAGCGCAAAGCGCATAGCGCGAAGCGCAAATTGCAAATGGCTAATTGTCAAAATTAGTTTACCGTGGAAAGGTTCAACCCTCTTAGATAAAAAGGCAAAATTACCAATTACCACTTACCAATTACCAATTACCGATTACCAATTACCAATTACAATACCCTCAACCTACGTTCCGGCCCGCAATATTATATTCTTGAGTTTTGCCCTTTCTTATGCAGAGGCAATTGGCGCCTCAGCCATATTTATAGGCGCGCATACCCAGGATTATTCAGGATATCCTGATTGCCGTCCTGAGTTTTATCAGGCATTTACCAGGGTTATTAAGACAGGGACTAAGGCAGGCATAAGCGGAAAAAAAATCAGGATTTTAACGCCTCTAATTAAAAAAAACAAGGCTGAGATTATCCGTCTTGGATATAAATTAGGCGTTCCTCTTGAGATGACCTGGTCTTGTTATCAGGGCGGCAAAGACCCCTGTGGCGTCTGCGAAAGTTGTTATTACCGCGCAAAGGGTTTTTTAGAATATGAAAGGAAAAATTTCAGAGGTTTTTGAAAGTATTCAAGGCGAGGGCGTTTATTTAGGAGAGAGGCAGATATTTGTGCGTTTTTTTGGATGCAATCTTGAATGCCGATTCTGCGACACCAGATTAAATACTTTTTTTGAATGCGAGCCTGAAGAATTGTTTGAAATGATAAAAAAATATCCGCGGGATTACCACTCTATTGCGTTTACCGGAGGCGAACCGCTTTTACAGAAGGATTTTTTAAAGGCGGTCTTAGAGTTAACGCATTCTGCGGGTTATAGGAATTACCTGGAAACCAACGGCACGCTTTTTGCAGAACTAAAAGAGATTATTGATTACGTGGATATAGTGGCTATGGATTTAAAATTAGCCAGTTCTACAGGTATGGAGAATTACTGGAGGGCGCACCGCCATTTTCTTGAGATTGCCAGCAGAAAAGAGGTCTTCCTTAAGGCAGTAATTTGTACCTCAACTGAAGAAGAGGATTTACTGGATGGGATAAAACTGATAAAAGAAATCCTTAAGGCGCCTATTTTGGTATTGCAGCCGAATAGTTATGAGGACAGGATTAGCCTGGATAGAAAATTAGAGAGGTTCAGGGATATTTGCATAAACGAAAATATACCTGCCTGCATTATCCCTCAGGTGCATAAGGTTATTGGCGTGAGATGAAAAGACGCAATACGCAACAGGCAACACACAATATACAATACAAGACGCAGAAGGTTTCTTCATATGAAGGATTGCAAGAAAATATCCGTTATTTAAAGACGCCTGAGATTGAAGTCTGGAGAAATCAGTATCCGGATAAAAATTATACCATTGCCCTGGATATTCCGGAGTTTACCTGTATATGTCCAAAAACCGGGTTGCCAGACTTTGCAGACATAAAGATAGAATACTCTCCAGATAAATACTGCGTGGAGTTAAAGTCGTTTAAGATGTACACCATATTTTACCGTAACTTAGGCATATTCCATGAACACGTGATTAATAAGATATTGGAAGATTTTGTTAAGGCAGTAAAACCGCGCTGGGTTAAGATTACAGGAATATTTAATCCGCGCGGTGGAATTACTACGACTGTTAGCCGCGAATATCGCAGCCAATCCAGGGCTTTTAAAAAATGAGAAGTATATCGGCAAATACTATAAGCAGTGTTGTGATGCGTCTATGTAAAGAAGCCAACCTTTATTTAAGAAATGATGTTTTATCTGCGCTTAAATACGCCTATTTAAAGGAAACAAATAAAAGGGCAAAGGCTATATTAATGGCGATTATTGAGAATGCCCGCATTGCCAGATTGGAAGAATTAGCCATATGCCAGGATACAGGGATGCCTGTGGTTTTTGTTGAGATAGGCCAGCAAGTAAGAATCAAAGGGGATTTAAAATCCGCCATCAATAAAGGCGTTAAGGCGGGATATCAAAAAGGCAATTTAAGGAATTCCGTGGTTACTGACCCTTTATCCCGGGGGGCGTCTAAATACATCCCCGCGGTTATCCACATTGACTTCGTAAAAGGGGATAAATTAAAATTAACTGTTTTGCCAAAAGGATTTGGCTGCGAAAACAAATCAAGCCTTAAAATGTTTAAACCAACGGCAGGGTGGTTTGAGATAAAAAAGTTTATTATCCAGACTGTAAAAGACGCAGGCGCAGATGCCTGTCCGCCGTATATAGTGGGCGTTGGTATCGGCGGCACAGCGGATTATGCAACGTTTCTTGCCAAGAAAGCCCTGCTTAGAAAACTAAACGCTAAGCCCTATACGCTATACGCTAAACTTGAGTCAAATTTACTAAAAGAGATTAATAAACTAAATATTGGCCCAATGGGTCTGGGCGGCAGGACCACTGCCTTGGCGGTTAATATTGAAGCCTATCCTACGCACATTGCTGGCTTGCCTGTGGCGGTAAATATCAGTTGCCATGCCTTAAGAAGCGCAGCGCTGGTGTTATAAATACAGAGTTGTTAGTCTATAGATGAAAATTATAAAGACCCCTTTAAAAAAGAAAGACATTAGTCGCCTGAAGACAGGTGATGAAATTTTGCTTAGCGGGTTTATTTATACAGCAAGGGATCAGGCGCATAAGAGATTATATGAGGCGCTTAAACAGGGTAAGAATCTCCCTTTTGATTTGCAGGGCGCAGTTATTTATTACTGCGGTCCAACCAAAACACCTAAAGGCAAAATAATTGGCTCCTGCGGTCCGACTACAAGTAGCCGTATGGATGAATTTACCCCGCTTTTATTAAGGGCTGGTGTCAGGGCAATGATTGGCAAAGGAGGCCGTTCAAAAGAGGTAATAGGAGCAATAAAAAAATACAAGGCAGTGTATTTTTTAACCTACTCTGGTTGCGGGGCGCTGCTTTCTAAATATATTAAAGACAACCGTTGTGTGGCTTATAAAGATTTAGGCCCGGAGGCAATTTACAGATTAGAGGTAGAAGATTTTCCGTTAATCGTAGGGATAGACACAAATGGAAGGTGTGTATATAAAATTTTATAGTCATAAGAATATAGAGAAAGAGAGGCATAGATGGTCCGCATTGACGGAAGGGGAAATGATAAAATCAGAAAAGTAGAAATCACCCGCAATTACCTTAAATATCCGGAAGGTTCCTGCCTGATACAATTAGGCAACACTAAGGTTGTCTGCACAGCGTCTGTGGAAGAATCAGTCCCGCCTTTTTTAAAAGGCACAGGCACCGGCTGGGTAACAGCAGAATACGGAATGCTTCCGCGTTCCTGCGCTCAGCGCATCCAGCGCGGCAAGGATTCAGGGCGCACTTATGAGATACAGCGCTTAGTAGGCAGGTCCCTGCGCACAGTTACAGAGATGAAGGATATCGGTGAACGCACTATCTGGATAGACTGCGATGTTATCCAGGCAGACGGCGGCACCCGAACAGCGTCTATCACAGGCAGTTTTGTAGCCCTTGTAGATGCCCTGCAAAAAATAAAAAAGGACGGATTAATCGCAAGGATTCCCATAAAGGATTTTGTGGCTGCCACCAGCGTAGGCATAGTTAATGGCGCTGCGCTTTTGGATTTATGCTATGATGAGGACTCAAAGGCAGAAGTTGATATGAATGTAGTGATGACCTCTAAGGGTGAGTTTATTGAAATTCAGGGCACTGCAGAAAAGAAGCCCTTTAATAAAGAGCAGATGGATAAACTTTTGGACCTGGCAAAAAAAGGGATTTTGGAGTTAATTGATATGCAGAGGGATATATTAAAAGATATTCTATGAGTAAAACGAAGAACCTTGAGTTGGTTGTGGCAACAAAAAATAGAAAAAAATTAGAGGAGATAAAAGAAATATTAAAGGATTTACCTTTAAGAATCTATTCTCTCGCTGATTTTGGGAATACCCCCAGGATAATTGAAAATGGCAGGACATTCAGAGAAAACGCCATCAAAAAAGCGCTTAAAATCGCCAGATTTACAAAAAGGCTAACACTGGGAGAGGATTCAGGATTAGAGGTTTTTGCCTTGGGCGGTAAGCCGGGTATTTATTCTTCAAGATTTTCTGGGAAAAATAAGTCAGATTTAAAAAATAATCTAAAACTGCTAAAACTTTTAAAAGGCATTCCACTTTATAAGAGAAGGGCGCGTTATGTATGCAGCGTTGCCCTGGCAGATAAGGATGGATTATTAGGCGTAGTAGAAGGTAAGTGCCCTGGCCTTATTGGTTTTAAGTTGGAAGGTAATTTTGGCTTTGGCTATGACCCATTGTTTATTATCCCTAAATATAAAAAGACATTTGCTCAATTAGGCCCTAGAATTAAACATAAGATTAGCCATCGTTATTATGCCTTGAAGAAGGCAAAAAAGATTATTCACAAATATATTGAGAGATAAGATTTCAGTTGGTATAATTAGAAAAAATAATTAAACGGGGCGTGGTCATCCGCCATAAAACTTGGCGGATTTCACCAAGTCATAAGTTGATATCGGGGCGTGGCTCAGTTTGGCTAGAGCGCTTGGTTTGGGACCAAGAGGTCACAGGTTCAAGTCCTGTCGCCCCGATTTATCTAAAGTAAAATAGGGTCAAAACTATTTTAGAAAAATAAATCCGACCCCATTTTTGCATTTTTGGTAAAAGGGAGAGGCGATGAAGAAGATAGGTATTCTGATGATTGTATTGGTATTAATGGCGGCCCATTCGATATTCGCTTATGATGACGGTGATTTTCAGGTTTGGAATACAGATGTAGAAGAATTCAAAATTGACAAGGATTCAAGGATTGCCTTTGAGGAGGAATTCCGCTGGCAAGACAATGCCAGTGAGTTTTATTACCATCATTACGATATAGGATATTTTTTTAATCTAAATAAATATCTAAATATAGGCGCTGGATACCGTCATATCTACGAATTAAAAAAGAGAAAATTCAAGTTAGAGAACGAGCCTTATGTAACAGTTGCCTTTCTTTTTAGCCTAAGAGGATTGAAATTTGATGACCGTAGCCGCCTGGAATATAGACATTTTGATTTCCAGGCAGATTCCTGGCGTTATCGCAACAAACTTACTTTGAGCCTGCCTTGGAAGTTTACCAAGATGGAGATTCAGCCATATTTAGCAAATGAGGTCTTCCTGAACTTTAATAACAAGGCCTTCTCCGGGAATAGATTCTATTCTGGTCTTTCTATGAGATTGGCCAGCAATTTAAAAGCTGAGATTTATTATTTGCTCCAAAGCGTAAGAAGTGGAACCAGTTGGGCGGATGCCAATGTATTAGGGACTAAGATAAAATTAAGTTTTTAAAAATTTTACATAGATTCTATTTTGTCTTGATATGCACCTAATATAAAAAAATATATATTTATACCCCTTAAGGAGAAGAAGAGATGTTAAAAAAAATATACGTTGTTTTGATTATATTGACATTCTTAGGTTCTGTTTATGCCGCAAAGGATAAAAATTCCATTCAGATAAAGGGTTCGGATACGATGGTGAATCTCGTCCAGGCCTGGGCAGAAAAATATATGGAGGAAAACCCTAAAGAATTTGTGGCTGTTACAGGCGGAGGTTCAGGCACAGGCTTATCCAGTTTAATCAGCGGCACTTGCGATATCGCAATGAGTTCAAGGAATATCAAGGAAAAGGAAATATCCCTGGCAAGGCAAAAAGGGGTTGACCCTTATGAGATAAAGGTAGCATTAGACGGCCTGGCAGTGGTAGTTAATCCTAAGAATCCAGTAAGTAAATTAACAATGGAGCAACTTGCGCAGATTTTTACAGGAAGGATTAGTAATTGGAAGGAAGTAGGAGGGGATGATAAAAAGATTGTAATACTTTCACGAGAGGTTAATTCCGGCACACACGTTTATTTTAAAGAACACGTCTTAAGAAAAGGGGACCCAAACAGCAAAGAAGAGTTTGCCCCTACAGCATTGATGCTTCCTTCTTCGCAGGCAATCGCTGATGAAGTGGCTAACAACCCCGCAGCAATAGGTTATTACGGGATGGGGTATATTTCTACAAGGCAAAAACCAATTTTTGTTGCCAAAGATGAAAAATCAGAATATGAATCTCCTACAATAGAAAATGTGGTGAATGGAAGGTATCCGATTTCAAGGCCGTTATTTTTATACACAAATGGCAAGCCACAAGGTGTAGTTAAGAAATTTGTGGATTACGCCCTTTCCAGAGAAGGACAAGAAATTGTTTTAAAGACTGACTTTGTCCCTGTCAATAAATAAATCCCCTATGCGTAAATTTAAAGAGTTTATTATAGAGAAAATGATTTTATTCTGCGGACTTGCCTCCATATTTTTTGTGGTATTGATATTTCTATTTTTGCTTAAAGAAGGCCTTGCGGTATTTAAAACAGTCAGTCCTTTTCAGTTTATTTTTGGAAAGAATTGGTATCCTATTTCAGAACCAGCGCAGTTAGGAATCCTGCCCTTAATCCTTGGTTCGTTGCTTGTTACTTTAGGCGCTGTAATTATTTCTATTCCAATAGGCGTTGCCTGCGCCGTTTATATCGCTGAAGTCGCTCCCCTAAAGATAAAAGAGATACTTAAGACAGGGATTGAATTGTTAGCCTCTATTCCAAGCGTAGTCTTAGGTTTTATTGGTATGGTAACACTTGTGCCATGGGTAAAAAGCATTTTTAAATTACCAACAGGGCTAACGGCATTGTCAGGTTCAATAATGCTTGCCTTTATGGCTATGCCAACGATAGTATCCATTGCAGAAGACGCTCTTTATTCTGTGCCCAAATCATATAAAGAAGGTGCCCTGGCTTTAGGCGCCACGCATTGGCAGACTATATGGCGTGTGATGCTTCCTGCGGCGTCTTCTGGGATATTGGCAGCAGTGATGTTGGGCATTGGCAGGGTTATTGGCGAAACAATGGCGGTAATGATGATTACAGGCAATGCCGCGGTAATACCGCATACTATCTTACAGCCTGTGCGCACCCTTACCGCTACCATAGCAGCGGAAATGGGTGAGGCAGTAGAAGGTAGCGAACACTTTTTTGCTTTGTTTGCCATAGGCATAGTTTTATTTATAATAAGTTTAGCGGTAAACGTTACCGCTGATTTATTTTTGCATAAGAAAAAATGATGAACAATTCAGTTATATGCCTGAGGATAGACTTAAGCGGGAAATGTAAAGAATGGCCAGAATAATAATGGATTCCAGGAAGACAGAGAAGATTGTATTTTTCTTTCTATTCCTGGCGACCCTTTTAATTGTGGCGCCTGTAGGGATGATTATTGTTATTATAATTCAGAAGGGTCTTCCTGCGATAAACTGGCAATTTCTTTCAGATATACCGCGTCAAGGTATGCGCGCTGGAGGAATTTTTCCAGCAATTGTAGGAACGGTATATCTGGTCCTTGGCGCTATTGCCTTTGCCCTTCCTATTGGGTTACTCGCCGCAATTTATTTAAGCGAATATGCCAGGGATAATCTTTTAAACCGCCTGATTAAACTGGCAATTGTCAATTTAGCAGGAGTTCCTTCTGTGGTTTACGGCCTTTTTGGATTAGCGCTATTTGTTGTATTTTTTAAATTCGGGGCGTCTATACTTTCTGGTTCTTTAACCTTAGGCATTATGATTTTGCCGATAATTATAACCACTTCGCGCGAGGCCTTAGAGAGTGTGCCTTATTCCTTCCGAGAGGTGAGTTTATCTTTGGGCGCAAGCAAATGGCAGACTATAAGAAGCGTTGTCTTACCAAACGCTATCCCAGGCATATTAACAGGCACTATTTTAGGTTTGAGCCGCGCCGCTGGAGAGACAGCGCCTATTTTATTCACTGTTGCTGCTTTTTATCTGCCGCAGTTGCCAAAATCAATTTTTGACCAGGCAATGGCTTTGCCATATCATCTTTACGTAATTTCTACGCAGGTGCCCAACGTGGATGAGAAGATAAGATATGGTACAGCATTGGTTTTATTGACCCTGGTTTTATTTATGAATTTAGTGGCAATAATTATTCGCTATCAGTTTAGAAAGAAAAAGAAATGGTAAAAATTCAGGTCCAAAACCTAAACATTTGGTTCGGTTCAATGCAGGTATTAAAAAATGTTAATCTTGAAATTGAAAGCAATGAAATCTTAACTATAATTGGACCAGCAAACAGCGGAAAAACCACATTTTTAAGGATGCTTAACAGATTAAATGAACTGGAAACTAATTTTAGAATGAATGGTTCAATTCAGATGGATGGCACGGATATAACTGCGTTAGATACAGAATTGCTGCGTAGAAAGGTGGGTATGGTTTTTGCCTTGCCGACGCCGCTACCCTTATCTATATTTGATAATGTCGCCTATGGAGCAAGGACGCACGGCATCAAAAACAAAAAAAGACTCTATGAGATTGTAGAAAAAGCGTTAAAAGAGGCATATCTTTGGGAAGAGGTAAAGGATAGATTGGATATCTCTGCTTTTAAATTATCCGGCGGGCAACAGCAGCGCCTTTGTATTGCAAGGACACTTGCGGTTAAACCCGAGGTAATATTATTTGATGAACCCTGTTCAGGGCTTGACCCTATTTCTACGGCCAAGGTTGAAGAGGCAATGCTAAAATTAAAACAAAACTATACATTAGTATTAGTTACTAATAATGTTAAGCAGGCAGCGCGCGTAGGGGATAGAACGGCTTTCTTTTTAAGTGGTGAACTTATTGAGATGGATAAAACAGAGAAAATATTTACCGCGCCATCTGATAAGCGCACTGATTATTATATAAGGGGGAAGTTTGGTTAATGCCTAAGATACAGGTTAGAGGTTTAAATCTCTGGTATGGAGATTTCAAGGCGCTAAAAGACATTAATGTAGATATTGAAGAGAAGAGGATTACAGCCATTATCGGGCCTTCTGGATGCGGAAAATCTACGCTTTTAAGGGTTTTTAACCGTATGAATGATTTAATTGAAGGGGTCAGGACAACAGGCGAAGTTAAAATTGATGGTACAAACATAATTAATTCAGATATAGATTTGATTACATTGCGTAAGAATGTCGGGATGGTATTTCAAAGGCCGAATCCTTTCCCGCTTTCAATTTATGAGAATGTTGTTTTTGGACCTAAAATCCATAATTCTATAGACAAATCTGCCCTTGATGAAATCGTAGAAGCGAGTTTAAAATCAGTTCTTCTCTGGGATGAGTTAAAGGATAAACTTGGCGAGTCTGCACTGTCTTTATCATTGGAACAAAAACAACGGCTCTGCATTGCGCGACTTATCGCCGTAAAGCCCGATATACTGCTAATGGACGAACCTTGTTCTGCTTTAGACCCGCAGGCAACCTTAAAAATTGAAGAATTAATACGTGAACTTAAAAACAATTATACTATAATAATAGTTACCCATAATATGCAGCAGGCGGCGAGGGTTTCTGATGATACGGGATTTATGCTTTTGGGTGAATTGATAGAATTCGGCAAAACTGAAGACATATTTACTAAACCAAAAGATAAGCGCACAGAAGATTATATCAGCGGTAGATACGGCTAAGGAGGCAGTGATGGAAAGACATTTTGACGAAGAATTAGGAGAATTACGCAAAGAGTTATTGAGGATGGCTGCTATGGTGCAGGAGGCAATATACAAATCAATTGAGGCATTAAAAAATCGCGATAAAGCGCAGGCCGAGGAGGTAATCAATACAGATAATAAAATTGACGAGTTGGAATTGATAATTGATGAGAGATGCATTGATTTAATTGCGCGTTATCAACCAATGGCAGCAGACCTTCGTTTTATTGCCACAGGTATGAAGATAAATGCAGAACTTGAGCGCATAGCAGATTTAGCCGTAGATATTTCGCAGCGTGTCTTGGAATTAGCGGATAAGCCTTTACTTAAGCCCCTTGTGGATATACCGAAATTATCAGGTATTGCGCAAAAGATGGTTAAGGAGTCAATAGATTCTTTTGTAAAGAGAGATGCGGATTTAGCAGGAAAGGTAGTCTTATCTGATTCAGAGGCAGATAATCTGCGCAACCTTGTTCAAGAAGAATTGATTAATGATTATATGGAGCGCGATGCCTCAACAGCCAGTCGAGCAGTGTCTCTATTGCTTATAGCCCGCCACTTAGAACGCATCTGCGACCACGCTACCAATATAGCCGAGGATGTTATCTATATGATTAAGGCCAAGGTAGTAAAGCACCATCGCGAAGAATTAGAATAAAAGGCCTTTTAAGTAGAATTTTTCTGGTTTGCAATGCCAATAATTTATGGTAGAATTGGGTTGTCATAACTTAAAGTATTTCTATTTCTATTATTTCTTTTGGACAAAATTTTGTTTTACAACCTTCAATTTTTAAGTCTTTGATTTAAGGCAATAAGTTCTAAAGGGTTTGTAGCCGATGTAAAGAAATGTCCCTGTAGCTCAGTTGGATAGAGCAACTGCCTTCTAAGCAGTGGGTCGCGTGTTCAAGTCACGCCAGGGACGCTTAAACTAAAATTACTATGCGCTGGATAAAAGTACTGCTGATAATAGGTATTCACTTATTTCTATTCTTCCTTGCCCTGCATGTTTATCTTAACTACAGAGGCAAATATATATTGAAGGAGAACCTTGAAGGCCTGACCCATAGAAATGTAAGGATTGGGAGTTTACATACATCCTTGCCGCTTAATATATACGTTAAGGATATTGATATAGAAGGGTTGTTAAAGATTAAAGAAGTTTCTTGCAGGGGCGTGTTTTTTGATATATTTAGGCAACACTTTGTAATAGACCGACTTAAATTAAAAAATCCCACACTTGTTATAGAAAAGGCAGTTAGCACAGTTAGCCCTGAAGGGACGCCTAAGCCTGCTGCTTCTATTTCCAAGAATAATGTCAAAGATATTTCTAGCACACAAACGCCAGACCCAACTACAGCGTCGCCATCTAAATTTATGTCCGCGCGGTTATGCATAAACCACCTGGTTATTTCAGACGGCGCTATTAATTTCATTGATAATATAACTCCTACGGATAAGATAACCATTCAGGTAGAGGATATAGAAGTCAGGATAGATAACTTGAATTTTGGCAGTCGCAGCCCCAAGATAACTTCCTTTAAAATAAGCGGAAAAATCCCCTGGTCAAAAGATGCCGAGAAAGGCACTATTGAAGCAGAGGGATGGATTGATATATATAAGAAAGATATGCAGGCAAATTTAAAAATTCGGGATATTGATGGTGTATATCTTTTTCCATATTATTCCGGATGGGTGAATCTTGAGAAGGCGCGCATCCAGAAGGTAAAACTGAATTTTACCAGCAACATAAACAGTCTTAATAATGACGTTACTGCCCAGTGCCGACTGGAATTGACTGATATAGTATTTAAACCGCGGCCGCCTGAGGAAGGGGAAAGTAAGACTGAGAAGGTGGCTTCAGCTGTTTTGGGCATTTTTAAGGCATTGAATCAAGATAAGGTGGCTTTGGATTTTACCTTCAAGACTAAAATGGACTCTCCGAAATTTGGTTTCGGCGCTATTAAATCTGCCATAGAAGATACAATTGCCAGGGGCAAGAGAAGCGATACGACAGTGCAGGAGGTTGTGATGTTTCCGGCTAAGGTTATGGAAGGAACGGTAAAGGGCGCGACGGATATGAGCAAGGCGGTAATAGGAGGGGTTGCCTCAATAGGAAACGAACTTAAAAACGCTTTAATAAGCGTATTTAAAAAAGATAAAGAGGAAAAATAATTTTTGTTAAAATGTTTTAGGAGGGGTGGGGTATGAGAAATACAATTTCTATTATCCTGTGTTTATCTTTTGTCGCCTTGATAATGGGATGCCAGGGTTCACAAACAAGGGCTGGGGAGGGCGCGTTAGTCGGCGGTTTAATAGGCGCAACAGCAGGAGGTATTATAGGCCATCAAAGCCATCACGGCGCAGAAGGCGCTGCTATTGGCGCAGGGGTAGGCGCAATCACAGGCGCGATTTTAGGAAGTCAGATAGAGAAACAACCAGGACAGCAACCTTCTCAAACATCTGTGGCTGGGGCGCCCGGGGCTTATAATCCAAACCAGATGACTATTCAGCAGATAGTTGACCTTACTAAGCAGGGCATTAATGAGGCAGTGATAATAGATAAGATTCGCATTACAAATTCTAAATTCAATCTTACTCAGGCAGATATAGAATATCTTAAACAGCAGGGTGTTAGCCAAAACGTAATCAACGTTATGCAAGGATTGTAATCCTTTTGAAATTGCTTATTTTGAAAGATATTCAAGTTTAAGTAAGGCTTTAGCAAGAGAGAAAATTCTAAAGAGTTCTAAGACTAAACGCTTTAAGTGCTATTTAAGAAGGCAATCTGGTGGGTGTAGCTCAATTGGTTAGAGCATCAGACTGTGGCTCTGAGGGTCGCGGGTTCGAATCCCGTCACCCACCCCAGTAAATTCTCTCTCATACACAGAGAAGAGAGGCAAATAGCCATGATTACTTAGCGTGATCATGGCTATTTTTATGTCCTAGGGGGTTAAAGAGTTAAGGCATTGTTTTCCGATGGAGTTATTACTTTTCAGCAGCCTTCCCTTTTAGTGTCAGAAATCTCTCCGAAGTCAGTCAATAATTCTCCAAAAGGGCGCCGTTTATCTCTGATTGGCGCTATTCGTAGTAAATGGCTTATTGGCAATTAATCGATTGGTTTCGATCCGCAGAAAAGCCATTTACTAGAAAAGTAACAGAATCTATCTCTAGTTTATCCCGAGCAAAGTCGAGGGATAAATGGCGCTTAGGGTGGGCTATTTTTGGTCGGACTTGAGGAGTTTATCCCAGAGCTCTTGCTGCTTGTTCCAGTCTCCCTCTGTGGTTATTTCGCGTAGTCTATACTCAGGCACATTAAAGAGTGCCTTGTTATCAGAGAGGAGTATCTCTTCTTGGATCTTTGGCGATAATAGCAGCATATTGACGATTTGGCAGATCCTTGGGTGAGCCATGCCAAGCCATTTGGCTATGTCGCGCAAGCTGCAGTTTCGTTCTTTTGTAACCTGGCTTATCTGGTGGGCGAGGATAAGGTTCTGGCGTACCAACGGTTGGCTGCCAATCTCGGCTTGCCTGCGATGGTAGGGTATATGTTTTAATTCAGCCAGCCGTAGCGCGAATTTGTGGCTTATTTCGCTGTGTTGGAGCATTATCTCGAAGGTTTCATTATCGCCATCGTAATGGGCGATTTTGACGATTGATTTAAGTATTGGTATCTTCTCCTCAAGGGTAAGTGCTTCCCACGCACTGGCTTCAATCCTTGGGTCTTCGATTATCTTTCTTAAGAATTCCATGAATTTGTTTTCTATTGTTTGAGCAGCGATAAGCCGCGTAGGACAGCTCTTGTATCCGCGTTTCTGGGCATTCATACAGAGGTAATAGTTATACTTATTCTTGCCTTTCATGCTGTAAACATAGTACATGGTGCTGTTGCAGGTCTTACAACGAAGGATATTGTTGAGCAGACCTATATGTTTTGTAGTGCCTGCAATTTTTCTTTCTCGACGATTATTGGCAAGTATTTCCTGAGCTTTTTTAAATACATCGTCGGATATGATTCTTTCATGCTCGCCTGGATATAGCTGGCCTTTGTAGCTTACCCTCCCCGTATAAAGTGGATTTTTTACTATCAGCTGGACATTTGTGCTTTTAAACTTAATGCCGCCGAACTTATTACCTTTGGTGGCGATATAAGATTTTGTTTTGTAGTTCTTTTCATTAAGTATCATTGCTACAGAAAGAAGGGAGCGTTTTTCCAAATAAAGGTTAAATATCTCCTGTACGATCTTAGCCTCATCCTGGTTTACTACAAGTTTATGGTTTACCTTGTCTAAATCATAGCCCAAAGGCGGCCTACCCCCGATCCATTTGCCTTTCTTTTTGGCCGCGCCCATTTTATCGCGCGTACGTTCGCTGATGATCTCGCGTTCAAACTGAGCGAAAGAGAGGAGTATATTCAAGGTAAGGCGCCCCATAGAGGTATTTGTGTTGAAAGCCTGTGTTACTGATACAAACGTCACGTTATTCTGCTCAAAAAATTCAAGCAGCTGACTAAAATCAAGTAGCGAGCGCGATAGTCTATCTACCTTATATACTACTACGCAGTTAATCTTACCTTCTTTAATATCAGAAAGGAGCTTCTGTAGGGCAGGCCGTTCTGTATTTGCGCCAGAATAGCCACCGTCATCATACCGATCCGGAAGAAGCACCCACCCTTCAGATTTTTGGCTTTGAATGTAGCTTTCCGCAGACTCGCGTTGGTTATCCAAAGAGGTAAATTCCTGCTCTAAACCTTCAGAAGTGGATACGCGCGTATAAATTGCGCAGTTTATCTTTTTCTTTTCAGCCTTTTCCATTGGACCTCCTTATAGGTTAAAGAACAAATATCCATTCCAGTGCGCCCCTGTTATTTCCTTAGCAATGGCGGATAGCGTCTTATAGATCTTTCCGTTGTACTCAAAACCTTTTTCTAGTACCTTTACTTGATAAGGCGAACCCTTATATTCCTTAGTAATTACTGTGCCTGGAATAGGGAGGCGCTTGTCTTTTGCAGGTGCCTGCTGGCTTACCATTGGCTTATCCGGCCTAAGGGCTTTATTATTGATAGGGTCATACTCCTCAATAAGTGCCTTAATCTTTCCCTTGGCCATAGGCGATAAACTGCCATGTTTTTGCTCCTGCAGCTTATAAGCGATTTTTCGCCAGAGATACGTCTTATGGGTTCCACTGACATCCTCGCCATAAAGCTCCTTATACCGCTTTTGAAGCTCTTCCACGGGTGCATTTTTTAGTGCCATTATTTCGTCCATTTTTGGCCTCCTTTCTGTGGTGAGCAAACCCGAAGGACGCGCCGAACCGCCTTCCTCAGGACACATATAGGGCATAAAACCAGAGATAAATCAAGGGGAATAGAGAGGTATTTTTTGATTGACAAAGAGGCATAAAAACTATATAATATAACTCACTCTGTCACATTTTGTGCCATAGAGAAGAGGTGCTACATGGAAACCCTTACAGTAGAAGAATTAGCTAAATATTTGAAGCTGCATGAGTACACTATTCGGCGCCTTGCCAGAAAAGGTAAGATTCCTTCATTTAAAGCCGGAGGGCAGTGGAGATTTCGCAAAGATGAAATAGACAAGTGGTCAAAAAATAAGAGTTAAATGGAAAAATTCACTAAGAACATTTTAAATATTTTGCCACATATTTGACTACGATGAAGATGTTGCGTCTTATCAAAGATCGAAGATTTATCCCCTTAGCCAACTGTGGATAAAAGGGGGCTTTTAGATTTTATTGCCGGCATTATCACTTGCACTGTCGTTAAGGACAGAATGTGGTTGTTATAGAGAGGATGAATGCTAAAAGATATTAAACAGCTAACTGAATTATATTTGCATGCTGCTAAACGATTGAGAAATGGCATGTCATGGGATGATTTTCATGATAGTCTCGTTAAAACTGCAAACAAAGATGATATTGGTATCCTTGCTGATGCAAATCCGAAAGATAAATGTAAATATGCATTGTTTGTCAATGTTGATACAAAAACCAAGACCTGCAAGTTGAACGACTATGTTGAAATAGGCGCTATTTCTGATTATTGGTCAAAACATTTGTTTTGGCAGGGTTCTGGTGGAGCGCAAAGCGATAATATCAGGAACACTCCCCATAAGATTTACTCTAAAAAAGACGATTTTTCCGTTGATGATTTGATTAAACCACTCCAAACGATATTAAATGATTATTGCCAGATTCAAGAAGGAAAAGGCAAAAATAAAAGATATAAAGAAACTGGCCCTTTATTTTGGGATTTAGACAAAAATGGTGAAAGAAAATGGCTAAAGGATATAGTTGATATTTTAAACAATGGAAAAGAGGATTTAGCCAAGGAAATAAAAGGCAATGAAAAAACTGATCCTAAAACATTAGGTAAATTCCCTTCTCTGAAACAAGGCGAATCTGTTTTTGTAGGCTTAACCATTGATAGTAACCCAATCGGAGAATATGAGTTGTTTCGTAGATATTTACTGTTTGTAAGAAAAAGGGCAGGCATTCAGAAAGGAGCGGATAGGTTTAAAAATAGGAAGTTTTCTGAGGTTGATCAAAAAGTTGGCGTATGTCCTTCATGTCATAAAAATAAGCCTCTTTTAGACCAGTGGCAGAGCACGGCAGAATTGTCTTTTTATCAAACTACTAATGAAAACCATCTATCGTATGCTTTTCCAGAAGCAACCTATAAACTCTGTCAAAGTTGTGTAGATTTATTGTTTATATTTAAACAGTATCTGCTTGAAGCATTAACTCGGAGGTTGGCGGGTAATGAATGCCTTGTACTACCTTCAATCAAGCTAATCCCATTAGACCAGAATAAAAGAGAAAAGCTCTATGAAAATCTCAAAGGATTGTGGAGTGTAACTGTTGATATTACATCCACAGAAAAAAGATTAATCTATAGGCTTGGCCAATTACCATCGTATGCAACCGTAACATTTGTTTTTGGTAATTATATTACAGTTGGCAAATCTCAAAATGTGAGGAGATTGGATGAGATTGATATTATTTTCCCAGATGTTCTACCGAGCAGGCTATCACAAATAGACTGTGCAATACAGGAAACTAATATATACTTAAATAATATGTGGTCATTAACAGGTAGAAATTGGACTTGTGCATGGAATATCAGGGATGATTTTCAGTTGCTTCAAAATTTATTCCATCCTTCTTGGGATGAGGATAAAAAGAATAAAGACAAAAGCAGGAAACGTTATAAAAGTTTGAGACGGCCCGAAACGGAGCGGTATTTAAGAGCAATCTTTTATGGATATGAGATTTCTCATCGTGACATAGCAGAAGATTGTTATCAAAATCTTTTATCAGCATTTAAAACGAGCAGATCTGGTAAAGATGATAATGACAAATATGCTTTAACTAATTACATAGGAGATGTTTTGTCTCTAATGGTCTTTATTAGTAAATTGAAAAACTCAGAGTCCAGTAAGGAGGTAGAAGATATGACAGAAAATACAAAATTTGAATTTACTGCTATGCCTGATTTAGGCAGGTTCATTGAGATGCATCCTCTATTCAAGGATGTTCAGTACCTCGCGCCATTTTTTGTAGGCTGTTTGTTTTCCTATGCAGAATACTTACAGAAAGACAATAGCAGACTCGCAGCTTACAATTGGCTTGGAACTATGGCGTTGACTTATGAGGATATTCTGCAAGATATTTATCCAAAGGTTTTGAATTACATTACGAATAAAGAAAAGATTGTATCCAGTCCACGGCTTCAGGAACTTACGAAAGCAGTGGCTTATTATGATAAAGGAAAATGTGACAGCGACAGAGTTGCCCTTGTAGCCTTTTGCCATGGATGGGCTGTAGGTAGGGATTTTATCTATAAGAAAAAAGAAAAGACAGAAGAAACAAATCAAGAAGGAGGAAAAAACAATGAGTAATGCAACTTTAGCCAACAGACATGAGACTTTATTTTTATGGGAG
>Ga0272448_1001460_pt1 | contig 31755 bp, 26 predicted proteins | sample YNPCB0191_FD_202220 | JGI IMG/M metagenome (GOLD analysis project Ga0272448, IMG submission 202220) | Hot spring sediment microbial communities from Yellowstone National Park, WY, United States - YNP-CB-019-1 | ecosystem: Environmental > Aquatic > Thermal springs > Hot (42-90C) > Sediment...
GCCCCCGGGCCTGCGGGTCCTGGAGAAGGACCTTGAGGATCACGTCGTTGACGGTCTCCAGGGCGTCGGTGAGTTCGTGGAGGGAGAAGCCCTGGGAGAAGCGGCGGTAGGCCAGGTCCCGGCAGTAACCGATGAAGAGGGCCCGCTCCCGGGTCCGCACGACGTTCATGATCTGCCTCAGCACCTGCCGGTGGGACCACTCCAGCTCCTCGGGGGTCAGGCGCTTGTAGGAGAGGAACCAGGGCTTGGCCTTGGGGCCCCGGAAGGCGTCCATCAGGGAGAGCACGATGGCCTCCTCGTAGGTCTCCAGAAGCCTGTGGATCCGCAGGTTGACCCGGATCCGGACCTCCTTCATGGCGGCCCGGTTCAGGGCGTTCCACTTTTCGGGGTTGGTCCGCAGGTTCTCGACGAGGAAGGGCATGCGCCTCAGGATGTCCAGCCGCTCCCGGGGGCGCCAGCCCAGCCTTTCGTAGGTCCGGGAGGCGTCGGTGGTCATCTGGAGATCGATGTACCGGGCCATCCAGGGCCGCTCGAAGGGCCTCTCCCCGGAGAGGCGGCCCAGGAGGTCCCTCGCCACCATGCCGGGACCGCAGAGGACCTTGGGCATGAAGATGGGGCGAATCTCCCGCCCATAGTAGGCCCGGGTGGCCGCCCGGAAGAGGTCCAGGTGCGTGGTGCAGCCGCTGGTGGAGGCGATGAGGTTCTCGCCGGGCGAGAGCAGGGGGTACCGCTCCAGGAGGGCCTTGAAGAAGGCCACGGCGTCCCGGACGTGGAAGTAGGGAATGGCCGAGAGGCCCTTCCCCCCCAGCACCCGCGCGTTCCAGGAGCGGGAGAGCCACGTTTCGAGGAACTTGAAGAGGGGCGGGTACTCGCACCAGTCGGAGAACATGGCCCCGAAGCGGACGATGGTGCAGGGCACCGTTTCCCGGTACTCCCGCAGCATCTCCTCCCCCACGCGCTTGGTGACGGCGTAGATGTGCTCGCCGTCGGGAGGACTGTCCTCGTTGAGGGACTTTCCGGGCGGGGGGAAGCGGGAAGCGGCCACGGAGGAGGCGAAGAAGAAGCGGCGGACTCGAAGCGGCTTGCACAGCTCCAGCACGTTCCGGAGGCCCCCCACGTTGGTCCGCCAGTACTCGGGGTGCTCCTCTCCGGTGAAGTCGTAGTGGGCCGCCAGGTGGATGACCACCTCCACCCCCCCTCCGGCGAGGATGGCGTCGAAGACCGACTTCAGGTGGGAGGCCTCCCCGATGTCCACCTGGAACCAGTGGAGGTTGGGCCAGTCGGGAACGCCGCACTCCTGAGGCGAGCGGCGGGCGATGGCGAAGATCTCCCAGCCGTCCTTCAGATACTCCAGGAGGTGCCGTCCCAGAAACCCGGAGGCCCCCGTGAGGATCATGCGCGGTAGGGCCATCTTTCTTCCTTCGGCGGTCCCCGTACCCCCATGGCCGGACTGGGGCCACTCTCCCCCGAAGTCCAGCCCCGTTCCAACCTCAGGACGACCCGCCGCCGTTCTTGAGGCGCCGGTTCTCGAGAATCAGCCGCCGCCATTCCAGGGCCCGCTCGATGGCGATGAGGACCTGCTCCTTCCGGAAGGGCTTGGTGATGTAATCGTAGGCGCCCTTCCGGATGGCCTCCTGGGCCGATTCGAGGCTCCCGTAGGCGGTGATGATGACCACCGGAACGGTGTCGTCCAGTTCGTGGACCTTCTGAACCACCTCCAGCCCGTCCCGCCCCAGCATCTTGAGGTCGCTGATCACCAGGGAGAAGGCGTGGCGCGCCATCAGCTCCTCCAGCTCCAGCGGGTTGTTGGTGGTCACCACGTCGTGGTCGGTCCTCGAGGTGATGATGGTCTCGAGGAGAAGGAGCATGTCCACTTCGTCGTCCAGTACCAGAATCTTTTCGGCCATGGGAAATCACCCTCCGCTCGGGGGCCCCCCTCCGCTCGCGGGCTCTTGCCCTTCTTCGGGGGAGGCCAGGGGGAGCAGGATCCGGAAGGTCGTTCCCGTCTGCCCCTCGCCGCTCTCGTCCGCCGTCCGGCTTTCCACGTGAATGGAACCGCCGGCCTTTTCCACGATCCCGTGGCTGATGGACAACCCCAGCCCCGTCCCTTCGCCGGGGGCCTTGGTGGTGAAGAAGGGGTCGAAGATCCGCTCCAGAAGTTTCCGGGGGATCCCCGTGCCCGTGTCGCTGACCGAGACCTCGGCCCGGTTTCCCACGCGCCGGGTGCGGAGGGTCAACGTTCCCCCGCCCTTCATGGCGGCCCGGGCGTTGGTGATGAGGTTCAGGAGCACCTGCTGGAGGCCCTGGGGGTCCCCGGTGACGGGGGGCAGGCCCTCCTCCAGCTCCACCACGCACCGGATCTTTTCCGTGAGCAGGGTGTTCTTGACCATGGCGACGATCCGCTGGACCTCCTCGTTGATGTCGGAGGTCTCGGCCCGCTGTTCCGGGATCCGGGCGAAGCGCCCCAAGTTCTCCACGATCTTCTTGCAGGCCAGGGCCTGCTTTTCGATGATCTTCAGGTGCTCGTGTTCCGGCGTCCCCGGCGGGATCTTCTCCATCAGGAGGTCGGCGAAGCCCAGGATGATGGCGATGGGGTTGTTGATCTCGTGGGCGACGCCGGCGGCCAGGGTCCCCAGGGAGGCCAGGCGGGAGCTGAGGTTGACCTGGCGCTCCTTCTCCTTCTGGAGGGCGGCCCAATACCGGTCCCGCCGGAGGATGGAGACGCTGCCCGCCAGGATGGCGAGGACGATGGCCAGCTGGACCAGGAGCTGGCGGAGGTAGAGGGACCGCACCATGCCCTGGACCTCGCTGGCGGGCGCCACCACCGCCACCGACCAGAAGAGTTCCGGCCTCTGGGGATCCAGGGGGGCGGCGGTGTAGCCGATGAGCTTGTGGACGGGGCCTTTGAGCTGGCGGTGCCAACCGCTGACGTACTCCCCCGTGCCCTCCTGGCCCCGCAGCATGTGGTCCCGCATGATGACGTTGATGCCCTCGAAGCCCAGGCGGGGATCCTTCTCGTGGCGGGCCTTGAAGGCGTTCTTGCCGATGAAGTCCGCCTCGGGGTGGGCCAGGAAGGTGCCCCGCTCGTCAATGACCCAGGCGTAGCCGGTGGATCCGGAGCGGGCGTCGGCGGTGAACCGGCTGGCCAGGACCGAGGCGTCCACCACGAACTGCACCAGGCCCGCGAAGGCCGTTCCCGACGGATCGTGGAGGTTGGGGTTTCCGGGGGCGTGGAAGTGGGCCGCCGAGAGCAAAAGAAAGACGCGGCGCCGTTCGGGGTCCCGGGGATCGGTGACGCCGAAGGAGGAGAGGTGGACGCGGTCCCGGTTCTCCGGTCTCCGGGCCCAGAGGAGGATGGAGTCGTCCCGGAGGTCCCCCCCCTCCTCCCGCACCGTCCCGTCGGGCCTTAGGGAGAGGATGGGGGAGCCGGAGGGCGCCACCGTCCGGATCGCCACCAGTTCACCGGACTCCACGGCGTCGAAGGTGACCAGGAGCCGGCGCCTCCAGGTGGCCGAATCGTCCGTCTCGCCGAGGGGAGAGCGGTTGAGGGCCAGGAGCTCCCGCCGGAGGAAGTCCAGGTCCTGGCGCATGAGGACCGCCAGGTTCCGGGCCAGAACCAGTTGCTGCTGGTTGAACTCCTCGGTGACCACCTGGCGCATCTTGCCGAAGGAGACGAGCCCCAGAAAGAAGGCCAGGAGCAGCAGCAGGCCGGCGGCGAGGCTGCCCAGGAGGGGAATGGAGCGGCGGCTGATCCGGAGGGGGTTTCTCATGGCGGTGCCTCCCCCAGTCCCAAGGAGTAGTCCTGGCGGGCGAAGGCTTCCGCCGCCTTCGCCACGGCGTCCTCTCCGCCGAGGAGGGTGTCAATCTGCCGGGTCACCACCAGGAGGCGCCCCAAAACCCGCAACCGGTGGTCCATGGTCTCCGCGTCCAGGTGGTCGAGGCGGGCGAAGAGGGCGTCCCGGCGCCGGGCCGTCCGCCATCCCTCCCCTCCGAGGACCCGCTCCAGGAAGTCAATGCGGCGGCTCCGCCCCGCCTCATCGGCGGCGCCCCCGTGGAAGAGGAAGGAAGCGTAGTTCTCGTGGGGGTTGGCGGTGGCGTTGGCGTCCACCCGCGAGAAGTGGTACCCGAGCCGGAAGTTCATGTTGAGGTACGCCTCGGAGACGAGGACGTAGTTGGGCTCGGCGGCGCTCCGCTGGGCCTCGGCGGAGGTGAGGCCCGTGAGGAGCAGGGAGGCCACCGCCCTCCCGGGGGCGGCGGGCGCCGCGTCCCAGGGGACCTCCACCATGCCCGGCCAGAGGGCCTTCAGGGGACGGCAGCGGAAGTGTTCCGGCCGGAGGCGCCGCTCCCCCGGGGGCAGCTCGAGGCCGCCCCCCAGGTCAATGAAGTAGAAGGCCACCGGCAGGGGACTCTCCAGCCGCAGGGCGACCCTTTCCGCGCGCCCGAAGGCTCCCCCCGCCAGGAACATCTCCTCGATGGCCCGCTCGTGGGCGTACCGCAGGAGGTCGTGCAGGGTTTGGCAGCCCCGGGGTCGGAAGTTTCGGGCTCGGACGTCGGTGAGGTTCAGGGGGGCCAGATGGGCGAGGACCTCCTTGAGGCGCCTCACCAGGGGGTTGTCCGCCGCCTCGGCCTGCCGCCGCCGCTCGGCGCTCTCGAGAAGGGCCTCCTGGCGGCCCTCGAAAACCTGCCCCATCTCCGCGTCCACCGTCACCACGCGGCCCGCCGGCAGGCGCTCCAGCGCTCCCGCCGCCCCGAAGAGGGCAGGAACGTTGAACTCCCGGGCCACGGTGGCCAGGTGGCTGGTGGTCGAACCCACCTCCGCCACCAAGGCGGCGGCCCGGTCAATGACCTCCGCCAATCTCGGCTCGGCGGCCCGGGCGACCACCACGGCCCCCGGGGGGACCTCCGAGAGGGGAGTGGAGGGTAGCACCGGGAAGACCGGTCCCGCCGCCACCCCCCGGCAGGCGATGGCCCCCGCGGAGAGGAGGGGGCGGAGGTCCTTCCGGAGGGCGACCACCTCCTCCTCCGGCCGGGCGCCGGCGTGAAGCCTCAGGGGCCGGGACTGGAGGATGAGGATCCGCTCCCGCTCGTCCAGGGCCCACTCCACGTCCTGCGGCCGGCCGAAGCGCCGCTCCAGCGCGAGCCCCGCGGCGGCGAGCTGGGCCAACTGGCCGGGGGTGAGGCAGGGCTGGCTCCGCATCCAGCCGGGGACCTCGGTTTCCACAAGACCCACGCCCTCCCGGCAGAGGAGCATCCGTTCCTTGAAGGCGGTCCTGGAGGCCACCACGGCGTGGGGTGGCTCCCGGGAGACGGTGAAGGAGTCGGGGGTGACGCGGCCGTCCACCGTCGAGGGGCCCAGCCCCCACGTCCCCGAGACCACCATCTCCTCGGCGTCGGGCCTCTGGGGGTCGCGGGTATAGAGGACGCCGCTGGCCCGGGCGTCCACCATTTCCACCACGCAGACCGCCATGGGAAGCAGGGAGAATCCCTCCCCGCGGGCCTTGTAGTACACCAGCGCCCTTGGGCCGAAGGCGCTGGCCACCACCTCCCGAAAGGCATCCAGCAGTCCTTCCCGTCCGACGTTCAGCACGGTGGCGTACTGGCCGGCGAAGGAGAACTCTCCGTCCTCCCCCACGGCGCTGGACCGCACGGAGACGAGGAGGTTCTCCCGGCCGGTTCGCTCCTCCAGGTCGTCGAAGGCCCTCCGGATGGCCTCTGCGAGGGGCTCCGGGCAAGGGGTGGCGGTGACCTCCGACCGGAGGCGGCGGCTGGCCTCTTCCAGCGCCTTCCGGTCGGAGAGGGAGAGGGTTTCGAGGGTGGAGAGGACCCGGGGAAGGAGTCCCCCGGCCTCCAGAAAATCCCGGCAGGCCCGGCTGGTGACGGAGAAGCCGTCGGGGGCCGGGACACCGGCGGTGCGAAGGGCCGCGAGCCGGGAGGCCTTGGCCCCCACCAGTTCAACGGGGGCCTCGGCCATCTGCAGAAAGGGAAGGGTGGGCGGTCCTTCGGGAACGGCGGCCTCGGCTTGGAGGGCCGCCCCCGTTTCGCGCTCCAGGCGCCCGAGGAGCTCGCGGAGGGCCTTCTCCCGGCGCCCCGTGAGGGATTCCAGGGCCTCCACCACCGCTCGGCCGTCCTCCAGGATCTTCCGCCGGGAATCTTCGAGGTACTTGGCGTCGAAGAGGAACTCTCCCGTGGCCTTGGCCTGCATGTCGGCGAGCCGCTCCAGGGCCCGGTTGTTGGCTGCCACCAGGTTCTGGTAGGCCCCGTATTTTTGGAGGAAGCGCTCCCGCGCGGTGGCGGCGTCCACCGGTCCCGAAAAGAGACGCTTCAGGAAGGGAGGCAGGCTCATGGCGCTCCTCCCGGAGCCTCGGCCGGAGGACCGGCGTCGGGGTCGAAGAGGTAGTTGCCACGGAAGAAGGCCTCCACGTACCAGGCGACGGGTGCCCCGGGCCCCATCCGCATGTCGAGCTGGCGCGTGGCAACGATGAGGCGGCCCAATTGGCCCAGCCGGTCCTCGATGGTCTCCCGGGGGAACTTCCGCAGGCGGGCGTTGATCAGGTCTCCGTTCCGCTCGATCTGGAAGTCCAAGCGCCGCAGGATCTCTCCGATGAGTTCGCACCGCCGGGCCCGCCTCAGGTCGTCGGCGGCGCCCCCCTTGAAGCGGAAGGAGACGTAGTTCCGGCTCAGGTTTTCGGAGGAGAAGGCGTCCACCGCCGTGAAGTGGTAACCGATGCGGGACGAGAAGTTGCAGTAGGACTCGGCGACGATGGCGTAGGAGCGGTCCCCCAGCCGCCGCTCGGCGGCGTCGTGGACCGGCGTGAAGAGGGATTCGGTGGCCACGGAGAGGAAGCCGGTCAGGGAGATGCCCTTGGGCTCCCACCACCGCAACGCCGGATCGCACATGCCCAGCAGAAGGGCCTTCATGGGTTCGGAGCGAAGCTCCTCGGGGGCGATCTCCGGGCCTTCCGGGGGCCTCCTCAGCCCGCCCCCGATATCAATGAGGTACAGCTCGAAGGGAAGGTGCGCCCGCAGGCGGACGGAACGGTAGGCGGCGTCGGTCACCCGGTCGGAGAGGCGGAACATCTCCTCGAAGGCCTTCTCGTGGATGAACCGCACGATGTCGTGGAAGGTCCGGCAGGCGCCCTGGCGGAAATCGGGGCTCCGGGGATCGGTGAGGTTCAGCGGGACGATGTGGCGCGCGATCTCCTCCAGGAGGCGGTGGACGGGAGTGCCCTTCAGGGACCTCCGAAGGGGGGGCGCCGCGGCCTGGAGGAGGGACTCCACGCGCCCGTCGTACACGGCCCCGCGCCCGGCGTCCACCGTGACCACCCGGCCGGCCTCCAGGCGGGAGGTGGCCTCCCGCGTGTCCAGAACCGCCGGGACGCCGAACTCCCGCGCCAGGGACGCCATGTGGCCCGTGGGGGCGCCGATGTCGGTGACGATGGCCGCCACCCGGCCCATGACCTTCACCAGCTGGGGGCTGGAGTGACGGGCGACCACCACCACCCCCTCCGGCACCGAGGGGAGATCTTCGAGGCTCTTCAACGGATGGACGGGGCCGGCGGCCGTTCCCGAGGAGGCCGAGGCGCCCCGGAGCAGCAAGGGGTGACCCGCCACCTCCGGCGGGGGCTCCGCCGTTCCTGCCTCCTGGCGGGCGGAGATCCGCAGGGGACGGCACTGGAGGAGGGTGAAGCGGCCCAGGGTGTCGAGGGCCCACTCCAGCTCCTGGGGCTTTCCGTAGTGCTTTTCCGCGGCGAGGACCAGAAGGGCCAGCTCCTTGACCTGCCGTTCGGTCAGGCAGAAGGAGGACCCCAGGGCGGGGTCCAGGGCGACGGGGGTGATCCCGCCCTGAGGCAGGGGTTCCACGCTCGTCTCCTTGGACCCCAGGCGGGCCTCCCGGAGGGCCAGCTCCCCTTCCTTCTCCACCTCCCAAAAGTCGGGGCTCACCGAACCGCCCACCGTGCCAACCCCCAAGCCCCAAGCGCCGTTGATGACGAGGGTCCCGCCCTCGGGCCGGGCGGGGTTCACCGAGCAGGCCACGCCGCTGGCCGCCGCCTCCACCATGGCCACCACGGCGGCCCCCATGGGGATGTCCTCGTCGGGAATGCCGTGGACGTGGCGGTAGAAAATGGCCCTCGGCGTGTAGAGACCGGCGAGGACCTTCTTGTAGGCCTCCACCAGCGTCTCCCGGGTGACGTTCAGCAGGCTGACGTACTGCCCGGCGAAGGAGACCTCGCCATCCTCGCCCACGGCGCTGGACCGCACCGAGACCCGGGCCGAGCGGCCGAGGCGTTCCGAAAGGCGGCGGTGGCCCTCCAGGAGGGCGGCCTCCACCTCCGGCGGGAGGGGGGCCTCCAGGAAGACCTCCCGCACCGCATCGCTGGCTTCCTGCAGGCTGTCCAGGTCGTCGAAGTCCACGTGGATAAGCCGGGCGCGGATCTCCTCGTGGAGCGCGTTGCGCTCCAGGAAGAGCCGGTAGGCGTCGGTGGTGACGGCAAAGCCCTCGGGAACGGGAAGGTGCACCCGGTTTCGCAGTTCGCCCAGGTTGGCGCTCTTGCCGCCCACCCGGTCGTGGAGGGAGGCGTCCACCTCGGCGAAATCGAGGACCCACGGGCCGGCGGGGGAGGCCCGGTGGCGCCCCTTTTCCAGCACCGCCTCGATGGCCCTCTGGATCTGGGAGAAGACCACGGGGAGCTCGGGGTACCTCCGGCCGGATAGCTTGTTGAGGTTGGCGATCATCCGGTAGGTGTGGGTGGCCGCCGTCACGCACCGGAACCGGATGTAGTTCATCCCGAAGAAGGTGTCCCCCTGGAGCTTCTGCTCCAGGTCGGCGATGGCCTCCAGAACCTCGTCGTTGGAGGTGATGAGGTCCTTGAAGGTGAGGTAGGAGAGGGTGAGGGCCGCACGGGAATCCCGGTGGACCTCCACCGGACGCCAGCGGCGGCCCCGTCCCCACTCTCTCCACCACCGCGAAAAGCCCATGACGAACTCCGGCGGCCCGCCGCCGCGCACCCCTTACGGCAGTCCCCGGGACCGCCGGTCCTCCTTGGCCCGCTCCTCGGCCACCTTCTTCTTTTCGAAGGCCTCCTCCACCTTGGCCAGGACGTCCTCCAGGTCGGCGGGCTTCAGCAGGTAGTCCATGGCCCCCAGCCGCATCCCCTCGATGGCGGCGTGGATGGAAGCGTTTCCCGAAAGGAGGATCACCTCCACCAGGGGGTGGGCCTTCTTCAGCGCCCTCAGAACCTCCAGGCCGTCCATTCCAGGCATCCGGACGTCGAGAAGGACCACGTCGAAGGGGCGGCTCTCCAAGGCGGCCAGGGCCTCGGGGCCCGAATTGACCGTCTCCACGAAGAGCCCCCGCGCCACCAGGCGCTTGCCGAGGGTCTCGGTGAAGCGCTTCTCGTCATCCACCAGGAGCAGTCTCACGACCCGCATGCCATCCTCCCGGAAGGTCCGGCTCGCCCGACTCCCGGGCCGCCGGCAAGACCACGTGGAAGACCGTCCCTTCGCCGGGGCGGCTTTCCACCTCCAGGGTACCGCCGAGCTTCTTGACGATGTAGAGGCTGATGGAGAGCCCCAGGCCCGTTCCCTGCCCCTCCGGTTTGGTGGTGAAGAAGGGCTCGAAGATCCGTTCGAGGTTTTCCCGGGGAATGCCGGGGCCGGTGTCGCCCACGCTGAGGACCACCTTGCCGTCCGACGCCCGGGTGGCGAGGGTGAGGGTTCCTCCCTCCTTTCCCATGGCGTCCAGGGCGTTCTTGGCCAGGTGGAGAATGACCTGGCGGACCTCCGCCACCGTTCCCGGAACGGGGGGTAGACCGGGGGCCAGGCTCCGCTGGACCCGCACCGGCCGCTCAACCATCTCCCCCTCCAGGAGGTGGAGGGCCTTCACGACCGCTTCGTTGAGGTCCACCCGGCCGGAGGCGCCTTCCGTCTCCCGCGCCCAGCTCAGGATCCGGCGGCTGATTTCCCTCGCCCGCCGGACCTGCTCCTGGATCTGGGCCACCGAAGCGGTCATCTCCGCGCGCAGCGCCGGGCCGTCGGCCCCCGCGGCGCCGGAGAGGAGGTCCGACAGCCATCCCGCCTCCTCGTTGAGGATGGCCAGGGGGTTGTTGAGGTCGTGGGCGATGGAGGAACTGACCTGCCCCAGGGAAGAAACGCGGGAGAGGCGGGAAAGCTCTTCGAAAAAGGAGTCCCGCTGGCCCTCCACCTCCCGGAGCCGGCGGGAGATCCGCCGGACGGCCAGACCCGCCACGCCGGCGGTGGCGAGGATTCCAAAGAGGACGGTGGCGAGAACCCACGGCGGCGAGACCCGGCCGGGGCGGAGGGCGAAGAGGGCGAGAAGGACGAAAGAGGGCAAGGGAACGGCCGCCAGAAGCACCAGGAGGCGGCGCAGCCCCCGGTGGGGGAGGCGGCCCTTGCCGCCCCCCGACGCCGGCCCCGGCCCCGGGCGATTGTCCATGGTCCCCTCCGCCTTCATGCTACCACGGGGCCCCCTGTCAAGGCGGACAGGCTTCCCCAAATTCCGCGATGGATCGGTCTTGCCTTCGGTGGTGCAAATGCTTCACGACGGAAAAGCTTTTTCTCCTGAACGGGGAGGGGCTTCTCCCCCGCGTTCCGCTGGCCAAGCCAGGCGGAACGCTCGGCCTGCCTTTCGGGGCCCTCCCCGCTCCAAAGGCAAAGCCCGTGGAGCCTCACCCCACCCCTCACGCCTTCTTCGCCTGCGGCCCGAAGGCCCCCAATCCCTTGGCAGGTGATGGGGTTATTCTTGAAATCTGCCGGGTTATCAAAGAGTTGCCCCGCCTGTTCGGTTCCCATCGCGGGATTGGGGGTTTCCCATCCCCCGGAGTTGGCCTGAGAAGTTGAAAAAATGTTACGCTCTGTAGCCGGAAGGGGTGGGGCAATTCTACCGGCCGCTCCCGGGCCGCCGGCGCGAAGGGGTTAGGGCCACCACGCCTTCCCTATAGTCTTGGCAAACCCGCCGCGAAGGGCGGGGACGCTTGCGGAGGAGGAGGTGTCCATGGCGTTTCCAAAGGGATGGAGATGGGCCAGAACGGCGGCGGCCTCGGCGGTCCTCCTGCTCGCCCCGACGCTCCTGTTCGCCGGAGGAGGGGAGAAGCAGGGGAAGCTGGTCCACGTGGCCGACACGCGGAACCTGAAGGGCTTCAACCTGTACTTCGCCGACCTCTACAACACCAACCGACTCCTCTTCACGGTGGAGGTGATCGCCATCACGGCGCTCACGGGGCTCCTTCTGGGGCTTCTCATGGACGTTCTCGTTTCCCGCATCGGCATTGACCTCAGCCACCGGGACGAGAAGGAATAGGGGGCGGGCCATGATGGACTTCCTGACCGTGACCCTGCCCATCTCGGGCGTTCCCGTCAACGTGCTCCTCCTCGTTCTCCTCGGCGTCGCCGTGGGGGTCCTGGGGGGCTTCTTCGGAATGGGCGGCGCCTGGATGGTGACGCCGGCCCTCAACATCTTCGGCTTTCCCATGCCCTTTGCCGTGGGGACGGACCTCTGCCACATGGCCGGCAAGTCCATCATCTCTACAAGGCGGCACGCCAAGTTCGGCAACGTGGACATGAAGCTGGGCCTCACCATGCTGACCTTCGACGTCATCGGCATCGAGATCGGCGCCCGGCTGGTCATGTTCCTCGAGCGGCTGGGCCTCGCCGGGCCGGTCATCCGGTGGGTCTACGTCGTCTTTCTCTTCCTCATCGCCTCCCTGGTCTTCTACGACTACTTCAAGAAGCGGGCCATGGAAAGGGCCTCCGCCGGAGCGGGAACGGGGGAGGGCAGCGCCGTCCGCTGGCACGAAAGCCTGCACAAGATCAAGATCCCGCCCATCGTGCGCTTTCCCGTGGCCGGAGTGGAGTGCTCCATGTGGCTCCCCGCCTCCGTCGCCTTCCTCGTGGGGATGCTGGCGGGCTTCCTGGGCATCGGCGGCGGCCTCCTCATGATGCCGGCGCTGGTGTACCTCATCGGATGCCCCACCTACGTGGCGGTGGGCACCGACCTCTTCACCGTCATGATCGCCGGCTTCTACGGCGCCTTCACCTACGGCATGAAGGGCCGGATCGAGTTTCTGGCGGTGCTCTTCATGCTGATGGGGGCCGCCCCCGGGGCCCAGGTGGGGACCATCGCCACCAAGTACATCCGCGGCTATGGGATCCGGCTGATCTTCGGCATTACGGTGGTCTGCGCCATGATTTCCGTCATCCTCAAGCAGGTCGGCCTCACCGAGGCGGCGACGTGGGTCGTCATGGGCGCCGTTTCCGTGCTGACGCTGGTGGTCATGGTGGGAATGTTCCGCGGCGCCGCACGCGAGCTCCGCGCCAAGAAGGGGGTGAGGCCATGAAACGCCCGGCCGTGCTGTGGAGAGGCCCCGTCTTCTTCGCCCTGCTGGCTCTCCTGCTCCTGCTGGCCGCCTGCGCGCCTCCGGCGCCGGTGATCCAGGGGAAGGTCACCGCCGTCGAGGAGCAGGGAAGGGTCATCCTCGTCGCCGACGAACTCCGCCCCGAAGCCCCTCCGCTGGCCTTGGACATCGCGTCGGCGGAGATCGGCAACGCCCCGGTGGTGGGGGACGACGTCCGGGTGGTCTACCGGACCGAGGGCGGGGTGAACCGGGCCCTGAGGGTCATGAACCTCACGCGCCAGCGGGAGGTGGACAAGAGCGGCCACTGACCCCAATCCCGCGATGGAAGCGGAAAGGAGGGTGCCACTTCTTGCGAACGTGGGGGAACCCCACGCCCCTTCCATCACCCGCCAAGGGATGGAGGGCCTTCGGGCCGCAGGCGAAGAAGGCGTGAGGGGTGGGGTGAGGCTCCGCGGGCTTTGCCGGTGGTGCGGGGTGGACCCCGAAGGGCCAACCGAGCCCTGCGGCGGACTTGGCCCGCGGAACGGGAGGGAGAATCCCTGTTCCCCGGGAAGCGCTTCCACCCCCGAAGGCCAGGCCGAGGCATCGCGGAATGCGGGACGAAGGGGACTCGCCGGTCGGAACCGGGCGGAGGGGAGGCGATTCCCTCCGCCCGTTCTTGTGGAGCGCCGAAGGTGTAACATTTCCACTCATCCAGGGTGCCGGCAAATCCCCCTCTTCGCAAAATCGGAGAATATCTCTTTGTATTTCACCAAGTTGGTTCTCGCTTCGGAAGGCGGGGGCGCGGTGAGTGTTCCCAACCGTGTGAGATTTCACCCAAAAGCCCGCGCCCGCGGCCCCGTCCGTTGACCCCCCTTTTGGGGGGGGCCTACATTGGGACCGTGGCCGGCGGGCCGCGTTTCCCCTGGAAAAGGCCCGCCGGACGAGGGATCAAAACCGAGTATTCGGAAGGGCGACCTTCACGCCGGGAAAGGCCGGGCGGGTTCCCGGAAAGGCGGAGTCTACGCCCGGGTGGACCGAGAGGAGGAAAACGCGAGAACGGCCCCGCCGCCCGGTGAGAGGAGACGCGGTGCAAAGGGCCCAAAAGGGGATTCCTGGGACTCGAACCCGTAGTAGAGGTCTTTCAGTTAGGAGGTGACCTGATGCCGAGTTACGTGAACCCGGAAAAGTGCGACGGGTGCAAGGCACTGGACAAGACCGCTTGCCAGTACATTTGCCCCAACGACCTCATGGTCCTGGACAAGGACAAGATGAAGGCCTACAACCGCGACGTCTCCATGTGCTGGGAGTGCTACAACTGCGTGAAGATCTGCCCCAGCCAGGCCATCGAGATCCGCGGCTACGCGGACTTCGTCCCCATGGGAGCCCAGGTGACGCCCATGCGCTCCACCGACTCCATCATGTGGACGGTGAAGTTCCGCAATGGCATGCTGAAGCGCTTCAAGTTCCCCATCCGGACCACCCCCGAAGGTTCGGCCGTTCCGGACGGCGGCTGGGAGACGAAGGCGGACCTCAACTCGCCGGCGCTCTTCACCGAACCCGCCTCGCTCTGCGGACCCGAAGTGTTCACCCTGAAAAAGTAAAGGGGGGAGAGAACGATGGCCAACTTTGAAAACGTCGTGGTCGAAACCGACCTTCTGATCCTGGGCGGCGGCATGGCCTCCTGCGGGGCCGCCGTGGAGGCCGCCTACTGGGCCAAGCAGCACGGCCTGAAGGTCACGCTGGTGGACAAGGCCGCCATGGACCGCTCCGGCGCCGTGGCCATGGGCCTCTCCGCCATCAACCAGTACGTGGACCTCCGTTCCGGGAAGAACACCGTCAAGGACTACGTGGACTACGTCCGGAACGACCTCATGGGCGTCACCCGGGAAGACCTGGTGGCCTCCATCGCCCGCCACGTCGATTCCACCGTCCACCTCTTCGAGAAGTGGGGCCTGCCCATCTGGAAGGACGAGCAGGGCAACTACGTCCACGAGGGCCGCTGGCAGCTCATGATCAACGGCGAGTCCTACAAGGTCATCGTGGCCGAGGCCGCCAAGAACGCCCTCATCCAGTCCGGCGTGGGCCAGTATTTCGAGCGCGTCTTCATCGTCGAGCCCCTGCTGGACGGTGACCGGATCGCCGGCGCGGTGGGCTTCTCCACCCGCGAGAACAAGTTCTACATCTTCAAGGCCAAGGCCGTCATGCTGGCCATGGGCGGCGCCGTCCACGTCTTCAAGCCCCGCTCCACCGGCGAGGGCCTCGGCCGCGCCTGGTATCCGCCGTGGAACTCCGGCTCCTCCGCCTACTTCACCCTGAAGGCCGGCGCCGAGATGACCTGCCAGGAAGTCCGCTTCATCCCCGTCCGCTTCAAGGACGCCTACGGCCCGGTGGGCGCCTGGTTCCTGCTCTTCAAGTCCCGCGCCACCAACGCCCTGGGCGGAGAGTACATGGTGGAGCGCAAGGCCGAACTGGACAACTGGGGCCCCTACGGCCGCGTGAAGCCCATTCCGGCCAACCTCCGCAACTACCTCGGCATGCTGGACGTGATGGAAGGCAAGGGCCCCATCTACATGAGGACCGAGGAGGCCATCGCCAAGCTCGCCGAGCAGTACAAGGACGACGAGAAGGCCTACAAGAAAAAGATGAAGGAGCTGGAGTCCGAGGCGTGGGAGGACTTCCTCGACATGACCATCTCCCAGGCCATCCTCTGGGCCGCCAGCAACGTCCAGCCCGAGGAGAAGTCCTCCGAAATCGCCGCCGCCGAGCCCTACTTCATCGGCTCCCACTCCGGGGCCTCCGGTGCCTGGGTCTCCGGTCCCGAGGACCTGCAGACCGAGGAAACGAAGAAGGAGTACTTCTGGGGCTACTGCAACATGTCCACGGTGAAGGGCCTCTTCTGCGCCGGTGACGCCTCGGGCGCCTCCAGCCACAAGTTCTCCTCCGGCTCCCACGCCGAGGGCCGCATCGCCGCCAAGGCCGCCATCAAGTTCATCGTGGAAAACAACACGATGCCCAACGTGGACATGGCCCACGTGGAGGCCCTCAAGGCCCAGATCCTCAAGCCTCTGGACACCTACGAGCAGTACAAGAACGCCACCACCGACCCCGAGGTGAACCCCAACTACATCAAGCCCAAGCAGTTCATGTTCCGCCTCCAGAAGATCATGGACGAGTACGCCGGCGGCGTCTCGGCCAACTTCACGACCAACAAGCCCTCCCTGGAGCGCGCCCTCGAACTGCTGGCCTTCCTCAAGGAGGACTCGGAGAAGCTGGCGGCCTCCAACCTGCACGAGCTCATGCGCTGCTGGGAGAACGTCCAGCGCATGTGGCAGGCCGAGGCGCACGTCCGCACGATCCTCTTCCGCGAGGAGACGCGGTGGCCGGGCTACTACTTCCGTGCCGACAAGCCCAAGCTCGACGAGGAGGAGTGGCACTGCTTCGTGAACTGCAAGTACGATCCCAACACCGGCAAGTGGGAGATGATGAAGCGCCCCATCCTGCACATCTTCCCGCAGGCCAAGGAACACGAGCTCCTCGGCGGCTGACGCCGGGGTTTCTCGGGAGGCCCCCGCGGGGGGCGGGGGCCTCCCCTTTTCCCTTCCCCCGGAGCGAGGGACGGAGAGAGAGCGACAAGGAAATGGCCGACGAAAGCCTTCCCACCTGCCCCCACTGCCACAGGCCCATGGTCCGGTGGCAGAACCCTCAGCTCACCAACTGGCAAGGGGAGTTCCAGTTCGTCTGCTTCAACGACGACTGCCCGTACTTCGTTCGGGGCTGGGAGTGGATGAAGGCCCAGTTCAACGTGCACGCCTCCTACCGCCACCGCCTCGACCCCACCAACGGCTCCACCGGCCCCCTGCCCGTCTGGTCCAAGGACGCCCTGAAGAGCGGCATCCTGGACCGGACCGAGGATGCCCCCCATGGCTGACGCGCCCACCCAGGACAAGATCCTCAAGGAGTACCCGCGCCTCAAAGCCGACGACACCTTCGTCTTCCGGTGCGGCAAGGACCTCCCCTGCTTCACCCGCTGTTGCCAGGACGTCACCATCGTGCTGACGCCCTACGACGTCCTGAGACTGAAACACGCGCTGCGGATCGATTCCACAGAGTTCCTGAACCGCCACGCCCTCCTCCCCACCGCTCCCGACCAGCGGGTCCCGCTGGTCCTGCTTCGGATGGAGGGCGAGGAGAAGCGGTGTCCCTTCGTGGGGCCCGAGGGGTGCCGAGTCTACGCCCACCGGCCGTGGGCCTGCCGCATGTACCCCCTGGGACTGGCCGAACCTCGGACCCCCACGGCGCAGGACAACCGCTTCTACTTCCTCCTCCGGGAGGACCTCTGCCACGGCCACGGCGCCGGAGAAACCCTCTCCGTCCGCCGGTGGATCGAGGAGCAGGGCATCGAAGACTACGACCGCATGGGGGCCGCCTTCCGGGACCTCATGCTGGAGGAGTTCTGGCAGAAGGGGGAGCCCCTCTCCCCCGAGAAACGGGACATGTACGTGATGGCCCTCTACGACCTGGATCGCTTCCGCCGCTTCGTGCTGGAGACCAGCTTCCTGAAGCGCTTCACGGTGGACGAGGAACGGGTGGAGGTCATGAAGATCGACGACGAGGAGTTGCTGGAGTTCGCGGTCCAGTGGATCCGCTTCTGCCTCCTCGGGCAGAAGACCATGCGGATGAGGCCGGAGGCGCCCGAGACGGTCCGGCAGAAGGCCGCCGGCGCTCCGGCGCCCTAGGCGGCGCCGCCCGGGAACTCCGGATCCGGAAAGGATGGAGGACATGGAGTCGACAGTGAGCACGAAACCCGTCCTGGTCATCGGGGGCGGCATCGCGGGCATGACGGCCGCGCTGGAGGCGGCGGAGGCCGGCTGCTCCGTGGTGCTCGTGGAGCGGTCGCCCTTCCTCGGCGGCCGCGTGGCCAGGACCTACCAGTACTTCCCCAAGCTCTGCCCCCCGGCCTGCGGCCTCGAGATCAACTTCAAACGCATCAAGAACAACCCCCGCATCGAGGTCCTCACCGGGGCGGAGGTGACGGCCCTTTCCGGAGCCCCCGGCGACTACCGGGCCACCGTCAAGGTGGCGCCCCGTTACGTGACGGAGGCCTGCACCCTGTGCGGCGCCTGCGCCGAGGCGTGCCCCGCCGAGCGGCCCGACGACTTCAACTACGGCCTTTCCAAGACCAAGGCGGCGTACCTGCCCCACGTCATGGCTTTCCCCGCCCGGTACGCCATTGACCGGGCCGCCTGCAAGGACGGGTGCACGGCCTGCAAGGACGCCTGCATCTACGGAGCGGTGGACCTCGCCATGTCCGAGACGGTGCGGGAGGTGGAGGCGGCGGCGGTGGTGGCGGCCACGGGCTGGGCCCCCTACGACGCCACCCGCCTCGACAACCTGGGCTTCGGCCGGTTTCCCAACGTGGTCACCAACGTGATCATGGAGCGGCTGGCCGCCCCCAACGGGCCTACCCAGGGCAAGATCCTCCGTCCCTCCGACGGCAAGGCCCCGCAGAAGGTCGCCTTCGTGCAGTGCGCCGGCTCCCGGGACGAGAACCACCTTCCGTACTGCTCGGCGGTCTGTTGCGCCGCCAGCCTCAAGCAGTCCACCTACGTTCGGGCCCTTTACCCCGAGGCGGAGATCACGATCTTCTACATCGACATCCGGACGCCGGGCCGCCTGGAGGACTTCTACCAGAAGACCGCCGGCGAGGCCCGGATCAACCTGATCAAGGGAAAGGTGGCCAAGGTGGAGGAGGACCCCGCCACGAAGGACCTCCTCGTCACGGCGGAGGACGTTCTTTCGGGCCGGAAGGTCACCGAGCGGGTCTCCCTCCTGGTGCTGGCCACGGGGATCGTGCCCGAGACCCGGGGCCTGCCGGAGGCTTTCGCGCGCGACGAGTTCGGTTTCGTGGTCCATCCGGAGGGGAAGGCGGGCCTGTACGGCGCCGGTTGCGTCCGGCGCCCCGAGGAGGTCTCGGCCACCGTGCAGGACGCCACGGGGGCGGCGCTCAAGGCCCTCCAGTGCGTCGTGAGGAGCGCTCACCATGGATAAGAAGATCGGCGTCTACCTCTGCAGCGGGTGCGGCATCGGCGACGCCCTCGACGTCGCGAAGCTCGCCAAGGTGGCCGAGAAGGAGTGCAAGGCTCCCGTGGTCAAGGTCCACCCCTTCCTGTGCAGCGCCGAGGGAACGGCCCTCATGCGGAAGGACATGGAGGAGGGAGTCAACGCGCTGGTCATCGGCGCCTGCTCGCCCCGGGTCAAGACCGAGGCCTTCGCCTTCGATCCCAAGATGGTCCTCTGCCGCGTCAACCTCCGGGAGCACGTGGCCTGGTGCCACAAGCCCAAGGACGAGGACACCCAGATGCTGGCGGAGGACTACCTCCGGATGGGGGTCGTCCAGGCGCAGAAGTCGGAACCGCTGGAGCCGGTGAGCGACCCGGTTTCCAAGGCCATCCTGGTGGTGGGCGGGGGGATCACGGGGATCACCGCCGCCCTGGAGGCGGCCGCCGCCGGCTACGAGGTCGTCCTCGTGGAGAAGCAGGACCGGCTGGGGGGGTTCCTCGCCGGCGTGAAGCGCGGCTATCCCCAGGCGCCGCCCTACGTGGGGCTCACCCCCGAGGAGGTGGCCCAGAAGATCCAGGAGGTCTCCTACCACCCCAAGGTGAAGGTCTACACCTCCGCCAAGATCCTCAAGACCTCCGGCCAGCCGGGCATGTTCGACGTGTCCCTGGAGGTGGGGGGCCGGGAGGTGGCGGAGCGGGTGGGGGCCATCGTCATGGCCACCGGCTGGAAGCCCTACGACGCCACCCAGCTCGCCCACCTGGGGTACGGTCTCAGCCCCGACGTGGTGACCAACGTGGAGATGGAGCGCATGCTGGCCGAGGGGGCCCTGAAGCGCCCCTCCGACGGCCGGGCCGTGGAATCGGTCCTCTTTGTGCAGTGCGCCGGCTCCCGGGACAAGGACCACCTCCCCTACTGCTCCTCGGTGTGCTGCATGGCCACCCTGAAGCACGCCGCTCTGGTCCACGAGCAGAACGCCGACGCCAAGGTCTTCATCGTCTACAAGGACATGCGGACGCCGGGGCCCTACGAGCGCTTCTACCGAGAGGCCCAGGACCACCCGCTCAACTTCCTCACCAAGGGGGAGGTGGCTTCGGTGGAGAAGGCCGCCGGCGGCAAGCTCCGGGTGACGGTGAAGAACACGCTGGTGGGCGAGGTGGTGGCCGTGGAAGTGGACTTGGTGGTCCTCGCCACCGGCCTCGTGCCCAACGCCGCCGACGGGGAGGCCATCCGCGCCCTCATGGACGCCAAAATCAAGGCCGTCAAGGGCGACACCGAGGGCCAGCGGGCGGAGGCCGCCAAGAAGGCCGAGGAGCTGAAGATCCACGAGGGAACCGAGATCCTGAACCTGACCTACCGCCAGGGGCCGGACCTTCCGGCCCTCCGGTACGGCTTCCCCGATTCCCACTTCGTCTGCTTCCCCTACGAGACCCGGAGGACGGGCATCTACGCCGCCGGGTGCGTGCGGGCGCCCATGGACGCCTCCCACGCCCGGGAAGACGCCGCCGGCGCCGCCATGAAGGCCATCCAGTGCGTGGAGCTGGCCTCCCAGGGGCAGGCGGTTCACCCGCGGGCCGGCGACATGTCCTTCCCCTCCTTCTTCCTCCAGCGCTGCACCCAGTGCAAGCGGTGCACCGAGGAGTGCCCCTTCGGGACCCTCGACGAGGACGAGAAAGGAACCCCCAAACCCAACCCCTACCGTTGCCGGCGGTGCGGGATCTGCATGGGGGCCTGCCCGGAGCGCATCATCTCCTTCAAGAACTACTCGGTGGACATGATCGCCTCCATGATCAAGGCCATCGAGGTGCCTCCGGAGGAGGACGAGAAGCCGCGGGTCCTGGTCTTCATGTGCGAGAACGACGCCTACCCGGCCCTGGACGTGGCCGGCCTCAACCGCATCACCTACGACCCCAACGTCCGGGTGATCCCCCTCCGGTGCCTCGGCTCCATGAACATCGTCTGGATCGCCGACGCGCTCTCCGGGGGCATTGACGGCGTGATGCTGGTGGGGTGCAAGTACGGCGACGACTACCAGTGCCACTTCGTGCGGGGTTCGGAGCTGGCCAACCGCCGCCTGGAGAACGTCAAAGAGACCCTCCAGCGGCTCCAGCTGGAGAGCGAGCGCATCGAGGTCCACCAGCTGGCCATCCACGAGTACGGCAAACTGCCTGGCCTCATCGACGCCTTCATGGAGAAGATCCGCGAGATGGGACCCAACCCCTACAAGGGGTTCTAGGCAATGGGAGGGTGTAGGAGCGCTCTCCAGAGCGCGACCTGGATGACGCATCGGCCGATGGAGAGGCCTTCTACGCGAGAGGCTTTCACAGGCGCTTGACGCGGAGCGAACGATGGCTGAGGCGATGACGGTTCAACCGGATGTGAGGTTCATCCAAGAGGTTCTGAAGTCGGGGGGCTCCGACCTCAAGAAGTGCTACCAGTGCGCCACCTGCTCCGTGGTGTGCACGCTGTCGGAGGAGGACCGGCCCTTCCCCCGGAAGCAGATGGTGGAGGCCCAGTGGGGGCTCAAGGAGCGGGTTCTCACGGACCCGGCCATCTGGCTCTGCCACAACTGCGGGGACTGCTCCACCCGTTGCCCCCGGGGCGCCCGGCCCGGCGACGTCTTCGGGGCCCTCCGGAACCAGGCCATCCAGCACTTCGCCTTCCCCGGCTTCGTGGGGCGGCTGGCGGCCCGGCCGGCGGGGCTTGTGCTCCTCCTGCTGATCCCCGCCCTTCTCTTCGGCGCCATGGCCTCCCTGAGCCCCGGCCAGCAGGACGAGGTCCTGGAGTTCGCCGCCCGCTTCCCCATCCCCTGGCTGGAGACCCTCTTCTTCACCGTGGCCGGATTGGTGGTGCTGGGCTTCGGGGTTTCCCTCGCCCGGTTCGTGAAGGGACTCCGGGCCCACGGGGCCACGGGGAACATCCTCTCGGGCCTGGTGCCCGCCCTGGTGGAGATCCTGCTCCACAAGCGCTTCCAGGAGTGCGGGAAGGAAAAGAACCGGTACTGGGGCCACCTGCTCACCCTCTGGGGCTTTGCGGGGTTGGCCTTCATGGGGACGGTGGTGGGCATCGGCACCATGGCGGGCTTCATGCACACCCCCCTGCCCTTCCTGGACCCCGCCCGGCCGGTGGAGTCCTTCTTCAAGATCTTCGCCAACGTCTGCGCGGTGGTGATCCTGGCGGGCCTCGTGATCCTCTTGGCGGACCGCGTGGGCGACCGGGAGAAGCGAAAGAACAGCACGTACTTCGACTGGCTCTTCCTCCTCTGCCTGACGGCGGTGGTCTTGACGGGGATCGCCTCCCAGTTCCTGCGGCTGATGGCGGCGGATCCGGTGATGTACGGCGTCTACTACGTGCACCTGGTGCTCATTTTCGTGCTCTTCCTCTTCGCCCCGTACACCAAGTTCGCCCACATGGTCTACCGCACGGTGGCCCTGGCCGCGGCGGGGAAGAGGTAGGGGAGGGAGGATCGGCGATTTCGAAGGCGGCGGATGGTGGAAACCGGACCGGTCGCACTTGACGCAAGGAGGTACAGGATATGGCGGATGACAAGGTGAAAACCCCACGACTCGACGAGCTGGAAAAGGGTCCGTGGCCGTCCTTCGTGAAGGAGATCAAGAAGGCCCAGGCCATCAGCAAGACCTGCACGGACCTCCTGGGCCAGCTTGAACTCTCCTACACGGAGAAGAAGGGCCACTGGAAGCACGGCGGTATCGTCGGCGTCATGGGCTACGGCGGCGGCGTCATCGGGCGGTACAGCGACGTCCCCGAGAAGTTCCCTGAAGTGGCCCACTTCCACACCATGCGCGTGAACCAGCCCTCGGGGTGGTTCTACACCAGCAACGCGCTGAGGACCCTCTGCGACATCTGGGACCGGCACGGATCGGGCCTCACCAACATGCACGGCTCCACCGGCGACATCATCTTCCTGGGAACCAAGACCGACGAGCTGGAGCCCTGCTTCAAGGAGCTGACGGAAGCCGGCTTCGACCTGGGCGGCTCCGGCTCCTGCATGCGCACCCCTTCGGCCTGCGTCGGCATGGCCCGGTGTGAGTGGGCCTGCTACGACACCATGAAGATGTGCTACACCTGCACCATGGAGTGGCAGGACGAGCTCCACCGCCCGCCCTTCCCGTACAAGTTCAAGATCAAGTGCGCCGGCTGCCCCAACGACTGCGTCGCCTCCATCGCCCGGGCCGACCTCTCCATCATCGGAACCTGGAAGGACGACATCCAGCAGGACGACGCCGCCGTGGCCGAGTACGCCAAGACCGTGGACATCCAGAAGGACGTCTGCGACCGCTGCCCCACCAAGTGCATGAGCTGGGACGGCAAGAAGCTCACCATCAACAACCGGGAGTGCGTCCGGTGCATGCACTGCATCAACGTGATGCCCAAGGCCCTCGCCCCCGGAAAGGAGCGGGGGGCCACGCTCCTCATCGGCGCCAAGGCGCCCATCGTGCAGGGCGCCCTCCTCTCCTCGGTGCTGGTCCCCTTTGTGCCCGCGGAAGAGCTGGAGGAGACGGTGAAGGAACTGGTGCGCCGCTGCTGGGACTTCTGGGATGAGTACGGCAAGAACCGGGAGCGCATCGGTGAGCTCATCCAGCGCGTCGGCATGGCCAACTTCCTCGACGCCATCGGGCTCGATCCCGTGCCCGAGATGATCACGGCGCCGAGGGACAACCCCTACATCTTCTTCAAGGCGGAAGAGTAGGACTGGCTGGATCGCCGGCCGCGACGCGGCCGACCCGTTGAGTTGAGGAGAAGAAGACATGGCAGCCGAACCTGTGAAGCGGATCACGGACATCGGTCCTCCGCACTACGAGAAGTTCCTCCACCCGGTCATCCAGAAGAACTATGGCAAGTGGAAGTACCACGAGTCCCTGGGCCCCGGCGTGCTCGTCCACGTTTCCGAGACGGGGGACAAAATCTACACGGTCCGCGCCGGCTCCCCCCGGCTCCTGAGCACCGCCACCATCCGGCTCTTCGCCGACCTGGCCGAGAAGTACTGCGGCGGGTACCTGCGCTTCACCAGCCGCAACAACGTGGAGTTCCTGCTGGACAACCCCGCCAACATCGAGCCCTTGAAGAAGGACCTCCAGGCGGCGGGCTTCCCCGTGGGCGGCACCAACAACGCCATCAGCAACATCGTCCACACCCAGGGCTGGGTCCACTGCCACTCCTCGGCGACGGACGCCTCCGGCATCGTGAAGTGCGTCATGGACGCCCTCATTGACCGCTTCACGAACGAGAACCTGCCCGCCAAGCTCCGCATCGCCCTGGCCTGCTGCCTCAACATGTGCGGCGCCGTCCACTGCTCCGACATCGCCATCCTCGGCGTCCACCGCAGGCCCCCCAAGATCCAGCACGACATCCTCCCCAAGGTCTGCGAGGTGCCCACCCTCATCGCCTCCTGCCCCACGGGCGCCATCCGGCCGGCGACGGTGGACGGCAAGCAGTCCGTCGAGGTGGTGGAGGAACAGTGCATGTACTGCGCCAACTGCTACACGGTGTGCCCCGCCATGCCGCTCAACGACCCCGAGAACGACGGCCTCTCCATCTGGGTCGGCGGCAAGGTGAGCAACGCCCGCACCACCCCCAAGTTCTCCAAGCTGGCCATCCCCTTCATCCCCAACAACCCCCCGCGGTGGCCCGAGGTGGTGGAGGCGGTGGTGAACATCGTGGACGTGTACGCCAAGAACGCCCGGAAGTACGAGCGCATGGGCGAGTGGATCGATCGGATCGGCTGGCCGAGGTTCTTCGAGCTGACCGGCATCCCCTTCACCCGGTACCACATCGACGACTTCAAGAACGCCGGGCTGACCTACAGCCGGTCCACCCACATCCGGTTCTAGCGGGGAGGCGGGGCCCGGGGGAGCGGGGAGTTCCCCGCTCCCCCCCCGCCGGTCCCTGGAGGTGAGAGCGATGGCCATTTCGCACGAGCAACTGGCCGAGGAAATGTACCAGATGGTGAAGGAAACCATGGGGAAGAAGAACCTCAAGGCCGGCGACCTGACCAAGGCCATGATCGCCAAGTTCGGCGAGGCCGAGGTCACCAAGGACGACTGCAAGGCCGCCATCCGCATCCTCATGGACTCGGGCCGCTGCGTGTACAGCTACTTCGGCGGCTCGTACATCACGTTGCCGCACAAGGAGGGAGCCGCGCCGGAATGAGATCCGGCCGACGCGCGGGCGGGGGATCGTCCCCCGCCCGCCCCCGAGGGGATGGAGGAGGACGGGGGATCCAGGACAGGAGGATCCGATGACCGAACGAGCCGCGGAAAATCTCGAGGAACTGGTCGCCACGCTGAAGCGGTGGCAGGAGATCGAAGCCGCCACCATCCAGCACACGACCCAGATCATGGAAAAGACCCAGAACCCCCTCATCCGGCTGGTGATGGAGATCATCCGGCAGGATTCGGCCATGCACAAGCGGGTCCAGCAAGTAATTCTCGACAGCCTGGAGAAGCAGGCCTTCACCCTCACCCCGGAAGAGCTGGCGGACATCTGGACGCTCATCGAGGACCACGCCAAGATGGAGAAGGAGACCATTGACCTGGCGGAGAAGGCCATGAAGAACTGCCGCCTCTTCGTCCAGCGCCACCTCCTCTCCTACCTCATCCAGGACGAGCAGAAGCACGACCGCCTCCTCTCCCAGCTGGAGGACTTCAAGCGGAAGATCTACCCCTACGCCTAGGGAGAGCCGGCGTTGAAAGGTCCGGAGTGAGGAGGAAGCGGCCGAGAACGGGGAACGGAGGTTCGGAAGACTCCTCCCCGCTTCCTCCCCGCGGCCCACGAGCGACGCATCGCGACGAAAGGACGAGGCCATGGGTCTGTTCAAGGAAGTGAAGAAGCCGGTAATCAAGTCGGGGCCGGCGTCGGGCGGCGAGATCAGCCCCCTCCGCCCGCGGTATCAACCCAAGACCCCGCCGTGCATGGGCAACTGCCCCAGCGGCACGGACATCCGGGGCTGGCTCACCACCATCGCCCAGGCCGAGGCCTACGGCCGGACTCCCGAGCAGGCCTACGAGATCGCCTGGCGGATGATCACGGACCGAAACCCCTTCCCGGCGGTCTGCGGCCGCGTGTGCCCGCACCCCTGCGAGGAAGGGTGCAACCGCACCGCCAAGGACGGCGGCGTGGCCATCAACGCCATGGAGCGGTACGTCGGCGACTTCGGCCTTAAAAAGGGGCTCAAGCTCCAGAAGCTCACCGAAGAGAAGTACCCCGAAAAGGTGGCGGTGGTGGGCGCCGGTCCGGCGGGACTCTCCTGCGCCTACCAGCTGGCCCGGCGGGGCTATTCGGTGACGGTTTTTGAGGCCTTCAGCAAGCCCGGGGGCATGCTGCGCTACGGCATTCCCAAGTACCGCCTGCCCCGGGAGGTTCTGGATGCCGAGATTCAGAACATCTTGGACCTTGGGGTGGAACTCCGGTGCTCCACCGTCATCGGCAAGGACGTCCCCCTGGAGGAGCTCAAGAAGGAGTACAAGGCCATCTTCGTGGGCATCGGCGCCCACAAGGGGATCAAGCTCCGGGTGCCCGGGGAGGACGCCCCCAACGTCTTCACGGGGACGGAGTTCCTCAACAAGGTCAACAGCGGTGAAGAGGTGAAGGTGGGCGGCAAGGTCCTGGTCATCGGCGGCGGGGACACGGCCATCGACGCCGCCCGCATCAGCAAGCGCCTCGGCGCCGACGTAACCATCGTCTACCGGCGGACCCGGGCCGAGATGCCCGCCATCGCCCCGGAGATCGAAGGGGCTCTGGAAGAGGGGGTGAAGATCGAGTTCCTCGCCGCCCCCGTGGAGATCCTGGTCCAGGACGGCGTGGCGGTGGGAATGAAGTGCATCCGGATGGAACTGGGCGAGCCCGACGCCTCCGGCCGCCGCCGGCCCGTCCCCAAGGAGGGGTCGGAGTTCGTCATGGAGGCCACGGCCATCATCGCCGCCATCAGCCAGGAGCCGGCCTTCGACGGCTTCGAGCCGCTCAAGGAAGGCAAGGACTGGATCAAGGTGGACGAGTGGGGCCACACGAAGGAGGAAGGGATCTTCGCCGGCGGGGACAACGTGGAGCTGGGGCTGGTCACCATCGCCATCGCCCAGGGCCGCTTCGCCGCCGAGGCCATTGACGCCCACCTCCGGGGCAAGCCCCTGGAGAAGCCGGCCCCCCTTCCGCCCATTCCCAAGGAGCGGGTGAAGCTCTCCTGGTACAAAGAGATGGCCCGGAACGAGCGTCCCCACGTCCCCGTGGACCAGCGCGGCATGGATACGGAGATCGAGCTGGGCCTCTCCGACGAGCAGGCCCTGGCCGAGGCCCAGCGCTGCATGTCCTGCGGGATGTGCATGGACTGCGAGACCTGCTGGATGTTCTGCACCAACTCCTGCTTTGTCAAACAGCCCAAGGGCGAACACTACAAGATCAAACTGGAGCTGTGCAACGGGTGCAAGAAGTGCGCCGAGGAGTGCCCCTGCGGGTACATTGACCTCGTCTAGGGCCTTTTCGGATCGGAGAGAGCCGCGGCCGCAAGCGCGAGGCGGGTCGGGGTCCGGCGCCCCCCCCGCCAGGCAAGGGAAACGCCGGAAGGACGGCCAAGGAGGTACCACCGTGCCGGAAATCACACTCAACGGAAGAACCTACGTCGTGGACGAGGACGGGTTCCTCGAAGACCCCAACATCTGGAACGAGGAAGTGGCCCGGGACTTCGCCACCACCGAAGGCATCACCGAGCTGGGCGAGAACCACTGGAAGGTGATCCACTACCTCCGGAACTACTACCTCCAGTACGGCATCGCCCCCATGATCCGGAAGCTTTGCAAGGAGACCGGGTTCAAGCTGAACGAAATCTACGAGATGTTCCCGTCGGGTCCGGCCAAGGGGGCCTGCAAGCTCGCCGGCCTGCCCAAGCCCACGGGCTGCGTGTAAGGGACATCCGCCGGAGGGGGGAGGTTCCGGGGTGCCGCCGGCGCCCCGGAACGGACGCCGGGGGGCGGGGCGGCGACGCTCCGGCCCCCCGGTAGGCGCCGGCCCCGGGAGAACGGGGGGAAGATTCCATGGGATTGCCGCCGTGGGTGGCCGAACGAAGGGGGGAACTGGTCCAGAGGTGGACCGAGGCGGTGATGGACGCCTACCCCTCGGGAACGGGCCGCTTCCTGCGGGAAACCCAAGACCCCTTCCGTAACCCCGTGGGGGCCACCCTTCGGGAAACCCTGCCGGTGATCTTCGACGGCCTCTGCGGCCTTTCGCCGGAGGAGGAGTGGGAGCGGGCCCTGGACCGCGTGGTCCGCCTCAAGGCGGTGCAGGACGGGACGGCCACCGAGGCCCTCGCCTTCCTCCTCCGCCTCAAGGGACTCCTCCGGGAGGAGGCGCGGCAATCGGGGACGGACGCCGAGGGGCGAGCCGCCCTGGAGGACGCCGTGGACGGCCTCCTCTTCCGGGCCTTCGAGGCCTACGTGCGCTGCCGCGAGCGCATCTCCGAGATCAAGGTCCAAGACGCCAACCGCCGCGCGTATCTCCTCCTGCGCCGCTTCGGAACCGGAGAGGAGGAGGCGGCGGGCGAAGCCGGTTCCGGCCCGTTGACCATGCCCACCCATCCCGAGCGAGGTGAGGGTCCATGAAGGTCCTGTTCTCATTGGCGGTCGTGGCGGTGTTCTCGGCGCTGGCCTACCTGGGAGGGTCGGCGGCGGGGCTCCGCACGCTCTTCGGCGTGATCGTGCCGTACGCCGCGGTGGCGGTCTTTCTCGCGGGGGTGATCCTCCGGATCCTGGCCTGGGCCAAGGTCCCCGTCCCCTTCCGCATCCCTACCACCTGCGGCCAGCAGAAGTCCCTGCCCTGGATCCGCCACGCGCGGCTGGAGAGCCCCTTCACCTTCTGGGGGGTCCTCGGCCGCATGGCGCTGGAGGTCCTGCTCTTCCGCTCCCTCTTCCGGAACACCAAGGCCGAGCTCCGGCAAGGCCCCCGCCTGACCTACGGCGAGGAGAAGATCCTGTGGCTGGCGGCCATCGCCTTCCACTACTCCTTCCTGGTGGTCTTCCTCCGGCACCTGCGGTTCTTCATGGAGCCGGTGCCGGCGCTGGTCCGCCTGGTGGAGGCCACCGACTCCTTCTTCCAGATCGGCGCCCCCATCCTCTACCTCACCGACGTCTTTCTCCTGGCGGGGCTCCTGGTGCTCCTCTACCGGCGTCTCTTTGACCCGCAGGTAAGGTACATCTCCCTGGCGGCGGACTACTTCCCCCTCTTCCTCCTCCTGGGCCTGGCCCTTTCGGGCGTCCTGATGCGGTACTTCACCCGGGTGGACGTCGTGGCGGTCAAGGAGATGGCCATGGGCCTGGTCACCTTCCGCCCCGTGGTTCCCGAGACGGTGAGCCCGCTGGTCTTCGTCCACCTCTTCCTGCTCTCGACGCTCATCGCCTACTTCCCCTTCAGCAAGCTCATGCACCTGGGCGGCGTCTTCCTCAGCCCCACGAGGAACCTCGCCAACAACAACCGGGCCAGGCGCCACGTGAACCCCTGGAACTACCCGGTAAAGGTCCACACCTACGAAGAGTGGGAGGAGGAGTTCAAGGACAAGATCAAGATGGCGGGCCTCCCGCTGGAGAAGGAGTGAGCCATGGCCGAACAGCATCCCAGACCGGAAGAGCTCACCCGCATTGACTACCGGCCCCCGGCCCGAGACTGGATGGACACCAAGCCCCAGTTCCGCAAGGGGACCTACTGCTACAGCGCCCTCCCCAAGAACCTCGAGTACCTGGGGATGCCCAACCCCAGGGTCTGGCAGCCCCACGACGAGGACTGGAAGCTGCCCGAGGGCTGGCAGCAGATCATCCTCGACGGAATGAAAGAGCGCCTGGAGAAGTACCGGTCCTTCCGCCTCTTCATGGACATCTGCGTCCGCTGCGGGGCCTGCGCCGACAAGTGCCACTTCTACGTGGGTTCCGGCGACCCCAAGAACATGCCGGTGCTGCGGGCCGAGCTCATCCGCTCGGTCTACCGCCGGTACTTCACCCCGGCGGGGCGGGTCTTCGGGCGCCTGGCGGGGGCCCGGGACCTCACGGTGGACGTCCTCAAGGAGTGGTTCTACTACTTCTACCAGTGCACCGAGTGCCGCCGCTGTTCGGTCTTCTGCCCCTACGGCATTGACACCGCCGAGGTCACCATGATCGCCCGCGAGCTGCTGAACCTGGTGGGCTGCAACATCCACTGGGTGATGGAGCCGGTGGCCAACTGCTTCCGCACCGGAAACCACCTGGGCATTCAGCCCCACGGCTTCGTGGATTCGCTGGCCTTGGCCTGCGACGACATCGAGGAGATCACCGGGATCCGCATCGATCCGCCCATCAACCGCAAGGGGGCGGAAATCCTCTTCGTGGCGCCTTCGGCCGACTACTTCGCCTCCCCGCACTACTACACCCTCATGGGCTACCTCATGCTCTTCAAGGAGCTGGACCTGGACTACACGTGGAGCGCCTACGCCGGGGAAGGCGGAAACTTCGGCCTCTTCACCAGCCACGAAATGATCAAGCGCCTCAACCACAAGATCTACCACGAGGCCCGGCGCCTGGGCGTCAAGTGGATCCTGGGCGGCGAGTGCGGCCACATGTGGCGGGTCATCCACCAGTACATGGACACCCTGAACGGCCCCGCGGACTTCCTCGAGATCCCCCGCTCTCCCATCACAGGAACGGTCTTCGAGAACGCCCGGTCCACCAAGATGGTCCACATCACCGAATTCACCTCGGACCTGATCCGCAACGGCAAGCTGAACCTGGACCCCCGCCGGAACGACCACTGGAACGTCACCTTCCACGATTCCTGCAACCCCGCGCGGGCCATGGGGCTCTTCGAGGAGCCGCGGTACGTCATCAAGGCCACCTGCCGGAACTTCCACGAGATGCCCGAGAACACCATCCGGGAGCAGACCTTCTGCTGCGGCTCCGGGGCGGGTCTCGGGACCGACGAGAACTTCGAGATGCGGATGCGGGGAGGCTTCCCCCGGGCCAACGCCGTGCGGTTCGTCCACGACCACTTCGGCGTCAACATGCTGGCCTGCATCTGCGCCATTGACAAGGCCAACCTGTCGGCTCTCATGGAGTACTGGGTGCCGGAGGTTCTAGTGGGCGGCATCCACGAATTCGTGGGCAACGCCCTGGTGATGAAGGGCGAGAAGGAGCGGACGGTGGACCTGAGGCTCAACCCGCTCAAGGGAAAGGAGGGGAGCGATGCGTGACCGCGCGGCCATCGTCGTAGGCCTCCTCGTCTTCCTCTTTCTGGTGACCTTCCCCGTCTGGTGGAACCTCGCGGCGGGCCCCGCCTCCGCGCCCCCCAAGCTCCAGCTTCCGGCGGGCGAGAAGGAGTGCGTGGCGCCCGCGGCCACCATGCGGGCTTCCCACATGGACCTGCTGATGACGTGGCGGGACCAGTACGTCCGCCAGAGCGACCGGACCTTCGTGGGGCCCGGCGGCCGGACCTTCGCCCGGAGCCTCACCAAGACCTGCCTCAAGTGCCACTCGAACAAGGAAGAATTCTGCGACGCCTGCCACAACTACGCCGCCGTGAAGCCCTACTGCTGGGACTGCCACGTGGCGCCGCCGAAGGAGGCCAGGGGATGAGCACCGACAGGCGAACCTTTCTGGGCGTCATGGGACTGGGAACCCTGGCCCTGGCCGGGGAAGCGGCCCTGGGGGCCGCCGCGTCCGGCGAAGCGACGGGGCACGGCTCCAAGGCCTCCCGGCGCTGGGCCATGGTCATCCAGCCCTACAAGTGTCTCAAGGAAGAGGGGTGCAAGGCTTGTACGGAGGCCTGCCACAAGGTCCACAACGTCCCCTCCTTCTCCGACCGGAAGCACGAGGTGAAGTGGATCTGGAAGGAGCCCTACGAGAAGGCCTTCGCCGCCGAACACGAGCGGGTGGCCGAGAGCCTCCGGGAAAAGCCGGTCCTCGTCTTCTGCAACCACTGCAACAACCCGCCCTGCGTCCGTGTGTGCCCCACCAAGGCCACCTGGAAGCGGGAGGACGGAGTGGTCATGATGGACTGGCACCGCTGCATCGGTTGCCGGTACTGCGTGGCCGCCTGCCCCTACGGATCCCGCTCCTTCAATTGGCTGGACCCCAGGCCCCACATCGAAAAGATCACCCCCGACTACCCCACGCGGACCAAGGGGGTGGTGGAGAAGTGCACCCTGTGCGAGGAGCGCCTCTCCGAGGGCAAACTCCCCGCCTGCGTGGAGGCCTGCCCGGAGAAGGCCCTCGTCTTCGGCGACCTGAACGACGCCTCCTCCGAAGTCCGCGGCCTGCTTGAGGAGAACTTCACCATCCGGCGCAAGCCCGAGCTGGGCACCGATCCGGAAATCTACTAC
>Ga0272448_1001461_pt1 | contig 31753 bp, 27 predicted proteins | sample YNPCB0191_FD_202220 | JGI IMG/M metagenome (GOLD analysis project Ga0272448, IMG submission 202220) | Hot spring sediment microbial communities from Yellowstone National Park, WY, United States - YNP-CB-019-1 | ecosystem: Environmental > Aquatic > Thermal springs > Hot (42-90C) > Sediment...
ACTTAATTATCATCTTGATAATAATAAGTGTCCTCTTGGTTTTAATAAGTATTATTATCCTATTGATAATAATACTTAATTATCATCTTGATAATAATACTTAATTATCATCTTGATAATAATACTTAATTATCATCTTGATAATAATAAGTGTCCTCTTGGTTTTAATAAGTATCATCTTGATTTTAATAAGTATCCCCTTGATTTTAATAAGTATCCTCTTGATAATTATAATTGTTCTCTGGATAATTATCATTAATAATACTCTTGATAATTATCATTGTTCTTTTGGTAATACTTTTGATAATTATCATTGTTCTTTTGATAATATTCTTGATAATTATCATTGTTCTTTTGATAATACTCTTGATAATTATCATTGTTCTCTTGATAATTATCATTGTTCTTTTGATAATACTCTTGATAATTATCATTGTTCTCTTGATAATTATCCTTAATAATACTCTTGATAATAATTCTCTTGATAATATGTATTATCCTTAATAATACTCTTGATAATAATTATCATCCTTAATAATTTCTTGATAATAATTATTATCCTTAATAATTATCTTGATAATAATTATTATCCTTAATAATACTCTTGATAATAATTATCATCCTTAATAATTTCTTGATAATAATTATTATCCTTAATAATTATCTTGATAATAATTATTATCCTTAATTATTTTCTTGATAATAATTATTATCCTTAATTATTTTCTTGATAATAATTATTATCCTTAATAATACTCTCGATAATAATTATTATCCTTAATAATCTCTTGATAATTAGAATTATCCTTAATTATTTTCTTGATACTAATTATCTTGATAATTAATATTATTATCCTTAATAATCTTCTTGATAATAATTATCTTGATTATTATAATTATCCTTAATAATCTTCTTGATAATAATTATTATCCTTAATAATACTCCTGATAATTAGAATTATCCTTAATAATAATTATTATCCTTAATAATACTCCTGATAATTAGAATTATCCTTAATAATACTTATTTATCCTTAATAATACTCCTGATAATTAGAATTATCCTTAATAATACTCTTGATAATAATTCTCTTGATAATAATTATTATCCTTAATAATCTCTTGATAATAATTCTCTTGATAATTAGAATTATCCTTAATAATACTCTTGATAATAATTCTCTTGATAATAATTATTATCCTTAATAATCTCTTGATAATAATTCTCTTGATAATAATTATTATCCTTAATAATCTTTTGATAATAATTATTATTCTTAATAATCTCTTGATAATAATTATCCTTAATAATCTTCTTGATAATAATTATTATTCTTAATAATACTCTTGATAATAATTGTCTTGATAATCTTCTTGATAATTAGAATTATTCTTAATAATCTTCTTGATAATCTCTTGATAATTAGAATTATTCTTAATAATCTTCTTGATAATCTATTGATAATTAGAATTATTCTTAATAATCTTCTTGATAATAATTATTATTCTTAATAATCTCTTAATAATTATAATTATCCTTAATAATCTTTTTGATTATTATTAGGGACATTAATAATAATCTTGATAATCTTCTTGATTATTATTAATTATGTTCAACTTGATAATCAAGAAGATGACAATTAATTACCTTAATATTGAGAATGATCAGTAATCATCCCATAGATGATGTTAATTAATTACCTTAATATTGAGAATGATCAGTAATCATCCCATAGATGATGTTAATATTGAGAATGATCAGTAATCATCCCATAAATGATATTAATAAACTTTATTGTATTGATAATTAATATAATTAATAGTGAGGATATTCATTCCCTGTTGATTAACGTTCATCTAATAATGAGTAATATAATTAATAGTGAGGATATTAATCATTCCCTGTTGATTAACAATCAACATAATATTGAGTAATATTAAATGTGGAAACTACAATGACAACGTTGATAATTAATTAGTATTATCAACATCAAGATACTATTAATAAGAATATGATAATTATTATCAAGATAAAGATTAGTAACAAGATAAAGATTAGTAACAAGATAATGATTAGTAGCAATGTTGATATAAATTAATAATTATTATCAAGATAATAATTAGTAGTAATGTTGATAATAATTAGTATCTTGATAATGATAAATAGTAATGTTGATAATAATTAGTATCTTGATAATGATAATGATAAGTGGTCATATTGATATAAATTATTAACAAGATAATGATAAGTAGACATTTTGATATAAATTAATAGTAAAGGGCAATCTTATTAATGGTTAATATTAAGGGTTAAAATAAAGATGATTAATTATCAATATTAAAATAATTAAGAATAAATAATAATAATAAGGATATTATAAAAGTAGCAGATGAATATTAATAAGAGGTAATAATCATTATTGACTAATTTAATAAAATCAATAATAAGATAGAAAAGTTAATTCATGTTAAGTTTCTAGTAAAATAGTTATAATATTTGTCTTAGAGGATAAGATATAATTAGTGAACAAAAGAAATGAAATAACAGATGATATTTCATATAATGGTGAGACCGTTGATGACATTTTTCACGACCAGAACCCATCAAATAAACATAGAAAGAACTAAAAATAATAAGGGAATAGAGCAGATCCCATTGAAAACCAGCTAATAAGATTAAGGATTCATAAATAAGAATATTAAAAGAGGTTAAAAAGAGATCTAAAAAACGGGTAAATTGGTTGGTTTCCATAGTGCGATGATACAATAATGATGAATTAATGGTCAACAAACTTAATAGAAAAAGATAAAAATTAAAATGATAAACCAAATAAACCGGATAAATAGATAAGATAACGCTAAAAAATACCAAAGGATCAAATGGATATAAATTAGCTTCATTATAATGAACAGATACTGGTTCATTATCAGGATGTAAAGAAATAATTTGAGACATTTGGGGTTTTAATAATTTTTCACATTCTTGGTAATCTAAGTTAGTAACATCAACTGGTTCAAAAAATTTTAGTCGTTTATTATCATAATCAGCACCAACTACTAATATTTTACATTTTAAATTTTTAGCTAACCAATAATATCCACTTTTCCATTCACGATTTTTAATGGTACCCTTTGGTGACAAGATAAGATGAAATCGAGGATAAGTTTGTAATAGTTTAGTTGTTTGTTCAACAAAGCCTAAACCATGATCTTCTTTACGAGTAGCAGCAATAAATCCTAATTTAGTTAAGAACGAACCACAATATTTAAAAGGCTGAGGTTTCATAACAACTATTAAATCATTATAAATTTCGGGAATGGCTAACATATGTAATAATAAAATGATAAAGTCCCAATAACTAGAATGAGCGAATAAGACAACTAATTTAGCTTCCTGTTTGAGTATTTGATATTTTTGAGTATTAGTAATTTCCCAACCAGTTATATATAATAATGGTAAACCTATTGCTTGTCGAATTAAGCTTAAGAGAGACATTATTTTAAAAAGGTTAAGTGTTAAAAAAATATTTATTCATTTCTTTGTTTTTTTTTTACTTAAATTTTAAATATCAAATGTGTGATCCACATAAATATAATAAACCTATTAAACATGGCATTTTCAGAATGATAGATGATGGTAAAAAAGGTGATCTTGTAATGATGAAATCTGACCCTAATGAATCATTAGTAACTAAATTAACTTCTACCCACAGTATTGATTGGATAGAAACTAGTCAAGGTAGTCAGAATGCTTTTATATTAAATATTACAACCGATCAACATAATAATAGCTATATCATTGGTAAATATAAAAATCACTTACAATTGGGTTTATCTAATTTAATTTCACCTAATTATGGTCTTTTTATGGCCAAAATTAATTCAGTTGGTCAATGGTTATCAATTTTAAAATTAGCCGATTTTAAAGAATATGATGATGTAACTAAAGCTTTTATAACACTTGATAATAATAATCATCTTCATTTAGCCATTGGGTTTAATCAAAATTTTACTTTAAATCCTTTGATTATTGATAATCTTGATCCTAATTCACTCACTATTAGAGATTCTACTATTCTCATTTTGAGAATAACGGCTACTGGATTCCTTAATCGTTTAAATATTCTTCGTGGTATTGATAATACCAATTTTAGTTTTGTTACGGATAAATTAGGATTTCATTATATTTTTGGATCATATGATAAAGACGCTTTAATTGGTGAAAAATTATTGAAAACCTCTCATTATGGATTTTATATAGCTAAATTAGACCCACACGGTAATTGGTTATGGATTAAAGATGGATCTGTTAATAAAATTAGTATTGGCTTAGATCTTACAGTTGGTTCTAATTATTTATTTATAACTGGTTCTTTTATTGGATCATGGTCTTTTGGTAAAATTCAAATTAACGCCTCCTCTCTTTATTCTAATATTTTTCTGGTTGCGCTTGATTTAAATGGTAATTTATTATGGTTTAAATCGGGACAAATTGATCCTTCAGTATTAATTTCTTCTTCGGTGTGTAATTTAATTACTGCTGAAAGTATTACTAGTGATTTTTTGGATAATATTTATATTACTGGATCAATTCAGGGAACTGCTAAAATAGTTGATAATCGCTCTTCTGATTCTATATCAATTACTAATCCAACTTTATCTATTTTTATAATTAAGTTAAATGTGATGGGTGATATCAATTGGATTAAAATACCTAATTTAACTCCTCCACTTAATAATCAATTAATCAATCCTCATATTATTTCAGATCGTTATGGATATATTTATTTATTCGGGTTCTTTCATCATTTGGCGCAATTTGATCATCTTTCTTTTTCTTCTGATACAGCTCTTTCTTCGTTTATTGTTGAATTGGATCCTTGTGGTAATTTCAATTGGGGTTATTCTTATCCTTCCTCGATTGATATTGATTTTAATCCTTTCTCTATTGATCAACATTCTAATCTCTATTTCATTGGTCATTTTACTAATCTCTTAACACTTGATCACTATTCTATTATCGGTTCTTCTCACCTTAATTTTTTTGTTTCTAAAATTAATCATCGTTTACCTAATTTAATTGGAGTACTCTCTGAAGATTGTCATCATAATAATATTGTCTGTGTTGATTTCTTTGGGTGTTCTCATTCTTTCACTAATCTGAATCCCGGTTCTGATTATTATATAACTTCTCGGTGTCATTTAACTACTAATCCTATTGGTGCTAGATATTTTGGTACTGCCTATTCTTCTAATATGTTAATTATTAAATAGTTAACTTTATTGATAATATTACGATTAATATTAGCATCTCTAATTATTAAACTTAAGAGTAATCTTAAAATTATTATCTCCAATAATTAAACTTAAGAGTAATCTTAAAATTATTATTTCTAATTGTTGAACTTAAGAGTAATCTTAAAATTATTATCTTTAATTGTTGAACTTAAGAGTAATCTTAAAATTATTATCTCTAATTATTAAACTTAAGAGTAATCTTAAAATTATTATCTTTAATTGTTGACTTTAATAGTTCTATAATAATTAATATTAACAGTTATTAGCGATATTTATTTTCAATAATAATGTAAAATAAGGAAATTGAATGATAATTGTTAGAATTTAATTAAAATAAATGTCATCAAATAATCCTAAATTTTTGGTTAAAAATAATACTGTTTATATTAATAAAAAAGATATTCCATCATCATCATCAACTAAGGATTATTTATTAACTATAGAATTATTTACGGAAATGTTGAATTTAGCGCCTAACATTAAAATTGTTAAACAGAACAACTAGTTAAGTTTTAATTAGTAGATGTTGATCATCTACTAATTAAGTTGTGATTATTTAATAATAGATTGAGGAGTATTACCCAGATGAAAATTATCGATAAATTGTTTCCAATTATAACCAAACCAATTACAAGCAGTAATGGCACCCTGTATAAAATCAGGATTAGTGAATTGATAAATTAGGAGACGAGTATTACCAATAAAACGACAAGTATAGGGCATAGTAATATCATAAGGTACTTTACTAGTAATACTACCACTAGAAGCTAAACGATTAATATAGTGATACCATAATTCAGAATCAGAATGATAAGTAATAAAATTATAACTTTCGGTAACTAAATGAATAGATTTAAAGTTAACGGAAGTTAAAGTAATTAAACCGTTAGTGGTTACTAATTGTACTAAAAGGTGATTTAAATCGGTACCCGAAAAAAGTAAATCGACCATTAATAAAATACCAGCTAATTGTTCATCATTTAAAGTAAGAGTGGTTTGAATAGTACCAATATTATGCAAAGTAAAGTCAGGATTAGGTTGGATAGTAATCAAATATAAAGATTGATCCCAATTCATATTTAAATGGTAATAGAAAAAAAATTAAGAATAAAAAGACCTCCATTTATTAATCATATTAGTTAATTTTTCACGTAAATGAGGTTGAGTTGATAATCTTTCAGATAATAACTGTTGTAAATAGGAATCATTAAGAGAGTGATCATCAGATAACGATTTAACAAGGGCTGTTAAAGCATAATCAGTATCTAAATCATACCAAGCACTTAAAGCTCTAAATTCAATATCAGGTTCAACCTGTTCTTCGTTATTACGTGAAATTAATTTCATAGCTTTGGATAATAATAAATTACCTAAATCCATTCTAATTAATTTAGTTGCATGATCATCAGTTTTGATAGAGATCAAATCTACTAAATTTTTGCTGTTTTTAAGCGCGAGTGCTAATTCATTATTTGAATTTTGAACAATTGATTGATGATTAGATAAACGTCTTAAATTTAAATATTTAACACTTATTAATTTTAAAGCATGATCGATATTAATCCATCTTGTGAAATCTTCTAAAAATTGATGATTATAGTTAAGACAAAGAGGTAATTTAGGTAATATTTGATTAATTGGTATGTGTTCTCGATCTATAACTATCAGTTGAAGTCTCATTATAGTTGGATGTTGTGTACAAATTAAATAATTAATTCCAGTAACATCAAATTTATATAGAAATTCAAAATTCTTTTTGGCTTCTCTAAATGATAATGGAACACCTATATTTTGCCAATTTTGATCACTAGTATAAATGGTATGATAGAAGCCATCATTTGATATGAATTTTACTATAGTGTCTTTGTATATTATTTTAGTTATTCCCTGACCATTATTCCAATTTATACCTATTAAATTCCATACTATTTCTATCTCTTCATTTTCCCCATGCGGACCTGTTATTCCTCCATATCCTGTTACACCACTAGGACCAATAGGAACGAAATTACCAGTAGGTCCAAGAGGAAGGGGACAAAAATTACGATAGGGTAGATTTTGACTTTTAATCCAGAAATGTTGATATTTCTTAGAAGGATGATTAACATAAATAAGAAGTCTCATTATATCAGAATTAGATTCACACATTAATCGGTAAATACCGGGATCATTAAAAGTAATGGTTTGTTTAAAGCCAATAGTTGGTTTAATATTATCTAAGGTTACTATAGGTTCCCATCTTTTATTGTCAGATAATGATGGTTTAGCGAAGACGACATTATGTTCAAGACAATCAGTAGATTCAAAAGTAACATTATCACCAGCATTAATAGTCAATTTATGACCATGAGGTGGATACCAGATATTTTCTTGTAAATTCCAACGTAGATAATGATTATTTTTAATATCATCAACTATTTCACCAACTTTAACTATTAATTTCATATAATCTTTAAAAGGTTCCGAAATAAAATGATAGAGTCCAGGTTTATTAAAGAGATGAGTAACATCCAAATTAGAATTTAGAGAGTTATTTTGAATGGTTGGATCTTCGATAATATTCCATTTACTATCACATAAAGTGATAGTATGTTGGTGATCATTAGATAAAAATCTTAATTTATCACCTACTTTAAGATGATGAGGATATAAATAATGAGTAGATGATTTCCAGACATTTGAATTATTATCCCAATTAATTGTATAAGTGGTTGAATCCTTTAACTCAAATAGATTTTGTAAAACATGGATTCTTAATCTCATTTTCTTTTGTTTGGTACTATGAAGATGATAGGTTCCGATAGTATTTAATTTAATTAATACCTTTTTGGTATTAGTATAATTATAAGGATAATATGTACTTTTCCAATTATGATCACATGATACCAGATCGGTTTCCATATCTTCCAACTTTAACAAAGTGCCATGGGGTATTATTAAATCTATTTTATTATTATGTTTCCACAATTTATGATTTTTATTCCAGGGTATAGTATAAACATTATCCTCATCATTACTAGTAAGTACCTCGATTTGTAATTTATGATTTGGGGTATTTTTACCTGTATCAATACGATACAAGGTTTGATTTTGACTAATCTTTTCAATATATAAGGTTTCTAATTGATCATATTCATCTTGATTAATTATGGCCAACGGATTAGCAATAGACTTAAAATTACTATCAGCTGGTGTATATTCATGATGACATTTTTTATCCGCTCTTATTCTTAAGGAAAAACTAGTCTCAGTCATAGCAGGTAAGAATGCTACTACTATATGATAAGATGGATGTTTAATATCTGAACCCCAATTAACGGCCCACCCTTTAATAATTTTATTGTCTAATAATAAAGGTTGATTAGATAAGTCATTAATAGGTGTAGTCCAATTAAAAATTGGACCTTGATAATTTTTGATAAAATCGAAATTATAACCACGCTCCTGTAATTCTTTAATTAACCATTGAATTAATACTAATTCTATGGCTTTTCTTTCTTCTTCTGTCTGAATATTACAAAATGAGTCATTATGTATAATGTTATCGGTATTGACATTTAAATTAAAAGTTTTAATTATACATTTCCATTGTTCTTCTCTCATATTATCTGTATATATTAATTTAGCTATTATTTCTAAATCAGTGGTGGGTAGATTGTTGATTGTATTTTTAAATGATTGATATGAACCAGTATTGTTAAGTTTAAAGACATTGTTTAATTTTAACCAAATTATATCTTCAAGAAAATCTCTGTTAATTTGATCTGAAAATATATCTTTGAATCGTTCATATATACTATATAATGTTATTTTCTCACCTGTTATTGATTCTAAGATCAAATCTTTAAGTCGATTTTCAAGTTGTTCTCTGGATATATTAAGTTCATTAAAAATAGGTCCATATTTTAATTCTAGCTCATTTAAGATTGAGTCAAAAATTAAAGTATCTTTAGTATTTTCCATTTTTCTATTATAATTAAATTTTCCTTTTAGTCTCCACTATTTTCCTTTTTCTCTTTTTTTTTACTTTTTTATTTTTTCCTTTATTTTTTATTGTCTTTAGTATTTTCTCTTCTTTGATCCCTATTATTTCGAAAATAATCTATTTTGATGATATTAATTTCAGTTAAACATGAAATTAATATCATTTGTTACTCTATTAATGATATAATATAATTATTACACATAAATTTATATTTATCCTTTATGGTCTCTAATAGACTATCTAATTCATCATTATCTAATATTTCAAGTATCTCTGTATAATTTATATCTGTGTATTCTACACTCTTTTTTAATTGTTGATACTGCTCTTTAATTACTTCATCATTAATATGATGATCTTTATAACATTTAGTTGTTAATTTTAAACTTAGGGCTACCAAAGTAATATTAATTAATAAATCATCATTATTTTTAATTGATATTATGGTAGGTTGTTTATTACCAATTAATTTAATTAATAATTGTAAGAGACTTCTTAAATTGTCGATTGGTTTATAATCTTTATAGATATTATAAATACTGATTAATGATTTATTATGTTCGATTATAAATTGAATTTCATCACAGTTCTTATATATTTCATTTTTACACCATTTAGATTTAATATTTTTATTATTGGTTATCTCCTTATAAATTTTTCTTTTGATTTTACTTAATGATTTATTCATTCTTTTAGATTTTCTTTTTATTTTCTTTTTATTTATTATTATTTAAAGGTATTAATTGTTGATTAACACTCCAATCATATAAAATATAAAATCTTTCTCTCATTGGAAGTTGTTGTAACCATTTAATTAATTCAGCAGATTGTTGAATTGTTTTGCAGTGTAACCATCTCTCGAAGCTAGTCTCTAAATCTATAGCTAATAATTCAATATCATTATCAGTTAATTGTAATAGCTGACAATAAAATTTAGTTCGATTGGTTTTATGATCAAAGGCTAATATAGTTTTAATATTTTCTCTATTAAGAAGACAAATAGATTCATGAATCGTTGGACTATTATTAGGATTTAAATATTCAGTTAGTATCATTTTAACACCTAATGATTCACATTCTTCAATCAAACAATCAATTTTATCATTTTTAATTTTAAACAATTGTAATAATATCTGTTTTAATATAATTCCTGTTTGACCTGGATTGATATTGATACCTTGACATACTTTAATGAGAAATTTATCAATACGAATGCCTCCTTGATTTGATATACAATCTATTAACTTATTTAATATTTCGATACCATTTTCATAATAATTATCTGTTAGATTATTGATTTTTTTACGTGGTTTATGACCATCAGCAAAATCATAAATTATATCCAATTTTAATAATTGGAGTAATAATTGTCTAATATTATTTTCTTTAGTTAGTTTGTCATTATAAATATTGATAGTGGCTGTCCAAGTTTTATAATGATCATAAGGTCTTATTTTACACATACGATCAACATCTAAAATAATATTGACACATCCTTGTGTACAACTAATTAATTGATTATAGATATTTTGAAATATCTTAGTATATGTAAATGGCATTTTTATTTAAATAATTATATTTTTGTTAAAAGACAATAATATTTTATTTTTATTATCAATAAAATCACAATGGATTTGAAAATTGCTTTGTTGCTCTATTTGTTTATCGCTATTATTGTTTATATAATAGCTCGTCTTTATCGTATTACCGTTTTATCATCTATTGTTTTAGCTTTACTTTTAAGTATTATTGTTCTCTCTGTTATTTATCCAGTATCAGCTGTCGAAAAAATATTCACTAAGAATTACTTATTATTAACTTATACTTTCATTCAAATGTTAACCTCTTTTATCATCTTATGGTATTTAATTTACAAAATTTTATCTGATCGTGAATGTATTTCTCATATTGATGTTTGTCCTATTTAATTTATCTCCTACTATAATTGTCTATTTTTAAATGTTAGTTTCCTACTTTATTCTAATTTTATTATTATTTATATTATTAATAATATAAATGTCATACTAATAATAACTTTAATATCGGATTAAGAATTTATATGTATCTTAATAAAGAATATTATTCAAAATTGAATGCGAAAATGTTATTGTTGATTAAACAAAAGAATTAAAAATGTCTGACCTTATTATCTCAATTTTTAATGCAGCCCAAGAAATAGGATATATTGATGAACCTATATCACAATACCAACATGGTCTCCAAGCTGGTTACTATGCTAAACAATTAACTAATAATCCCAAAACTCATATTGCCGCCTTACTCCATGATATTGGACATTTAATCAATGGTGATAGAATGATATCAAATGATGGAATAGATTTAGGTGCTAAACAACATGAAAAACAAGGTGCCAATTTTTTAAGATCAATAGGTCTAGATGATGAAATTTGTCAATTAGTAGAAAATCACGTCAATGCCAAACGCTATTTATGTACTAAATTTAAATCCTATATAGATAAATTATCTGAAGCGTCATATAAAACTTTATTTGAACATCAAGGTGGATTAATGAATGATGAGGAATTAGAACTATTTGAAAATAATCCATTATTTCAGGAATTTATAATATTGCGTAAGTGCGATGAATTATCAAAAGAGATTAATTTTACTTATAATGAAGCATTTGAGAATTATAAAGAACTCATTGAATCTTTTATTAATAAAGGAAACTGATTTAATTTAAATTATTTTTATTATTAAAATAATAATGTTATCATCCATCAAGAATTTTTTTTCAATTAAGTTAATAACTCAAGTCAATAGTGATAAATCCATAACTAATGATCTAGTAAATTTTGTCATCATTGATCATGATATCACTGTAGTAAAAGAGAACATAAATGATAATGACGTCATATTAATAAAAGAGGACATAAATAATAATGACGTCATATTAATAAAAGAGGACATAAATAATAATGACGTCATATTAATAAAAGAGAAAATAAATGATAATGATGCCATAGTGATAAGAAAGAATATAATTGATGATAGTCTTCGAATTTTGATAGAAGCTGATTTGAAAAGATTATTAAATGATGTTACCCAATCACAAGACATTAGAACCAAAATAGAAGAAGAATTAAAAGTACTATTAATTAATATTAATCAATCTCAAATTATTAAAATAATGGTGGAACGAGTATTTAAGGAATCATTATTAATAAATAATATAATTGAAGCAGAGACATCAAAAATTGTAGAAACACTTAACAATAAAATTATACCATCAATTGGTCAACATAATCTAGATTTATCTAGAAGAACTAGGAAAATAGTAGAAGAAGAATCATTTAAAATCTTTAATATAATTAAGAATTATAATATAGATACTAATGATATATCTAAAGATACCAGGAAAATAATAGAAGAAGAATCAATGAAAATGCGAAATATAATTACGTTAATTAATAAAAAACAATGAATAGTAATTTAGTTAATCAATTATTAACTTTATTGACCAATATTCAAAATAATAGTCAATCTATTAATTCAATATTATCACAAATCATTCCATCACTAAACATATTACCCCCATCATTAGCATTATCACTAACTACCTTATTTAATAATATTATAATTATGCTTGGTAACAATCTATCACCAATAATCTTATGTTTATTATCTTCATTATTAACCTTTATCTCCTATTTATTATTATCTATTAATAATACTTCATCACCTTCTATGATATCTATAGTAAATTCATTATTAAATCATATAAATACTTTATTAAATAATAATATAGTAGATCCTATAGTTTACTCTTTAATATCATTGTCTGGAGTTATTAGTCAATTGATTTCCACTGATTTAAAAAATAAATTTGATAAATCAGTACAAGATTTAGTTAATTATTTGAGTAATCAATCACATAATTCATTAACACCGTTAATCAATACCCTTAAGTCCCCTAATACTATTACACAACCTACACAACCTGTACAAACAGGTACCATTAATATATCAGTAAATGTTGATCCAGTTATTAGTAATAATGATATCCAAACTCAATCTGACCCTAATTTAAACACTCAATCTAATCCCAATCTAAATACTCAATCTAACCCTAATCTGAATACTCAAAGTAATCCTAGTTTTAATATTCAGGCTAATCCTAATTTTCAAACTCAAATAGATCCACAATTACAACTTCAGTTAAATAATAATACACTTTTAACATTAACTAATCAACTAAGACAACAAGAATTAATTCAATATCAGTTACAACAACAATTAAATAAATTAATGAAAGTCAAACATAAGAAAAATTGTAAATATCATTAATCTCAATATGTCAGATATTTATCTGACATTTTGAATATTTGCCATAAAGAAAGTTTTTTTATTTAAAAATTAAATGATACCTAGTGTTTGGAAATATTTAGGATATAATTCAACAGAGATACCTGATAATACTATTACTACTTTGGATAGTAACTTATTAGATGATGTTGTATTAATTAATACAAATATTGATAAACATCCTATTGAAAACAATATTAATATAAATCATTCAATATTGAATGATATTATCTTAATTAATGTAACTGGTCACTCTATTAACAATGATAATTCCTCTAACACCTCTAATATCCCTCTTAATATAACTAATGTACCTATTGACAGTGATATAACTAATCAAGAATTAATTATTATTTCTACTAATCCCATGGATAATTCAAATCTAATATCTGATAATCATTCTAAAGATAATTCAAGTCTATTATCTGATCATCTTAAAGATAACTCAAGTCTATTATCTGATCATCTTAAAGATAAGTCAAGTTTATTATCTGATCATCTTAAAGATAAGTCAAGTCTATTATCTGATCATCTTAAAGATAACTCAAGTCAATTATCTGATCATCTTAAAGATAAGTCAAGTCTATTATCTGATGATCATCTTAAAGATAAGTCAAGTCTATTATCTGATGATCATCTTAAAGATAAGTCAAGTCTACTATCTGATCATCCTATAGATAATTCAACTCTACTATCTGATCATCCTACAGATAATTCAACTCTACTATCTGATCATCCTACAGATAATTCAACTCTACTATCTGATGATTATTTTAAAAATAATTCAAGTTCAATGTCTGATGATCATCTTAAAGATAATTCAAATCTAATATCTGATGATTATTTTAAAGATAATTTAAAGATAACATCTAATGGTCCTAAAGATAATTCAAAGATGATATTTAAGGATGATAAAAAAAACACACTTATAAATGATAATGATGACTACCGAAATAGTTTAAAAATTACTATTGAGGTTGATTCAAAAAATAGTTTAGGTAGAAACGTTGATGATGATGTTAAAAATACTTTAGACATAAGTATTAACGAAGTTTCCAAAGATAATTCAGTTACAATTTCTAATAATTTTCATAATCGCAAATTAGTAATAAAACCTGATAATAATGATAATGAATTGGGAGTTAAAGATTTCGAAATGATATTAATTGGAAATTCAGTTAAATTAGTATCTGCTGTTGGTGTAGAATATAATTCATTAACTGTAGTTAATAATCTTAATGATCAATGTTCAACACTAAATACTATTGGATCAGAGCCAATTATCAATTATGATGATAATAAAAAATTAATAATCATTGATGAATATGATCAACCCTTGACGTCTAATAACACAACACCAATATTAAATAGTAGTAGTGAGACAGTAGCAACCAATAATTCAATAATATCTGTAAATAATAATAACAAAGTATTATCTAAGACTACAATAGATAATGCGGTATCAGTTAATAATATTAATAGTGATTTAATAACACCTATTAGTAAAAAGATTACTAATAGAAATAAAAATAGTGACAAAGATAATGATAAAATTCAAATTATAGTTATGGATAACAAAGAATATAATAATGATAAAAAACATAAAGAAAAATGTTGTTTTTGTGGGTTAAAATATTTATTTCAAATGCTAAAAAACAAATTGTTAAATTATAAATAAAAATAAGTATTAAAACACAAATTGAAAAGTATAATTATAATACATTTTATATAAAATGGATCTAAAATTATTGAGTGGGATATTAGTATCAGATAAATATGATGATGGAGTGACTAAAATATGGAAATTGAATTTAGTACCCAGTGTTGGTAGTAGTAGTCTGTTTGATAGTTGTGAAAGTGAGACTCTTGAATTTATCGAAGTTTATTATGAGACCATGGATTGGTATCTATCAAATAATAATATACATCTTAAAGAAGTGACCTTTTTAGATAAAAGTTGTTATATAATTGAATATATTGAAGAAGGCATTAATAAAATATATCCTACACTAGAAGATGCATTATCCAATGTCAAACATTTAAAAATTACTGTTGATCTATTACAAATAACATTTAAATGTTTAATTTTGTATCGTTATCATCAACATGATAAACTTCATTTAATTTATGAACAAGTTGAATATCCAGATGGAGATTTATATTCACTTATTATAGCCATATCAAACTATCCATGTCCTAAAAATGAATTTATGGATTTATGTCATCAAGTTTTGGACAAATTATCATTAAGTCGTAGTATTTTTTATCAATGGACAGATAGATATCATCGTGATAAATTTAATTTTAGTAAACAACCATTATTTTCGTTACATTTACCTCATTATCATTATCTTAGTCCATTTAATAAAATTTATCAACATTATAGTTCATTTTTTTCTGATGATGGATTTTTACACAATAATGTTGATAAAGATGCTTTTGAACAAGCTGATCGTAAACTCAATGAATACTGGTTTAAAGCGTGTGCAAGAGAAGAAAGGAGAACTATAGAAGAACATATGGCAGAGGCAATACTTTCCGATAAAAGAATACAAGAAATGGCAGACAATGAAGTACGATCAGACTCAGACTCAGATGAAGTACGATCAGACTTAGACTCAGATTAAGGGATCAAATAGAAATTCGACAAATAACTTATCAATAAAGTTATCTGTTGATTATGATAAAATGATTTCAATTAGATTTTTTTTAATTTAAATGTGTGAAAATATTATATCTTTTGGCAAAGTATTAGATAAAATTATTAACCTTGAGACTTTAGAAATTCTAGATATACCAAATTCAAATCATAGTGATATTATTGTACAGGATAAAGATTTAGGACAATAATTATTGACACTATATCTGGTATACAAAAACCTTTACATACATCCATTAATAGTCAAAATTCAGTATCTATGAAAGTTGGTATAATAGTAGTACGTTATCATGAAAGAGCTTTTATATTAGAAATGAACAAGATTTAAAAAGTGGATACAATATTTATCAATAATTGTCTTTTTTAAAGAACAGAGTAATGATAAATTAATTGATGTCGATTTTTATAATGATCATGTAAACAAATTTTTATTTTCATCAACATGATTTTGCAATCTGACTTACTATTTAAATTATCATTATCAAACTTAGAACAATTGTCAAAAATTTTTGTATTCACTAATGTCTAATTAGATTGATACTTCTATTAATTTTACTTTTTCTCTTCATAATAATTTCTTAGATAAGGATTGGATAGGTCTTTATCGCATCTCTTCTAATAATAATAAATTACTATTTTAAAGTCCAAGAGTTACAATTGGACAATTTGAACTTAGATATTATTACTTCCCATTTAATTTGGTCGCTAAGAGTACTAGATTTTAATATTACTTATGTTATTAATTATAATATATTTTAGGTGGTAGACTTACTAATTCGGCTTGAATTAAATGCCCCAAAATAAATTATTTAAAACTTATAGTTATTTATCCAATAATAAAGCTATTCTTTCTAATATTAATAAAGGTACTAATAAAATTAGATTATTTACTTCTCGTGGTTATGATAATCTCTTAGAAATAAAAGATATTGTTATTGAATAAATAATAGGTTTTTATTTTACCCATAATAATTATCTTAATAGAAGTGTAATGTGAGTAGATTACTCTCATTATTCTTTTGTCTTACTGCTAAATATTTGTAATGTAGTAAATATATTTACTGCTAAATATCTCATCAGTGTCCATCTTAATAATAATTATCATTAAATGGAAGATTAATAGTTATTTATAATATGATATATCTATTTTTTATAATGCATATATTTAAGTAATAGATTGTTATTTAAAATTGATTATTCTAAATAATGTTTACTAGATAATCAACTATATATTTGTTTAAAAGAAGCATTCATAATGGATGAAGAACTCAAACTAACTATAATTGATGTTGATGAAACTAAATTTCTTCATGTTATATCCTCATATGAATCTCAACCTGATCAACTACAAAAGGATCTTATTTATTGTTTATATTCATCGATTTTATTTAAAAATCTTGATGGAGTTAAGTTGATTTTGAAACATTATCCAGAGTTAATAAATTTACCCGGTAATGAAGGACGTACTCCCTTATATCAGGCATGTTACGGTCATGATGGATCTAATATTAAAATAGTTAAATTTTTACTTGAGCATGGTGCCGATGTTAATCAGTATTCAGGCGATTATATTTTAGAGACACCTATTCATGGTGCTGCTGTATGTAGTAAAATAGCTGAAGTTGAATTATTATATTCATATGATGCTAATATAGATCTTCTAACTAAAAGAGGACCTAAATCATCATATATTCCTTATAATCATAGTCTTCTAATCTATGCAGCTATTACACCAAGTCCCAAAATTATATCTTTTCTATTATCGAAAGGAGTTAATGTACATCACAAGGATAGTAAAGGTTATAACGCACTAACTTATGTAATGTCGGAATATTACAGATGGATCAGTCATCAACTTCCTGCGGTTGATTCCTTAACGGGAAATAATTATATTATAGTCAGTTTAAGACTATTAATGCCTTACTTTACAGAACAAGAAATACATGAAGCTCATAAAATAGGTTCAGCAGAATGGTCATGTACACGATAAAGATATAATAACTTTTTTTACAGTCTTCAAATTATTTGTGATAACAAGTAATTTGGTATATACATCTGAAATAATTATTAAACATATACAAGATATTATTTAATTGGACCATCTGATATAATGATAATAATTTAACTGAATATATATAATGATAATATTTATTAGATATTAATTTAACAATTGATAAAATAATCATATATTTATAGCTATTAACTTCTATTAATCAATATAATGTAAGTAAGTTAATAAATGTTTTTCTTTTACTGTCATATTATCCTAAGTTGGTAATTTGTATCTTGGTTATGAATTGACAATTAAGAAGATAGTGAATATTTTATTTGATAATGATTTAATCTTCATATGAAGATTAACTTAGCCAATCTTTAGCTATCTGTTGGCATTCTTTATTACTTTTAGACCGTTTATTATTTGATATATTTTTTAATTGTTCATTAGTATTATTTAAAGTTACAGTGTTATTAGTTTTGTTGAATTTCTTATCATAGTAATTTAAACGTTTATTAGTTACTTCAGTGTGATCATATGTAGTATATTCATGAGTTACATTATTAGATAAAAATTGACCCATTTAGTAAGGTTGGATATATCTTTAAGTTATTAATAATATCAATATCATTATTTAATCGTATCAGTGAAAACTACCGATCATCTTTACCATTCTCTCTTCATTTAAATAAAGTGCTGCTTAATCAAGGTAATAAGTAATTAATATTATCAACATTTATAATTACTTCATCTTTTTTGATTAATCTAATAATGATCTTGAGTAATTGTCTAACTTTTAAAACTAAGAGGAAACGGTGAAAATGACTAATAGTAACTATTAAATAATCAATTTGTATATCAATCTATTGTCGTTAGAGTCCCTGACCTGATTGAATACGTAGTTTAATTATTTATGTATTATTCGTAATAAATGAGCATTTTAACTATTATTTTAAATGAAAATCTTGAATAATTAATTAATAATCTTGATTATTTTTTGGTTTCTACATCTCAAAAAGTTTATTTGTAATCAATATTGTTGATTAATCATCTTATCTATTATACTATTCTTTTATGAAAACATATCTTGGTTATTGATAAATAATTCTCTTGGTTGTTACTCATCATTATTAATATAGCCATATTGATTATACATTTAATCTTCTTAATTATCATCTAAATTAGTTGGATATTAACTGTTTTAAATAACGTCTGACTTCTTGATTATTTTATTATTAGCAACAAATGAAGTAACTTTTTATTTCTTAATAAAATAATTCAATACACATTGAATAATTAATCTAATATTTATGTTATCCCACTAGGATTGTCATTAAATAGTAAATACCTAAAATATGATTAAATGATTACTCTTAATATATCCAGAGAAAGTTAGTAATTATTATTCATTTAAGTTTCTTTAGTATATTCATAATACTGAATCGATAATTAACATTAATCAAAATAACTGACACTCAATCTAGATGTCCTATAGATGATTGGATAAATACCAATATATCGAGAAGATTATTAATAAATAATTCTACTGATTAAATGAATCATTCTGATAACCATTTAATTGAATTGATAAAGAAGATTACTAATCAATTCAATTAATGAATAAAAATACATAATTATTCATTATTAATAATGTGATTAATATTAATTAAGATGAATAATCAACTTAATTAGATTATTTAACTTAGTTGTGTGAATAAATAAATAATATTAATCAAGTAATGATATGAATAAACAATTATACCAGAAAACACTAATAAACATTAGATAAATAATTAAGGTGAATATTCAATTATATCAATAGACATTTTCTCCAGAGGGATAAGTAAATATCTAATAAATGAACAATTAAAATAGTTGTATTATAAATCTATTTGATTACTTTTATAGCCATTATGATGTAGTCTATTCTTACTTGTAATATTCGCTCTAGTGAAAGTGCATACTATATAGACTAGAAGATTAGGTAGATTTTTAATTATTAGTACAATAATCATATAAAGTTCTTGATTCATTATCCATACAAAAATTATATAAATCATCAAAGGAATTAGAGTAATATATAAATGAAGGTGCATCATTTTTATCATAAGTTAAACATCCACTCCAAAATTTAATAAAAGCATAATTATTATCTTTCATAGAGATAATACCATAAACATCTTCACCACACATACATTGAGCCTTTTCAGTATCACAATAATGAAACCAAATTATTTCTTTAATATCATTGGGAATTTTATATGAGTAAGGTGCAGAATTATAATTAATTGAATAATTAACTGTTGGTTCACGATGAATAAAATTAATAGTTCTAGTATGAGCCAATTTATAGACATCAAACCATGTTATATTTACATCATGACTATAATGTAATTTGGTAATATCTTGACCATAGATATTTTTAACTAGTCTTTCCCATAAATCATCATCTAATGATAAACAATTAAAATGTCTATTTGTTTGAGATATAATTGATAATTCATAACCCGTTAGATAATAAAAAATAATATATATCAATTCATTAGGTAAATCCTCTAATTGAGACATTTTAAAGTTAAAGTATAACTTTAAGCTAAAATTGAAGTATTAATTAATTATTAATCAAATTAAAACAAATGATCAGATTAGTTAAAGTTAGTAAAATAACTGATAATCCTAGCACTCCTGATAATTTTTTAAATATTAATACTCTATCCTGGTTTACTAATAATATTATAAAGGAACCAGTAGAAATAAATATTTATGAAGTAACACCATATTATTTAAAAAATGAACAAGGACATATTTTTGAGAATATCTGGCAAAGTTCGAAAATTTATAAGTATGTTCATTCTCAACAACAAAGATATGGTAAAAGTAAATGGTTAATTTGGGAGCATCCAGCCGAACAACATATAGATTCTGAAGGTAATATATTACTATCATATTGGAACTGGAGACAGAAAATATTAAATCATAAATATGCGGTTAGATATCCCAATGGATTTAATCATAGACATGAATGTATTTGTTGTTTATGGCCAAATGAAAATGGTGAATGGGAACAATTAGATTATATTAATGCGAGGAAAAAAATTTATTGTCATGAATATGCTCGATTAGTCAAAATGACAACTGCTTATCAACGATTAAAAATTTTACATGATTCAGGTTATAATTTACAATTTATGGATATTGATGTACCTGTTACACCCACTATTTATAATGATCAACTTTATAATCAATATTTACATGATACCTCAATACCTTTTGGACATACTTGGACTTTAGCAGCCTGTTTGAATAATTTAATTTAGAACCGAACAATATGATTATTATTACCAAATAAATGATAACCCATCATTTATTTAATATGTATCACCAATCTATGAACTTGAATGAATATTACCAAATTTGTCCTAAATTATATTGACGTTTTTTTTATTGGTTAAACATTTCTAAAATATAAAGTTTTCTAAATCTTAATTTGGTCAAGAATATTTATCGTTAAATTAGTCTCTGTCTAAGGTATTAAAGAGACATCTTTGAAAGGTATTAAAGGGATATTCCTTCTTAAGGTATTAAAGAGATATCTTTTAAAGACACATTCCTTCTTAAGGTATTAAAGGGATATTCCTTCTTAAGGTATTAAAGGTATATTCCTTCTTAAGGTATTAAAGGGATATTCCTTCTTAAGGTATTAAAGGGATATTCCTTCTTAAGGTATTAAAGGAATATTCCTTCTTAAGGTATTAAAGGGATATTACTTCTTAAGGTATTAAAGGGATATTCCTTCTTAAGGTATTAAAGACACATTCCTTCTTAAGGTATTAAAGACACATTCCTTCTTAAGGTATTAAAGGGATATTCCTTCTTAAGGTATTAAAGACACATTCCTTCTTAAGGTATTAAAGACACATTCCTTCTTAAGGTATTAAAGGGATATTCCTTCTTAAGGTATTAAAGACACATTCCTTCTTAAGGTATTAAAGACACATTCCTTCTTAAGGTATTAAAGACACATTCCTTCTTAAGGTATTAAAGGGATATTCCTTCTTAAGGTATTAAAGGGATATTCCTTCTTAAGGTATTAAAGAGATATTCCTTCTTAAGGTATTAAAGGGATATTCCTTCTTAAGGTATTAAAGAGATATCTTTTAAAGACACATTCCTTTTAAAGATGTTAAAGAGATATTCCTTCTTAAGGTATTAAAGGGATATTTCTTCTTAAGGTATTAAAGAGACATGTCTTTTTAAGGTGTTAAAGAGACATCTTTTAAAGATATTAAAGAGACATCTTTTAAAGATATTAAAGAGACATCTTTTAAAGATATTAAAGAGACATCTTTTAAAGATATTAAAGAGACATCTTTTAAAGATGTTAAAGAGACATTTCTTTTTAAGGTATTAAAGGGGTTCATTCTTAAGGTGTTAAAGAGAGAGATATTTTAAGATGGCTAAAGATATATCAAAGTAGATTCATTTAAAAAATATCTTTTTGTAAGAAGAACATATCTTTAAAAGATATATCACTGTGTTAAGGAGAAATTAATTTCTTAAGACGCCGAAGATACAGTGTTAAATAAATTACGTCAATATAAGTTATCTATACTAGACTTGACGATAAAAGGAAATTCAATAAAATAGACATAAAATCTATTTTATTGATAAAAATGAATTAATGTTTATGTTTCTTACATTCACAAGAGTCTTCCTCTTTCTTGCATTTGTCACATTTTTTAACCTTTTTTTCACATTTTACAGTAACGATATCATATTCACGTTTACAACAAATAGGTTTCTTATGACAATTAGTTACTTTACATTTACAGTCTTTATGTTTTTTGTGACATTTATCACATTGATCCTCACTACTGCTTTCTGATGATTCCGAATATTTATAGAGGTCGTCACTAGAACTTTCATCACTACAATCTTTGGAGATTTCAAGGGCTTTAGGATTCTTGAATTCTTTATTACATTCACGATGACTGAAATTATCAAAGAAGTTCTTACAAACATTCTTACATAAATGATGATGAGGATCTTTAAGACATTCTATTTTCTCGAAAGTTTTAATGGAACGTTGAACTTGTTTAATAATACTAGTTAATAATATAGGATTAATAATGGTTCTGACCTCATTTCTGTTAAGAAGACATTTTAATTTCTTGATAAATTCATAAAGACATTGAGCATGTTCCAAAGATTTTCTAACACCATGTTTATCAGGACATTCCTTTTCAAATTTATCAGCAAGCGTATAAGTATGTTTAATCAAATGATATTCACTAGGATCTAATAAATGAGCAATTAATAAAGCATTTTCCAAATTGATAATATTCCAAAATCCAACTTGACATTTCTTATTAAGTTTCTTATGATTAACTTTAGCATGAGCATATCTAGCTAATCTAATTAGATGTTCAAGGAAAGTGGGATAAATCCAACCAATCCAAGGACGATGATTATAATCACTGTTACAGACACAATCTGTAAGTCGAACAAGAAGCGCCAGTTCGAAATCAGCGGTTTCAGTATTAAGACAATTAAATTGATCTATTAGATCTTGACAAATCTTAAATTTAAGTTCACCTTGTGGGAAGATTTCTCTAAATTTTTCCCATTTGACTTGAAGATGTAAAGCTTTTTGTTTTAAATCTTTATCTGTCAACATTAAGTATAAGAAGAATACGTGATTATTTAATTGACGTGACCAAAATACAAGATTTGATTCACAAAATGCATCGCGACTAATTTTACATTTTAAATCATTGCAACACGACATATTTCTTTAAAAAAAAGCAATATAATTTTTCGTAAAAATTACTTTTATACTTTTATTATATCTATTTAATTTTTAATTGAGTCTTTAAAATAATTATTAATTTAATTGATTATCGATATTATCATCTTTATTTATTTTGTGAGGTTTTAGTAATTTTAGCAGCTGTTACAATCCGTAATTGCGTCAATGCTAAATGTACTGCTATTAATAAAAATGATATTGAAATCATAAATAATATACTTTTTATTGATCTATTAATTTTTATTGCATTCAAAGTACGAGGTGTCCACACTAATATCAAACTTAATAATCCAAAAAAGAACGAAGCTAACATCATATACAAAAATGGATAAAATACATTTTCATTATCTAAGGTTAAATAACCAATAAGTACTGATAAAGCTAAAGATAATCCAACTATCACCGCCGCATTTCGATCAATCAATTCAAAATTCTTATATTCTACCTCATAATCTGTATTTTGATCAAATATAGTTAATACTCCATTTAAAATTATAATTCCTATTGACACTCCCATAATCAAATATACTATCATATCTAGTTTAACTAACTTATATACACCTACATACATCCACGCTATAAAATAACTTAAAATACCTAATACATAGATAATAAATATTATAACATTAATATTCATATTTATTATCTTAAAAATTAATTTTTATCATCTTGATTATCAATATACATTAATAAGTCTCAATAATCTATTGGAATTAAACTGTGGTCTATCGAAATTAAATAAGTCTCAATAATCTATTAAAATTAAACTACGATCTATCCAGATTAAATAAGTCTCAATAATCTATCGAAATTAAACTACGATCTATCGAAATTAAATAAGTCTCAATAATCTATTGAAATTAAACTATGATCTATCCAAATTAAAAAGTATCGATTAATATATGTTATAATTTGGGCCTTTTAAATTAAAAGAAGCATAATTCTTTTAAATTAAAAGGTATGATCTATTTAAATTAAAAGGTGTCAATAATATATTAGAAGTAAATAATGAGAATTTATTTATGGTCATATTAAATTAAAAGGTACTGATTAAGAAATAATTAAATGTATTAATTTTAGATTAGTTATTAACTAATCTAAAAGGTACTGAGAAGTGATATGTTATTGAAGTTGGAGAATGACAATTACTTTTTCTTAGCCGTTTTAGCACGAGGTTTAGTTGTCTTTGGTTTACGAGGTTTACTAGACTTACGACCACGTTTAGTTTGACTATTAGATTGAGATGGGACTGGGACCTCAGTAATAGGGATAGTATCATCATAATGTTGATGATAAACATTAATAAATTCGTCAAGATCGCGAATCCATAATTCAGAAGCGGCAGTATCAAGTAAGGTGTTATATTGATTAATTAAATTATTAGTTTCATCAATCAAAGAATTAACGTCTTCATCAGTTAAATTTGATAAATTAGTTTTATTTAATAAATCAAGAGGAATATCTAAAGCTTTCATTTGTTCATAAATTTCACTTTTCTTACGGCGACGATTATTATCATCAAGAATAATAATTTCTTTATTAAAGATAGCTTGAATAAATCTTATTTTGTCGTTTAATTTGTTAATATGAGTTTGAATATCGGTTAATAAATAATTTTTACGAGCTTCATAATAAGGTAATCGTTGTTGGAAAAAACACTCCAATATATCGTTAATGCTATTGTATTTAATAGGATGATTAAAATTATCAAGTAACACCATATTAGACAATCCAAATGATTTTTGAAGTCTCAAAGTATTTAAATTAGGATTCTTAAAACCTTTAATTTCAAAATGAACAGTATTGGGTCCTGATAAATTTCTATATTCGCTTATTAGTTTATCAGAGACTAAATCTTCTAACCAATTTTTATATTTGTGCATAGTTCTACCAACAGGTAATTCTGTTATTATTACAATATTTTTATCAACTGTGAAAAGGCCACTTGTTAATACTGATAATTTTGGCATAGGGACTCCAGAAGCAGTATCAACAGAGATATCCGAAGTAGTATCAACAGAAATATCCGAAGTAGTATTAACAGAAATATCCGAAGTAGTGTCAACAGACATCTCCGAAGTAGTATTGACAGATATCTCCGAAGTAGTATCAACAGGGATCTCAGGAACATCAGAAATATCTTCGCCAGGAACTTCTTCATGATCAGCACCTAAAGGATCATGTTTAGTGCTAACTGATTTTTTAAGATGACGATTGGTAATTTTAACATCACCTTTAAATCCACGATACCAAGGAATAATAGTAGGTAATGGTTCATTATTAATTCTAGCTTTAAGCCAGTTACAGATATCAATAGGATTATGAGGAGGAATAAAAGTAGAATGTCCTGTACCAATACCACTACCACCATTAACTAAAGTTAATGGGATAATAGGCAGGAAAGTGATAGGTTCTTGTTGTTCACCTTCATCAATAACTAGAGTTAATAATGGTACATCCTCATTTTTAAAGACATAAGGTAACCACCATTGGGGGCGAGTATAAGTATATCTGTTATCAGCAGCATCTTCACCACCTAAATTACGAGAACCTAACATACCATCAGCGGTAAAATAAGGTAAATTATTGGTACCAACAAAAGAATGAGTCATGCAAACAATAGCATCACCAAGACATTTTTCACCATGTTTATAAGCAAAATGGGCCACAAAAGCGGCAAATTGAGCAACTTTAAATTCACTAACATTACCAGTTTTAACTTTGTTACTCCATTGATTACTATTTTTCTTACACCACTTTTTAAAGGCTCCCCAAATAGCTTTTCTTTGTGATTCTTTAAGACCATCCATTAATCTTGGAATAGAACGGGAGACATTAGTAATAGAATATTCAACAAATTCATAATACAGAAAATAGGAAATGGGTTGCATTTGTAATGATTCAATTTCCATTACTCTTTTATGTTCAGCAATCCATCGTTTACGTTCATCGGCTAATTTATCATCAAATGCTAATTTAAAGGTATCAGGAGATGAATCATCATAAATACAGACTACTATTTTGGGTGTTTGAAAATCATCTTTAACATCATCAGGGGTAGAAGTTCCTAAACCTTTACAATATTTATGTTTCCAAGATTTGTAGTCATTACCCACCGATTCTTTCCAACATTCATATTCATATTCACTATAAAATTTCATTCTTTGTTTACCTTTAGAAATTCTAATAATAGGGGTTCTAAGATACATAACATAACCACGGGCTAATAAGGTTGGATAACGACAATGAAAGTAATTCAAAATTAAGCCAAGTATATGTTTACCATCATCATCAGCATCACTCATAATAACTATATGACCATATCTTAAAGTAGCAAAATTATTATCATCTCTATAATCAACTCCTTCCCTTAATCCTAAAGCTGCCTTTAAATCATTGAATTCTTTATTTTCGAGAATTTGACGTGGATCAGCATTCATTACATTTAATGGTTTACCTTTCATAGGATAGGCCCCTATAGTATCTCTACCATTTTCCACTAAAGAAATAGCAGTAACAGCATAATTCATAGCTGATTTACCTTCTATAATATAAAGAGTACAATTAGCTGAGTTTTTACCGCCAGCATCATTAGCATCTTCTAATTTAGCAATGTTAACATGTTTCTTTTTCTTACCGTCCGTTTTCGATAAATTTTTAAATTGTTTAGCTTCTAAAGCTGCTTGTAATCTATTTACTAAATCCCATTTCATTATTGATTGTATCATTCTATCAGCTATATTTATTTTAGGTGTTGGAGATGATAATGAACTCTTCATTTGACTGACAAAAGTAGGATTAGGTAAACGGCAGGCAATAACCAAAGACAGGTGAGGTTTAACATCTGCTATATTTAAAATAGGTCTTTTCTTATTCTTATCTTCTTTCTTCTTATTTATTTTATCATAGGTAGCATTTATTGAATCTAATACTGCTGCTGATAATACTTTGTAAGCCGCGTTGACATGTACACCTCCTTCTCTGGTCCACATACCATTAACAAATGATATAAAAGTACCTTCATCAGGTGTATCTATAACACACAATTCAACTACTGGTAATATTCTATCATCTTTACAATAAGTAATTCCTCTTTTAGTGACGGTTTCTGCTCCTTCTGGCCATTCATAATGTACAATTGTATTTTTACCCTTATCCGTAAAATATAATTTAGCATAATCATTGATATCAGTATAATCAAAATCTATTTCATTAAATACTACTGGTACTTTGCAGGTAAAAGATAAATCCGCAGCATGTCTGGCAAATAAACATATACTTTCATCTGGATATTCCTGATAGCCAAATCTTTCAAAATCTAATTCAAATGTTACCTCCACATATGATTTCTCTTCATTATATTCAGTTATTAATGGTTCACTCTTTTCCTCCATATTATTACTCCATATTTGTTCATATCTTAATTTCCTTATTGCATCCATTATTATTATTCTAAATATCTTACTGTATACATTTACCAATTTCACTCCTAATCCATTTGTACCTGCACCTGTTCTAACTACATTCTTATCATAATTTGACGACGTTAATAAGTTTCCGAAAATTAATTCAGGAACATAAATATTCTCCTTTTTATGTAATTCTACTGGTATTGGCACTCCACTATTCCTTATTATTACTGTCCTTTTATTTAAAATTATTTCTATTTTTCCTATATCCTTTCTACTCATTCCGGCTCTTAATGATCTATCTACATTATCCCCTGCATTTGTCAACACTTCCAAAAATAATTGTTCAATAGCATCTGGTAGTGTAATAATTGATTCTACTATTCTATTACCTTTTTCTTGATCAAAGATCATTATTCTTGTTTGTCTCTCTATCTGTTGATCATTTCCCACATACATTCCAGCCTTCTCATATATATGTTCTTTATGTGTCATCTTCCTATATGCTGTTGCATCAGGCACTCTAATGTTATTATTTTCTTCATTTTCCAGCATTTTTATTTTTTTCAAAATAACTATTCACAAATCAAATTTTGTTGCACTTTTGGACTTGTTTTAATTTTTAACTCTCACCACTGTTTCTTATTATTTTTTATTCTTGACGTTTTTATTTTTCTTCCATTTACTTATTGTAACTCTTATTTCTCAATATTAATTATTATCTATAACTCATTTATTTTTAATTAACACTATTAATATCACCTATTATGATTATACACTTTCATTAATGGATTCAACCTCAGCCTCTGATATTAAAATATTCAACTATTATTAATAGATTGTTTAATAACACCATCTGATATTAAAATATTCTACTCGTATCATCTGATATTAAAATATTCTACTATTATCATCTGATATTAAATATTCAACTATTATTATCTGATATTAAAATATTCTACTATTATCATCTGATATTAAAATATTCTACTAGTATCATCTGATATTAAATATTCAACTAGTATCATCTGATATTAAATATTCAACTATTATTAATAGATTGTTTAATAACATCATCTGACATTAAAATATTCGACTATTATTATCTGATATTAAAATATTATCATCTGATAATAAAATATTCAACTATTATTATGTGATATTTAAATGTTAGATATAATCTACTTAATAGATCAACAAGATTGTGATAGTAATCATAGATTGATTTATAATGTTAACCTAAATAAACATTTTTACAATGATCATTATCAAAAAATAAAATCTTATTAAATATACCAACCAATTTATAAATTAATTGAAGGCTACTATCTCATTATTATGTTTTAATATAACATCAAAATATCAAATAATAATAAATTATATACAGATGACTAAATATTTATATAAACATTGACTAATAAAAGATTAAAAGTAATAGAATTGTCAATTGTGATAAATAAATAATTATGGTTTTAATAAACCATAACTAGAAAATTATAAAATAGTCCATTGACCCTGGTAATAATGTAATTTACAAATATTTTTAAATCGATCTTTACTGACATTTAATTTGTGAATCAGTTGATAATCATGAGTTTTAATTTTAATTGGATATTTACTAGTATCCAGCATTCTGATAATTAAATATTTATGTTGAATATCATCACTATATTTTGGAGTAATCAAGGTCACAGATGTATATTTAGTATCACATAATAGTATATAATCATTGGGATAAATTAATGCTTTTTTATGTTTTTGACAACATCCTTCGATAGTTCTGGTATCTTTACCATAAGGAGTTATATTATTACAGACTTCTAAGGTTATAGATTCATTATTTACACCTCTATTGTTGCAATTAATATTATTAGTGGTATAAAGTAAATCAATATCATTCACATTGATATTATTGATAAATTCATGTAGATTATTGACGGACATTTATTTTAGCAATTATTAATTTTTATTGTTTTTTACTTGCTTAGATTAAAAGTTATTTTATTTTTCTTCCATAAATAGATAACTACTGCTATTATTATTATTATTATTATCAATAATAACCAGAACCATCCTCCTGAATCCGAAGTCTGAGTGGTATTAAGGGAACTGGTAGAAAATTTAGTTAAATCAGATTTCAACATAGTTGAATTATAGTTAGTCGCTAACTTATTATTTTGAGTGGGTGATGGTGTATTAACATAAGGACAATAGGAATTATATAAATTTAACCAATCCCGACACCATTGACCTGACACATGATTACTTTCAATTCTAGGACAAATAACTCCATTAGCACAATTATTCGTAGGTTGATTACAATATGATGTTGCTATATTAGTAATTAATTTATCGATGTCAGTTGTATTATTGTTATTTTGAATAGGTTGAACATCATTCATCATTATTTAATTCAACACAGATTTTTTTATTTTTAATATTTTTGGAATCAAAAATATTAATACTAACACTTTTTATGGTTGTCTTTGACCTAACATTTGTTGATATAATTCCATTTGTGATAATAATTGTTGATACATTTGTTCTTGTCTTTTTAATTGTTCATATAATTGTTCTTGTGTTAATTGATTATTACATAAGCTTTTACTATTATTATGGACTTGATTCATTGTATTATTAGATTGATATTGTAATTGTTGATCAGTTAAATAGTGGGGGTTTGGTTGTTTATTATTTGTGTTGATTTGTTGAATTTGATTAGCTGTGTAATTAGATTGAATTTGATTAACTGAATAGTTAGCTGAATGGTTATTTGAGTAGTTAGTTGAGTATATAGATCGAATTTGATTAGATTGAACTTGATTAGCTGGGTAATTAGATTGAATTTGATTAGCTGGGTAATTAGATTGAATTTGATTAGCTGAGTAATTAGATTGAATTTGATTAGCTGAGTAATTAGATTGAATTTGATTAGCTGAGTAATTAGATTGAATTTGATTAAATTGAACTTGATTAGCTGGGTAATTAGCTGGATAGTGAGATTGAACTTGATTAGCTGGATAGTGAGATTGAACTTGATTAGATTGAATTTGATTAGCTGGATAGTGAGATTGAACTTGATTAGCTGGATAGTGAGATTGAACTTGATTAGATTGAATTTGATTAGCTGGATAGTGAGATTGGACTTGATTAGCTGGATAGTGAGATTGAACTTGATTAGATTGAATTTGATTAGCTGGATAGTGAGATTGGACTTGATTAGCTGGATAGTGAGATTGAACTTGATTAGATTGAATTTGATTAGCTGGAT